>ERZ778495.25-NODE-25-length-172296-cov-18.726186_pt1 | contig 172296 bp, 130 predicted proteins | sample MGYA00433100_ERZ778495 | MGnify/ENA primary metagenome ERZ778495 (study PRJEB29527, sample SAMN07138962) | mouse gut metagenome | material: feces | host: mouse | place: China:Nanjing | collected 2016-01-25 ...
GTAGAGCATGCGGCTGTTAACCGCAGTGTCGTTGGTTCGAGTCCAACAGGGGGAGTTTTTTGGCTCCATGGTCAAGCGGTTAAGACACCGCCCTTTCACGGCGGTAACAGGGGTTCAAATCCCCTTGGAGTCATTCAACAAAGAATGAAACAATAAGTTAAACAGGTACGCCGATGTGGCTCAATTGGCAGAGCAGCTGATTTGTAATCAGCAGGTTATCGGTTCGAGTCCGATCATCGGCTTTATGGACCTTTAGCTCAGTTGGTTAGAGCAACCGGCTCATAACCGGTCGGTCCTGGGTTCGAGTCCCCGAAGGTCCATTTATTAGTTAAAGGTTACAATTTTATAGGTTTTGGCCCAGTGGCTCAGTTGGTTAGAGCGCCGCCCTGTCACGGCGGAGGTCGAGAGTTCGAGTCTCTTCTGGGTCGTTTTGCCGCAGTGGCGGAACTGGCAGACGCCCGGGACTTAAAATCCCGTGGGTAGTGATACCCGTACCGGTTCGATTCCGGTCTGCGGCATCGTATTAAGAGCGTAATTTACGCTCTTTTTTTCGTTATTAGCATAATCGAAAATAGAAGTAGGAGGAGTACCCAAGGTGCTTCTCCTATTTTGGTAGATAAAGAATTGTAAGAAATCCGTAAGGAATCTGTCAATTGTTTTGTAAGACAGAGAGGGTATTATAAATACAAGCTTTAAGGAGGAGGAAACATGAGCGAATGTATTCTAGTGGCAGATGATGACAGAGAGATCGTAAAGGCCATAGCTATTTTATTAGAAAGGGAAGGCTTTAAAGTTCTGCCAGCCTATGATGGACTGGAGGCATTGGACCTTCTTGCCCAGAACCAGATCCAGTTAATATTGATGGATGTCATGATGCCCCGCATGGATGGCTTATCCGCCATTATGAAAATACGAGAGAGAAAAAATATACCAATTATTGTACTGAGTGCTAAAAGTGAGGACACTGATAAGGTATTGGGACTTTCCATGGGAGCGGATGATTATGTGACTAAGCCATATAATTCACAGGAACTGGTTGCCAGAGTAAAAAGCCATCTCAGGCGTTATACCAGATTGGGTGATATCAATGCTGCGAGTGTCTCAAAGGAATTTAAGAGCGGCCGTCTTAGTTATCATGCGGAGGAACGGGTTCTGTATGCTGACGGGGAATTTGTGAGGCTGACTGCCACGGAGACAAAGATTGTGGATTTGTTCATGCGCAACCTGGGACGTGTATTTTCAGCGGAGGAGATTTACCGACGAGTCTGGGAGGAGGATGCTTTTGCCCCAGAGAATACAGTTATGGTGCATATCAGACGCATTCGCGAGAAAATGGAACTGAATCCAAAGGAGCCAGAATATTTAAAGGTGGTGTGGGGAATTGGATATAAAATCGAAAAAATGTAAAGTGATAGCAGCCTGGGCAGCGTTTTTCCTAAGTATTTGCCTGCTTGTGGAGAGTGGTGTGGCCGCCCTGAATTTGCTGATCGGAGATGGTCCCCGTGGAGTGAGTCCTAAAGACGCGTTTGCATCGGATTATGAGGACACAAAGGAATTTCGCAGATTTGTGACAGATTACCTGGATGCCTTTCTTTCCATGGCAACAGGCGGCCCGGTGAATTGGTATGGAAGGTATGGGGCGTATTCTAATGACACTTCATGGAATATTGGAGATATTGAGAATACAGTCACTGCTGCAGCCGAGGAAATTGCTGAACAGAGCTGGGACTACAGCGGGGATTACAGCGGGGATTACAGCGAGGATGCCTGGGAGTATGCCGTATCTCCTAAACAAGTGCATGCGTCTATAAAAAATGATAAAAATCTGCTCTATGATATCCGGTATGACGGTAAGTCGGTGTATACCAATGATGATGAAGGCGTTTTGAAGAACGGAGAGAAAAAACTGCCTTCTGATTATAACTTTTATCTGTCCTTTGCAGATGGAAAAGCATCTGTATTTAAAGACAAAAAAGCTGTGGATGTGTATGGGGATAATCTATACCGGGATGACAGCAAGTGGCAGATCCCTGGGTACAAGAACTATACGGTAGATGATAAAACGAAGAAGGCCGAAGTACGCATGGCAGTCAGAAAAACACCGGTAAACTATGTGCAGGGAAACTATTCCGGCGGCTCGGGCAGTTATTATGGAACAAGCAGCCTTTATGATACGGTCAGAAATCTGAAACATGCCAAAAACGCCTATATAACCCAAATTGTAAAAGTTATCGTTGGTCTCATACTGCTGGGGATTTACCTGGTTTTGAGAAAGTATAAAAAAGATGGTGACAGGGCCATAGCGGTTTGTACAGGCAAGGTCTGGATGGAATGTAAAGCCGGGCTGGTCATTCTGGTGATTGCAGGGGGCATTGCAGGGCTTAATAACTATATAGATATTTATTATGGATGGGGCTATTATGAGTATGCGGCAGAAGTTTTATATCCGATGATGTGTTCCCTGTTTGCAAATCCTATTTTGGTGCTGGTGTTTTTCTGGACCTTGTATCTGTTTGTAAATGATTACAGATACAACAATAAGAAACCAAGGAAATCGCTGGTCAAAGATATACAAAAACTTCTTCAGACCAGAAATATGGAATATCCTTTTCAAAAAAAAATGGTCCGTAAATTTTCCCCGGTGATGATAACCGGAATTATCTTATCCGTCATTGCAGCTCTTGCTTGTTTTGTGACAGGGTATTACCTGTATGATGATGGCGGGAGTTTTGGAGTTGTATTGCTGCTTGTGGCTTTGGTAGTCCTTGTCATTGTACTTCTGGTGGGGATGATGAAACAGTATGCGTCCCATAACCAGGTGTTTGCAAGTGAGATTGGCCGGTTGGTTGATCAGATAACAAAAGTTCACGATGGCAACATGACAGACAAACTGAAAGTGCCGGAAGATTCTGACCTGTATGACGCTGTGCAGCAGTTAAATGACATTCAGAGCGGTATGGATACGGCACTGTCGGAAAGAATGAAAAGTGAGCGCATGAAGGTTGAGCTGGTGTCCAATGTATCGCATGATATTAAGACGCCCCTGACCTCCATTATCAGCTACGTGGATCTTATGAAGCAGGAAGAAAATCTTCCGGAGGATGTTAAGGATTATATACGCATTCTGGACATTAAGTCCCAGCGGCTGAAATCTATGGTGCAGGATGTTTTTGAAATCAGTAAAGCGGCATCCAGGCAGCTTCCTGTAGATCTGGAGGACCTGGATCTGGGCAAACTGCTCCGTCAGACCCTGGCTGACATGGAAGAACAGATTGAAGAGAGCTCCGTGACAGTCAAGGCACAGATCCCTGCGGATGCGGTGATGATCCATGCGGATGGCAGCCGTCTGTACCGAGTGTTCCAGAACCTGCTGCAGAATGCCCTGAAGTATTCACTGACCGGTTCCCGTGTGTTCATTACACTGAAAACAGACAGCAAAACAGCTAAAACCACTGTTAAAAATATCTCCCAGGACGAGATTCCTTCTGAGATTGACTTTACAGAACGTTTTGTCCGCGGAGACGAGAGCCGTACCGATGGCGGAAGCGGGTTGGGACTTTCCATTGCCAGAAGTTTTACGGAGGCATGCGGAGGTGTTTTCGGAATAGAAGTGGATGCGGATCTGTTTGTGGTCACGGTGGAATTTCCTATTCTTCAGGATTAGTACAATGAAAATGGATCACGGTTTTATTGTGGGAATTATAGAAGGGTTATTTAACTAACACGTTTGATATAATATAAAGGGTTGCTCTGTGGGTTCATAAATGTATGAGCCAACTGGGGCAATCCTTATTTTTATATGCGCTGTACTTGAAAGCACACCTTCAGAATGCGTGTAAAATAAAGAAAAAAAGTTTGTGTTTTTTGTATACATACATAAAATAAGACATAAAAGTCCCGAAAAAAAGCCATTAAATAATGGATAAAAAAGGTCTAAAAACAAATTGCACGCGGAAAAATACATAAAAATCAAGAAGTTTCCCTATTTGTATGGCACGCGGCAGGCCAGAAATTGTCTGAAAAATAATTTCACAAATTAACGTGGTAGACAAGACAAAAAAATACAAAAAATCGTTAAAAAGTTGTTGTTAATTTCTTATCAATATGATATTCTAAATCAGTAGCACGAAATCAAATTCAACACCAAACCCCTAGAATCTGGGGCAATTGAGTAAAGATTCTTTAACGGAATCCTATATTCAGTAAGACGGAATTTGTAATTTCATATTTTTTTGAACTTTATTTGTTAAAAAAAAGACAATAACAACAGCCCATATGGAAGGGGAAAGGAGCAAGCATGAGTAGTAAAATTACTGTCATCGGAGCCGGAAGCGTTGGCTCAACGATTGCTTACACATTATCAAACGGGGATATCGCTTCAGAGATTGTATTGATTGATATCAACAAGGAAAAAGTTGCAGGGGAAGTAATGGATATTGCGCAGGGAACCTGTTTCCGCGATCCCATTAATATTGTTGCAGGCGAATACGGGGATGCTAAGGATTCCGATATCGTAATTATCACATCAGGAATTGCCCGCAAACCGGGTCAGACAAGAATTGAGCTGACACAGACCAATGTAAATATTTTAAAGAGCATCACACCGGAAATCGTAAAAGCTGCACCGAATGCTCTATACATCATCGTAAGCAATCCTGTTGACATTATGACTTATGTGTTTACAAAGATTTCAGGACTGCCGGAGAATCAGATTATCGGTTCCGGAACAATTCTGGATACTGCGCGTCTCCGCTGCGGACTCTCTGAACACTTTAAAGTTGCTCAGAAGAATATCCACGCTTATGTATTTGGTGAGCACGGTGACACTTCCTTCATTCCCTGGACAGGCGCATATATATCAGGTGTAAGCCTTGATGAGTATTACGAGCTGGCTAAGAACCTTGGCAAGGATGTAGAAGAGCTTGACAAGGAAGAAATGCTGACTTATGTTCAGAAGTCCGGCGGCAAGGTAATTGCAAACAAAGGAGCTACCTTCTACGCAGTATCTGCAGCAGTATGTAAGCTGTGCGGAATCCTGCTGGCATCTTCTGACTCCATCGCAACCGTTTCCTCTATGATGCACGGTGAATACGGCATTGAGGATGTCTGCGTGAGCACACTGACTTTGGTTGGGCCCAATGGTATCCAGGGTAAAGTGCCGATGCGCATGAATAAAGAAGAGATTGCAAAACTTCAGGCAAGTGCCAACGCACTGAAAGAAGTTATCAAACAGATAGAACTGTAGAAACAGGAAAACTGTTCGGTATCCTCTGGCCCGCCAAGCAGCAGCTATGAGGGTACTGTTCCGTTTCCGGGATTATTAGGAGGAACTATGAAGTACAGTTATTATCCGGGGTGTACCCTGAAGACAAAAGCAGTGGAACTGGATGCTTATGCCAGAGCTTCTGCAAGGGCACTGGGATTTGAACTGGAAGAAATTGAAAACTGGCAGTGCTGCGGCGGCGTTTATCCGCTGGGTACTGATGAGATCGCCACAAAACTTTCTTCCGTCCGTGCTCTCAACGAGGCCAAAGAAAAAGGCCAGGATTTGGTAACACTCTGTTCTGCCTGTCATCATGTGATCAAACGTGTCAACCATGATATGAAGAATGTAGATGACATCCGCACCAGAGCCAATAATTATATGCAGCTTGAGGAACCCTATGCAGGTGAGACGACAGTGATCCATTTTCTGGAGGTACTCCGTGACCGCATAGGTTTCGAAACGTTAAAGGAGAAAGTAACCGCTCCGCTTACCGGGAAAAAGATAGGCGCTTATTACGGATGTCTGCTCCTTCGTCCTAGCAGGCTTCTGGAATTTGATGATCCGGAGAATCCTGCCATCATTGAGGATTTCATCCGGGCCATTGGAGCAGAACCGGTGATCTATCCATACAGAAATGAGTGCTGCGGCGGATACATATCCCTGAAAGAAAAAGAGATGTCAAAAACCATGTCTGACAAGATCATGGAAAGCGCATCCGGTTTTGGAGCAGATATGCTGATCACCGCCTGTCCATTATGCCGGTATAACTTGAATAAGAGCACAAACAGCAGCAAACTTCCTGTATTTTATTTTACAGAGCTCCTGGCAGAAGCTCTGGGTGTGAAAGAGGAGGTGGCAAAAGCATGAATACTCCAAAGAAACAGGCTGAAATGATAAAGGAGATCAGCGGCGTCAATCCGCTGAAATGTATGAAATGCGGCAAGTGTTCTGCGTCTTGTCCATCCTACAATGAAATGGATATCAAACCTCATCAGTTTGTATCTTACGTGCAGAATGAAGACATTGAGTCCCTGGTAAATGCAAAATCCCTCTGGAAATGCCTTTCCTGTTTTGCGTGTGTGGAGCGCTGCCCAAGGGACGTGAAGCCTGGTAAACTTATTGACGCGGCAAGACAGCTGGTTGTCCGTGAAAAGGGCGGGGATTATCTGACGGCTGACGAGATCCCTGAGCTTTTGGACCCGGAACTTCCCCAGCAGCTTTTAGTCAGTGCAAGCAGAAGATACAGGAGGTGAGGTTAAGTGCAGAGAATAGGTGTATTCGTCTGTCATTGCGGCAGCAACATTGCCGCCACGGTAGATGTTAAAAAAGTAGTGGAAATGGCTAAAATGGAGCCGGGAGTTGTCCATGCGGAAGACTATCAGTATATGTGTTCCGAGGCGGGACAGTCCAAGATCGCAGAGGCCATAAAAAATGAGAAGCTTACAGGACTTGTAGTATGTTCCTGTTCACCGCGTATGCATGAGACCACTTTCCGGAAAGCAGCGGAGAGAGCCGGCCTGAATCCATACATGGTGGAGGTTGCCAATATCCGTGAACATTGTTCCTGGATCCATAAAGACATGGGGGAGGCCACCAAGAAGGCGGTCATCCTTGCGAGAGCGGCAATCGCCAAAGTAAACTTAAATGCATCCCTGAAGCCGGGAGAGAGCCTTGTCACCAAACGTGCACTGGTGATCGGCGGGGGTATTGCAGGTATCCAGACGGCGCTGGATATTGCAGAGGCCGGATATGAAGTGGATATTGTGGAGAAGACCCCAAGTATCGGAGGAAGGATGTCACAGCTTGACAAGACATTCCCCACCCTTGACTGTTCCGCATGTATCCTGACACCAAAGATGGTGGAAGCATCTGCCCATGAGAAGATCAACATTTATACATACAGTGAAGTGGAAAAGGTTTCAGGTTTTGTGGGTGATTTTGCTGTGGATATCCGCAAGAAAGCCAGAAGCGTAGATATGGATAAGTGTACAGGCTGCGGTGTCTGCCAGGAGAAATGTCCTTCCAAGAAAAATTCAAATGAATTTAACAGAGGGCTTAACACAAGAAGCGCCATCTACACACCATTTGCCCAGGCTATCCCCAATGTTCCGGTGATCGACCGGGAGAACTGTATCAAGTTCAAAACAGGAAAATGTGGTGTCTGTGCCAAGGTATGCCAGGCAGGTGCCATTGATTATGAGCAGAAGGATGAGATTGTTACAGAGAAGTACGGTGCCATTGTAGTTGCCACCGGTTTTGATACCATCAAACTGGACAATTACGATGAGTATGCATACAACCAGAGCAAGGACGTTATCACATCCCTGGAGCTGGAGCGTATCATGAACGCAGCAGGACCGACCAAAGGCCATCTGGAGCGTATGTCTGACGGAAAAGCCCCCAAGAATATGGTGTTCATCCAATGTGTGGGCAGCCGCTGCGCAGACAAGCGGGGAAAGAGCTACTGTTCTAAGATCTGCTGTATGTATACAGCAAAACATGCCATGCTGATCCGCGACAAGTATCCGGATGTGAACGTGTCTGTATTTTATATTGATGTCCGAACCCCGGGTAAAAACTTTGATGAGTTCTACAGAAGAGCCGTGGAGGAATACGGTGTGAACTACATCAAAGGCCAGGTGGGTAAAGTCGCTCCCCAGCCAAACGGACAGTTACTCGTACAGGGCGTTGACCTCATTGATAACAAGCAGATCCTCATGGAAGCAGATATGGTGGTCCTGGCTACAGCCATTGAGCCGGATCCATCTGTAAGGAAAATTGCGACTATGCTCACAGCCAGCATTGACACCAATAACTTCCTGACAGAAGCTCATCCCAAGCTCCGTCCGGTGGAATCCCCCACGGCAGGTATTTTCCTGTCAGGCGTATGCCAGGGACCAAAGGATATTCCGGAGACCGTTTCACAGGCAGGTGCTGCAGCGGTGAAAGCTATTGGACTCCTTGCAAAAGATAAACTGATGACCAACCCATGTACAGCCAAATCCGATGAACTTCTCTGCAACGGATGTTCCACCTGTGCAAATGTGTGTCCTTACGGTGCCATCACCTATGAGGAGAAAGAGGTGAATGACCACGGTATCCGCGAGACACGCCGCATTGCAGTCGTGAACAATGCACTGTGTCAGGGATGCGGAGCCTGCACAGTTGCCTGCCCATCAGGAGCCATGGACTTACAGGGATTCTCCAACAGACAGATCATAGCGGAGGTGGATGCAATATGTCGATAGAAGCAAAAGAAGAATTCAGACCTAAAATTGTGGCATTCTGCTGTAACTGGTGCAGTTATGCAGGCGCGGACCTGGCCGGCAGCAGCCGTCTGGCCTACCCTGCAGATGTTAAGATCATCCGCGTGCCATGTTCCTGCCGTGTAAATCCCATGTTTATTCTGCGGGCATTTGAGAAAGGTGCAGACGGGGTGATCCTCTGCGGATGTCATCCGGGAGACTGTCACTACAGTACAGGAAACTACTATGCCAGAAGGCGTATGACACTTTTATTCTCCATGCTGGATTATATCGGTGTGGAAAACGGACGTACCCGTGTGGAATGGGTGTCCGCAGCGGAGGGTGTAAAATTCTCCACCACCATGAACGAGTTTGTGGAAAAAGTCCGCTCTCTGGGCAGGAATGTAAGATTGGAGGATTTGAGATGCAGGAGCTGATAAACCGTGCAAAAGAGCTGTTAGCGGACGGTACCGTGGCCCGTGTCCTCGGCTGGAAAGCGGGAGACCTGCCTTATGATCCGGAACCGGCTTATTTTGAAAAAGAAGAAGACCTGGAGAATTTCGTGTACAACGGATTCTGCGGAGCCAATTTAAGCAAATATATGATAGAGGCCTCCAAACTGGAGGGTAAAACTTTAGTCTGCCTGAAACCCTGTGACACGTACAGCTTTAACCAGCTTATCAAGGAGCATAGGGTAGACAGGGAAAAAGCCTATATTATGGGCGTTGGCTGCAAAGGCAAGCTGGATATTGAAAAGATCAGGAGCATGGGGATCAAGGGGATCGAAAGTATTTCCGGGGCCAAGATCACAGACGAAGCAGACATACTTACGATCCGGACCCTCTACGGAGAGAAAACATGTTCCTATGCAGATGCCATGCTGGAGAGATGCCATGTGTGCAAAGGCAAAGAGCATAAGATTTATGATGAATTGATCGGAGAATCCAAAGAGACAAAGGATGCAGAGCGTTTTGACGGTGTTGCCGCCATTGAGGCTATGAGCCCGGAGGAGAAATTCGCGTTTTTCCAGAAAGAGTTAAGCAAATGTATACGCTGCAATGCCTGCAGAAACGTATGTCCTGCATGCAACTGCAGAAAATGTGTATTTGACAGCAACAAGTTTGACAGCTCCCAGAAGGCCAATGTGGATTCCTTTGAGGAGAAGATGTTCCATATCATCCGAGCGTTCCATGTGGCAGGACGCTGCACAGACTGCGGAGAATGCAGCCGTGTATGTCCTCAGGGAATTCCGCTTCATCTGTTTAACCGGAAATTTATCAAGGATATTGATGAATTCTACGGAGAATATCAGGCCGGCGAAGATACAGATTCAAAAGGGCCGCTGACAAACTTTACATTTGATGACGTAGAGCCAGGCATTGTGGCAGAAAGGGGATAATGTATGTATAAGACAGCAAAAGAAAATCTGGCGGCATTATTTCAGTTGATTGCCGGTGCCCAGGAATTATATGTCCCGGTAAAGGTGAGCGGACAGGTGAACTTCAGGGCATGGAGTGAGGACGCGGAGGTGGATTTGGATACGCTGAAAACAGTGAAATCCCCCAAAGACGCATTTTTTCCTCAGAGTGAGGACCTGTATACCTGCAAAAAAGACGGAAAAAAACTGGCCATTGAACCGGAAGCACTGAAAGAGCAGGATTTCGTGGTATTTGGAATGAAAGCCTGTGACGTGAAGGGTGTGGAGGTTTTAGATAAGGTATTTTTAGCTGACCCGGTGGACTCATTTTATGCGGCAAGACGTGAGCATGGCACCATCGTAGCTATGGCGTGTCATGAGCCGGAGGAAACCTGCTTCTGCAAGGTGTTTGGTGTGGACTGCGCGGAGCCTGTGGCGGATGTGGCTGTATGGATGGCGGGAGATGCGCTTTACTGGAAACCTTTTACAGAGAAGGGGGAAGCCCTCACGAAATCTGTGGAGAACCTTCTGACAGAGGCCGATGCTGATGCGGAAAAGAAAGTGGAGGAAGAGAAAGCTTCCATCCGCGCCATTGTGGAAAAACTCCCCTATTCCAATCTTTCCCTGGAAGGATGGAACGGGGATGCATTAAATGAAAAATTCAATTCCGAACTCTGGGAAGAACTGTACAAGCCTTGTCTGGCGTGCGGTACCTGTACCTTTGTATGTCCAACCTGCCAGTGCTATGACATCAAGGATTATGATACAGGACATGGGATCAAGAGATACCGCTGCTGGGATTCCTGCATGTACTCGGATTTCACCATGATGGCTCACGGAAACAACCGAACAAGCCAGATGCAGCGTTTCCGCCAGAGATTTATGCATAAACTGGTATATTTCCCGGCAAACAATGACGGGATGTATTCCTGTGTAGGCTGCGGCAGATGTGTGGAAAAATGCCCGGCTTCCTTAAATATTGTGAAAGTTATCAAATCCTTTCAGAAACAGGGAGGTGACAAATAATGAGCGAATGTACCTGTCATAAAAATTATACGCTGGATACGCTGATCCCTCAGGTGGGAGTCATCACAGATATCCGCCAGGAGACACCGGATGTAAAGACCTTCCGGGTGAATGCGCCGGAGGGCGGAAAGCTTTTTGAGCATATGCCCGGACAGTGTGCCATGGTGTGTGCACCGGGCATCAGTGAAGGTATGTTTTCCATTACTTCCTCACCCACAAATAAAGAATTTCAGGAATTCAGCATCAAGAAATGCGGTATCCTCACAGATTATCTTCACAGCCTCCAGGTTGGCGACGAGATTACGGTGAGAGGTCCTTACGGTAACTATTTCCCGGTAGAGACCGGGTTAAAAGGCCAGAACCTGCTGTTTATCGCAGGCGGTATCGGTCTTGCACCTCTTCGCTCTGTTATCAACTATGTGCTGGATAACAGAGAGAACTACGGAACCGTGGATATTCTCTATGGTTCCCGTTCTGCGGACGATCTGGTCCAGTTAAAAGAGATCCGGGAGGTCTGGATGAAGACAGAGGGTGTGAACGTATATCTGACCATTGACCGGGAACAGGAAGGCTGGGACGGCCATGTGGGATTTGTACCCAACTACTTAAAAGAGGTGGGATTCACCACAGACAAGACAGCCCTTGTCTGCGGACCGCCCATCATGATCAAGTTCGTGCTGGCAGCCCTCCAGGAAATGGGATTCTCTAAAGAGCAGGTCTACACAACTCTGGAACTCCGTATGAAATGCGGTGTAGGCAAATGCGGCCGCTGCAACATCGGCTCCAAATACGTGTGCAAAGACGGTCCGGTATTCCGCTGCGACGAGATTGACGAATTACCTAACGAGTATTGACAGGCAATGGGCAGTGTACCAAGAAGAACAGACAATCTGTGTTGTGCTTGCACATAAGCGGACCGGTTTGGTCTTTTTGGCATAGGGCGAACGCCCTCAACTGAGATAAAGCAAAGCGGAATCGAAGTTGACACTGCGGGGTAAAGATGAAGTTGATGAAAGGATTGGTACCTATTATGGAAAAGATGGTTAATGTATTTTTCTTCGGTAAGAAATACAGTGTGCCTGCGGATCTGACGATCATGACAGCCATGGAATATGCCGGATATACCCTGAAAAGAGGGTGCGGCTGCCGTCATGGCTTCTGCGGAGCATGTGCTACAATATACAGGATCAAAGGAAAAAATGAGCTGAAGACATGTCTTGCCTGTCAGACACAGGTGGAGGAGGGCATGTATGTGGCAAGTATTCCTTTCTTCCCTACAGACAAGAGAACTTATGATATAGAGGAAATTAAGCCGACTCAGCAGATCATGATGGAGCTGTATCCGGAAATCTACAGCTGTATCGGATGTAATGCCTGTACAAAAGCCTGTACACAGGATTTGAACGTTATGCAGTATATCGCTTATGCGCAGAGAGGAGAATTTGAGAAGTGCGCAGAGGAATCCTTTGACTGTGTAAGCTGCGGCTGCTGTTCCGTCAGATGTCCTGCCGGGATTTCTCACCCTATGGTAGGCCTTCTTGCAAGACGTCTCACAGGAAAATATATTGCACCTGAGACAAAACATCTGGAAAACCGTGTGGAGGAGATCCACCAGGGTGCTTATGATGAACTGATTGAGCAGGTTATGCAGAAGCCGATCACGGAAATGCAGGAACTTTACAATACCAGAGAGATTGAGAAATAAGGAGGATAGCCATGTTTACACCAGAAATGCTTGCGTCCATTAAAAAGGTGGAAGCTACCAGAGACGAGCGTATGGGCATGGAACCCAGACGTATGACTGCTGATGAAAAGGATGCCCTCTTAAAGGCTTATCATCCGGACTACAAAAAGGACGGTTTTACTGAGATCAAAATCGGTCCCAACAAGGGGCAGAAAGCGCCCACCGAGCTGGGACATTTACTCCACTCCAACAGCCGTCTGTTAAAGGTGGATATAGATTTGGACAAGGTGGATTATGACGTGGACGTGCTGGTGATCGGCGGCGGCGGAGCAGGTTCTTCTGCAGCCATCGAAGCCCATGAAGCAGGCGCTGATGTTATGATCGTCACAAAACTGCGCATCGGGGATGCCAACACCATGATGGCAGAAGGGGGGATCCAGGCAGCAGATAAGGCAAATGACTCTCCGGTCCAGCACTATCTGGACGCTTTCGGCGGCGGACATTTTGCAGCCAGGCCGGAACTGCTGAAAAGGCTGGTCATGGAGGCTCCGGACGCGATCCAGTGGCTGAACAAACTGGGCGTTATGTTTGACAAGGATGCAGAGGGAAATATGGTCACCACCCACGGCGGCGGAACTTCCAGAAAGAGAATGCATGCCTGCAAGGACTACTCCGGTGCGGAGATCATGCGTACTCTGCGGGATGAGGTTTTAAACCGTCAGATCCCTGTTGTAGAGTTTACTTCCGCAGTGGAACTGATCAAGGATGACAAGGGACAGGTTGCAGGTGCTGTTCTCCAGAATATGGAGACCGATGACTACCTGGTGGCAAAAGCAAAGACAGTCATCATTGCCACAGGGGGTGCAGGACGTCTTCATTACCAGGACTTCCCAACTTCCAACCACTACGGCGCAACCGCGGACGGACTGGTTCTGGGATACCGCGCAGGCGCTCCGCTCTTATACCAGGATACTATTCAGTATCACCCGACAGGTGTTGCCTACCCGGCACAGATTTTCGGTGCCCTGGTCACAGAGAAGGTTCGTTCTCTGGGAGCTATGCTGGTAAACATTGAAGGTGAAGCTTTCATGCATCCTCTGGAGACACGTGACGTGGCAGCAGCTTGCATTATCCGTGAGTGCAGCGACAGGGGAAAAGGTGTGGCAACGCCTCTCGGCAGCGGTGTATGGCTGGATACTCCCATGATCGAAAGGATCGGCGGAGAGGGGACCATTGAAAAACGTATCCCTGCCATGCTTCGTATGTACATGAACTATGACATTGATATGAGAAAACAGCCGATTCTTGTATATCCTACACTCCATTATCAGAACGGTGGTCTGGAAATCGGCGGGGACGGCTATACAAAAGCCATTGACAATCTCCTGGTAGCAGGTGAGGCTGTTGGTGGGATCCACGGAAGAAACCGTCTTATGGGCAACTCTCTTCTGGATATCATTGTATTTGGCCGCAATGCGGGCAAGGCTGCGGCAGCCAAAGCAAAAGAGACAGAACTGGGCTCCATGACACTGGAACATATTGAACAATATGCAGAGGAACTGAAAAAAGCAGGCATAGCTTCCGATGACGTATCTCCGTTACTGCTTCCCAAGTATGCCCGTCATGAGAGATAAACAGCAGCCGTTCAAATTCCATTATCCTGCTGGATATGGAGTGTATACTCCAGAGCGGGAAATGTGGATCTGCACAGCAGCTATGGTTGATAAAGATTTGGTGTTCTGTACAGCAGTATTGCCGTACAGGATGCCTGTCTGAAGAAAGACAGGAGAGTGAACGTATATGCGAGAGATAATGGCAAGCCAGATCACAGATGTCATTGAGAACCTTTGTATCCAGGCTAATGAGCATCTGCCTGAGGATGTAAAATGTGCGATCAAAAACTGCAGAGCTTGCGAAGACTGGGAGATCGCACAGGGTGTGCTGGATAATATTATAGAAAATTTTGAAATTGCGGATGAGCAGAATGTGCCCATCTGCCAGGACACAGGTATGGCCTGTGTATTCCTGGAAATCGGACAGGACGTGCATATTACCGGCGGCAATCTGAGTGAGGCTGTGAACGAGGGCGTGCGCCGCGGATATGACAAGGGATATCTGAGAAAATCCGTAGTCAAAGACCCGGTCCGCAGAGGTAATACCGGAGACAATACTCCGGCTATGATCTATACGGAAATTGTTCCCGGAGAGCAGATCAAGATCACAGTGGGACCCAAAGGCTTCGGAAGTGAAAATATGAGTGCGATCCGCATGTTCAAGCCTTCCGCAGGACTGCAGGGGATCAAGGCGTTTATCCTGGAGACCGTTGAGACCGCAGGACCCAACCCATGTCCGCCAATGGTAGTGGGTGTGGGAATTGGAGGTACCTTTGACAAGGCAGCCCTTCTTGCAAAAAAGGCACTGATGCGTCCCATTGACTCAAGCAATGAAGACCCGTACTATGCAGAACTGGAAGTGGAAATGCTGGATAAGATCAACAAGCTTGGCATAGGACCTCAGGGATTCGGCGGAAAGACCACAGCCATCGGGCTGAACATTGAAACCATGCCCACACATATTGCAGGTATGCCCTGTGCCATCAATATCAACTGCCACGTGACCCGCCACAAAACGGAGGTGATTTAAATGGAAAAACATATTACACTGCCCCTCACGGAGGAGCTGGCAAAAACACTCCATGCAGGAGATACCGTATATGTGACCGGAACCATTTATACCTCCCGTGATGCAGGGCACAAGCGCATGTGTGAAGCGCTGGCAAAAGGGGAAGAGCTTCCCTTTGATCCCACAGATGCCACGATTTATTATGTAGGACCCACACCTGCAAAACCGGGCCAGGTCATCGGTTCCGCCGGGCCGACTACCAGCGGACGAATGGATGCCTATGCCCCGGCCATGATGTCAGTGGGAGCCAGAGGCATGATCGGAAAAGGTGCCCGCCTTCCGGAAGTCATTGATGCCATGAAAAAATACAGCGGTGTTTATTTCGGAGCCATCGGCGGAGCAGGCGCACTGCTTGCGAAATGCATCAAGAAGGCAGAGCTGATCGCATATGAAGACTTGGGCGCAGAAGCTTTGAGAAAATTATATGTGGAGGATATGCCCCTGTTCGTCATCATCGACAGCGAGGGAAAAAACCTGTACGAAGAGGGAAGAGCCGCATATTTGGCACAGCATAAAGAGTAAAAGAATCACAGGATCCGGATTTTGAGACGGAGCCGTTAAAATATGACAGCAATGGGGATCTGATCTATTGGAATAAACAGTATGGCCGGATTCCGATGACAGACCGCTTCAGGAATTACAGAAGCGGTCTTTGATCACATATTAAAAGAGGGAATGGAGAAAAATATAATGACAAACTTATTAGAAGCACTTATGATACTCTGCTTCGGCTTATCATGGCCGATTTCAATCCACAAATCCTGGATTTCCAGAACAGCGAAAGGAAAGAGCCTGTTCTTTGAATTCTTTATCTGGATCGGTTATGTATTCGGTATTGCACGTAAAGTGATTCTGTGGATGGAAGCTGGGGCAGCAGGTACCTCACTTGACTGGCTGTTTTATTTGGGATGGTTCTTCTACATACTGAATATTGTGGAGATTTCCATTGATATGGCACTTTACTTTAGAAATGTAAGACTGGATAAGGCAGGAGAAAAAGCCTGAGATCACTATAGAAAAAGCCTCCATCAAATCTTTGAGATCGAAATGTTTCATAGACATTACCTCCATTCCTATGTAGAATGAAGGCCAACGGCACCCTGCAACACGATTGTATTTTCATTCCGGCTAACTCGCTATAGTGGCTGCGCGAACAGTAAATGGTAATTTGCTATGCATTGCCTGACATCTTTTCGGAGAAAGCAGTTTACAGAACGGCAGCCGGTGAGCAGTGACGGCATTGATTGGCAGCCTGAGTTCTAAGATTTTATCTGGTTACATAAACTGATACAGAATGTGACCGGGGGCCGGACATGAACAGACAGAGATGGAAAAAATATGGTTTTATGGCAGAGGTTATTGTGCTGACTCTGACTGCAGTGCTTTGTTGGAAAGATGTTTCGCAAGGCGCTTTTGCCGCAGGGAGGGGTACAGAGCCGGCAGAAAAAAAGTTTATGTCAGAAAGTGCAGCGGATTCTGTGGATGGCGGAGCAAACTCTAATACGGACAGCGGAGGAAGTTCGGGCACAGGAAATGCGGAGGATTCCGGAACGGGCAGCGGAGGGAGTGCAGGCAAAGGAAGTACAGAGGATTCCGGCACAGGCAGTGCGGAGAAGGACTACATAAAGTGGGTGGACTTCCATGTGACAAGTGAGGCCATGCGGCAGGCCTGTGCCTACGATGTGGATACATATGGGCAGGAAGGCCATCTTAACTGGGTTGATCTTCTGGCTTATCTGGGAGCCAGGTACGGCGGCGATTTCAAGCAGTATAAGGCAAAGGACATGGATGAGATTGCCGAAAGGCTTCAGAAAGGGGAGACTACAGTGGAAAAACTGTCCGCTGAGGTCAAATCCTTTGACTACTACCGGGAAGCCTACGGCGCAGTTTTAGATGGGCTGGTTGGAGAGTACCAGACAGAGGCAAAAGATGAGGGGCAGGGCGCACAGGATCAGGAGAGCCAGGGAGAAGTAAGCTGGACAAAAAAGTACGGCCTGAAGGGATTCAGCCCGATAGCAAAAAGTTTTCCCTATAACGATTATGATGATTTCGGAGTGGCGAGAAGCTATGGCTACAGGCGGGAACATCTGGGACACGATATGATGGGGCAGACGGGTACTCCTATTGTGGCGGTGGAATCCGGCTATGTGTCAGCCATGGGATGGAACCAGTATGGGGGATGGCGTCTGGGGATCAGCAGTTTTGACGGCAGACGGTACTATTATTATGCGCATCTGCGCCAGAATTTTCCCTACTGCAAATCCCTGGAAGTGGGCAGTATTGTGCAGGCCGGGGATGTGATCGGATACATGGGCCGCACCGGATACAGCGCCAAAGAAAATGTGAACAACATTGATACAACCCATCTTCATTTTGGGCTGCAGCTTATCTTTGATGAATCCCAGAGGGAGGGGAATCACGAAATCTGGGTAGATGTATATGAACTGGTAAAATTTTTGTATAAGAACCAATCAGAGGTGGTAAGAGATGATGCCACAAAAGAATGGTCAAGAGCATATCAGATAAAGGACCCTGAGGCTTCAGCGTATTTGGAGTCAGCCCAGGGAAAACAGACAGCGGGCATTGATCCCTCAAACAAGTAAGATGTATTTTTCAGTCATAAAAGAAATGATTTTAGAAAAAAAGGCCGTATCAAAAGGAACAGTGACAGTTTGCTGCCCTTTTGCTACGGTCTTTTGATCATGCAAGGATTCTGGCCAGAACCACAAGCACATATACGTGCAGGGGAGTTTTTTTCCATATAAAACCCTACAATAAACAAAGTGGCAAACATGCCGTTAATTACCATGGCACCGTTAGGATGAGGCAGATAAGAGTTGATCAGGTCATTGCCTACTGACATGAGAACCGAGGCAATATACAGCCGTTTGAGATAAGCTTTCCGGTCATGGATATGGGAAAATCCCTCTGCCATTGCAAACAGAAACAGTGGTGCGGAAATCCGTCCAGGCAGAGTGATGCAATTACATTCATTTATTCCTCCGTATTTAATGTATTTCAGTTACAGATTATAAGCAATGAAAGGGGAGTTATCCATCGTTTAACCTTACATTTTTCCGCCAAATATTATAAGTTTGTAATATAGTTCAAATTTACCCAAATCACTGACAAGAGAAAGAACAGATACTTTGGTACAATAAAAGGAAAACAGAAGACAGACAGCAAATTACCCGGGGGTTGCGGGGCAGATGCGCCAATACAGACACATGGGTTATGATGCACAGCCCTGTAAATAGTGCAGTTCTGTGAACAGTAACGCCATTCGTGACGGACAGACATGGGGCATTCTGCTCCATTTGGCACTGGCTGTCTCGGGAATTTCATGCGAAGGCGCAAAAAGCTGCCTTACAGAGTATTAGCTGTGAATGGTAGTAACAGTTCAGACAACGCATCCAGCCATTAAAAATCGCTTGGCGATGGACTGGATGCCAGCCGGCACTATCTGTACATACGGTCAGCGCAGTAAATGCGCAGACCTGTCTGAACTGTTACAAATGGGAACAAAAGGATTGACATTTGTCTGAAAAAATAGTAGACATAAGGTAACCGGCTGTAAGTATATAAAGGATGAGGATAAAATATGAGGTATACAGATTATGTTTTTCAGGTGCCGGAGGAGAAAATTGTACGGTTGATCACAAATACAGATGCAAAAAATGAAGCGGATGATGGCTTTGCCGTGGTACAGGCACTTCTCAGCCCAAAAATTGAAAATGTTGGTTTAGTGGCTGCCCATTATGGCACAGACAGAGATAGGGACAGTACCCTTTTGGATGAGGGCTTTGAGGCTCCATTTGTCTCGGGGAGACGGATGATTCCTACAAAGAGGAGTCTAAAGGCACATATGTAAGGGGAACTTTCCTGGTAAAGGGAAAAGTGAGGGAAGCCTACGCATTTACCACTGCTCTTGGTCTTTATAATTTTTATCTGAACGGGGAGAAGGTGGGGGAAGACGAGATGACACCGGGCTGGACCTCCTACCGCAGACATCTGCTGTATCAGACCTATGATGTGGCTTCTGCTCTGAAAGAAGGCATGAATGTGGCAGGGGCCATGCTGGGCGCTGGATGGTATAAGGGAATTATGGGGCTAACACGTGCCAGAAACAACTATGGCAGCAAAACCGGATTTGCCATGCAGATATGTATCCGGTATGAGGACGGAAGCACAGAGACAGTGAGCACTGGCCCATCCTGGAAGGGATGTGACGCTCCGGTTGTGTTTGCGGATATTTACAACGGCGAAATTTATGATGCGGCGAAAGAAATTCCGGGGTGGGCCGGAGATGCAGCCCCCCGGGGAGAATGGAGAGATGTGGTACAGGTACCCTTTGACACAGGGGTTCTCCGGGCACAGAGCGGTTCCAGGGTACGGGTAATGGATGAACTGCCTGCAAAGCGGATCTTTAGAACACCAAAAGGGGAACTGGTCATTGATTTTGGTCAGAACCTGGCAGGATGCATCCAGGTGACGGCATTCGGAAAACCGGGAGACGTGATCGAGCTGCACTGTTTTGAGGTGCTGGACCATGAAGGAAACGTATATCTGGATAATCTGCGGCATGCAAAGGCTTCCATGAAATATACATTTGCCAGAGAGGGAACCGTTACTTACCATCCTCATTTTACTTATATGGGCTTTCAGTATGCAAAGATCGTCTCCTGGCCGGGAGAGGCAGAAAAAGAAAATTTCACAGCCTGTACCCTGCATTCGGAGATGGAGAGGACAGGAAACATAACCTGTTCCCATCCGCTTTTAAACCGGCTTCACCACAATTACCTGTGGGGGCTGAAGGGGAATTTTCTGGATGTGCCCACAGACTGTCCCCAGAGAGACGAGCGCCTGGGATGGACAGGGGATGCACAGATTTTCTGCCGTACCGCCTGCTATCTTATGAATACATACACCTTTTATAAAAAGTGGCTCAGAGATGTGGAGGCGGACCAGACACCGGAAGGGGGCGTGCCCCATGTGGTGCCAAACATAGAAGAGGGCAGTACGGACGGAAACTGGCTTCTGAGGCAGGGCCCTCATTCCGCGGCAGCCTGGGCGGACGTGGCAGTGATCAATCCCTGGACTTTGTATCTCATGTATGGGGATAAGGTCATTTTAGAGAGGCAGTACAGCAGCATGAAAGCATGGATCGATTTCATGAGGTGTCATTCGGAAGATCATATCTGGAATTATAAACTGCAGTTTTGGGATTGGGTTGCCCTGGACGCGGAGGAGGGGAGCTATTTCGGCGCCACGCCCAATGACCTGACTTGTACGGCATATTATGCGTATTCCACCGGACTTTTTGCAAAGATGGCAAGAGCCCTTGGGAAAGAGGAGACAGCCCGGGAATATGAAAAGCTGTACAGCCATATTGTGGAAAAATTCCAGAGAACATTTTTTAAGGATGACGGAACCATGACTGCCCAGACACAGACAGCCCATATTGTTGCCTTGTATTTCAAACTGGTACCGCAGGCATATGTGAAGAAGACTGTGGCGGGACTGAAACGGCTCCTGGATAAGGAAAACGGGCATCTGGTCACCGGTTTTGTGGGCACACCGTATTTCTGTCATGCCCTCAGTCAGAACGGGTGCGTAAAAGAGGCTTATGATCTGCTTTTGAAGGAGGATTTTCCCTCCTGGCTGTATCAGGTGAAAATGGGTGCCACAACAATCTGGGAACACTGGGACGGCATTAAGCCCGAAGGTTCCATGTGGAGCCCGGGCATGAATTCCTTTAACCATTATGCTTACGGCGCCATCGGAGAATGGATGTACCGGGTCATGGCCGGTATTGAGGCTGATGAAGCCTGCACAGGGTTCAAACATGCTGTTTTTTATCCGCGCATAGGCGGCGGCCTGCAGTTCGTGGACGGTACTTATCATTCCATCTATGGGGAGGAGGGTGTGCGCTGGGAAACGGAGGATGACAAGGTCATACTTACAGTCAGGATCCCTGCCAATACCACTGCAAGCGTGCGCTTGGACGAGGCAGAAGAGGTTCTGGAGGCGGACAGCCTTTCCTTTGTACAGAAAAGTGGCTATATGGAGGCGGAAGCCGGGTCAGGAACTTACCGTATCCTTTTCCGGAGAGGAAACCAGCACGGATTCCGGAATCTGTAAAATATACGAAAACACGACATGATAGATTTCAAGGTGTCGCAGATATCTCTAATAACCTGCAGGCAGAATGGTATAATAAGGACAAATAAAAAACAGCAAAAACGCTGGAATTGAAGGATTGAGAGGATAACGATTATGGCAGTGAAAATGCTTCCGAAAAAAATGGCAGGTGCGATACTTCCGGGGAACAGTTCAGTGGAAATGAAAGAGTTTGATGTGCCGAAACCGGGCCATGGACAGGTGTTGATCCGGACAAAGGCAACCACGATCTGCGGCAGTGACATCCGCTGCATTTACAGGGAACACGTGGGAAAAGGACCTGAGGGATATATTCCGGGCATGGTGGCAGGCCATGAGCCCTGCGGTGTGATCGTGGAGGAAGGCGAAGGCCTCCGCAGATTCAAAAAAGGCGACAGAGTGATCGTGTATCACATTTCAGGATGCGGAGTGTGCAATGACTGCCGCAGAGGATATTATATCTCCTGTAAAAGCAGATTCCGCCAGGCATACGGCTGGCAGAGAAACGGCGGTATGGCTCCGTACATACTGGCAGAGGAGAAAGACCTGATCGCACTTCCGGATGAACTTACATACAAGGACGGTGCACAGGTAGCCTGCGGATTCGGTACGGTTTATGAGGCCATTGAAAAGATCGGTATCAGCGGAAATGATGCGGTTTTGGTCACAGGACTGGGACCTGTAGGACTGGCTGCCCTTATGCTTGCCAAAGCGCTGGGGGCAAATAAATTGATCGGTGTGGAAATGAATGAGTACCGCATTGGCCTGGCTGAAAAACTGGGACTTGTGGACCATGTATTTAAACCGGGTGATAATACTCTGGATGAAATTCTGGAAGTGACCGGAGGCCGCGGCGTGGAGCGGGCCATTGATGCCAGCGCCAATGATGCAGGCCGTCAGCTTGCAATCCGTGCCACAAGAGAGTGGGGCAAAATTGCATTTGTGGGAGAGGGCGGAACCTGTACCTTCAATCCCAGCCCGGATATTATTCACGGACAGAAGACCATTTACGGTTCCTGGGTGACAAGTCTGTGGAGGATGGAAGAACTGGTGGAGCGTCTGGTGCGCTGGAACATCCATCCGGAGGACCTGATCACAGATGAATTTTCCATTGAGAGAGCCGGGGAGGCTTATAAGCTGATGGCAGGCGGACAGTGCGGCAAGGTTGCGGTTATTTTCGGCGACCAGGATGAAAGGTAGGTTTATTATGGCAAAAGGAGTAGACCCGGCAAAAGTACCCTACAAAACTTTATATACAGGGGCCAGAATGCCTGCTATGGGTATCGGCACCTTTGGTTCTGATAAGTATTCCCCGGAGCAGGTGTCAAGCGCCGTATATGGTGCCGTGGAAAACGGATACCGTCTCATAGACTGCGCTTCCGTCTACCAGAATGAGAAGGAGATCGGTGCTGTCCTGGGGCACCTCTTTGAGGATCAGGTTGTAAAGAGAGAAGAGTTGTTTATCACCGGAAAGGTGTGGAATGATATGCACGGGGATGGAGAGGTCATAGCGTCCTGTAAGCAGAGCCTTACGGATCTGGGCCTTTCCTATCTGGATCTGTACTTTGTACACTGGCCGTTTCCGAATTACCATGCACCGGGCTGTGACGGCGATTCCAGGAACCCGGATTCCAGACCTTTTTCCACGGAGGAGTTCATGGGTGTGTGGAGACAGTGCGAGCAGCTTTTGGAGGAGGGGCTTGTGCGCCACATCGGCATGTCTAATATGACCATACCGAAGCTGGAAGCAGTGCTTACCCTCTGTAAGATCCAGCCTGCTGCCATTGAGATGGAGCTTCATCCGGGCTTTCAGCAGCCGGAATTGTTTGATTACGTGCAAAAACACAATATTGTGCCCATTGGCTATTGTCCCATTGGCTCCCCTTCACGCCCGGAGCGTGACAGGACCTCTGAGGACGTTGCAGATACCCAGATGCCCGAGATCCTGGAGATCGCAGAAGCACACCGGATACATCCGGCGGTGGTGTGCCTGAAATGGGCTGTGCAGCGGGGACAGGTGCCAATCCCCTTCTCTGTGAAGGAACCCCAGTACATCAGCAATCTGAAATGCATCACTGAGGACCCGCTCACAGATGAGGAGATGGAGAAGATCCGTCTTGCCGACAAGAACTGCCGCCTGGTAAAAGGCCAGGTATTTCTCTGGGCCGGTGCAAAAGGCTGGGAAGATCTGTGGGATGTGGATGGGATAATTGCAAAATAGAAGTATAGAAACGAGCACAGAGAAATGCGGAGGAGATTCTCTGTGCTCGTTCTTTTCATGACAACAGGTGCTTTGCAAAGAGACTTACTGCTGCCTGTTTTGCTGCCTATGCCGCACAAGGCTTATTTCGTAGTTTTACTGTCTTCTGAAACGATTAAAGCAGGCGTATATCTCCTGAGGCCTGGGCATAGCCAGTCCGCACGGGGTGTAGGAAGTCCCGCAGACAGAGGAGAGGCCTTTGGTCTCAAGCTGGTGCAGGAGCAGCCTGACGATCTGGTCCAGGGTTTTTCTTCCGTCGATCAGGTTTTCACACGCGTAGCGAAGGATGGCCGCAAGGGCAGCCGTCTGTTCAAAGTCGGTGAGCTGTTCCACATACCGCAGGTCCACGGATTCTTTGCCGATGGAGAAGGTATAGCGGTCATGGGTCTTGGTTTTTAAACTCCGTTCCTCCCTGCCGCCGTGTCCGTTGTCTTTGGGTCCGCGTCCCCGATGGCGGGGGGAGGAGTCACGAAAATCCGGTGTGGTCATGATCCTGCGGCTTTCAGGCAGGACAAAGGCAGGCGTGTCTGCAGGGGGCAGCGGAAAGTCTTTACAGAGCTTCTTCACGGATTGTGTTATGTCCACGGGACGGTAGCAGTCCATCTGGATAATGGTGTCCGCAATGTGGAAGAAGGCGCCGCTGCTTCCTGCCACTAAGATGGTGGAGATACCCGCTTTGGAATACAAATCCCCTGCGCGCTCCAAAAACGGAGTGATAGGCTCTTTGTGCCGGCTGATCACATGCTGCATGAAGGTATCACGCACCATGAAGTTGGTGGCAGAGGTATCTTCATCGATGAAAAACAGATGGGAGCCTGCCTCCATGCTCTCCACAATAGCGGCTGCCTGGGATGTGCTTCCGCTGGCGTCCGGAGTGGAGAAACAGTGGGTATCCTTCTTGTTGGGGAGGTCATTGATGAACATGGAGATGTCCACGTCTTTTACAAAACGTCCGTCCTCAGAGCGCAGTTTCACTGCTGTGTCATCTGCAATGACATATTCCCTTCCGTCCCCGGCAATGTGGTTGTACACACCGGATTCCAGTGCGTTCAGCAGAGTGGATTTCCCGTGATAGCCGCCTCCCACGATCAGGGTAATACCCACGGGGATGCCCATTCCGGTGATCTTCCCTTTGTGGGGAAGAGCAAGCTCTGTGCGCATGGATCCGGGGGAGGAGAAGGGGACGCAGCTCTTTAGCGGCTTGTCCGATACGCCGCTCTGTCTTGGAAGGATGGCACCATCCGCCACGAAGGCGGCCAGATCCCGCTTTTTCAGTTCTTCTCTTATAAATTGCTGGTCTTCTGCCAAAAAGAACACATTCTCCATGGCTTTTGCATTCAGGTTTTTATACAGGAAGGATTTCCGTACGCATACCGGGAGAAATTCAAACAGGATTTTTTCCAGCTCCGGTGCATTGATGGTTCTGCCGTTTGCAGGGAAACCGACGGTGAAGCGGGCGGTCAAATCCGTATCCGTAATTTCGCAGGCAGTGCGGTCCAGGATTTCCTGCCCGCAGCGGCTGACAGAGATCAGTCCGCTTTTGCCGGAACCCTTGGCCTTGAAGCTGAATTGATACACCTGCTGTTCAAACTGTCTGTTCAGATGGTCCTGAAGGGCGATCCGGGTATGCTTTTCCTTATAATAATGGGCAGGAAAACCGGCTGTGCTGAGTGGAATCCTGATACTTAGGCTGGAGGGTGCCGCAAAGGGGTCACCCTGTACATGGTCAATGGATAATGTATAGTCACCGAAAGCGTAGACGCCCCGTAAATCTTTATAGGCGGGATAACTCCTCCGGTGGATGGAGGCCAGCATGGTCTTCAGATCTGATGATGATTTCATAGTATTGTAACTCCTTTATAAATAGGTAAATTTCGCTTACCTTTTACTATAAACAATTCATGGAAAAATGGCAAGCGTGGAGGATAAAAAAAAAATTAAAAACCTATTGACATTTTTCGCACCATAAGATATAATAAATTTCGTTGCTAAGGCAATAACAAATAAATATCTATCCAATGATTGGATGTGCGCGTAGCTCAGCTGGATAGAGCGTCTGGCTACGGACCAGAAGGTCGGGAGTTCGAATCTTCTCGCGCACGTCAAAACCCTTGTAGAATGAAAATTTTACAAGGGTTTCTTTTTGTTCAGACATATAAATGGATAAAAGACATATCCGGTGCCGCAATCTTATCTGCCTGCGGAAGGCCGCAGCCTGCCATAAAGTCACGGACAAATACCAGGATGTGGCAGTAGCACGCACTGAGCTGTCCGGCAAAGGCTGCCCGGTCCTTTCTGCACAGATATCTATAAGCCTTAAGACCCATCTGATTAATGATATTGGACATTGGGCTGCCTTCGGGATAGAAAGAAAAATAGTATCCCCAGTGCAGCGTTTTCCGCACCTCCTTCAGAATGGTCTGAAAGGGATACAGAGGCATCCGTTCCGTGATACAGTCCATAATGATGTCAAGGGGAATGGCTTTTGGCTCATGGAACTTTTTCTCCATTGACTTCAATGTCTCTTCTGTTATCAGATCAAAGGTGAGTCTGACGGCAGGGGGAACAGCCAGGGCCATGAATTGAAGACCGCTTAAATACAGAAGCGTGTCATTTTTGTATGTCTTGTCCTTCATACAGGTAAAGGTGGCCTGGTCATTAAAAAGGGTGACCTGTGTTCCCTTAACATTGTAGGTCTTGCAAAAGCCCAGCCTGTTCAGATTGGAGAGTGCTTTGCGCACGGTTGCTATAGAGACCTGATACTGTCCGGCCAAAGACTCCTCTGAGGGAAGAAACTCCCTGTCTCTATAAATCCCCAGTCCTATTTTGTCAATGATATCCCGGGTGATCTGCATATGATAATGGTCTCTGCCAAGGTCAGCATTCCAGGCGTATATATTTTTATGGGATTTGGGGATCCACGGATATTCCAGTGCAAGCCTGTCCAGATACTTTTCGATCATACCTTTGGTGAAACGGTAAAGGGCAGTAAAATAACGCAGGGCATCCCCGGCATTTTCCGGTTTCAGAAGTCCGGTGTGCCAGAACGTGTTTTGCATGATGGTATTATCTGCAGGCTCGGTCAGGGAATCTCTGTGTTCCCAGAAGAAGGGGATCTGGGCATAGAGTTCAAGACTGATATATAAGTCCCGGAACAACAGGCTGCCGGAAGAGGAAAGAATTTCATGCAGAAAGGTGGAGTAAGTCTGCCATTTGTTTCTGTGGGCTTTTTTCTCCTGCGCCAGGACCCAGAGGCAGTGCTGCATTTTTTCCTCACCGCAGACCATAGCCGAGAAGGAGAAAAGAGGTGGCATCAGCAGTGCCATGGTTTCGTAAACAGACAGAATGGAGGATCTGTGCGTCAGGATAGTCCGTATGGAAGGCTCCGGGGATGGACCTGCCTGGGGTATTGGGGACTGCTGGTATATTACAAGGGTGGGTCTGCGCTGGGCTGTCCGGATGTAACCCTCACGTGCCAGTGTTTTCAGAACATCCCTGGCTGTGCGCATTCCCACATGATATATTTCACAGAGCTGACTCATGGAAGGCAGGGTGCTTCCGTATGGGAGAAGCCCTGTTTCAATCTGTTTTTTCAGGCTTTGATATAAAAAGTCAAATAATTTGTTTTTCTGTTCCATAGTACCGTCTCCTTTGCGCTGGTAGTATGTGTTTTATTATAATACTATATGTAAATGTACACAAATATAAGATTGCACAGAGAAAGAACCCCATTGTAGAATATTTTAAAAAGAGAAAAGAAACCGTATTACAGCAGGAGTGTGGAACATGAGACGAAGAGCAGGAAGGGGCTCTGCATATCAGGGGCCTTTTTTAATAAGCGGGGCCCAGGTGGGCATCATCTCTATAGTTATCCTGGTTACACTGATGATATCTGCCTGGAATGTCATTGACCTTCAAAAGGTATTGGCCCGCAGTACAGAAGAATATCTGAATGATGTGACCATGTATATGGCGGAGGAGATAGGCAATACCATGAAACATAAATCCCGGGACCTGAAAATGGCGGCGGATTTTATTGCAGATGAAGATAAGGCCGGACTTGAAACCATACTGGAACAGAAAGCCAAAATAATGGAATTTGATTTTCTGGGGGTTATTGACAGACAGGGAGGTATGGTGCATACACCACTGCCAAAGACCATTGACGCGGCGGAGCCGGAGGAAATAGGAAAACTGGATTGTGTCAGGGATTCTTTTGAGGGAAGGGAGGGGACCAGTTATCTTGGCGGCCAGGAGATCATATATTCCGTGCCGGTTTATAGGGACAGTACGGTGGAGTATGTCATGGTGGGCACTCGGAGCAGGGAAAAAATGCAGGCTATGATCGCGTCCAAGAGCTTTGACGGTGAAAGTCTGAGCTGCATCATTGACAGCAGCGGGAAGGTGATTCTATCCCCCACAGATTTAAAGCCGTTTCTTCAGCTGGAAGATATCTTCAAGAAAAGTGAAGACCGGGAAGTCGTGTCTGAGCTGGAAGAGATGCTGAAGGATATGCAGAAAGGTGCGGGTGGAATACTGAAATTCACTTCTGTGCATCAGGAGGAGCTGTTTCTGTCTTATGATGCCTTGGGAGTAAACGACTGGGTTCTTTTGACCATCATACCTGCGGATTTGATCTCAGGCAGTCTGGCAGGGAATATATGGAGATTCTTTTTGATCCTGGGATTTGTAATGGCAGTGTTTTTTGTCCTCCTTGTGAAAGTATACCGCTTTTTCAACACAGGGAGAAGGGAGCTGGAGCGTTTCGCCTTTCAGGACAATGTCACCGGAGGAATGAACCAGGCTGCCTTTTGCCTGAAATATAAGGAGTCAGCGCTGAGAATGGAGCCTTCTGCCTTTTGTATTGTCATGATGAATGTAAAAGGTTTTAAAATGATCAACGAGAGGTTCGGTATTGAGGGCGGCAATGAAATGCTGTGTTATATCCATCAGGTACTGCAGCGCCATATCAAGCCATCTAAAAATGAATTTGCGGCCAGAGCTGAATCAGACAGTTTTTTTCTGTGTCTTCGGGAGGCGGAACCGGAACGTATACAGACAAGGCTGAAGGCTATGATTGCGGAAATCAATTCTTTTTCCGGCACCGGGGCACCCCATTACCCGGTATCTTTCCGGCAGGGAGCCTGTATCATTGAAAATCCGGGTGAGGAGATCACGATTTTACAGGACCACGCGCGCCTTGCAGAACAGAGCAGTGAGAAAAAAGCAGGGGAGGATTGTGGGTTTTACGATGAGGGATCTGCGGAGCGGCTGAAATGGGAGGAGGAGATGAACGAAATGTTTGAGGATTCTCTTTCCGGCCATGACTTCCAGGTGTTTCTGCAGCCGAAGGTCAGTCCAAAGTCAGGGGAAACAAAAGGGGCGGAGGCACTGGTGCGGTGGCATCATCCCCAGAAAGGTGTGATTTATCCATCAGATTTTATTCCCCTGTTTGAGCGGAATGGAAACATATGCAGGCTGGATGTATATGTATTTGAAAAAGTATGTGCTCTTTTGGAAAAATGGGAGGATATGGGCAAAAAGCTGATCCCTATATCTGTCAATCTGTCGAGACAGCATTTCAGCCAGCCGGAATTTCTGGAGGAATTATCCGTGATCGCAGGCCGTTATGGCGTCAGAACAGACATGCTGGAATTTGAGCTGACAGAATCCATATTTTTAGAGGAGAATCAAATAGACATAGTAAAAGAAAGCATCCGTCAGATGCATAAGCTGGGATTTCGGTGTTCCCTGGATGATTTTGGCTCCGGGTTTTCCTCCCTGGGTCTTTTAAAAGAGTTTGATGTGGATGCGCTGAAGCTTGACCGGATTTTTTTTCAGGATATGCACAGTGAGAAAGCGAGAGATGTGATCGCCTGTCTGATGGAGCTGGCGAAAAAGCTGGATGTGAAAACCGTGGCGGAAGGGATCGAGGAGCAGGAACAGGTAGAGTACCTGCGTATGGCGGACTGTGATATGATACAAGGGTATATATATTCCAGACCGGTTCCGGCTGATGTGTTTGAGGAAAAGTTTTTGCGTTGATCAGGCTTTATGGGGATGGGAGAATATGGTATAGTCATTTCATGGAGTACAGCGGATCAAGGGGCAAGGGAGGATAACATATCGGACTTTTTTCACCTGCATACAAGGGAAAGAACGGGTACCGCTATTACACATACCAGCAGAGTGCCGAACCTGGAAAGCATACGGGCACTCCGGGAACTGAATATGTCCATTGGGGAGATCAAAGAGTATCTGAACCGCCCCACAGCCCCAAGATTCATATCCCTCTCGGAGAAAAAAAATAGGGGAGATTGAGGATACCATCCAGAATCTGGAGAGCCTGAAGAAGGTTCTGAAGAAAAAACAGGAGACGATCCTGACCCTTCCAAAGCCTTAGCCTGCCAGTTTGGCAGGCTTTTTTTCATGCAAGTTCCCTGCAGTCCATGCCGGATAATGGAAAAATATTACAAAATCGGATAGAAAAGTTTAAAATCCGCCTCGGTTGTAATACAATGATAGTAAAGAATGGAGAACTTTAAATAAGCAAGAAGAACGAAGGAGGCCGATTGAGCATGACGGAAAAAGAAAACAGCTCTACCGGGAAGGGAAAAATCGGCGGAGGCGTATTTAACTGTCGGTATGATGAACATTTTACTTTGATTGATGCGGATGATTATCTGTTCGCATTTTTAGGGTATACACGGGAAGAATTTGCAGAACGGTTTCACAACCATGTTCTGGATGCCGTCCATGAGGGCGACCGGGAAATGATCCTGGTGGAGATCAGCAGACAATTGAAAAACGGCAATGTCTTTATGTATGAAAACCGGCTGGTCAAGAAAGGCGGAACGATCTGCTGGGTATGGATCAGCGCGGAGTTTAAGGAGGATAAGAAAGACGGAAACTGGTTCCACTGCATTTTTCATGATACCAGCTCTGAGAAGGAGGCGCAGCGGCAGCTTGCCATCAGCGAGCAGAGATATGAGATCGTGCTGTCCCAGATGCAGGATATTATTTTCGAGCTGGACTGTGTTACTTATGAGATATATTATTCTCCTAATTTTGAGAAGAAATTTGGTTATCGGATTCCCGCGGAGGGGTTCCCGGATTCTATGTTCGCCACAGACATTGTATATGAGGCGGATAAAGCCAGGCTGAGAGGGGGATTCCAGGCCATTTTGAGGGGAAATGACAAAATGGAATGCGAGTATCGTCTGAAGGGAAAGGACAGTTCCTACCTCTGGGTGGATGTCCACGCCACAGCGCTCCGGGATATGGACGGAAAACTTTTGAAGATCCTGGGTATTATCTCAGACATTGACCAGAGGAAAAAGGAAATTATAAGGGCCCAGAAGGCGGCCACTTTAGACCCCCTTACCGGTCTGCTGAACCGCAGGGAGTGTGTGGCAAGAGTAGAGCAATACATCCGGCAGGGACAAAATCCTGCTGCAATGCTGCTGATCGACGTGGATAATTTTAAGAGTATCAATGATACTTATGGACACCTGTTTGGAGACCGGGTATTATCTGAAACAGCAGGAAGCCTCCGCGCCATTTTCAGGCGGGAGGATATTGTTGCCCGAATCGGCGGCGATGAATTTGTGGTGTTCATGACAAATCTTCAAAAGAGTGATTTCATTGCCGGGAAGGTGGAGGCGATCCGGAAAATCTTTGACCATTATACCACAGGGGAGACCACCTGCAGTATTGGCTGCAGCATTGGAGTGAGCCTGTTTCCGGGACACGGCACGGACTTTATGTCCCTGTTCGCAAAGGCGGATGCTGCCATGTACCAGGCAAAGAAAAATGGCAAAGGGCGGTACTGCATCTATGGGCAGAGAGGGGGAAAACGCCAGGGACAGGCAGAGGATGAGAGAGTGCAGGCTGTCCGCCAGGGGATTGGCCGGGATGGGGAGAACTCTCTGGAAAGAGAGCTGGCTCATAAGGAGATGGTCTACCGGACAGCCCTGAAAAAATCCCATATCAATGTGTGGGAGTATGATATAAGATCCCGCACACTGACCCTGACTGAGGGGGCGCAGGAAAACCATGGATTCGGGCAGATGGATAACGCGCCGGAAACACTGCTGGAACAGGGCTATATACACCCCAGAAGCTGCCAGGACCTGCTTGATCTGTACGGCAGGCTGGAACAGGGGCAGAGTCATGTGCAGGCAGACATCCTCACCCGTTCCGCAGATGGGAGCTACTGGTGGTGGGAACAGGTAAGCTACACTATGCTCTATGATGAGAAAGGGGCACCCTACTGCGCAGTTGCCGTCGGTGAGGATATCACAAAACAAAAAAAGGCGGAGATGATCTACCAGCAGGAGCTGCAGCTCAGGCTCACCTATGACGGAGGTGTGATCGCCAGTTTCCGCTGTAATCTTGACCGGAACTGCGTAGAGTATGTGGAGGGAAAGGTTCAGAAGGAATACCCGCCGGGAATGACATATGAGGAGCTGATGGAGCTTCACAATGAGAGTATGGCCAATGAGGAGGATATGCTGCGGCTGCAGAAGCTGATGAACCGGGAAGCCCTGTGTAAAGCGTATAAGGAAGGAAATACGGCCATCAACTTTGAGTACCGCAGGAAAAACAGAAGCGGCAGTCTGTTATGGGTCAATGCCGTGGCACGTCTGGTACGTGATGTCCAGAATGGAGATTTGTATGTCTACGGAACCTTGGAAAATATCAACGAAAAAAAGAACCTGGAACTGGCGCTGAAAGTCCGCGCACAGTATGATATGCAGACGGGAGTTTACAATAAGGATACTGCGATCCAGATGATAGGGGACGCGCTGCTGAAAAACCACAGCAAAGGACAGTCCTATGCGCTGCTGGTGTTCAATGTGGACTATTTTACAAGACTGGTTCAGGAGATCGGTTATGTTGCCGCGGATGACGTGCTGAAAGAAATTGGCAACCAGATTAAGATGAGGTTTATAGAGGATGCCATTATCGGCAGGTTTTATGGGGATGAATTTGTAGTTTTTGTGTACAACGATCCGAAATCGGAATTTGTGCGCCAATGCGCAGAAGAGGTGATCAGGACGATTGCCCTGCCTTATCTGTTTCCCAATCTCAGTCAGTCGGTCAATGTATCCTGCGGGATCATTTTTGAGAGCCGGCCGGATACTATTTTCCAGGGGTTATTCCAGAAGGCAAAAGCAGCACTGGAGACCGGCATCTCCATGGGAAGAAGCGGTGTCTTTGTCTACAGCAGACAATTGAAAAAATACAAGCTGGAAGCCCCAAAGGAACAGGTGGAAGCGGAGCGGTTGTCCTGCACCGGGGTTGACAGTGAGGGGGAAAAGGTTCTGCTGCAGAGTATGATCGCTCTCACCGGGGCAGCCGATTTCAGACAGTCATTGGAGATGGTGCTGGAAACCCTGGCTGCATACTATGGCGGGGACAGGACATATGTATTTTCATGTGACCCGGAAAACGGCTGCATACAGGAAGTTTATGAGTGGAAAAAAGAGGGGATGCCATCTCTTTTTAAGGAGAGCAGCCTATACCTCCAGCCCGGGAATCCAAATGTGCGGGAATGGGCGGAATTAAGGCAGCTTCAATGTGTAAGCGATGTGGAAGCGTGGAAAGAGAAACGCCGTACACTTTATAAGACTTTAAAGGACCTGGATATTCCATCCTGTTTTGTGACAGAGCTGGAGGAGGGAAAAAGGCTTGTGGGCTGTATGGGCGTTGATAATCCCACAAAAAATACAGAGCACAAGGCCATTCTCACCATCATGCGCTACTTTATGGCCAATGAACTGACAAAGCGCGGCCTCCAGGATAAACAGGAATTCCTGCTTCATCATGACGAACTGACAGGTGTGCTGAACCGGAACAGTTATAAGGAGTATTGTTCCAGCCTGCAGGAGGAGGGGCTCATCTCTCTGGGTGTGATTTCCATAGATATCAACGGTCTGAAGGATATTAACAGAGTTTACGGAAATGCCTACGGGGATAATGTAGTACAGTTTACCGCAGGTATCATGCAGGATGAATTTCCGGCCGCAAGGATTTACCGCTTTACAGGGGATGAATTTCTGCTGATCAGTGAGAATATTTCCCGGGATTCATTTACAAAACGTCTGAAAAGAATGCGTGAGAGGATGCGGGATGTGACCAGTGCTTCGGTGGGCAGCGCCTGGACGGATACGGATATCAGTCTGGATTTTCTGATAGCCAGCGCAGAAGAACGGAGAATGATAGCCAAGCAGGAGTACTATAATGAACATCCCTTTCTGGAAGTACATAAAAGTGCAGGAGTGCTGAAGAATCTGCTGAAAGATTTGGCGGCCGGAAGATTTACCGTATATCTCCAGCCTAAGATTGATACCTATAATAATACCCTGTTCGGCGCTGAGGCGCTGGTGCGGTATCAGGACCCGGACAAGGGGATCGTGCCCCCGGGAAAGTTTATTCCGTTCTTGGAAGCAACGGGGCTGATCCATTATATAGATTTTTTTGTGTTTGAGGAAGTATGTAAAATCTTAAAAGAGTGGGAGCGCAGAGGGGTGGAGCTGATTCCGGTCTCCCTTAATTTTTCCAGGGCTACGCTCCTGGAAGAACAGCTTATTGATAAGATGGAGGAAATTATCTTCCGCTATGGCGTGGATAAGCGGTATGTGGAGATAGAGATCACAGAGAGTATGGGAGAGGTGGAACGCAGCACCGTGGCCCAGATCGGAAAACAGATCTGTCAGGCAGGCTATCATATCGCACTCGACGATTTCGGCGCGAAATACAGCAATCTCTCTTTCCTGTCAGCGATCCGGTTCAACCATCTGAAGCTGGACAAGGGATTGGTGAATAATCTGCTCACAAATGAGAACGCGCGGATCATTGTGAAAAACATTCTGGTCCTCTGCCAGGAACTGCAGATGGATGTGGTTGCCGAGGGAGTGGAAAACAGAGAGCAGCTTGAGATACTGAAGGATTTGGAGTGCTTTTATATTCAGGGGTATTATTTCAACAAGCCGCTTCCGAGGACGGAGTTTGACAAGCAGTATCAGAAGTCAGGAAGTCCGGATGGGGAGAAGCAGTGCTGATGATATAAGGAGAGGTTTCAGAAGCTTTTAAGGGGGACAGCCACCGCAAACAGGACAAATAAAGCGCTGTTTTGGGTGAACTGTCCCGCAGCTTTCATATTTTGTATCAATATATTGACAACTTTCCCACTCTGTGCTATATTCTATACAAGCAATCGAAAGGGAGTAGCTGAACGTTCAGAGATGAACGGGTTTGAAATCGTCAACCGATACCGAGAGGTGTCCGTATCAAATGAGATAGCAAGACTTTTATTGTGGCGGATGTCATAATAGAGGTCTTTTTTAGTTCCATCTATTGCCAGACACCTTCCAGATATCCGCCGCAGAAAAGCCGGCTGAAAAAATGGAGGAAAAGAAAGATGAGAGACGTAGTGAGAAGAAGAGAAATTGAGGAAGCAGCAGCGGCAGGTGAGAAAGCCCTGTATTGTCTGGAGAGTGCCAGAGAGAGGCTTCAGGGAGCAAAGAACTGGGGGATTTTCGATATGCTGGGCGGCGGTCTTTTTACAGACTGGGTAAAACACTCAAAAATGTCAGATGCCACAGGTTATATGGAGGAAGCAAAGAGACAGCTTCTTGTGTTCCAGAGAGAGTTAAGAGATGTTCAGGTTCCCTTAGATCTGCGAATGGATATCAGCTCATTCCTCACGTTTGCCGACTTCTTTTTTGACGGACTTGTGTCAGACTATCTGGTGCAGAGAAAGATCAATGATGCCAGGGAGCAGGTGGATGACGCGATCATGCGGGTGCAGGTGATCCTTGAAGAATTAAGAGACTTGTTAAATGAATAGGATAGATAGGAGGTAAAGATATGGGATGTCTAGGTAATGTGCTTTGGTTTGTATTCGGCGGCTGTATCAGCGGATTGAGCTGGTGCCTGGCAGGGCTTTTATGGTGTATCACAATTGTTGGGATCCCTGTAGGGATGCAGTGTTTTAAATTCGCGGCTCTTGCCTTCTTTCCTTTTGGAAAAGAAGTGCAGTACGGCGGTGGGGCAGGATCTCTGCTTCTGAATGTCATTTGGATGATCGTTACGGGGATCCCCCTGGCTCTGGAGTCCCTGGTCATTGGTTTTTTGCTCTGTATTACCATTGTGGGAATTCCCTTTGGCATGCAGCATTTCAAAATAGCGAAACTGGCCCTGATGCCCTTTGGAGCAGATGTATACTAAAGGATAAAAATACAGGCGGCGCCATATGGTTTGAACCATATGGCGCCGCCTTTTGAGGGGCCGCAGGAGCGGAGGAGCCGTGCGGCCCCAGAGGGTATGACGGGAGATCAAACATATTTTTCCAGTGTGCTGCGGACAGCGCCAGTACCGGCTGTCATATGTGTGAAATAGCCGCATACAGTGTCAGCCATGCCGGCCTCATAGAGGTTCACGCCGAAGATTTTTTCGTTTTCCAGAACCGGTTTCAGCAGTTTTTCTGCGTCAACAGGCTCGCCCAGTTTTACGTCTGCAACGTATGGGCGGACAGTGTCAAGAAGCGGGTCCGGGCTTAATTCAAAGGGATTGCCGTTGTCATCCACACCCATCAGGTAGCGGAGCCATCCTGCGAATACAAGAGGGATCAGCTTTAAGTCGGATACGTTAAGCTTCGGGGATGCCTGATAAGCCTTGATGGTTTCACCGAAGCGGATCGCCAGCTTCTGAGAAGTATCGGTAGCGATACGCTGAGGGGTATCCGGCATGAAGGGATTGGGGATACGAACGCCTAATACTGTGTCAATGAACTCTTTGGGGTCCAGAATACCGGGGTTGATAACAACCGGCAGACCTTCCACATAGCCAATGCCTTCCACCAGCTTTTTCAGGGTCTCGTCCTTCATCTCTTTGGAGATCAGGTCATAGCCCAGGATGCAGCCGAATACGGCAAGTGCGGTGTGGAGGGGATTTAAACAGGTGCAGACCTTCATTTTTTCCACTTTATCCACAGTTTCACGGGTGGTGAAGATCAGACCGCCTTTTTCCAGTTCAGGTCTTCCGTTGGGGAAGGCGTCCTCGATGACCAGGTACTGGCATTCCTCAGCATTTACGAAGGGAGCCACGTATGTGTTTTTGGAGGTTACAACCGGCTCTAATTCTTCCACGCCGTCCTTTTTCAGGATTTCTTCCACAGACGGGTCCGGTCTTGGGGTGATTTTGTCGATCATGGACCAGGGGAAGGAAACCTTTGCCGGGTTTTCGATATAATCCACAAAAGATTTATCTGTCAGGCCTGTCTCAGACCATTTTTTTGCAAATGCATAAACTGCGTCGTGGAGCTTGCTGCCGTTGTGGGAGCAGTTGTCCATGCTCACCATGGCGATCGGTTTTTCACCTGCCTGGAATCTGGTGAACAGAAGGCTTACCACTTTGCCGATGTAGCTTTCCGGTTTTTCCGGGCCTTTTTCCATATCTGCCACAACAGAGGGGAGCATTTCACCCTTGCCGTTTACAAGGCTGTAGCCTTTTTCTGTGATGGTGAAGCTGGCCATCTGCAGAGAATCTTTTTTGAAGATTTCACGCAGGCGGTTAAAGTCCGCATCATTTTCAGAGTCAACGGTGAGGGACTCCACTACACTGCCCACAACCGTTTTTTCCACAGAACCGTTTGCTTTCAAGGTGACCAGGATGCTGTAGCCGTCATGGGGACGGTTCATTTTTTCCACGATTTCATAGTCAAATCCCTCTGCAACGACCAGACCCCGGTCCAGAACACCTTTGTTTAAAAGGTCCTGCACTACGTTTGCCTGGAAGGCACGGAAGATGTTGCCTGCGCCGAAGTGGACCCAGAACGGATTTTCTCTGGTTTTCTCAGTCACGGCTGCTCTGTCAAATCCCGGAAGGGAGTAGCCTTTGCTTTCCCACTGTTCTTTATTTTTTAAACCCTGCTCATTTACCTGCATGACTATCTTGCTCCTTTCACGATTGCTTCCCAAAGACCATTTAAGTATGTTGCGCCAAGTGCCCTGTCGTAGAGGCCATATCCCGGCATTGCCACTTCATCCCAGATCATGCGGCCGTGGTCAGGGCGGACAGGTCCTTCAAACCCGATATCATAGAGAGCCTTCATGATTTCGTACATATCAAAGGTTCCGTCTGTGGAGAGGTGGGCGGCTTCCTCAAAATCGGTAGGTGAGTTGAATTTCAGGTTGCGCACATGAGCAAAATGGATTCTGCCTTTTAAGGAACGGATCATATCCGGCAGGTCATTTTCCAGGTTGGTGCCATAGGAACCGGAGCAGAAGGTAACGCCGTTGTGCGGGTCATCCACCATTGCCATCATGCGGAGGATGTTGGCCTTATTGATGATGATACGCGGAAGGCCGAATACGCTCCATGCAGGATCATCCGGATGGATCGCCATGTTGATGTCGTATTTGTTGCAGACAGGCATGATGCGTTCCAGGAAGTATTTCAGGTTTTCAAATAATTTTTCGTCGTCAATGTCTTTGTACATGTCGAACAGCTCTTTGATCTTAGCCATACGTTCCGGCTCCCAGCCCGGCATGATCGTGCCGTTGGTATCGCCTGCGATGGATTCAAACATGTTTTCCGGGTCAAGGGCGTCAACCGCTTCCTGTGTGTATGCAAGAACTGTGGAGCCGTCCGGTCTCACACGTGCCAGCTCTGTTCTGGTCCAGTCAAATACAGGCATGAAGTTGTAGCATACCAGATGAATGTCTTCTTTTCCCAGGTTTTCCAGAGTCTCGATATAGTTGTCAATGTACATGTCTCTTTCCGGGGAGCCGGTCTTGATGGCGTCATGGATGTTTACGCTCTCGATACCGGAAATGTGAAGTCCTGATGCAGCAACCTCTTCTTTCAGGGCAGCGATGCGCTCTCTGCTCCAGACCTCACCTGGCTGTGTATCGTAAAGGGTAGTGATAACCCCTGTTACACCGGGAATCTGGCGAATCTGTTTCAGAGTGACTGTGTCAAATTTAGAACCATACCATCTTAATGTCATTTCCATAGTTTTTCGTATCCTTTCTCTTTTCCGCTTGGGATTCATTTGCTTGTTATCTATTATTATAGCCACTCCGGGAAAAAATCCAATTGACTGATTTGTTGTTTACATTGCAAAAGTTGCGGTTTCGTGGTAGTCTGTAAAAAAGGACGGAGGTGAAAGCTTTGAAAAAAAATCTACAGACCGCGTTCAGTACCAGACAGTATATGCTTTCCCAGGATTTTGAAATTTATTATTACAGTGACTTTTATTTATCTCAGGTAAAAAACCATGCGCACAGCTATTATGAGTTCTATTTTTTCCTGGAGGGCAATGTGACCATGATAATAGAAGAGAAAGAATATCCCATGAGGCCCGGGGACGTTGTGCTGATACCGCCCAGGGCGCAGCACCATGCGGTTATCAGGAACCAGGAGAATCCATACAGGCGGTTTGTGTTCTGGATCACAGAGGAATACTGTAACAGCCTGATGGAGATCTCTTCGGATTATGCCTATCTCATGCAGCATGTGAAGGTGACAAAGAATTATATCTTCCACACAGATGTGGTGATCTTTAATACCATTCAGTCTAAGGTTTTTGGACTTATTGATGAAATGCGTTCCAAACGGTTCGGAAGGGAGGCTAAGATTTCCCTGTGCGTCAATGACCTGATCCTCCACCTGAACAGAATCGTGCACGAACAGAATTATCCGAAAAGTGTGAGAGAGGAACTGAACCTGTATCAGGGGCTGGCTGATTATATAGAAGAAAACCTGGACGGTGATCTGTCACTGGAAAATCTGGCAAAACAGTTTTTTGTGAGTAAATATCATATTGCGCATATTTTTAAAGACAGTACGGGCTTGTCCATTCACCAGTATATCACAAAAAAACGTCTGGCAGCCTGCAGGGACGCCATACTGGGGGATGTGGGGATCAGTCAGGTATATCCCATGTTTGGGTTTGGTGATTATTCCAGTTTTTACCGCGCTTTCAAGAAAGAGTATGGAATATCACCGAAAGAGTTTAAGGATATGCAGGTGACGTTGTAAAAAGCATGTGAAAGTAGTTGACAAAATGAACTAATTGGCGTAGTATGTCTTAATGGTTGATAAAGTAAACTAAACAGGGCCGTACCGGGCAAATTGTGAACGCATATATGGGAGAAAAGCAATGGAATATGATTGGATAGAAATGATGGAGAGTATGCAGGATATCAGGCTATTCTGCAGTCTACATGTTAGAAGGGCAAAAAAGGGCGGTATTTCCTCTGCCCAGGAACTGGATCTGCTCTCCCGCGTGGCACTTTCACAGGAGAGGCTCACGTCCCACATGCTATGCGCGGGTATGGGGATCAGCAAGCCCGTGGTCAGCCGTCTGGTGGAGAGTCTGTGCAGAAAAGAATTTTTGGGGAAAGAGGCCTGCGCGGAAGACCATCGCAGTTATTTTCTGTATATTACGGACAAAGGGCAGGAGGAGCTGGAGCGCACGTACCGGTATTATCTGGAACCTCTGTATTCCATGAGGCGCAAAGCCGGGGAGGAGACGTTTGGCCGGCTTATGGAGCTGATACGTGTGGCAAATCATCATGCAGGGGAAACACAACAGATACAGCAGTAATAAAAAATAGTTATTCAGGGAGTGGATCATTTGAGTATTTATCAGGAATTGCAGTTAAATCAGGCCGGTTCCAAGGCGCTGATCAAGAACAGTAAGGACAACAGTGAGAGGGGAAGGCATCTTCTCATCTATATTTTTAAAGTGTTTCTGACACTTGCTTTTTGTATGGTATTTGTCACGGCTTATACAGGGATCTTCGGGGAGAGCAACAGCGTGGCCGGTGTGGTGGTGCTGCTTACCGTGATGGTTTTCAGGTCAGCGGATCTGGGGATCAAGGCATCCCATGGAAATGGGGTTATCGTTGTTTTATTTACCATTCTGGCAGTGGGGCCTAAGCTGACTAACATGGTGTCACCGGGGTGGGGATTTTTTCTGGATTTTGTCTTTTTACTTCTGATCCTTACACTGGGGTGCCATAACATCATCATGTCCAATCACGCCACCTGGGTTCTGGGCTATCTTCTCCTTCAGGGAAACCATGTGTCAGGCAGGGAATACTTCATGCGCGTCCTTGCGCTGGCTCTGGGAGCGCTGCTGACTGTCCTGGTTTTTTACAGAAACCACAGGGGTATCCGGTATAAGAGGGGACTGGGGGATTTACTGCGGGAGTTTGCATTTTCATCGGCCAGGACCAAGTGGCAGCTGCGCATGGCCCTCGGCATATCGTCAGGCATGTTTTTGGCACAGCTTCTTCATCTGCCCAGGGTCATGTGGGCAGGATTTGCCATGATGTCCATTATCCAGCCGTTTCGCAGGGATTTGCTCAACCGGTTTAAATACCGTTTCCCGGGAAATTTGATTGGCTGTGTTCTGTTTTTCGGTCTCTGTGCTGTGATCCCGGAGAGCTTTTACGGTTGTATCGGAATGCTGGGCGGCATTGGCGTGGGATTTTCCGCTACCTATCTGTGGCAGACCGTGTTTAACTCCTTCGGAGCCCTTACCATGGCTATGGGAATGTTCGGCATGGCAGGTTCCATGGTGCTGAGGCTTGTAAACAACCTGTTCGGCGTTGTATATGGCCTGGTGTTTGACTTTTTGTTTGAGAAGGTCTGCTTCGGCATAGAGCGGATCACCGGGGGAATGGAATCAGCAGATGCGGCGTAGGCATGTTTTGGATCCAGGCAGCGTCATTTCAGGAGGGAATAGAGTTCAGCGTATTCTTCCCTGAAAATGGTATCTTTGCGGAAGACAAAATTAAGTCCATGGAGCAGGTGAAATTCCTGTAATTTGATGTCTTTTAATTTCCGGCTGCGGAGCTCGTGTTCCGCGGCCTTTTTGTATAGAAAGGTAATGCCGCATCCGGCGGCGGTCAGCCGTTTGATGGCGCCGATGCTGCCGTATTCCACTACGCGGGAAAAGTCGGCAAGCTTCAGATTCTGCTGGGCAAGGATGGACTCCAGGATATCTCTGGTGCCTGAGCCTTTTTCACGGGTGATCAGCGTATAGGAAAGCAGGTCTTCCAGGACACAGGGGCATTGGGGCAGGGGAAAGCCGGGGGAACATACAGCAATATACGGTTCTCTGCTGTAGGGGAGAAAATCATATTCCTCCTTGGGGAAGGAGCCTTCCACAACGGCAAAGTCAATTTCGCCCGTGTCAATCTGGCGCAGCAGTTCCCTTGTATTTTGGACGGTGATCTTCATACGGCAGTCCGGGTCCTCCTTCAGGATATTTTTTATTTTACCCGGGAGTATGTATTCAGCTACTGTGAGGGTTGCGCCAAAGTGGTATTCCCTTTTGGGCTGCTGTACATCGAAAAGCCTGCGGCGGAGATGGGCCTCATCATTTTTCATGGTCTGGGCAGAAGCGTGGAGAAGCTTACCGGCTTCTGTCAAATATAATTTCCGGCCCTGCACAGTAAACAGGCGTGTATTGTAGAACTGCTCCAGAAAATGTATTTGCTGTGAGACAGCCGGCTGTGTCAGCCCCAGCTTCTGGGCAGCGCGTGTATAATTCAATTCTTCACATACGGTTAAAAAAGTTTCCATGCGGAAATCCTGCATATTCTTATCCTCCTGTATAGGATATATTATAAAATATATTTATGGAAAAATAAATATAAATAATTTTTCTTTATTGTAAATCCATGGTAAGATATACCAGGAAAAGCAAATAAGAAAAGGGGAAAAGCACTATGGATTTTTTGAAAAAGAACTGGAAAGGTCTTTTGCTCTGTCTTGCCATCGCACTGCCCAGCTGGTTTTTGGGAAAAGCGCTGCCGGTGATCGGCGGACCGGTTTTTGCCATTCTTCTGGGTATGGCGGTCACACTTCTTCTAAAGGATAGATTTGGCGTACAGCAGGGCATCACATTTACTTCTAAAAAGGTTCTGCAGTATGCAGTGATCCTTCTGGGATTCGGTCTGAACCTATCCGTTATCCTGCAGACAGGAAAGCAGTCCCTTCCCATTATTGTAGCAACGATCACTACATCACTGGTGATGGCTTATGTACTGCACCGGATTATGCGGATCCCGGGTAAAATATCTACTTTGGTGGGGGTCGGTTCCTCCATCTGCGGCGGCTCTGCCATTGCGGCTACGGCACCGGTCATTGATGCAGATGACGAGGAGGTGGCTCAGGCTATCTCTGTTATCTTTCTGTTCAACATTCTGGCCGCAATTTTGTTTCCGGCTTTTGGAGCTTTGATCGGATTTGATACTCACAGCGGGGAGGCTTTCGGAATTTTTGCGGGGACGGCTGTCAATGATACGTCCTCTGTAACCGCTGCTGCCTCCACTTGGGATTCACTTTATCATCTGGGGTCAGCCACTCTTGACAAGGCCGTGACCGTGAAACTGACCAGGACACTGGCGATCATTCCCATTACCCTGGTACTGGCATTTGTTAGGGCAAAGAATGCCAAGGAGGAGGGGAATAAGGTTGAGTTCAAGAAGATTTTCCCCTTCTTTATCCTGTACTTTGTGGGGGCTTCTATTATTACAACCGCTGGGGTGAGCCTTGGAGTCCCGGCGGGGATTTTTAGTCCTCTGAAGACCCTGAGCAAGTTTTTCATTGTCATGGCAATGGGGGCGATCGGGCTGAATACCAATGTGGTGAAGCTTATAAAGACAGGCGGGAAGCCAATTTTTATGGGGGCCTGCTGCTGGGCCGGGATTACGGGCGTGAGCCTGGTCATGCAGAAAATGCTTGGAATCTGGTAGGAATAAAAAATGCCTGCGGGGTGATCACGACACAGTGTATTGTGACCCCGCAGGCATTTTTGCGTCAAAATTCATGACGCGTGTTTTTTTAACTGCTTTTTAGCGTATTTTTTCACTTTGCATTCACAGTGGCCGCAGCCTTTTCCGGCTTTGGTCCTTTTCCGCACTTCTTTAAAAGAGGAGGCCCCGTCTTTTATGGCTTCCTTGATATCCTTCTTTGTGACCTTGAAACAGGGACACAGATATTTTTCCCCGCTCATATCAGAGTACCAGGGAAGGGGCAGCGTATACTCTGGCCGCCAGTTCGGAATCCAGCATATAGAGGCTTTTGGAGTCGTGTCCGAAGAGCTCAAATTTGCGGATCAAATCCTCTGCGTTCTTCTCCTCTTCCCCCTGTTCTTTTACAAACCAGTCCAAAAACTGCATGGTACGGAAATCCTTTACAGTGTACGCAGCGTCGTAGATGTTATGGATCAGGCTGGTCACATAGCGCTCGTGTTCCAGGCTTGCATGGAGGGGCTGGTCAAAGGCGTCAAAGACCTTGTCCGGCTTGTCTATGGATTCCAGCGATATTTGTTCACTGTTATTCTGCAGATACTGGATGAAGAGCATGGCATGGTCACGTTCCTCCTGGGCCTGTACGTTGTACCAGTTGGCAAAACCGTCAAGTCCCTGGTCTTTATAATAATTGGCAAAATCCAGATATAGATAGGCGGAGTAGAATTCTTTGTTGATCTGCGTGTTCAGCAGTTCAGATACTTTTTTGTCTAACATAGTAAAAACCTCCTTAAATTGGACTATTTTATGCAGGTATCCTGCAATTTAGATTATAGCACGCCCGGCCGGTTTCAACAATGGTAAAATTATGACCGGCATTTTAACACCGGCAGTTTGGGAGTTTTGCCGGGTACGGGACGGCAGGCTGTGGCTCGTAGGGCGGGCATAAGAAGGAAAGGGATGCCGGGAAGAGGGCGGTTTGTAATTTGACTTATGGTTAAAGTTATTGACCGAAAATTAAAAAGGATTCAATAGTGCAGGGAATGTACATCTGTTATAATGAACATAGCAAAAAACTTTGCCTTGGAAATAAAAAGCAGAGCGGGGGCTGGCTCCGGCTGTCCGTCTTGAATATGGAGGACAATATTATGAAGATCAATGAGATTATCAGAACGAGAAGAAAAGAATTGAAGCTGACCCAGGAACAGGCAGCAGAGTATCTGGGGATATCAGCACCGGCTGTCAACAAATGGGAAAAGGGAGTGAGCTATCCTGATATTACGCTGCTTCCGCCCCTTGCAAGGCTTTTGAAGGTGGATTTAAATACACTGCTGTCTTTTAAGGAGGAGCTGACCGACGAGGAGATCAATCATTTTTGCAGCCGTATTTTTGCAGTGCTGAAAGAGAGCGGGTATAAGCCGGGACATGAATTGGCGGTGCAGAAGATCAAGGAGTATCCCAACAGTTATAAGCTGATTTACAATCTCGCCGGGTTTCTGAAAGGTGCCCTTCTTATGTTTCCTACGGCGGAAGAGGATAAGGCGGGGTATGAGGAGGAGATAAGGGGATTATTTGAGAGAGTTGCCAGGGACAAAAAAGCCGATTGGGGAATCAGAGGCAGCGCCCTGAATATGCTGGTAGGTGATTACATTCAGATGGAGGAATACCACAGGGCAGCGGAACTGCTGGAGGAGATCCCTGACCTGGGCGTGGATAAAAGGCCCATGCTTATCCTCCTTTACAGAAAACAGGGCAAAACAGAGGAGGCAGTGAAGCTGACCCAGAAGAAGCTTCTCCAGGCAGCAGGAGATGTACAGAATTGCCTGATCGTCCTTATGGAAATCTGTAAGGAGCAGGGATGCGATGAGGGCGTGGAATATTATAGGAGAAAATGCAGAGATGCGGTGGAACTGCTGGATCTGTGGGAATACGGAAAGTATGTGGCGGATTATTCGGCTGCGGTGGCTGAAAAGGATGCGGTCAGAACCTTGGAACTGCTGGAGAGAATGCTGGAATCTATGGGGAAACCATGGAATCCGGGGGAAAGCAGATTGTATGATAAGCTGGCGGAACAGAGCGCAGATAACGGACAGCAGAAGGAAATATTTGAGCGAATGCGTAACGGGTTATTAATGGAGATAGAAAAAGGGGAAGCGTTTGACTTTTTAAGGGACCGGCAGGAGTTTAAGGATTTATTTGCAAAGTTCCGGGAGGGCGGCAGATAGACCTTGACAGAGCCGGGGCCGCCCGTGGCTGACAGAGTAGTCAAGGGGATAAAGGGGAAGCAAAGGAGTGAGAAGATGGATGGAAAAATTTTAATTGTGGGTGCAGCCATATTGGATGTGCTGGCAGGGCCGGCAGATGAGGGCGTTTTTCAGACCGGCTCAAGTCCGGCGGAAGCCATCACCATGAGGACAGGCGGGGACGCTCTGAATGAAGCCTCTGTTCTGGCAAAGCTGGGAGAGGAGGTCCGGCTTCTTACTGTGCTTGGTGAGGACCCGGCTGCGGAGATTATCAGAGGCCATTGCCGGAAATGGGGGATAGGACTTGATTTTGCCAGGACGGAACCCGGTGTGGATACAGGCATCAATGTGGTGCTGGTGAAGGAAAACGGGGAGCGGTGTTTTCTGACGAATCCACATGGAACTCTGCGCATACTTTCCGGGGAACATCTGGAGGGGGATTTTCTTCGGAATGTGAAAATACTTAGTTTTGCCAGTATCTTTGTCTTTCCCAGGCTTGGCAGCAAAGATATGGCCCGGTTGTTTTCCAGGGCCAAAGCACAGGGGATACTGGTCTGCGCGGATATGACCAAGAGAAAAAACGGGGAGACAGCCGAAGAGATACGGGAGGCACTGTCCTTTGTGGATTTTCTTTTCCCTAATTATGAGGAGGCAGTGCTGGTTACCGGGAAGAGAGAGCTGCATGAAATTGCGGATGTATTTTTGGACTGTGGTGTGGGCAATGTGGTGATTAAATGCGGGGATAAGGGGTGCTTTGTGAAGAACAGGGAATTGTTTTTTGAAAGCCCGGCGGTTCCCGGAGTCCGGTGTGTGGATACAACAGGGGCGGGTGACTGTTTTGCAGCAGGGTTTGTGTATGCACTGGCGAGGGAAATGGATTTGCATACGGCAGCAGCATATGCAAATGCCTGCGGCGCGCTGGCAGTGGAGAAAATGGGGGCAACGGAAGGGGTAAGGAGTATTACCCAGGTAGAAAATACAGTAAAGAAGTATCATTTTCCATGAAAGTATGGTAATATGGAACAGTGAAAAAAGTATCCGGTATTTTCACTGATTCCGGAGAATGGGGGATGATAATATGTGGAACAGAATGGAACTTAAAATGAACGGAAAAGCCAATTTCCTGAGAAATTACGGGCCTGCAGTATTGGTGTCCTTGATAGCTTCTTTGGTGGCGGCTAAGTACGGGCGTAATTATGACAGTGATGGAGCATCTGGTTCGTTTTTGGAATTTTCAGGGCTTCATTTAAGTTTTGACTGGGACCATTTATTTTTTAACTGGGGAGGAAATGCGTTCAGCTCAGGTGCTGTTTCACTGGCTGTGATTCTTCTCGATGTTTTTATATTTCAGATGCTGTTGGTGGGAGCCTGTAGATTTTATGTGGAAAACAGGGATTATAAGGCGCCTGTTTCTAAACTGCTGTTTGGTTTTCAAAGCGGTTTTTATGGAAATTCCGTGCTGGTCATGTTCATGAAGAATCTGTTTGTTGCTCTGTGGACACTGCTTTTGGTGATTCCGGGGATCGTGATGAGTTATGCCTACCGTATGGTTCCGTATATACTGGCGGAGCAGCCGGATATTGATTACAGGGAAGCACTGCGAATCAGTAAAGAGATGATGTATGGACAGAAGTGGGAAGCTTTTTTCCTGGATCTTTCTTTTATTGGATGGTTGTTCGTGGGTGCGGTTACATGCGGGATCGCTGGGATTTTCTATGTGAAGCCTTATGTGGACGCTACTAATGTAGAACTTTATGTGACGCTTAGGGAAGATTGGTTTGCCAAGAGTGCAAGGGAAAGTTATTAGAGTGTGACGCACAGATTGCGGAAGGCAGTCAGCGGATATATGCCGGCAGGCTGGTTCGGTAAAGGTGTGGGAGCTGTTTTTGGAAAGCCTGGGATGCCGGGTTCTATATGGATGTATCATGCAGATCGTGTAGTGCATGAGGCATCTGATAGGACCCGGTATCCCAGGCTTTTTGCTGACGGTAAAGGACCAAAGTTTAGAATTGCTTACGGTTTGGGGTAGATGTCTTTTAATGCGTTCATGATGAGGCGGAAGGTCAGATCAGCCATATGCTGGGGGGATTCCCCGGTGTCTGAGTCCAGCCAGGTTTTGATTAGGCCGATACATCCTGTCAGACAGAAGGAATAGGAGTATTTCAGGCTGTCCATGTTTTCCGGGAAGGTGGCTTTTAGGACCTTCAGGCTGTGCTCGGATATAATGCTCTCTATGCGGCTGACAAAGGACATGTCGCCGTTGGGGCCTAAAAGGGCACTGCAGATGTCTTTGTTTTCCCAGAGGATTAGGAAGATGTCCTCTATAAAGGGGAAGCTGGCCTCGTTGAAGGGGCTGACAGGGTGTTCCTGGATGATCTTCAGGATTTCTTCCTGGAGTTCGTTCTCTATGGTTTCCAGCAGGTTGTAGATGTCAGTGTAGTGGAGATAGAAGGTGGAACGGTTGATGTCTACCTCTTCTACCAGTTCTTTTACGGTGATCTCTTTGATGCTTTTGTGCTGCATGAGTTTGGAGAGGCCGGCGCGGAGGTGGGATTTGGTTTTGCGGACACGGCGGTCGGGTTTTTTGGGCATGGGGGGCTCCTTTCGTGTATAGGGGGGACGGTGAAGTCGCAGCGGCAGGGCCGGGAGGGCAGGGTGTCAGGTGAGGGAAGCGTTCCGCTGCCAGGGAGCTAACCTGCTCCCATTCGCTAACTTCGTCAGCAGCGGCTTCCTCAGTAAGCGACTGGGGCAGGTGGATCTCCCTGGCGCTCCACTAAAACATCCCTCACCTGACACCCTGCCCTCCCGGCCCTGCCGCTGCGACTTCACCTGGTTGTATAGTGCGGGTGTGAGTGGGTGAAGCTGTGAGTGGGTGAAGCTTGTAGGATTACATGGTTGTATAGTGCGGGTGAGCGGGGTGTGGCCTGAGGGTGTGTGGTTACATGGTGTGGGGAAATGTTAAAAAAGTATAAAATGCTACATATGGGGGTGGGTGTGTCTAGTAATGGATAGGGTGAGGGGAGATTGATGGTTGTGGGGGTGGGGTGATTTTAGTATAATACAGGTTGCTTTAGAAATCAACACGGTATCTATTAATGGAAGTGGAGTATGTTATAAGTCACGGTCATGGGATGTTGTTCTGTGAGACGGGGCGAAGAGAAATTCTGAGTTAGCAGGCGCTAGGGATGATTCGCTGTATTTTGCTGGCTGAGAGGCGGAAATACCTGAAAGGGCAAAACTGTGTATGGCAGAGCTTGCTGTTGAGAATGGAGTGAACAGTAACATGCTAAAATGAGGATGGGGCATAGAATGGTAGAGGGCGTGTTGGAAATCATGGTGATAGAAAGGGGAATGTGATTTGCTGAGAAAGGAATGGAAGGGACTGGTCCACAATAAGCTGCTTTTGGTGGTGGTTGTGGCGATTATTTTGATTCCTACAATTTATACGACGCTTTTTTTGGGGTCTATGTGGGATCCTTATGGAAATCTGGATAAGCTGCCGGTGGCGGTGGTGAATGAGGACAGAGCAGTTTCCTATAATGACAGGGAATTGAATGTGGGGAAGGAGCTGACAGAGAAACTCAGGGATGAGGAGTCGCTTTGTTTCAATTTTGTGGATGCAGAGACGGCAAAGAGAGGACTGAGGAATGGGACGTATTATATGGTGATCACGATCCCTGAGGATTTTTCTGCCAATGCTGCTACGGTGATGGATGAAAAACCTGAGAAGATGGAGCTTGCTTATCAGACGAATCCGGGAACGAATTATATTGCGTCTAAAATGAGTGAGACGGCTATGGAGAAGGTGAAAAACAGTGTGGCGGAGGAAGTGACCAAGACTTATACGCAGGCTGTGTTTGACCAGATCGCTGAGGCCGGGGATGGAATGCAGGAGGCAGCTGACGGGTCCGGAGATTTGAAAGAGGGCATGGATAAGGTCTCTGAGGGGAACCGGACCATAACGGATAATCTTGAGACTTTGGCGGACAGCTCGCTTACGTTCCGGGAGGGGAGCGATACGCTGCGTGTGGGCCTGAAAACCTATGTGGACGGCGTCAGCACAGTAAACAGCGGAGCCGGACAGCTGGATTCGGGAGCAGCCGAACTGAAGGATGGTGTGACGGCGGCAAAGTCAGGGGTAAGCGAACTTTCTGACGGGACCGGCGCCCTGGTTTCCGGGGCCTGGGAGCTGAAAGACGGCACCGGGGCACTGCATAAAGGACTTTCGGAACTGGATGGAAAGGTGCCTGTATTGAAAGAGGGTGTGGATCAGCTTGTTCAGGGCACAGGTGCACTGGCGGACGGAGCGGTACAGCTTGAAGCAGGAGGTATATCACTGAAAGTGGGGGTATCGAATGCAGATGCAGCTATGGCAGAGCTATGCAGAGGGCTGGAAGTCCTCAGGCAGAGTACGGATACACTGCCGGATGCGGCAGAACAGATTCATGTGGGGGCAGAGGCTCTTGCCCAGGGGACAAAAGACCTGGAAACCGGAAGCGGAAATCTGAAAGCCGGAATCGGACAGGTGAAAGCCGGTATGGAGGCAGTCAATGGTGAAGGCGGAGCCAATTCGGAACAACTGGCAGATGGGGTTTTAGCGCTGAATCAGGGACTGGAACAGCTTTATGCCATGTTGACAGCAGGCGGAAGCGGAACACCGGCCTCCGGGGAGGCGGCGACGGTTCAGACGGATGTGGATGTCTCAGAGGCAAAGCAGGCTTTGGATGTCCTCTATGGGCTGGCAGATGAACTGCAGGGAAAAGCCGGGGAGCTGGAAACTTCTGCGGATGGAATTGGCAGTGTCAATGCCGTATCTTCGGATGGGCTGGCGGCAGCTCTTGAGGCTGCGGTGGCTTCGGGAGATATAGAACAGGTTGCCCAGGCGGCCAATCAGGCTGTTGCGGCAGCGCAGGAAAATGAGAATGCAGTAAATGAAAGCAACAGCCGGCTGGAAAATGTGGCAGCTCTGTTAAGGGAAAGCGGCACAGCTTTGAGAGGAACAGGGGAAGCTGTTTCAGCATCCTCGGATGGGGCTTTGAATGCGCTTGACAGGGTGAAAGGACAGACCGTGACTACTGTGGAAACCAGCCAGGCATCCGATGCGGATACGCAGGCCATGGAACAGGTGGTAACTGCGGTTGGAAAACTGCGGGACAGCAGCCAGACCCTTGCTGACAAAACAGCTGCTTATACAGGCGGCGTGAAGGCGGTAACGGGGAATATGGCAGCACTGGAGAACGGGGCCTTGGCGCTGTATGAGGGCGCAGGCCAGGCAAAGGCAGGCGCAGAGCAGCTGGAGGCAGGAACGGCTGAGCTGGATCAGAAGTCTCCGCTTCTGAAGGCCGGAATCGGGCAGGCGGCAGCGGGAGGCGAACAGTTCAGAACAGAGGCTATGCAGCCGCTTTTGTACGGGAGTGACAGTCTTCTGAAGGGAATTACCAGCGTGAGTACAGGGGCAGGCCAGGTGAATGATGGTGCCGGGACACTGCAGGGAAAGGTACCTGAACTGGAAGCCGGGATCAGTCAATTAGATCAGGGAGCCGGCAGCCTGGACCAGGGAGCCGGGACTTTGGCGGACGGAGCAGCACGGCTGGATGACGGAGCTAAGGAACTTCTCCAGGGAAGCGGTCAGCTCTTCGACGGAGCTGCAGAGCTGAAAGACGGAACTGGTTCCTTGGTTTCCGGGACCAGGGAACTAACGGCAAATAACAGCACATTGCTGGATGGAGCCTCCCAGTTAAGTCAGGGGGCCGGAGCGATCCAGGAAGGGGCCGGAAAACTAAGGGACGGCAGTGCAGAGCTGGGGGACGGTATCAGCCAGGCGGCCGATGGTTCCCGGACACTCAGCAGCAGTCTTCAGGACGGAGCAAAGCAGGTAAAAGATACAAAGTCCACGGATGATACCGTGGAAATGTTTGCTGCTCCGGTTGAGACCAGCGAGACTATGATAACCACAGTGGAGAATAACGGGCACGCAATGGCGCCCTATATGATGAGCGTAGGACTCTGGGTGGGATGCATTGCGTTCAGTTTGATGTACCCGCTGACAAAATATAAAGGTAAGCTAAAATCAGGATTTTCCTGGTGGCTCAGCAAGGCCTCAGTACTTTACACCATAGCTGTTTTGCAGGCGGTTGTCATGATACTGCTTCTTCATGTATTTGACGGATTCAATCCGGCAGAGATGGGCAGAACGATTGGTTTTGCGTGTCTGGCCAGTGTGGCATTTATGTCAGTGATGTATTTCTTTACCAATTTCATCGGCAAGGTAGGAAGCTTTCTGATGCTGGTATTTATGGTGGTTCAGCTTGCGGGTTCTGTGGGAACCTATCCTCTTGAGATTTCAGGTTCTTTTGTCCCCTATCTTCATGAGTGGGTGCCGTTCACATATTCGGTGGAGGCATTCAGAAGTACGATTTCAGGAGGGGAAAGTATACGGGGCCCAGTGGTGTTTATGATCATTCTGTGTGCGGTATTTACGTTACTGACCCTGATAGAGTTCCAGCTTAGGGCCGGGAAGATCAAGGCCGGAAAACACATTCTGGCAGACTGGCTGGAGGAAAAAGGTTTGGCCTAACTAAAAAAATCACGGGAAACCGCAGAGCATTCAGCGGGATTCCGTGATTTTTTATGGGTGTTCCTCTGTGTAAAAGCGTTTACTCCTTATTGGTTCCGTGGGTGTGCTTTTTAATGGCCTCAAAGCTCTCAGCACTTATCACATGCTCCATACGGCAGGCATCCTCAGCAGCTATTTTGGGATCAACACCCAGGCGCATCAGCCATCCGGAAAGGAGCTGGTGGCGTTCATATATTTTTTCTGCTATTTTCCGGCCTTCCGGTGTGAGTGTGATAAAGCCTTCAGAGTCAACCTCGATATAGCCGTTGATTCTGAGATTTTTCATAGCAACACTTACACTGGGTTTTGAGAATTCCAGTTCGTTGGCAATGTCTATGGAGCGCACATGGGATTTTCTTTTTCCGATAACGAGAATAGTTTCCAAATAGTTTTCTGCGGATTCTTGTATTTTCAAAATCAACATCCTTCCTTTTCATTAAGATAGGACAGCGGTATTGTCCGTTTTTTGCGGCTGAAAAAGTTATGATCTCATATACCTGCGGATACGTGGCAGGGGGCATTTTTTTTCCGTTCAGCACACATGGATGATTACAGCATAACATAGATTCTAAAGAAGTTCAAATTTCCTTTGAAAAAAATTGTGAAAAATGTCTTGACAATTGGAACAATTTATTATATTATAAATAACGTCTTAAGGACAAATATACAACAGAATAACCTGCGGGTGTAGTTCAGTGGTAGAACACCAGCCTTCCAAGCTGGATATGTGGGTTCGATTCCCATCACCCGCTCTTATGCGCGAGTGGCTCAGTTGGTGGAGCGCGACCTTGCCAAGGTCGAGGCCGCGGGTTCGAGTCCCGTCTCGCGCTTTTCTTATTTCATGAAGAAATAGGATGATAGTGAAAATTAAATAACGGTATTAGATGAAAATGGTAGTGAGATTGTATGACATAATCGCAGCGAAAGTTACGGGTCATCGGTCTTGGTGCCTTTTTTTGTTGCCGGAATAAGGAGGATTTATTATGCCGAAAACAAAATTTCAGGACATTATCTTTACGCTCATCATGGTGGTCGTGATGGTTTACGCTCTTGTGGTGTACAACATAGCATTGGACAGAGGCGGACTTACCAATGAGGTGTTTGTCATGGCGTTTGGGGAACTGGTTGTTATGGGGATCGCAGGATTTCTGCTGGAGATGTTCATAGCGGGACCGCTGGCAAAAAAACTGGCTTTTCGCATTGTGACGCCGGGAGAGGACCGGATGACCGCGGTGATCCTTGCCGTATCAGCTATGACTGTGTGTATCATGTGCCCTCTTATGAGCCTTATAGCCACCCTTCTTTTTAAAGGAGTGGATTCCCAGGTAATAGCCAAATGGATCCAGACAACGGTTATGAATTTTCCTATGGCATTTTGCTGGCAGATATTTTTTGCGGGACCCTTTGTAAGATGGATCTTCGGACATTTGTTTCCGGAAAAGAAAGAGTGTACCGGGAATGTGACCGTGTAAAATACAGAAGTGTGGGAAAAAACGGGATAAGAGCGGGGAGCCAAATAAACCGGACCCCCCGTTTGCCGTTATATGGATACACCTGTGTTGGGCATATACGGATTGAGATTCAGAAGCAGTTTTACAATTCCCCAGAGAGAGTTGAGAATATGGGTATTGGCTGTGCCAAGAGGCCTGCTTAAAGCACCGCTTGCCAGCAGAATGACCAAAATCCAGGTTCGGTAGGGGCGTATGCGCTGATAAAAGGCGGAAACGCCCGGCCACAGTTCGGCCAGGACATTGGAGCCGTCCAGAGGCGGTATGGGAATCAGGTTAAATACCCCAAGGCCAATGTTCATAACTGCCGAATAGGAAAAGAGCCGGAGAAATACGGAAACGGATGCGGAGGCAGCACTGCCGTATTTTCCGAGAAGGCCGTAAAGGAGCAGGGAAAGGAAGGCCAGTATGAAATTCATGAAAGGCCCCGCCAGGGAAACCATAATGATACCGGATTTGCGGTTCTTGTAATAGCGGGTATTGATCCTCACAGGTTTTGCCCAGCCCATTTTGAAAAAGATCAGGCACAGGGTGCCAAAGGGATCCAGATGTTTCAGTGGGTTCAGGGTAAGACGGCCATCCATACGGGGAGTCGGATCACCCAGACGGTCTGAAACCCAGCCATGTGCAAATTCATGCCCCATAATGGCAAGCAGCACAACGGGCGCAATATATAGAATGTCTCTGAGCTGCTGAAGATAATAACTGGAATGAAGCATAAGCATTTCCTCCAATCTGGAATGTAATGTGTTCGTTTTGAACCATTATAATCAATGGAGGAAGATTACGCCAGTGTTTTTTTCGTCATCTGCCCCATAATGTGCAGCATGGTCAGCGCTGCCAGCCGGCATCCTGTAGTGGCCGGGGTGTCATAAGAGGGTGCGGTTTCTACCATATCGAAGCCTATGACGTCTGTTTTGGCACAAATTCCGGACAGCAGTTCACAGGTCTCGTCATAAAGAAGGCCTCCGGGGGAAGGGGCTGCTGTGGCGGGCATGAGGGATAAGTCATATGCGTCAATATCAAAGGTGATAAAGGTTTTTCCTGAAGGAATCTGTTCCAGGACTTTTTCTGTGCCAAGACGATGGAACTCCTTTGCAGTGATCACAGTATTTGCGCTTCTGGCGTCTGCCCAGTCCCGGCGGGAGCTGCTGCCCAGACCTCGCATGCCGATTTGAACGATATTGCCAATATGGGACATTTCACTCATTCTGCGGACAGGGCTGCCGTTCCCGTATTTCTGAGGTCCCCTTGACATGGCAAAATCCAGATGGGCATCAAACTGGACAATATGGATAGTTTCCCCCAGTTCCTCCAGCGCCCTTGCCACAGGGATCGAGATGGAATGATCACCACCTATAATGGCAGGGGCTGCACCGCGTTTCAGTATTCTGCGCACACTTTCTTCTATAGAAGAGAAGCAGTATTCCCGGTCACCGTGGAGCATATCCGCATCACCGCAGTCAGCCACTCTGATGGGGGCAGCCAGGAGATAGGCATTCTCCTCAGGGTCATAGAATCCTGTTTCGCCCCTTGCATAGGCAGTGGAGATATTGCGGATCGCCCTGGGTGCCAGCCGCTGGCCTCCGTACCAGGCAGCTCCCTGGTCATAGGGGACACCGAGAACGGCGATATCAGCATCCAGAGTGTCAAGGTCAGTACAGATTGGATATTTGGCAAAGGAACAGATTCCTGTGATCGGTAAATTGATGTTTTCCATGATGAATACCTCCTGAGAGTGGTTTTTTGTTACTGTCTATATTCTAACAGCCATAAACCGAAAAGAACATGGAGGGAAAAAGGTATATGGAGTGTATGACTTTTATAAGGAAAGAAATATTCCATATTTTCTTAAAATATTAAAACAGCCGCTTTGTCATAGGGAAAATAGATGGACAAGGTCCAGGGAAAGATTTATAATGGACAAAGTGAATTGGCAGTAACCGTTCAGATACCGGATTGCTGCAATCGGCAGGAGGCGGCAGAGACGTATGGACAGTACAGACAAAAAGATCCTGAATATTCTTCAGGGAAATGCCAGAATCTCCATGAAGGAGCTGGGAACTCTGGTGGGGCTCACTTCCCCGGCGGTGACGGAGAGAGTGCGGCGCCTGGAGGAAGAGGGGATCATTGAAGGATACAGGACCATCATCAAGAGAGGGAAGATACAGAAAGGCATGGCAGCGTTTATCAACATGGAGATACCCAGCAGCAGTTGGCAGAAATTGGCCAGATACTGCGAGGATTCCCCTTATGTCCTCGAACTGTATCACACCATTGGCGTTTACGGAGCCACCATGAAGGTGTTTGTGCCGGATACGGGGCAGTTTGAGGGACTTCTGGGAGAACTTGGCAAATTTGGCAATACTGTGTCATCTGTCATCCTTTCATCAAAATTCTCTAAGAAAGAATTGCCGGAATAAGTAATAATTTTTATGCAAATAACATAAAATTTTATGAGATTTTAGTGGAAAACACCGGAAAATTGTGATACTATTATTTATAGTGTAATTTTGCGTTGTAACGTACTGAAATCTTTAACAGGTGTTTTGCATGAGGAGGAGAAAACATGAAGTTACTTACATATAAACTTCAGGGTGACAATAAGGAGCGCCTGGGGATGATGTGTTCTTTTGCGTTTCATCGTTTTATTCCCATAGAAGATTTGGGGCTTCACTTCAGGGATATGAATGATCTGATTGAAAATATGACCAGGGAGCAGAGAGGGATTCTGGAGCATGCCTGTGAAAAGCCGAATAAAAGGCTTTTGTGTTATGAAGATGTTGTCCGGTGTGCACCCATTCCCCACCCAAAGCAGGATATCATATGCCTGGGCATGAATTTCATGGACCATGCGGTGGAATCAACCCGTTTTAAAAAAGAAGAGTTTAACCAGGACCGTCCTTACGCGGTGTATTTTTCAAAGCGGGTGAACGAGGCAACACCTGACGGCTGTACCATTCCTTCTTATCCGGGACTGGTGGACAGCCTGGATTATGAGGCGGAGCTGGCTGTCATAATCGGCAAAGAGGCAAAGAATGTAAAGAAGGAAGATGCATTTGACTATGTATTCGGTTATACCGTCATAAATGATGTAAGCGCCAGAAATGTACAGACCCGGCATAAACAGTGGTATTTTGGCAAGAGTTTGGATGGATTTACGCCCATGGGACCGTTTATTGTCACAGAGGATGATATTCCGAGGCCCCCTAAGCTGGCGATCAAAAGCAGAGTCAATGAGGTGCTGCGGCAGAACAGCAGTACAGATATGTTTATCTTTGATATCCCTCATGTGATCGCGGAACTGTCCGCCGGGATGACGTTGAAGCCAGGCACCATTATATCCATGGGAACACCTGCCGGTGTGGGAATGGGTATGATACCTCCAAGATTCCTGAATCCCGGGGATGTGGTGGAATGCGGTATTGAAGGCATTGGATGCATCAGGAACCCCATAGTGTGATCGTATTAATTTGCTATTTTACCAGATTAATGTAAAAAAATGAAAAAAACTATTGAAATATAAAAGGGAATATGATAATATTGCAGTGTTGTTTGAGAAACGGTGTAATAGTATCGTATTCCCATTTATGCCCAGATAGCTCAGTTGGTAGAGCAGAGGACTGAAAATCCTCGTGTCGCTGGTTCGATTCCGGCTCTGGGCATTTTTTTACACGGCGAATGTCTTTCGGTGGAAAACAAATATCTTCATAAGAAAGATAAGGCCGGTAAAGTATCCGCACAGCGGACTCTAAGGTTAATTATAAGAAAGGTGAGGATTGGAAAACATGTATTCATTAGAAGAGATTCAGGCAACAGATCCGGAAATAGCAAAGTGTATTAACGATGAGGTAGAGCGTCAGAACTCCCACATCGAGCTGATCGCATCAGAAAACTGGGTGAGCAAAGCGGTTATGGCTGCTATGGGAAGCCCGCTGACAAACAAATATGCGGAGGGATATCCGGGAAAACGCTACTACGGCGGCTGCGAATGCGTGGATGAGGTGGAGCGTCTCGCTGTGGAACGTGCAAAAGAACTGTTTGATTGTGAATATGTGAATGTACAGCCCCATTCCGGCGCACAGGCCAATATGGCAGTATTCTTTGCCATGCTGAAACCCGGCGACACGGTAATGGGTATGAATCTGGCCCACGGCGGACACCTTTCACACGGAAGCCCGGCAAACTTCTCCGGCGCATATTTCAACATTGTGCCTTACGGAGTAAATGATCAGGGTGTTATTGATTACGAGGAAGTACGCAAAATTGCACTGGAGTCCAAACCCAAGCTGATCGTAGCCGGTGCCAGCGCTTACTGCAGGGTTATTGACTTTAAAAAATTCAGGGAGATTGCCGATGAGGCAGGTGCTTACCTGATGGTAGATATTGCTCATATTGCCGGTCTGGTTGCTGCGGGCGTACATCCAAGTCCCATTCCGTACGCACATGTGACAACTACCACTACACATAAGACCCTGAGAGGCCCAAGAGGCGGTATGATCATGTGCAGTGCTGAGATCGCCAAGAAATTCAACTTTAACAAGGCTGTGTTCCCGGGAATCCAGGGCGGTCCGCTGATGCATGTGGTGGCTGCAAAAGCAGTCTGCTTAAAAGAGGCGCTGCAGCCGGAGTATAAAGAGTATCAGCAGAACATTGTAAAAAACGCCAAAGCGCTGTGTGACGGTCTTCTGAAACGCGGTATCAACATAGTATCCGGTACCACGGAGAACCACTTGATGCTGGTCGATTTAAGAGGTACGGGCGTTACCGGAAAAGCCATGGAGAACCTGCTGGATGAGGCAAACATCACCTGTAATAAAAATGCGATCCCCAATGACCCGGAATCCCCGTTTGTAACAAGCGGTGTGCGTCTGGGAACCGCAGCAGTGACATCCAGAGGGATGAACACAGAAGATATGGATAAGATTGCGGAGGCCATTGCTATCATGGTGAAAGAGCCTGAGAAGAAAGAGCAGGCAAAGGCGATCGTGAAGGAACTGACAGACAAATATCCGTTGAATGCGTAATTGATATAGAAAATAACTGCCGGGCAGGGAGGGGTTCCCTGTCCGGCAGTTATTTATGCCCTCTTTGCGGTTTAGCTGAATACTTCTCTGCTGTACTTCTCAATCTCCTCTGAGATCACATCGTAAACGCCGTCATATGTGCTTGTGGGAAGGCCGATGGACGCGTTGGGAATATAATAGTGCTTTCCGTTTTCATCGCAGGCCCTTTTAACTTCCCTGGCAATGACCTCTCTGGACCAGCCTTCAAAATCCACTTTTGCACTGTCAATGCCGCCCATGAAGGAAATCTGCCCGCCGTATTTTTGGATCAGCTCAGGCACATGATTGGTGGTCATGACACCCTGCCAGATATCTACACCCATGTCGATCATGTATGGCACGAAGGTGGCGGCATAGGAGTCAGAGTGATGAACGATCAGATCTACACCGTGTGATTTGTAATAGCCGTATATCTTTTTATAGCCGGGCAGGTAAAATTCTTCAAACATCTCAGGAGACATGAAGGTGGAGGTCTGGCTGCCCCAGTCATCGTGATGGAACAAACCGTCAGGCTTTAGATGGGTACAGATTTCCTCCGCCAGCCTAAGTTCAAATTCAGTGAGGTAGTCGATCAGTTCATGCATGGCTTCCGGCTCTTCATAGAGATTGATCAGAGTGGACTGGATCTCACCCAGGTGATGGCACTGCTCGAAGAGTCCGGGTGCTACAAATGCCATTGCATAATATTCGTTCCGGTCGGTCTCCTCCGCTTGTTTGATGAACGGCTCCCATTCTGCGTCGGTGAATTTGACACTGGGTGCATGCACGTAGTCTTTCCAGTTGGTGATGTCCTTGATCACCACTTTTTCCGGGGTGTGGACCGGAAATGCCCCCGGAGTGCCTGCCGGCCAGGAACGGGTGATCCCCCAGCCGTTTACCACATTCATTTCCCCGTATTTGGGATTGGGATTGTGAAGGCCCAGCGGGTTCTGGATGAGTTTGAAGGCCTCGTACTGGTTTACAAAACGGTCCGGCTCTCCGCCGGTTATAGTTTCCATTAAATTCTGTCTTTTGGTTAACATAAGTTTCCTCCTTTTTGTTTGCTTGTGTTATAGGCCCCGGCCTATAACAGGAAAGTATTGCTGCGGCCGCTGAAGCGCTCACCTTTATTGTCTGCGTTTTTCCAGTTCTGCGGAATATTGTTCCATCTTGGTCCTGGTAAGACGGAAGCCAAAGATCATGATCAGGGCACCAAGGCCCACTGCGATGGCGGGTATGACAGTGAATCCCATACTGATGCCTCTTTCAAGCTGGGGTGAGGTGATCCCTTGTTCTACAGTTTCCAGATTAAAGCCTGCAAATGCCAGACATGCGCTGATCAAAATACCGCGGCTGACCACGCCGATCTTCAGCGGGATATTGCTGAGTCCCATAATAAGTCCGGTAGCGTTCGTGCCGGTTTTGTATTCGCTGTAGATGGCACAGTCTGCATACAGGGCAGGCCCGCAGGCGTTGGTCATGGTACAGCAAAACTGTGCCAGGCTCACCATGAAAATGACCATCCAGGCATTCTGATAAAATAAAAAGCCCAGCACCAGTACAACCGTCATTGCCAGATAGGCATAGATCACGGTATTCCTGGCGGAGAATTTCTTGGCTGCTGCCTTTGACAAGTACGAGGCGATAACACCCAGAAGGCTGGAGATCAGAATAAAAGTGGCGGTGAGGCCGGGCCTGCGTGCCACATAGGTAAAATAATAGACAGCAATTCCGCTTGCCACAAAGCTGTATACATATTTGGCAAGGTCCGCTACGGTAAGGCCCAGAAGGTAAGGATTGGTGGTCAGGCATTTGATCAGCCCGTTTCCTTTTGACTGGTTCCCCTTTGCTTTCCGCTCCATCTGTTCCTTCTGCATTCTGGCACGTGCCTGGGCGCCGGTTTCCTCATAGCCTTCAAACATTTTAAAGTGGGCGAAATAACCTGCGGCCATCAGAGCGGCAAAGACAAAGGCTGTAGCGCCATAGGAGTTCTTTTCTCCTACCAGGCCGGCAAAAAGAGAAACCGCTGCAGGGCCTACATAGGAGTAGAAGACCCGTCCCAGTGACTGCCAGATGGCTCTTGATGAGGACAGTGCCATGCGGTCCTCCGGTGTTTTGGATGCCATGTTGATCATGGAAATGTTGGCGACAAACGGAATATTCCAGGCAAGATGGCTTGTTATGGTAGCGACGATGATCAGGATGGCCGCCGCTGTGCCGCTCCCCACACGGATAAACTGGAAGGCGTACAGAAAGGGCACAAGCCATGGAATGATCACCAGCCAGGAGCGGTAGCGCCCCCATTTCATAGGCTTGACTGTGTCCAGTATAACTCCGTAGATCCAGGATAACGCGGCATCCACCACACTTGCGATGGTTGTGATCATAGTTACGACCGGCAGCGTGAACTCGGCAATGTTTGTAAGAAAATATGTAAAATAATAAGTTTCAATATTGGTCATAAAAGAAAAACCAAAATCCCCCACGCCAAAAAATCTTTTTAGTGACTTGCTGATCCCATTACGTTTTTTGCTTTCCCTATCCCCCATATAGTCTCCTTTCTGCTGCCCGGGTCTGTGGGCATTGATCCAGTGTCTGCAATGATATCTATTCTGACTTTTGGGTTCACCTCCTATCTTATATATGCATATAAATACATTGCAATTGCTATATGTGGATTATATCACCTGTGAAAAATATCGTCAATATAATTCGTGGATATTTTGGGAATTGGGAATGCAAATGGAGGGGGGAGGAGCATTTTTTCAGATTTACAGAGAAAAGATGGGAATGAAAAACGCCATTCTGTCAAGCGGGAAAGATGCGTGACAGAATGGCGAACCGAATTTTGTTGTGTTGTGGGCTATTTGAGCCTTAATATCCTATGACTGCACCGGCAGCCAGAAGGAAGATACAGGCGCCCCATGCCAACAGCATAAAAGGCATGATAAATTTTATCCATTTGTTAAAAGGAACACGTCCATAAGACAGAAATGCAATAAGTGCGCCCATGGTAGGATAACATAAGTTGCTGAGGCCGTCTCCGAATTGGAATGCCAGGATAGTAAGCTGTTTGCTGAGGCCGGTAATCTCTGCAACCGGCATTAGTACCGGCATAGTGACCAGCGCCTGACTGCTTCCTGAGGGGATAAAGAAATTCAGAATGGTCTGAACTGCCAGCATTCCGATACTGGTAAGGCTTTCAGGAAGTCCCTTCAGCACACCGGACAGACCGTGTATTATGGTATCCAGAATCAATCCCTGCTGCATGACAACAGAAATCGCTCTTGCCATTCCGATAGCCATTGCCGCAATAAACACGGATTTTGCCCCATCTAAAAGTTCGTCTGCAATCTTTCCGCTCTTGTATCCTGCAATGATGCCGCATATGATACCGCATATGATATAGACGGCTGACATCTCGGGCATCCCCCATCCCCATTTAAGGCAGCCAATAACGATAAGAAGGATAGCAGCCAGAAATACCACGACCACCAACTTCCGGCGTCCGGTAAACGCAGCCTCTTCCTGGTCTCCTGCAAGGTCAGAATAGTCATGCCCGGCCATAAGCCCTTTTGATGGGTCTTTCCGTACCTTTTCAGCATAGCGGATAACGTAGAGTATACTGATGATGCCAAGTACAACCAGAGCTGCCATACGATAGGAAAAGCCGGAGAATAATTCCAACCCGCCGATAATCTGGGCGTTTCCAACAGTATAATAGTTTGCCGGGCCTGCTGACCATCCTACGATATCTGCAATGAATACGACGGATATCCCTGTTATTACATCGTATCCAAGTGCAAGGCATATGGGAATACAGACGGCAGCAAAAGGAATGGTGCCTTCCAGCATTGCAGGAAATCCTCCAATGAAAAGAAAGAAGATCATGATGCCGATCAGTACCAATTTACTGTGCTTTTCTCCGAGTTTTTTGGAAAGTGTCATAACTGCGGCTTTTAAAGCCCCTGTGCTGTTCACAAGACCGATTGCGGCACCGATTGTAAAAATCATGGTGATCAAAGCAGCTCCATCCTGGATCCCTTGGGGAATGGATTGAAATAATCCCATAAAACCTACGGGAGAAGACTCCACGTACTGAAAGCTGTCCGCATCCACAACCTGTTTTCCATCTACTTCCACTCTGTTGTACTGTCCCGCAGGAACCAGCCATGTGCAGATTACCATTAATACCAAAATGACAAACAGAATGACAAATGCATGTGGAAATTCATGTTTTTTTTTGTTCATTTGCGTTTCCTCCTTCTTCCTTGAGACACTTTAGTATAATACAGGAGTATAGCGGAAATTTGTCGAATTTTTGTTGAAAGTTGATTTCCCAGGGAGCAGCCGGCGCTGTAAGGCTGAACTCTTTCTTTGATTTAAAATGCTATTTTACAGTTATTTTGGCATGGACAATTAAATCTTCATCTTTGCGCACGATCCTCTGGGACGGTACTGAGAAGTTAGGCATTCCATCCTCATCCCAGAATATTTTTCCCACAGAAGCGTTGCGCCCCGCGTCGTAAAGGGGCTGGTAATCCGCCTCCGCCAGGTATCGTTCCTCCTGGCGTCCGTGGTAAATGATCAGGTCTTCCGTATCATCATCTGATTTGGTAAAGCTGTTATGCCCAGGTCCGAACTGTCCCGTTGCACGGCTGCTCTGGAACACAGGGTAGGGCAGCTTTTTCCAGGAGGCTGCGTCCAGAAGGTCTGCTGTTTCCTCTGCATAGAGAAGTCCCACACAGTACAGGGCGTCCGTGCCGCTGCCTGAGAAGGTCAGGAATATCTTATCCCCGTGTTTGATAACGCCTGGGCCTTCATCCACTGGGAAGCCATGGAGTTCCCAGGCGTATTCCGGGTGGGAGAGGCGGACTGCCGGGGTGCAGAGGGTCCAGGGATTGGAGAGCCGGGCAATGAAAATGTCGGACGTATTATTTGTTTTCTGGGCCCACAGAAAATAATGCTTTCCTTTATGCTCAAAATGTGTATGGTCCAGGGAAAAATCTGTAAATGCAATATCATCCTTGACTTCAGTGACAACAGGGCCTTTTAACTCCCAGGTTCCGCAAAGAGGATCACGGTCCCTGCACTCCAGGCAGTGAGGACGGATGCGCCAGGAGGATTCATCGGAGATGGTGGTGGTGTAGTAAATGTACCAGTTTCCCTCAATATAGTGGATCTCGGGCGCCCAGATATGGGGACTCAAAGTGCCGCCGGCTATGGGAGTGCGTTCATAAACCACTTTTTCCTCATAGGCGCCGGAACCGTCCGCCAGCCCGCCAAGGGTGGCGGAGCGGCGCAGTATGATGTAGAGATACTGGTATTTTCCTTCCAGGTTGTGTTCCATATCTGTGTAAGAGGCTGTGAAATAATACATGCCGTCTGTGTGCTTATAAATGAAAGGATCAGCTCGGTGATAAATAAAAGGATTAGGGTACACGGTTTCCTGCAGCCTACCCGCAACAAATACAGATGTGTGGCTGCCTGCAGCGTCTTCCGGTGCTTGCACATTCCAGTTCACAGCCCGTTCTTCCTGCATACCGTTGGTATATTCTACGGTGATTTTCTCAGGCAGGGATGGGGAACTGCCAGGCTTTACACATACATTGATATCTTCCACGGCATGAAGCAGTACAGGTTCGGGTTTGCCGTATACGGCCTGGAGTTCCTTCAGTACAGACAGGGGGATTTCCAGGCTTCCGTCAGGAAGAGGCGCATTTTTTATTTGGTAAGAAGCAGAAATCTCCCGGCCTGAACCAGTATAAGAGGCCCCTGTGTAATGAATAAAATCCTCTGTTCTTACAAGGTGCCGGCGGTCTGCGTCTTCTGCATCCCCGGCGGTTACAAGATAGCCGTGGTTCTCCAGCAGGTATAAGGCTGGGGAGATGATCCGTCCGGAGCCGAAATCGGGGAACCAGACACCATTGCCTCCATTTAACTGATACCAGTCTGACTTGTTGTAGCTGTATTCCAGATGCAGGCTGTCAGATTCCGGTGTGTTCCAATCCATTGTATAGGGGCGCAGCCAGGCGGTCTGCTGGTCTTCCCGGCACAGGCAGTCAGCGGTTGGAAGTATGTTCATTTGTTTCATATTTCAAAACTCCTCTCACGGCGGAAGCTTTTCTCCCGGTACTTTTTATGTATTGTAGCATATAGTAAAATAATTTACAAGAGAACAACATTAAGGTGGATCATACAAGTTTATTCTATAAAAAAATCAATAAAAACATAATAAAAGACTTGCAAATGCGCGTATATTACAATATAATTTTGATAAAGATATAATATTTTAGAAATTTGTAAAAAGGAGGGGATATTATTTGAAACGAAGACAGACAGTACGGGTATTCCGTCTGGGCGCCGGATGTGGTTTTTAATGAGAAGATGGAACAATATGTGATGTATTTTTGTACCAGCTCCACCTACAAGAAATCTTCGATCTGTTTTGCCACAGCAGATGAACCGGAAGGCGGAACATTGGGCCGTTTTTCCCTGGAAAAAGGAACTCCATATGTGACGGTTGAACTGAATGGTCGGAATTATGAAGGGGTGATGATCGAGATGAAAGAAGAGGCCGGAAACCGGACCATGTGTTTCACGGCGGCGGGAGACAACAACGAAACGATCTGGGGTGTACATTATTTTAAGCAGGAGGACAAATAAATGGCAAAGTTGTATGTAAATGAGAAAAAAGTACAGGGACATATCAATCCGGAGATTTACGGGCATTTCTCTGAACATCTGGGAAGATGTATCTATGAAGGACTTTATGTGGGAGAAGATTCGCCCATTCCCAATGTGAAAGGTATGAGAACGGATGTGGTGGAAGCGCTGAAAGAGATGAAAGTACCTGTGCTCCGCTGGCCGGGCGGCTGTTTTGCCGATGAATATCACTGGAAAGACGGAATCGGACCAAAAGAAAATAGAAAAAAAATGATCAACACCCACTGGGGAGGCGTAGTGGAAGACAACAGCTTCGGAACTCATGAGTTCTTTGAACTGTGCAGTCAGCTTGGCTGCAAGACCTATGTCAACGGCAATGTAGGCAGTGGGACGGTACAGGAAATGAGCGAGTGGGTGGAGTATATTACCTTTGACGGTGTTTCTCCCATGGCGGATCTGAGAAAAGAAAACGGGCATGAGAAACCGTGGAAAATTGACTATTTTGGTGTGGGTAATGAAAACTGGGGATGCGGTGGAAATATGACACCGGAGTATTATGGGAACCTGTACCGCAGATATCAGACCTATGTTCGCAGCTATAATAATGAAAATCCTATTCAGAAAGTATGCTGTGGAGCCAATGTAGCAGACTATTTCTGGACAGAAGGCGTATTAAACACCTGTTTTGCCCAGCCACAGCCTGGAAATCATAAGGATAAGGGCTTTATGGATATGCTGTCCCTTCATTACTATGTTCATCCCGAAGGCTGGGAAATCAAAGGAAGCGCCACGGACTTTGACGGGAAAATATGGTACAAGAGTCTGAATAAAGCGCTATATATGGAAGAGCTGATCAAACGCCACGGGGCAATTATGGACAAATATGACCCGGAGAAGAGGATTGGAATGGCAGTGGACGAGTGGGGCTGCTGGTTCAATGTTGAACCGGGCACCAATCCCGGATTCCTCTACCAGCAGAATACCATGCGGGATGCCCTGGTAGCAGGCCTGACTCTGGATATTTTTAATAAACACTGTGACAGGGTAAAAATGGCATGTCTGGCCCAGATTGTAAACGTGCTCCAGTCCGTGATCCTTACAGAAGGAGAAAAAATGCTCCTGACACCAACGTACCACGTATTCCACATGTACCGCACGCACCAGGACGCAGAATTGGTAGAGAGCTACATCGCAGACAACAAAACGGCTGAAGGTTCAGACGGAGAGTACGAAGTACCAAAACTTCACGAGTCTGTATCCATGGACAAAGACGGAATCCTGACTCTGACCCTGAACAACCTGTCAGTTACAGACAGTGAAAAAGTAGAAACCACATTCGCTGAACTCAACCCAACAGATGTTACAGCGGCCATCCTGACTCAGGATATGAATGCCCACAACACGTTCGAGAATCCTGATCATGTAAAAGAAGAGCCTTTTCACAAATTCACAGTAACAGAGAAAGGACTTTCCTTTACCATTCCGCCTTGCAGCATTGTTTCCTTTAGAATAAAGTAGTTATAACTTAAATTATAAAAACCGTTCTGCCAGCTTTATTATAAAAAGCTGGCAGAACGGTTCCTTTTTTCTTATCTGCTGATCACAGCGGACATTCAGATTTTATCCTTCTATGGCGCTATACGAAATCTGTACATCAATATCCTGACTGTAATTTCCAAAATTTTTGCCGAAGATAGTCAGTCCACCCACATGCTTTGCATCTTTTTCTACTGCCAGCTTCAGCCGCAGCAGGCTTTGAGACGTGAGGTTGAAGCTGCGGATTCCCACATCAGAAATCTGTTTTCCATCTATGAAGGTTCCTTTGTCATTGATGACCAGGAACTTCAGCAGACCATATTGATTCAGGCTGGACAGCCACCAGGTAGGTGTGAAGGTGCCTGGAACATCTCCGAAATCTCCGGGAGATATCCAGGAACCGATCTTGACGTCATTCAGATAGAAAGAAATATCGGAGGGCCAGTTGGGATTAAAGCTGGGGGCTTCCGAGCAGATTTCCATAGAGATGGCAATTTGGTCAATTTTCTGTGCCGGCGGGATGAAATTGGGAATCATATACTCAACATATCCCTGCGTGAACCAGAGAATATCCGCCTCATAATGGTCCGGATGAGCGAAATAACGGACATCATCCATCTCCCCTATCATATTGGTGGCAGAGGCCAGGCCGCAGGTGGGAGTTACCTGGAAATCGGAGTAATGGCCCACTTTGACGGAAGCATTAAAGATGTTGGCATTTTCTGTCTGCGGTTCAAAGTCGATCAATATTTTATCCAGGAGCACCGAGCATTTTTTCTGGTTCCCATGGGATGCGGTTTCGTTTACGACAGAGATCAGACCTGCTTCTTCCAGCTTCCGGATATGGCTGGTGAGGGCACCGTTGGTGATTTTCAGGTGTTGAGCAAGCTCGTTCATGTTCATGCCATCGCTTTTAAGCAGAATCTTGATGATTTCAACTCTTATTTCAGAGCCAAGGGCTTTGAAAATATTCAGTCCTTCTTCTAGTGATTTAATGTGCAGCATTTGCGTTCCTCCAGTCTTGTGCGTAAAAATAAATAGATGTATCGACGACCATACAAGTTAAAAGAAAAAGGCCCTCTTTTTTACGGCTTTAAATTTTAGAATTATATAAAGTATTATATCCTTTAAATTAAAAAAGTCAATATAATATGAAACAACTAAGGGCTTTTCTAAAATAAATCTCGTATTTTGCGGAGTTATTGTTTAGCAAAAGATAAAACATAAAGGGGGTATTAAAAATAAATGTAAACTAATTTTGGCTTTACATAAATAAATATTGACAAAAATATAAAGGGTATTATACAATGTGAACATAAACCGGTATAAAAACACAAAAAAATGTGCAATATGTACACTCGCGAGTGCATTAGTGGTACAAAATAGGAATGGATTTTTGTTTACTATGTTTATTTTTGGAAAATAAAAAGTAATTCAAACGTTTGCAAAAAGATTTAGGAGGTTAAGGTATGAAGAAGAAATTAGTCAGTGCATTATTGGTTACAACTATGGCAGTAAGTCTCCTGGCCGGATGCGGAGGAGATAAGGCAAGTTCTGCGGGGACAGACGGCGCAGGCGCAGAGGATACACAGGACGCAGGGGGGGCAGATGCGGAAGGGGAAGACGGCGAAGCAGAGCCGGAAGCAGTTACCACAGTAGGACCAGATTCAGGAACAAAGATGGAGATGTGGTCTTTCGTCGAACTGCACAACACGTTCTACGCACAGATGCTGGAAAAATGGAATGAGGAAAATCCTGACAGACAGATTCAGATGACCTTCACTACATATCCATTTGCTGATATGCACAACAAGATGATCATGGCGCTTCAGACAGGGGAAGGTGCACCGGATCTGTGCGATATTGAGAGAGGCCAGTTCCCCAACTTCCTTCAGGGTGAAGTACAGCTTTATCCGCTGAATGATGCTCTTGAGCCTTATATGGGAGATTTGGTGCAGTCACGTTTTGATATCTATTCCAAAGATGACAATTACTATGGCGCTCCTACTCATGTTGGTGCTACTGTTATGTTCTATAACGATGAACTGTTATCACAGTACGGAGTTGACTATACAACAATTAAGACCTGGGATGACTATACTGCAGCTGCAGAGACATTGAAAGAGGCATCAAACGGCGAGGTGAAGATGACTTCTGTGGATACAGGTGGTACAGACTGGATGTGGCTGGCAATGGCTGAGTATGGTGATGATCAGGTGGATAAGGACGGCAAAGCTGTGATTCCGGAATCCATGGAGAAAATGCTTACCATGCAGCAGGGATGGCTGGACGATGAACTGGCTATGGTTTCTCCGGACGGACATGTTGATCTGGAAGCGGGATTCCAGAACATTCTGGACGGCAACATTGCTTCTTTCCCGAAAGCTTTATGGTATATGAGCCGTTTCCTGGATTACATGCCTGAGGAATCCGGCAAATGGGCTATGGCTCCCTGCCCGGTATTTGAAGAGGGACAGCCTCGTTCCGTTGGTATCGGCGGTACAGGTACAGTTGTGACCAACCAGTCCTCTGATCCGGAACTGGCAGCAGACTTTATCGCCTATGCAAAATGCTCAGAAGAAGGCTGTAAGGGAATCTGGGAGAACCTTGGATTTGATGTCTGCAACACTGCAGTATGGGAAGATACAAGCATTACACAGGATACCAGCAACAAGTTCATTGCATTCTTTAAGACAAACCCATTCGATGTTCTGAATGAGGTAAAAGATGAGATTGCAGCTATTACCGTAAATGAAAATACGTTTACATTAGGTGACTACATGTGCACAACTACCCTGAACAATGTGCTTCAGGATGGTATGGATGTGAAAGAGGCGATCCAGGATGCGCAGGATTACGTTGATTTGGAGCAGGATATAAACTGATGTAAATCAGGGTGATCGTAACGAAACAGAAAATTGCCCGGAGTGGTTTCACTCCGGGTAGTTTTTCAAGAGGGAGATGAATATATGAGAAAATTTAAGAAATTCTTCTATTCCCAGAAGGCCGCTCCATGGGTGTTCGTATTGCCATTCATTCTGAGTTTCGCCATATTCTGGATATATCCGCTGTTTAGCGCATTTAAGATGAGCTTCCAGTCCATAAAACCGGGACAGATTGAGTGGGTAGGGATTTCCAACTATACAAAACTGCTGCGTGACAGTGCATTTCATATTGCGCTGAAGAACAGTGCCACATACATGATCGGAACGCTGCTTCTGCTGATTCCGTTTCCCATGCTTTTTGCTGTGCTGATGGACAGCCGTCTGGTGAAGGCAAAGGGCCTGTGGAAAGCCATTCTTTACATACCGGCTTTGACCAGTGTGGTGATTTCAGGTACTTTGTTCCGTCTGATGTTCTCTGAGTATTCCACAGGACAAATGAATGTGCTGATGGAATTGTTGGGAAAAGCGCCTGTAGCCTGGCTGAAAAATGGGACAACGGGTATGATCGCCCTATTGATCCTGGCCTGCTGGCGGTGGACCGGAGTCAATATGCTCTATTTTGTGTCGGGCCTTAAAGGTATTGATGGTGCCCTGTATGAGTCGGCGGATATTGACGGCGCTAATTCCTGGCAGAAATTCCGTTATGTGACACTGCCTCTTTTAAAACCCACCTCAATTTATGTTTTGACGATCAGTGTATATGCCGGACTGGCAATGTTCCTGGAATCATTCATGTTGTGGAACGGAAACTCCTCACCGAAAAATATCGGCCTTACTATTGTAGGGTATTTGTACAAGAGGGGGATTGAGAGAAATCAGATGGGATATGCAGCAGCGGTTGGTGTGGTGCTTTTGGTGATTGCACTTATTATCAACTTTGTACAGTTAATATTAAATGGCACATTTAAGAAGGAGGAGAGATGATCATGAGTGCAGTTTCCTCTGAGAAAAGTAAGATGGGTATGAAAAAGAAGAATACGATTCTATCCGTGATATCAACTGCTTTTTTTGCGGTATTGGGATTTATCGTGGTGTTTCCCCTGATCGCGGGAGTTCTGGCGTCTTTCAGGCCCGGGCGTGAATTGATCCGGAGAGGCCTCAGCGTCAACCTTGATTTTTCATCTATGACGCTCAGCAATTATACATACCTGTTTTCCGGGAACGCAGATTCCAAAAAATATTTTATGTGGTTCAAGAACAGTTTGGTACTGACCGTTGTGACCGTGGTGCTGACACTGCTCATCTGTTATCTGGTAGCGTATGGACTCTCCATGTATGAGTTTAAGTTGAAAAATGTTCTTTTTTTCCTGGTAATAGCCACTATGATGGTGCCATTTGAAATCCTTATGCTTCCACTGTATCAGGAAATGATCGATCTGAAACTGATGAATACTTCCGCAGGTGTTATATTGCCCGGTATATGCGGTGCGTCCACGGTGTTTTTCTTCCGGCAGTATATGATCGGCCTGCCAAAAGAACTGCTGGATGCAGGAAGAATTGACGGGGCTACAGAATACGGGATCTGTTTTAAGATTATGCTTCCTATTACAAAACCGGCGTTTGCAGCCATGACGATCCTCTGTGCTATGGGGGCATGGAATAATATGCTGTGGCCTATGATGATTTTCCGGGATGCTGACAAATTTACGCTGCCCATTGGCTTGAATACACTGCTCACACCTTATGGCAACAACTATGATGTGCTGATCGCTGGGTCTATGTTTGCCATTATTCCTATATTTGTCATATTCCTTTGCTTCCAGAGATATTTTATAGAAGGTCTTACGACAGGCGCTGTTAAGGGCTGATGTGGGACCGAAGCCTGACTGCCGCAAAAGCCGGACGCATGGAAGGATGCGGAAAAGCTTTTGCGGTTTTATTATCAACAACTTGTTGATATGACCATACAACTAGTATAATAAAAGAAAAAGAGTATAGAAAACCGGAGGTTTTTAATTATGAGCAGACGCGCAAAAATGGTGCTGGATAAGGAATTTCGTATCGCACCTGTAGACAAAAGAATTTATGGTTCCTTCATTGAGCATCTGGGACGTGCCGTGTACGAAGGCATTTATCAGCCGGGACATCCGGCGGCGGACAAAGACGGGTTCCGTCAGGACGTGATACAGCTTGTAAAAGAGCTGGATGTGCCCATCATCCGCTATCCGGGCGGTAATTTTGTATCCAATTTTTACTGGGAAGATTCCGTAGGCCCTGTTGCCAAGCGCCCTCACCGTCTGGAGCTGGCCTGGAGAAGCCTGGAGAAAAATGAGGTTGGCCTCAATGAATTTTCAAAATGGGCAAAACAGGTGAGTTCAGAGGTGATGATGGCAGTGAACCTGGGCACAAGAGGGATCTCCGATGCCTGCAATCTGCTGGAATACTGCAACCACCCTTCAGGGACAAAATACAGTGACCTGCGTGTCAGCCACGGCGTAAAAGATCCGCACAACATTAAAGTATGGTGCCTGGGCAATGAGATGGACGGTCCGTGGCAGATTGGCCACAAGACCATGGAAGAGTACGGACGTCTGGCTGAGGAAACGGCAAAGGCTATGCGGCTCATTGACCCCAGCATTGAACTGGTATCCTGCGGAAGCTCCAACCGGGATATGCCCACCTTCCCGGACTGGGAGGCAGTGACACTGTCCCATACATATGATTATGTGGATTACATTTCCATGCACCAGTATTACGGCAACAGGGACAATGACAGCAATGATTATCTGGCCCAGTCTGATGATATGGATGACTTTATCCGCACTATCATCTCCACCTGCGACTATGTGAAAGCTAAAAAACGCAGCAAAAAGGTCATGAATCTGAGCTTTGACGAATGGAATGTGTGGTTCCACTCCAATGCAGCGGATGATGATATCACGGAAAACCATCCGTGGCAGGTGGCACCGCCTATGCTGGAGGACATCTACAACTTTGAGGATGCCCTGCTTGTAGGCCTGATGCTCATCACTTTGATCAAGCACGCGGACCGTGTGAAAATGGCATGTCTTGCGCAGCTTGTAAATGTGATCGCCCCCATCATGACAGACGCCGCAGGCGGCGCATGGAAGCAGACCATTTTCTATCCCTTCATGCACGCTTCCAAATACGGACGCGGCGAGGCGCTTCTGCCTGTTATGAACAGTACCAGACATGCCACAGAAAAGCACGATGAGATCACTGACGTTGAGTCCGTGGCTGTCTTTAATGAGGAGGCAGATGAGGTGACCATCTTTGCCGTGAACCGTAATCTGGAGGAAGACGTGGAGCTTCAATCAGACGTGAGAAGCTTTGAGGGATACCGGATCCTGGAACATATTGTTTTGGAACATGAGGACCTGAAAGCAGTAAACGGTCTTGGAATGGAAAGAGTAGCCCCCGTAAATGCGGACGACCGCAGCAAACTGGACGGAGGCATGATCACCAGTGTACTGAAAAAAGCATCCTGGAATGTGATCCGTCTTGGAAAATAGAATCGAATAATATCTACCGCACAGCCTGTAAAAGTGATATAATACATCACTACAGGCTGTGCGTTTTTTGTACCGGGCGCAAGTGGAAGAGGGCCGCAGGCGGCTGTACTCTGGCGCGCATGTCCCGCAGGCTGAACACTTATACAAGGGGAAATTGTAATGAAACAAAAGACAAGAGATATGACAAGCGGGAAGCCGGCAGGTATTATCGTTTCCTTTGCCCTTCCCCTCATGCTGGGAAACGTATTCCAGCAGCTATATACCGTAATGGACAGTGTGATCGTAGGCAGGGGAGTAGGCGTGGAAGCCCTGGCTGCCCTGGGTACATCGGACTGGCTGAGTTTTACTGCCATGGGCGGGATCACAGGCGTGGCCCAGGGTTTTTCCGTGCTTATCGCCCAGTGCTTTGGGGCAAAAGACGAAAAACGTTTGAAAAAGGCAGTGGCCATGTCCGTGTGGACCGGGTGTCTGATCACCCTGCTCATCATGGCTCTCTTTATCGGCAATCTGTCAGGGCTGCTTGACATGCTGCGTGTACCGTCAAATATTCGACAGCCAGCCTGCAATTATCTGCAGATCCTCATGTTCGGACTTGTGGCAACGGCTCTTTACAACCTCTGTTCCGGGATCCTCCGGGCCATGGGGGACAGCCGGACGCCCCTTCGGGCCATGATAGGTGCCTCCGCTGTGAATATTATATTGGACCTTATCTTTGTCCTGGTATTTCACTGGGGAGTGGAGGGGGCTGCCCTGGGAACCGTGCTGGCCCAGGTGTGCTCCGGCACCATCTGCTTTATCCAACTGAAAAAATACGGTATCTGGAACATAGAGCGGGCAGACTGGAAATGGGACTGGGATATGGCAAAGCACCTGCTGGGCCTTGGGATTCCCGTGGCTTTCCAAAATGTGATCATCGGTTTCGGCGGCATTGTCATCCAGTATGTCATCAACGGATTCGGCCTTTTATACGTGGCCGGTTTTACAGCTACCAATAAGCTGTACGGCCTTCTGGAGCTGGCGGCAGTCTCCTTCGGCTACGCCACATCCTCTTATGTGGGGCAGAATCTGGGCGCGGGGGAATACGGCAGGATCAGGGAAGGTGTGCGTGCCTCAGTCAAAATATCCGTAGGGATCGCGGTGGCGATCGGTGCGGTCCTCCTTCTTTTCGGGCGCAGCATTCTGAAAATATTTATCTCCCAAGGGGCATCCAATGCATCAGAGGTGCTGACCATTGCATATAATTATCTGGCGGTCATGGGGGCAACGCTGATCATCCTTTATCTGCTCCACATCTACCGCTCTGCCCTGCAGGGCATGGGTGACACGCTCATTCCCATGTGCTCCGGGATTGCAGAGCTGGTCATGAGAATCCTCATTGCTCTGCTGCTGCCTCTTTTAATAGGAAAAGAAGGTATTTATTTTGCCGAGACAGGTGCCTGGCTGGGCGCTATGGTCATCCTCGTAGTGGCGTACAGAAAGCGGATCAGGCGGCTGGATCAGAGTGTGTCACGCCTCACTTCGCGGAATATTTGACCCCAATTCGGTCAACGCAGCCCGCTGCGCCTCCCTCATGGGGACGCGCACAGCTTGCCGAAAGCAATTTTCAGACACGCTCTGGCGGAATTGGTTATTTACAACACTGCTTTTTTATAATAAAATAAAAAACAGTTGTTATCCGCCAAAAACAGACTGATGTCTGCTGTAAAAAATCCGCAGGTAACAAGACATTCCATAGAACATAAAAAAGGGAGGAAAGAGACATGGGAAAAGTAACAATACCAGAGAACTATCATTCATGCTTATCCAGTTATGAGACACAGGAAGCGATTGGTATCATCAAGAATCTGATGCAGAAAAAACTATGTTTGGCTTTAAATCTGAAAAGAGTGACAGCGCCGGTTTTCGTAGATCCGGCTTCCGGTCTGAATGATGATCTGAACGGTGTGGAGCGCCCTGTAACATTTGACATCCCGGATGCAGATATGAACGCCCAGGTGGTGCATTCCCTGGCAAAATGGAAACGCATGGCTCTTTACCGCTACGATTTCCATGTAGGAAAAGGAATCCTCTGCGATATGAATGCCATCCGCAGGGACGAGGAGCTTGACAACCTGCATTCCGCTTACGTGGACCAGTGGGACTGGGAGAAGATCATCACAGCAGAGGACAGGACCATAGATTACCTGAAGGATACTGTGACCAGGATCGTTAATTCCATCTGTAATGCGCTGGAAGAGGTGAAGTACCATTATGAGATTCTGGACACAGAGCTGTGCCGTGAGGTATCCTTTATCACTTCCCAGGAACTGGAGGATAAGTATCCCGACCTGACTCCGAAAGAGAGGGAGAATGCCTACGCAAAAGAGAAGAAAACTATTTTCATCATGCAGATTGGTGATCTGCTGAAATCAGGGGAAAAACACGACGGGCGTGCGCCGGACTATGATGACTGGAAGTTGAACGGCGACCTTTTATTCTGGCATGAGCCGCTCCAGTGTGCTATGGAGATCTCTTCCATGGGAATCCGTGTGGATGCAAAAACTTTGAGCGAACAGCTTGAAAAAGCCGGCTGCAGCCAGAGAAGGGAGCTGACTTTCCATAAAATGCTTTTAAATAACGAACTGCCCCTGACCATCGGCGGAGGCATTGGCCAGTCCAGAGTGTGTATGCTCCTTCTGAAGAAAATACATGTGGGTGAGGTACAGTCCTCCATCTGGGATGAAGCCACCCTGACTGCCTGCGGTGAAGCAGGAGTTGAAATTTTATAAAGGATTCCGCAGCCAGGCAAAGTTCCCAGGGCCCAAAGCGATTCTGCATGGGGCTTGCCTGTATCTGTGAGGGGGTGTATGGTTACAATATACCGTACTGATACAGAGAAATGAGTAACTGTTCACATCTTACATCTTGCAGGATATATAGGACAGATCAAGCACAAAGAGGAAAGGTACTATATGGAGATACAGGAAATATTGCAACAGGTGAAAAACGGAGAGATGTCCATGGAGGATGCGGAGGGGATGCTGAAGAAGCTTCCTTATGAGGATCTGGGCTATGCCAAGCTGGACCACCACCGCAAAGTCCGTTCCGGTTTTGGGGAGGTGGTATTCTGCTCCGGCAAGGCCACAGACCATCTGGTAGGCATTTACCAGCATTTTTATCAGCAGGACGGCTGTGTTCTGGGCACCAGGGCCAGGGAGGACCAGTATCTTGCCGTGAAAGAAGTGCTCCCCCAGGTTCAGTATGACCCCCTCTCCCATATACTTGTCATTGAGAAAGAAGGGGCTGTGAAGGAGGGATGCGTGGCGGTCTGTACTGGCGGCACATCCGATATTCCGGTGGCTGAGGAGGCTGCCAGAACAGCGGAATATTTCGGCGCCAGCGTGGAGCGTATCTACGATGTAGGTGTAGCCGGAATCCACCGCCTTCTCTCGCAGCAGGACCGCCTGCGCCATGCAAACGCCATTGTGGCAGTGGCCGGAATGGAAGGCGCCCTGGCCGGTGTGGTTGCAGGCCTTGTGGAGGTTCCGGTCATAGCAGTCCCCACCTCCATTGGCTATGGGGCCAACTTCGGCGGCCTGTCAGCCCTTCTCACCATGCTGAATTCCTGCGCGGAGGGAATATCCGTGGTAAATATAGACAATGGTTTCGGCGGAGGGTACATGGGTGCCCAGATCAACCGATTGATATGCAGAAAATAGATGATACAGTACAGGCGTAAAAGAAACCGGGAAGATTGCAGGTCTTCCCGGTTTCTTTCATGATGACATATTTCTGAAGAAAAAGTAACGGAGCGTATTCGTGTTAATCTGAGAGATATTCTCCCCACACATATCCGGTTTCCCCTTCATAGACGATCCTGTGCCATCCGTTATCGCAGATCCCGGTCCGTGTCACGGTGGCGCCGCCCTGCAGAACCCCAAGGACTTCCGCCTGGCTTGCAGCGTCTGCCCTTACATTTACAGGGCTTTTCACTGTGACAGTCTCTGTCTTCTCCTCCACCTCAGTGCCGGAATCCGGCTCATCGTATCCGGCCTTGCCGGAATGGAATCCTTCCGCATCGCCGCTGGGTGAAATCACTTTTGTTCCGTCTGTTGGCAGCAGTCCCGCATTATCGTCTGTTGTGATGATCTTTCTAAGCCGCACCTTACCGGTATCCGTCCCATCCAGGGGACCTACATAGATCAGCGTCACTTTGTTGCCGGGAATAATTCCGTTTTTACAGTCAAGTTCAGCTTTCGTCATATCAAAAGTCAGTTTTTCATTATCTGAAGTGATCACACTGATTTCTTTTCCGGTAAAGGCCGTCACGGTACCATCCATGGAAGCAGACACAGAATCCAGTGCAGCCTCTTCTTCCGCGGCGCTGTCATCCTTGCCGCAGGCGTTAAGCACAGTCAGACACAGGACAGACAGCAGCAGCAGGAGAAGATATTTCAGTTTGTCTTTCATTCCTTATATCCCCTTTCCCATTTTCTAATATTTTAAAGTATTTCGGTAAAATGTCAACGAAAGTTTTTCTAAAGTCTTATTGGCTGAGACGTTTTTCCAAATGTTTTTTGAAAAAGAGTAGGAATGCCGCAACCGCCATAACAGAGGCGATCCCATCTGCGATCGGCTGAGCATAAAATGCGCTTTTGGCTCCGAAAAAGATAGGAAGAAAAATGGTAAAGAGCATATAATCCCCTTTTCGGAACATGGAGAGGAACAGTGCAGTTCTGGAAAGCCCAAGTGCTGTAAATCCATCCACAAATACATACTGGAAGCTGAGGGGAATGATCAGCATTGTAAATACGCCAATTCCCCATGTGGAGAGAGAGACCAGAGACGGTTCATCTGTAAAGATCCTGATAAAGTACCCCGGAACGACTCTGGAGAGCACAAACATCACGGTTGTAAAGCAAAGACACAGCAGCAGAATATATTTTTCCGCTTTTTTCACTCTGTCCACAGCCTTGGCACCGTAATTGTAGCTGAGTATGGCCTGTGTTCCGCTGGATATTCCCAGCATGGGGCCTGTGATAAGCATCATGTAACTCTGCACAATGGTGGCGCAGGTGATGAGCGTATCGCCCTCGCCGGGGCCGCCGTACTTCTGCAGCATGGCATTTAAGACAATAATGATAACGCTGTCAGTGGCCAGGATCAGGAACGGGGAGACGCCCAGCACCAGGATCCGTTTTATGATCATGGGGCACCAGGCCGGTTTCCTGAGTAATGTTATCTTGATGGGAACCTTTTTGCCTATGAGGAAGCAGAAGGCAAAGGCGCAGGAGGCAAACTGTGCAATGACGGTGGCGATGGCCGCGCCTGCCACATCCATATGCAGAACAAAGATAAAGACCGGGTCCAGGATCATGTTGGTGACAGCCCCTATCAGCACGGTGGTCATTCCCACACCGGGAAATCCCTGGCAGGTGATAAAATAGTTCAGCCCGATTGCCATGAGTGAAAAAAAGGTTCCTGCGGTGTAGATGGTGAGGTAGGTATCCGCGTATACAAAGGTTGCGGCACTTGCCCCAAACCAAAGCAGAAGATATTTTTTCGTCAGGAGAAAAAGGAAGGTCAGCAAAGCGGAGAAGACCATCAGCATGGCAAAGCTGTGGGCCAGTATGGACTGTGCCTGCTTCTTCCGCCCGGCGCCCAGGCGCATGGACATGAGGATAGAGCCTCCCAGTCCTATGAGGGTTCCAAAGGAGGTGAGGAGGGTGACAATAGGTCCGCATATTCCCACGCCTGCCAGTGCCAAATCCCCGATTTTGGGAATGTTGCCAATGAACATTCTGTCAATGATGCTGTAGAGCACAGTTACGAACTGGGCGATCATGGAGGGCACGGCCAGTTTGAGGACCAGCACCCACACCTTGTCCCTGCCCAGGTCAGTTGTCTGTTTCATGGTTTTAAGTATCCTTTCGTCTCTATTATTATGATGGCAGAACCGCAGATATTCTTATGTGGAAGTTCTGCGGGCTGCCGGTAATTTTTTACATCACGATTCCATTATAAAGAAAAAGCAGTAATTTGTCATCTGTATTTCATGATTTCCATTTGTGCGCGTGGCGAAACACTGCCGGTCATGCTGGAATTTGCAGGGGAGCGGTAAAACAGCTTGCACCTCGTAAACAGCCTATGTTATAATTTCCTCAAAGAAGGTCCAAAGTAACCGTTTGGTTGTATGAACAGTTACGGCTGAAAAGAGGCTTTCTATAATTTGGCTATTGATAGGTTGACTTTTGGGAGCACTGCATCAGCAGTGTTTTTTTGAGCGATTCATATGAATCCATGCAGGCTGCCCAAAAACGGAGAGGAATGGATTATGCTTAAGATTAAAGAGTATGTGAAGGTGAACAGTCTGGAAGAAGCCTATGAGCTGAACCGGAAAAAATCATCCCGCGTGCTTGGGGGAATGGTCTGGATGAAGATGATGAACCGAAGTGTGGGGACTGCCATTGATCTGTCGGGACTTGGACTGGACACAGTGAAAGAGACAGAGGATGAATTTGTGATTGGCTGTATGACCTCCCTGCGGACTCTGGAGACACATGCCGGGATAAACACTTATACGGACGGAGCAGTGCGGGAGAGCCTGCGGCACATTGTGGGTGTGCAGTTTAGAAATTGTGCAACTGTGGGCGGCAGCATTTATGGCAGATTTGGATTTTCGGATGTGCTCACTATGTTTTTGGCGCTGGATTCTTATGTGGAGCTGTTCAGGGGCGGCAGGATCTCCATGGAAGAGTTTACAAAGAGGAAGGCGGACAGGGATATTCTGGTGAATATCATTGTTAAGAAACATGCACAGAGTTCTGTGTATTTGAGCCAGAGGAATGCCAGCACAGATTTCCCTGTTCTGGCCTGTGCGGTATGTCTCGACGAGGAAGGTATGCGGCTTTCCATCGGAGCAAGACCAGGCAGGGCAGTTCTTATGAAAGAGGCAGCAGAAACCCCTGTGAACAATGGAAACATGAGTCCCAGGGAGTGGAACAGACAGGCAGAGCTGCTGGCAGAGAAGGCGGCCAAAACCATAACCACAGGTAGCAATATGCGGGCTTCAAAGGAATACAGGACCCATCTGGTCCGCGTTCTGGCAAAGAGAGCGCTGCTGGCAGCAGGAGGTATGGGAAATGGAAATTAAATTTACTTTAAACGGAAAAAAAGTACAGACAGAGGCTGCGCCGGATCTGCTGCTTCTGGACCTTCTGCGGGAGAAGGGCTGTTATAGTGTGAAACGGGGATGCGAGACTGCCAACTGTGGTTTGTGTACGGTATGGATGGATAAAAAGCCGGTGCTGTCCTGCAGTATGCTGGCGGTGCGCGCAGACGGATGTGAGATCATGACCCTTGAGGGAATGCAGAAAGAAGCGGAGGAGTTCGGTTCCTTTTTGGCGGACCAGGGGGCAGAGCAGTGCGGATTCTGCAATCCGGGGTTTATTATGAATGTCTTTGCTATGCTGGAGGAGATCCAGGACCCCACAGAAGAGGAGATTGCCGAGTACCTGTCCGGCAACCTCTGCCGCTGTTCCGGGTTTATGGGGCAGACAAGAAGTATCCTGGCATTTTTAAAATATAAGAAGGAACAGAGGGAAGGAGGCTGTGACAGATGAGTTATGTAAACAAACCGGTGAGAAAAAAAGATGCTATGGCTCTTGTTACCGGTCAGCCGGTGTATACAGATGATCTGGCACCGAAGGACTGTCTCATAGTGAAGGTGCTGCGAAGCCCCCATGCCCATGCGTGGATAGAGGAAATTAAGACTGACAATGCTATGAGAGTTCCGGGAATTGCCTGTGTTCTCACATATGAGGATGTGCCCAGGGACAGGTTTACCATGGCTGGGCAGACTTACCCGGAATTCAGCCCTTATGACAGGCTGATCCTGGACCAGAGAATGCGCTTTGTGGGAGACGCCGCTGCCATTGTTGCGGGGGAGACGGAAAAAGCCGTGGACCGTGCGCTGAAAATGATCAAGGTGAAATACAAAGTGCTGGAGCCTGTCCTGGATTTTCATAAAGCAAAGGACAATGGGGTCTGTATCCATCCAGAGGACAACTGGGAGTCACGTTTTCCTGTGGGGGCGGACAAGAAACGGAATCTATGTGCCCACGCGGAGGAGGGCACCGGGGATGTGGAGCAGATCCTGGCAGACTGCGACTGTGTGGTGGAGCGGACATATCACACAAAGGCCAACCAGCAGGCAATGATGGAGACCTTCCGCAGCTATACTTACATGGATCATTTCGGAAGGCTGAATATTGTGTCTTCCACCCAGGTGCCCTTTCATGTGAGAAGGATCCTGGGACGTGCACTGGGAATCGGAGCGTCCAAAGTCCGTGTCATCAAACCACGTATTGGCGGCGGCTTCGGTGCAAAGCAGACAGTGGTGGCGGAGGTCTATCCTGCCATCGTGACCGTGAAAACAGGGAAGCCGGCAAAGATGATTTTTTCACGCTATGAGTCCCAAATCTGTTCCTCACCCCGCCATGAGATGGAATTAAAGGTCCGTATCGGTGCGGATAAGGAAGGCACCATCCGGGCCATTGATGTGTACACGCTGTCAAATACAGGTGCGTTCGGTGAGCACGGCCCTACAACGGTGGGACTGTCCGGGCACAAATCCATTGCCCTTTACCGGAACACTGAAGCATACCGTTTTGTGTACGATGTGGTCTATACGAACCAGATGTCAGCCGGAGCTTACAGAGGATACGGAGCCACACAGGGTATTTTTGCGGTGGAGTCAGCCGTGAACGAGCTGGCGGAAAAGCTGCATATGGACCCGGTTGTGCTGCGTGAGAAAAATATGACAAAAGAGGGCGGCAGGTTTATCGGATACGACGGCGGCACAGAGGTGACAAGCTGTGCCCTGGACCGCTGTATGAAAAGAGCTAAAGTGATGCTTGGATGGGATGAAAAATATCCCTGCAGGGTGATGGAGAACGGTAAAGTCCGCGGCGTGGGCGTTGCCATGGCTATGCAGGGCTCCTCCATCGCGTGTGTGGATGTGGGAGGTGCCTCTGTGAAGCTGAATGAGGACGGATCCTACACCCTGAGTCTGGGCGCTACGGATATGGGGACCGGCTGTGATACCGTGCTCTCCCAGATGGCAGCAGATACCCTTGGAACAGAGTTTGACAATATTGTAGTGTTTGGGGTGGATACCGATATATCCCCATATGATTCCGGTTCATACGCATCGGCTACCACATATCTTGCGGGAAAAGCAGTGGTGAAGGCGTGTGAAAATCTCAGGGAGCGTATCTGGAGCCTGGGCGCTGAAATGCTGGAGACATCCAGGGAGGACACAGAATTTGACGGCAGCAAAGTGTGCAGAAAAGACGGAAGTGCAGCGGTCAGTCTGGAAGAGATCGGTATCCGTGGGACTTTCGGCAACAATAATTCCCTTCAGGTAACGGAAAATGCCTCCTCCTCCATCTCCCCGCCGCCGTTTATGGTAGGCATGGCAGAAGTGGAAGTGGACCGGGAGACCGGAGCTGTGGAAATGATTGATTATGTGGCAGTTGTGGACTGCGGGACACCCATCAATCCCCACCTTGCCAGAGTGCAGACAGAGGGCGGTATTGCCCAGGGGATCGGTATGGCTCTTTTTGAGGATATCCAGTACAGCCAGCGTGGACAGATGCTGAACAACTCCCTGATGCAGTATAAGATCCCCACACGTCTCGATGTGGGTAAGATCCGTGTGGATTTTGAGAGCAGCTTTGAAGGAAGCCATCCTTTCGGCGCTAAATCCATCGGTGAGATCGTGATTGACACCCCCTGTCCGGCTATCGCGGCGGCAGTCTGCAACGCCACAGGGGTGAGGGTTTCTGAGATGCCCATCACACCGGAAAAAGTAGCCATGGGAATTGCAGGAATTGATTTTGATAATTGCAAAAAAGGCGGATTTTGACGATATTTAGACAGTTGTTTTGGTACCTTGAACAGGCTGGCGATTCCCGGAGAGACTGATAAAACCCGGGAGAAAAAATCAAGGAGAGGTAGAAAATGAAACAACAAGAAAGTGAAAAGAAAATCTTGTGGTACAGCCTTGCGTTTATGGCATTTTCCGCTGTTTGGGGATTCGGAAATGTGATCAATGGATTCTCAGAGTACGGCGGATTAAAGGCAATTATATCCTGGGTGATCATATTTGCCATATATTTTGTGCCATATGCACTGATGGTAGGCGAGCTGGGCAGTGCCTTCAAGGATGCAGGCGGCGGTGTCAGTTCCTGGATTCTGGAGACGATAAGCCCCAGAATGGCTTACATGGCCGGATGGACATACTGGATCGTCCACATGCCTTATATTTCCCAGAAGCCAAGTGCTTCCTTTATTGCAGCAAGCTGGGCGATCTTCAGGGATAACCGGATCAGTTCCATGAACACAAGAGTCCTGCAGGTTTTATGTCTGGTATTGTTCCTGTTTGCCGTCTGGGTGGCATCCAAGGGGATCAATGTGCTGAAAAAGCTTTCCACACTGGCAGGCTCCACCATGTTTATCATGTCCCTGTTGTTTGTGGTCATGATGCTGGCAGCTCCGGCTATCACTCATGCAAATGTACTGGATATAGATTGGTCTGTGAAGACCTTCATGCCGTCTTTTGATGCAAAGTTTTTACTGAACCTGTCCATTTTAGTATTTGCCGTGGGCGGATGTGAGAAGATTTCTCCGTATGTTAACAAGACTAAGAACCCTGCGAAGGATTTCTCAAAGGGTATGATCGCCCTGGCTGTCATGGTTGCCGTCTGCGCTATGCTGGGAACCGTTGCCATGGGTATGATGTTTGACTCCAACAACATTCCGGAAGACCTTATGACAAATGGTGCCTACTATGCCTTCCAGACCCTGGGAGAGTATTACGGGCTGGGCAACTTCTTTGTGGTGGTATATGCGGTCTGTAACCTGATCGGACAGTTTACGGTTATGATCATCTCCATCGACGCGCCCCTCCGTATGCTGCTTGACAATGCGGATGACAATTTCATTCCTGCGTCCATGTTCAAACAGAATAAACACGGCACCTATACAAACGGCCACAAGCTGGTCATGATCATTGTGTCCATTCTGATCATTGTTCCGGCCATTGGTATCGGAAGCGTGGATACCCTGGTGCGCTGGCTGGTAAAGGTGAACTCGGTTTGTATGCCTCTGCGTTACCTGTGGGTGTTTGTGGCGTACATTGCCCTGAAAAAAGCAGGGGAGAGATTCCCGGCTCAGTACCGTTTTGTGAAGAACAGGACCTTAGGCGTTATTTTGGGAGCATGGTGTTTCCTGTTCACCGCATTTGCGTGTATTCTGGGTATATACTCTGAGGATACCTTCCAGTTTGTGCTGAACATTGTGACTCCCTTCGTACTGATCGGACTGGGATTCATTATGCCCCAGATCGCAAAACGTTCCAAAGCAAAGGGGCAGGCATAAATAACCGCAGGGGTGTGTGGCAACACATACCACTGCCGAAAGAGCGTCTGGCTGCCAAACGGCAGCCGGGCGTTTGTTGTATAAAATTCCTGTTGGCAGAATGAGGCCGGACAGGTACAATAGAAGATAATAAGCCCCATCAGCGGGCAGCACTTAAGGAGGAAAATTTTATGTACAGAGAAACAGCAGAACAGCTTCTGGCTTTTATTGAGAAAAGCCCAAGTTGTTTTCACGCGGTTAAAAATATGAAAGAAATTCTTTTGGCAGACGGTTTTGCGGAGCTGAAAGAGGAAGATAAATGGGAGATCACAGAGGGAGGCAGATACTTTGTCACCAGAAATGAATCCTCCATCGTGGCATTTACCATCCCGGAGACAGGATTTGCGGGATATCGCATCATGGCCAGCCACAGCGACTCCCCCACCTTCAAGATCAAGGAAAATCCGGAGATGGAAGTGGATAAAAAGTATGTGAAGCTCAATGTGGAGCGCTACGGCGGTATGCTCTGCGCTCCCTGGTTTGATCGTCCCCTTTCCGTAGCCGGCAGAGTGATCGTAAAAGAGGGAGACGCTTTTGTTACAAAGCTTGTGGATGTGGACAGGGACCTTCTGATGATTCCCAATCTGGCTATCCATATGAACCGGGAAGTCAATGACGGGTATAAATATAATGCGCAGGTGGACATGCTTCCCCTGTACGGCGATATCTCTTCTAAAGATACCTTTATGAGGACGATCGCAGAGAACGCGGGGGTGAAGGAGGAAGACATTTTAGGACATGATATTTTCCTGTATAACCGTGTAAAGGGAAGTATCTGGGGAGCTAATGAAGAATTTGTATCCTCCTCACGTCTGGATGACCTGCAGTGTGCTTTCTCTTCTCTTCAGGGATTTTTAAAGGGAGATAAGAAAGAGTATGTGGCAGTGCACTGTGTGTTGGACAATGAGGAAGTGGGAAGCGGAACCAAGCAGGGCGCAGCTTCCACATTCCTTTATGATACACTGGTACGTGTAAATGAGTGTCTGGGACTGTCTTATGAGGAGTATCTGAGAGGGCTTGCAAAGAGCTTTATGCTCTCCGCGGACAATGCCCATGCAGTCCATCCAAACCACAAGGAAGTGGCAGACCCGGTGAACCGCCCTTATATGAACCAGGGAATTGTGATCAAACACAGCGCAAACCAGAAATACTGTACCGACGGTGTTTCCGCAGCCATTTTCAAAGATTTATGCAGGGAGGCAGGTGTGCCTTTCCAGACATTTACAAACCGTTCCGATATTCTGGGAGGCTCCACGCTTGGAAACATTTCCAATACAAAAGTGGCATTAAACGCTGTGGATATCGGTCTTCCGCAGCTTGCTATGCACTCTCCTTACGAGACGGCAGGGGTGAAGGATACCCGCTATCTGATTCAGGCTGCTGAAAAATTCTTTAAATAATGGTCTGCTGAGGCACGGAATACTAGCTGATACCACTAAACCGCCAGGATGAAGGGAGAGATCATCTATGGATGAGATTCGTTTTGAGCTGGACTGTGACTTAGGTACACCCCATTTCCATGAAGAGGTGGAAATCCTGTATGTTCTGTCAGGCAGAGTGGCTGTGATGACGGAAGGAGAGAATTTTGTGATGGGACCGGAAGCCCTTGTGGTTTTCAATAGTTTCCAGCATCACGAACTGTACCGGGAAGCAGGCAGCCACACGTTGTCAGCCTATATTTCCCTGGAAGTTATGCTGCAGGCGCAGGTTGGGAATATTCGGTGTATCAGCAACCTGCAGCCGGAACAGGAGGAGTGGTTTGGACTTCTTCGGGTCAAGCTGGCGTTGATCTTCAGGGATCACAGGCAGAGCCGGGGGGAACGGCGCCTGTATATCTTAAGCGAGCTGTTGGGGCTTTTGGGAATCTTAAAGCAGCAGTTTGAGAAGAAGGAAGAAAAAGGAACACGGGGCGGGGCAGGGACAGAGCGTATAAGAGAAGTTCTGCTCTATATTGGAAAACATTATGCGGAAGAGATGTCACTGCAGGAATTGGCCTCTCATTTTTATCTTTCCCAGAGTCATTTATCCAGAGAATTTCAGAGACTGACAAGTATGGCTTTTTCAGATTATCTGAGAAATCTGCGTTTGAGCAAAGCTGCATATATGCTGTTACAGTCCTCTGCCTCCATAACAGATGTGGCGTTGGCCTGCGGTTTTTCCAATACGAATACAATGATCGAGGGTTTCAAGCGGCAGTATGGATGTACGCCGGGAGTTTTCAGAAAACAAAAATCAGAAGCGGTGAAAGAGGGGGAACTGCAGGAATCCCCCGACGGGGTGTCCTATATAAGTCTGTTTCGGCATATTCAGTATGCAGGGGAGCTGCAGCCGCTGAATAAGCGGATCGAGGAGCCTCTGCAGCTGGAGATTGATGTGAAAAAGGGGAATACCCCCTGTGTTCTCTGCCACAGAGAGGCCGCCAGTGTGGGCTGGGCCAGGGACCTTATGCTGGAACCTGTGCGCAGTGCGGTTCGCAGGGCCAGGGAGGAGATTGGATTTTGCTACCTGTTCACCCATGGAATTCTGGATGACAGTATGGATGTCTATCACGAGAAGCCGGACGGGACTCCTTATCTGAACTTTACTTATATTGATATGATTTTTGACTTCGAGAGGTCCATAGGCATAAAACCATGGATCGAGCTTGGCTATACACCTAAAAAGCTGGTGTCCCATATCACTAACATTTTCGGAACGTCATGTATTAATCTGCCTTCTTATCAGGAGCGATGGGTGTTTTTGATAGAAGGGGTCATGCGGCATCTGATAGAGCGGTATGGGATTCTGGAGGTCAAAGAATGGAGGTTTTCCCCATCCCCCGCGGTGTATTCCTTTTACGGTGTGTTTTCCGAAAAGGAATATCTGGATTATTACTGCTATACAGCCAGAGCGATCCGGCGTATCCTGCCGGAGGCTTGTATCTCCGCCTTTGGGCTGGATACAGGGGCAGTCACACAGCCGGGTGACAGCACGCTGCAGCATTTTGTAAAATACTGTGCGGAACATGACTGTATGCCGGATGAGTTCAGTTTCCAGTGTTTTCACAGTGATTACAGAGGGATTGATAAGAGGGAAACAGAAATCAGGATCTCTTCGCAGGAGGGAAATGTAAGCAGGGAGCCCATACCGGTCAGCAAAGACCCGGATATCCTGTCAAAAGAGATAAAAGCAGTTCGTAAGATTTTGGATGCAAATGGAGGGGCGGGGCTGCCAATTGTGCTCAACAGTTGGAATTCCACTATATGGCAGAGAGATTTGGGAAATGACACCTGCTTCAAGGCGGCATTTATTGTCAAGAATGTACTGGAAAATGCCGGGTCTGTGAAGGCTCTGGGCTTTAATTATCTTACCGATTATTCTGAGAAGCTCTTTGCGAACCCAAATGTATTTCATGGAGGGTACGGCCTTATCACCTATCAGAATCTTCCGAAGGCAGGTTATCAGGCCTATAGTATGCTGAACGGGCTGGAGGAGATTTTAGTGGAATCAGGGAGCGGTTATACGGTTACCCGTTCCAGGGACTGCCGCCGCATTAGGATTCTGCTGTATCATTATTGTCACTACGACAGACAGACCCGGATCACGTCCCAGATCCCCGAGGAGGAACAGAGGACCTTTGACAGGTATTACAGTTTCCGCGATGAGGGTGGGCTCAGTTTCCGGATCCATCTGCAGAAATTGGAGGAGGGCAGCTATGATATGGAAAGCTATGTGGTGAACCGGGAATACGGCAGCAGCTATGATCTGTGGATGAGCCTGGGAGCCCCCAAGGAGTTCACAGAGCGTCAGAGGGAATATCTGGAGAGGCTGGCAGTGCCCAGGTATCAGTACGGGCGGTTTCAGGTCATGGATACAGGAAGACTTGATTTTTCTGCACTTCTGGAACCACATGAAATCAGGTTGATATGCATAAATAAGAGATAAAAAGACTGGAATTTTCCCGGTCTTTTTATTTTTTGTACGCCTGGCGGCGCAGGTTGCCAGTGGGTGAAAGTTTTGCGAAGATTCTTATGGATACAGACCACACAAATCTGCATTAGATGCGGTTGAGACGACGAGGAAAAGATGCTGGAAATATGACTATGTTATAAAGCTGGATGTAAAAGGACTGTTTGACAATATCCACCATGAATTGTTAATGAGAGTGGTACGCAGACACGTAAAGGAGTCCTGGATATGTATGTACATTGAAAGATGGCTCAAAAGTCCTTTTGTACTGCCGGATGGAAGCAGGATTGAAAGGAAGTCTGGAACACCACAAGGAGGTGTCATTCGTCCGATACTGGCAAATATGTTCCTGCACTATGTCTTTGATATGTGGATGAAAAGGAACTTTCCAAAAGCTCCGTTTGAAAAATACGCAGATGATGGAGTGGTTCATTGCAGTACCAAAAAAGAAGCTTACCCGATTGCCTTTATCCTGTTTGGATGCTTTATTTATATAGGTTGATTGCTGTTAAAAAGACCGGAGGAAACCGCTGACGCGGAAAAGACAAGCGCCATGCATGATGAAACTGGATCGTTGAGCGGGAGATTGTGCGGAAAATATATGATAGACTTTTCGATAAGAAAAGACGGAGGTGTCAAGATGGAAATCAAATCATGGACTTATGAGGAGTATCCCGGATATACAGAACAGGTGCCGGGTGCAGTGATGCGAAAGACAACGGGAGACGAGGTGGGGGTACGTTATCTGCATGATGTGGAATATGCCAGAATTGGCGATGTACCTCTGCACCTGCAGATCCTGCTGCCCTTTACCAGAAATGAGCCGGATAAAATATATCCGTGCATGGTATTTGTCCAGGGTTCTGCCTGGATGGAACAGGACGTGTGGATACAATGCCCCATGCTGTCCGGGCTGGCAAAGAAGGGGTATGTGATAGCTGTTGTACAGTACCGCCATTCCGGTATTGCCCCATTTCCGGCACAGGTTCAGGATGCAAGAAATGCCATACGGTATATGAGGAGCCATGCTTTGGAATATCATGTGGATCCGGAAGCGATCGTAGCCGGCGGGGATTCATCAGGGGGTCATACATCCATGTTCTGTGGAATTGTCAGGGACGGCGGGGAGCTGGATGACAACCTGTTTCCGGGAGTTTCTGCAAAGGTGAAAGGTATACTGAATTATTATGGTTCCATCAGTATGATGTATGAGGACGGGTATCCCACCACGGTAAACCATCATCTGGAGGACAGCCCGGAAGGAATGCTCATGGGAAAGGTAAATCTGAAGGAACACCCGGAACTCTGCCAAAAAGGCTCTGTGGAGTGTTATATTACGCCGGAGCTTGAAATGGCTCCCACTATGATCGTACATGGCACCAAGGACAGGACAGTTAATACCTATCAGAGCGTACAGCTTTTTGAGAAAATGAAAGCATGCGGCAAGGATGTCCGTTTATATCTGCTGGAGGGCGCAGACCACGGCGGCGCTGAGTTCTGGACAGAGGAGATGTGCTGTCTGGCCCATAGGTTTATACAATATTGCCTGGAAAAATAAAAGGTTGAGGAAGTAAGGAGGGACAAAAGATGTCTAAAAAGATTAGTATATTTGAAAAAGTGCTGTACGGCTCCGGTGATATCGGACTGAACGCCATGTATACCTTGTTCAGTTCCTATGTACTTTATTTTTACACAGATGTGATTGGCATGAATGCGGCGATCATTGGGTCCGTTATTCTGGCTTCCAAGATTTTTGACGGGATTTCAGACCTGATCGCAGGGCAGTGGATTGACACGCATAAAGGAAAAGGAGGACACTGTATTCCAATCCTGATGAAATGGAGTATTCCCCTTGTGGTCACCAGCGTGCTGGTTTTCCTGGTTCCGGATACCAGTATTGCGGTGCGGGTATTGTTTGCGTTTGTCACCTATAACCTGTTTAACACGGTTATGTATACCTTTGTGGGACTGGCCCACAATACGCTGGCATCCTATGCCACTGATGATTCGGTAGCCCGTTCTCAGATGCTTTGCTATAAGATGCTGTTTGCCGCAGCAACACAGATGGTCATGGCAAATGCCATTCTGCCGCTGGTGGAACTGTTCGGAGGTCAGAAATCCCAAGGGGCCTGGGTAAAAGCCAGCCTGGTATTCAGTCTGGCAGGCCTTGTTTTTCTGTATTTGAATGCATTCTTTGTAAAAGAGCGGGTTGACAATGAAGCCCAGCCGGAAAATATCCTTCAGAGCGTAAAAGTAGCGTTCCGCAATAAATACTGGTTAATGACAGTCGTGATACAGATTTGCTGTTCTCTTCAGCTTATGTTCAATTTATCTATTTCTGTTTATTACCTTCAGAATGTAGTGGGGAACCTGGCACTGATGGGAACCTATGTCACCTTATCCAATCTGCCAGGTGTTATTGTCATGATCGTGCTTCCAAGTTTTCTTCATAAAATGTCAAAACGAAACCTGGCGCTTATGGGGACGGTGCTGTGTCTGGGGGCTCAGATCGTATTCTGTGCCGCGCCGAATGATAATATAGGTATTCTTCTCGGAACCGCACTTACCCGGGGGATCGGGTTCGCATTTATTATGGGACTGGTCAACGCAATGACAGGGGACACCATAGAGTATGGAGAATGGAAAACGGGTGTGCGCGTACAGGGAGTGCTGTTTTCCGCAAAGTCTGTTTCTGAAAAACTGGCGCAGGGAATACTGACCTCTGCATTCGGTTTTTTCCTGACAGCCATTGGTTATAACGGACTGGCAGATGTGCAGGCGGCCTCCGCGATCAGCGGGATTGATACTTTTTTCCGTTTTGTTCCTCTTGGGGTTTATATCATATTGATCGTTATTTTGATCTTCTACAGGCTGGACAGGGAGTTTCCTTCCATCCAGAAAGAACTGGAGAGCCGGAAAGCTTCCAAAACACAGTGAAAAAAAGCGGCTGTATCAAAAAATCCTGCCGGCACTTGGCAGTGCACGGATCGCCCTGGCAGTGTGTTTGCTGACCGCATGGTTTATCCGGCGTTAAAATGTCTGTAAAGAGGATGCGCACCCTTGAGGTTCAATCGTGCGGCATCCTCTTTTTTTAGTTTGCGCGCCATGGGCGCGCTCTAACGGGTGTAAGTTCTGAACCTGTATAGTTTATTTTCTGGCATGGTAAGGCATCAGATGCATCTTCTCACCTTTCACATGAAACCCAAATCCCAAGTTGTTCCCCGAATCCGTCACAGCTCCGCAGTCCTCGGAATCCTCCAGACAAAAACCAGCTTTTTCCAGGGAGGAGAGGAAATGATCCACCTGAAAGTTGCTGCTGCTGCACTCCGGGTACTGGCTTAGGAGGAGCCGCATGGATTTGGGGGCATTTTCAAAGTAGAAATAGGTGCCCACTAATTCCGCCTGTACAGTCAGATAGGGAGCGATCCTTTCATATAAGAACGTGTCATGATAAAAATTATGTTCATTTGCTGCAAAGAAGTCAAGATGCACATCTATGCAGTTCTCTTTCAGCGGAAAACGGGTGCTGGAGTCTGCCAGATACAGGATGTCCAGTTCCGGTTTCTGGCGTTCGATCAGATGTTTGTACATGAGAAGTGTTTCTGGGTATTTGTCAATGACTAGGTACAGGCTGTCTGTGGGCAGATATTCCAGGTGGTTGTGCATAAAAAACCAGGCATTGACGTATGTCTCCGCAACTACTTTTTTGTGCAGGCCGGTCTCTTGGATCTGTTTGAGCATCCAGTTATAGGAGCGCTGGAAGGTGCTGATCAGGGCAGGCGGAAGGTCCTTGTAAAGTTCCCTGGTGATATCCGGAGTGTCCTGCAGATTTTCATTTTTGTTTGGCGTCATGAGGATGCCTGAGGAGATATGGGCGCTGTAACCACAGGCGCAGGATAAGTTCCCTTTGTAAATAAAGCGCTGGTCCATTTCCACCTCAGACAGGGACAGGGGGCCGCCACAGACAGGGCAGCGCAAAAGCGGCAGGGCCGAAAGAGGGACACCGGTACTGTGCTGCGGTACACTTTCACGGGCTTCCATGGCTTTAATGTGTGAGTCCAGATGTTCCAGTATCTGCTGTTTGCGCCCGATTTCTTTCCTGCAGAAGTCGCGTTTTCCCTTGAAGATTTCTTTCAGTTCTTCCATATCCTGCGGGTCTGCTAATCCTGAGATGCGTTTCAGGGACAGGATAACGTGGATCTCCCGCAGAGAAAAATCCAGCTCTTTTAAGCCCAGGATCCATTCCAGATCCCTGACAGTCTGTTCATCAAACACATATTGTCCTCTGGGTTTGGGCGGAACCAAGAGACCGTAATTGATATAATAGTAGATATTATCCACGGAAATGTGGTATTTTTCTGATACTTTTCCTATGCGCACAGCCCTGCACCTCCTGCAAAATCCATATTCGTGTCATGCCCGGCAAAACACGGAGTTATTCCCGCGGGCAACGAGCCAAGTGGGCATGCTTGTATGCACATTTGACTTACTTTGACTTATACTAGCATAAATCTGGAGTATACTCAAGATTTTCGGCGGTTTTTAGAAAAACTGGATATTGACCTAAAGCGGACTCTATGATTTATTATGGTATCACGATAAAGAAAACGTATGGAATTCATATAAAAGTGAGGTATGGATCATGAAAATATTGAAAAAAGCCCAGGAGAGAACCGAGGAGGACAGAAAAGAACTGTCCCGTATGGTGCAGGAGATCATTGATAATGTTAGGACAAACGGAGATGGAGCGCTCAGGGAGTACAGCAGAAAATTTGACCAGTGTGAAAGAACTTCCCTGCGTGTTTCAAAGGAGGAGATCAGGGAGGCTTATATGCAGCTTTCCCCCCAGGAGGTTGCGGATCTAAAAGCAGCGGCATCCAACATACAGGCATTTGCCCAGGCACAGAGGGAGACTGTGAAGCCTCTTGAAAACTTCAGCCCCATGCCGGGGATTTTTCTGGGTCACAGAATCATTCCTGTAAAATCCTGCTGCTGTTACGTGCCGGGAGGAAATTACCCCCTGTATTCCACAGCCCTGATGCTGATCGTTCCCGCCAGGACCGCAGGAGTGGAGCGTGTGACAGCGTGTTCCCCTGTAATGAAGGGAACGGGAAAAATCAACCCTAAGACACTGGCGGCTATGGACATTGCAGGAGTGGATGAAATTTACGCGGTGGGCGGGGCACAGGCTATCGCGGCATTTTCCTACGGGACAGAGGAGATCGCGCCGGTGGATATGATCGTAGGGCCGGGCAACCGCTTTGTGACGGAGGCCAAGAGACAGTGTTACGGCCAGGTGGGAATTGACTTTGTAGCCGGTCCGAGCGAGGTGCTGGTAATTGCCGACGGCAGCGGCACACCGGAAATCGTGGCAGCGGACCTGCTGGCACAGTCTGAACATGATGTCAATGCAAAAGGCATGGTAGTCACTACAGACGAGGCATTTGGCAAGGCAGTGATGGAGGCAGTGGAAAAGGATCTGGAAGTGCTGGAGACCGCAGATATTGCGAAAAAATCATGGGAGACATACGGTGAGGTGGTTGTGGTGTCTGACCTGGAGGAGGCAGTGAATATAGTAAATGCGTATGCGCCGGAACATTTGGAGCTGAATGTGGAAAACCCTGATGCCTTGATTCCCGGACTTTGTAATTATGGCTCCCTGTTTATTGGGGAGAATACGGCAGAGGTGTTCGGGGACTATGCATCCGGCACCAACCATACGCTGCCCACGCTGAAAGCGGCCCGTTATACAGGGGGCGTATGGGTGGGAACCTTTTTGAAAACCTGTACGCAGCAGAGTATGACGCCTGAGGCTATGAGAAATATTGCACCCCTGGTTTCCAGGCTGGCTGAAGGTGAGGGACTGAAAGGCCACAAACAGGCTGCCCATATCCGATTTTCAGAGGCAAAGCAGGACTAAATTGACAGAATGAAGAGGGAGAGATAATCGTGAGTAATCAGAATACAAATACATTGAAAAGAACCTTCGGGATGAAAGAAGTGGTCACGATCACAGTAGGGACCGTAGTTGGTGTAGGTCTGTTCACAACAGGTGCCAATGTGGTGGGCGGCCTGGGACCGGCGGTCATCCTGGCTACTTTTGTTGCTATGCTTATCAGTATTTATCCGGCGCTGCTGTATGCGGAGATGGGAGCTGCGCTCCCCTACGCTGGCGGCACATATCAGTACGCATCCCTGGGTATAGGAAAACCCATGGGAATGCTTGCCGGGTGGAATTTTATAATTTCCCTGGTAGCGGTTACCAGCGGGGAGGCACTGGCCTTTAGTTTTTACTTCAAAACTTTTTTCTCTGCACTGGGTATTGAGCTGCCTGTGAGCGACCGTGTGGTTGCCACAGTGGTGGTAATTGCGTTCATTATCACAAACGTCCGGGGTGTGGAGATGACCGGAAGGCTTCAGAACGGATTTATGTTCTTTTTCTGGGGCGTGGCGGTCATCTGGTTTTTGACCATGATCCCCAACGTGAATATGCCCAATTTTGTCAAACTCCCTGATTTTATTGCCCAGTCCACCCCGCTTGGTTTTATCGCATCCGTCAGTATGATATGGTGGTGTTTTGCTGGGTTTGAGACCTGCTGCGCCATGGGTGAGGAAATCAAATATCCGCAGATCAACATCCCCCGCGCACTGTTTCTCGCACCGTTTATTGTGTTTGCGGTGAATGCGGCATTCCAGTGGTTCCTGGTGGGAATTGTTCCCACAGAGCAGATAGCCACCTTGTCCACAGCCAGCGCACCTTTTGCGGAGGCTATGAAAACAGCGGGTATTCTTGGATTTCCATTGATCCTTCTGGCAGCGGGAATTGCTTTTGGCGGTGACTTCTCAACCTTGAATGCCAGTATTGCCGTGCCGCCCAGGTATCTTTTTACCATGGCACGTGACGGAGCTATGCCGAAGGTATTTGCAAAGGTTCATCCTAAATATAAGACGCCTTATATTTCCATCATTGTCCTTGGCCTGCTTTCCGCCTTTTTGATCGCGTCCAACTCTATGATCTACATCGCATCCGTAAGTCTGTTCGCAGATTTGTTTTACTATGTGATCGGCATTGCGGCCTCTTTCGGGCTTCGTAAGAAACACCCTGATTTAAAACGGCCTTTTAAGGCTCCGGGGATCATGATCGGAGCGCCGGTCAGTGTGATCATCTACCTTGTCATGATGACACAGCTTGACAGGGAGGCACTTGTGACAGGTGTTATCTGGTGTGCGCTGGGGCTGATCATATATGCTGTCTGCAGGAAACGTTACCAGAGTGATGAGACGAAGGAAGTGGACCGCCTGATCATGGAGGAAGAGATCCCCACACCTCAGGAGAGACAGAAGATGGATAAAGAATTCAAAATTTGGAGAACCGTGGTGACGTGCGCTGTTGTCATTGTTGTTTTGGCGTATGTGATACCGTTTATTGTGGTGTAAGTTGACACAGCTTGATATAAGTCTGGCTTCCCTGACAGCCGGTGCGGATTGAGAAAATGATTCGTGCCGGCTGTTTTTGGTATCGACATCTAGTACCCACCTGCGTAAATATGTCGATATATAGTTGCTGCTATTTACGCCAAAAACACGCCTGTAAGCTAGTTGTAGAGCCTGCTGCGCCGTCGCTTTGCAGACGCGCTTGCAGATATCAGGCACTCTATACCTGAAGCATTTACGCCCTACCAATGCTTTTGTGCTGCTGACAGACAATGACACTTGCACAGATGAGAGAGGGATATTCCCGGCCGGGAAACAGAGCGATTGCCAATGCCTTTACCTATATGAAGGTTATTGAACAGTGGGGAAGCGGCGTGCCTAAAATGCTAAAAGCAAGCAGGGAGTTCGGTGTAAGAGAACCTGAATTTTTGGAATCGGGAATGGATTTCCGTGTGATTCTGTATCGGGAATCAGTAGATTTTATAAATCATTCTCGTATAATGGAAAGTTCTCCGGTATACGGAACAGAAAAACAGAACCCGAAAGGGATAACCACCTGGCCTGCTGTCAATAACACTGCCCAAACGGTTGAAAATACTATCCAATCAGTATGTGACCCTACCCAAACCATGCAGAATACTACCCAAAATGGAGGAGATACCACCCAAATTCCTACGGTATGTATGTCTGATTATGATAAGCAGATATTGCAGGCAGTTAAGAATAATCCATTTATTTCTCAGAGGGAACTGGCAAGAGAACTGCGGTGGAATGTAGACAGGGTAAAATATTATATGAAGAAGTGGAAAGACAAGGGAGGTCTCCGCCATGTGGGGAGCAGTCACAAAGGATATTGGGAGGTGCTTATACCGATGGAATGACAGGCATGAGACAAGCCGCATAGCACAGGGGCTATGCGGCTGGGGTTCTACAGTTTATCGTATATTTTTTCCTTGTTATCCGCGGATTTGAGCAGCAGATATTTACGGACAGCAAAGATAATGGCTATGGATATAATTCCGATCAGGGTGTCGATCATATCAAGATGCTCCACGATCATCTGTCTGGCAATGGCAAACATAAGTACCTCAAGCAGATTTTCAGCGGTATGTTTTGCAAGCATCTTTACAAACTCCACTCCAATGATCAGAGTCAGGATATTGCCCAGAAATTCATTGAACTGACTGGCCTTTATGCTGAGCAGGGGGATGCTGATGAAGTTGTAGATCATGGGTATGATCAGGACAATTATGACGATCAGCATAATTGCGGACAGAGCAATTTCAGTATAGCGGGAAATTGTGTAAATCAATTCGTTTAATTTTTTCTTCATGCTTATCTCCGTTTCTTTTATACTATGGATTTAAAATTTGCGATCAACACATTCTCGTTTTTCACATTTTAACATAAAATGAGAGAGGAGCAAAGAAAATACGCAAAAAATAACGAAATATTCCTAAGAAAATCCGGCTGCTTCATTGCTTTGACGTGATAAATATGATAAGATAGGAAGCACAGACAGCTCTGCGGGGAGGCAGCAGGTTTCCCTGACACGGATGAGGGCTGAGAAATGAAGGGAAGAAAGTTATGATTTGGGCAAAAGAAGAGACACTATCCCGGGAGGAGATCAAAGAGATTCAGACCACGCGCCTCAGAGAGACGGTGAAGCGTGTCTATAATACAGTGGAGCCTTACCGGAAAAAGATGGATGAGGCAGGCATCAAGCCGGAGAATATCAGAGGTCTGGAAGATTTACATAACCTGCCGTTTACCACAAAGCAGGACATGAGGGACAATTATCCCTTTGGGCTGTTCGCAGTACCGAAGAAAGATTTGATTCGTATCCACGCATCCAGCGGAACAACAGGTAAGCCCACAGTTGTAGGTTATACCAGAAAAGATTTGGATATCTGGTCAGAGTGTGTCTGCCGTATTGCATGTATGGGCGGGGCACAGCCTGACGAGATCGCGCAGATTTGTTTCGGGTACGGTATGTTTACCGGAGCGCTGGGCCTTCACTATGGTCTGGAAAGACTGGGGGCTGCCATTGTTCCTTCCTCTACCGGGAATACGGAAAAGCAGCTTATGTTTATGAAGGATTTTGGTACTACACTGCTCATCGCCACACCCTCCTACGCGTTGCGTATCGCGGAGGTGGCGGAGCAGATGGACATTCATCCCCAGCGTGATCTGGATATGAGGACCGCCCTGGTAGGAAGTGAACTGATGACAGAAGCCATGCGCCAGGAGATGTACAAAGCCTGGGGCGATCATATGAATATCACGCAGAATTATGGTATGAGTGAACTGATGGGACCGGGAGTCTCCGGAGAATGCCTGGAGCTGAACGGTATGCATGTCAATGAAGACCATTTTATACCTGAAATTATTGACCCCAGAACCGGTGAGGTCCTTCCGCCGGGAGAGAAGGGCGAGCTGGTCATCACCTGTATTTCCAAGGAGGCGCTGCCCCTGATCCGCTACCGTACCAAAGACATCACAAGGCTTATGTACGAACCCTGTAAGTGCGGCAGAACCACGGTGAGAATGGAGAACCTGCTGGGAAGAACAGATGATATGCTGAAGATCAGGGGTGTAAATGTGTTCCCAAGCCAGATTGAGGAGGTGCTTCTTAATATTGAGGAGTGCGGACCCCATTATGAAATCGTGGTGGACAGAAAGAATCACAGTGACACCCTGGAAATCCGTGTGGAAGTTCTTTCTGATTATATGATGGATTCCTATGCAGCCCTGCAGGAACTGGAAAGGAAAATCAAGTCCAAGATCCGTGTGGTTCTGGGACTGGACGTGAAGGTTTCCCTGGTATCTCCAAATTCCATCCAGCGTTTTGAAGGGAAAGCGAAACGAGTGATTGATTTAAGAAAGAATTAGTTTTACAATAGTCTTTATATATAGTAGAAACGCAACTGTTCAGTACTTCACAGTTACCTGCAGGAATCCATGCAGACTTGCTGAATAGCTGTGCAGAAACACAATAACAGAAAGAAGGTAGGAAACGTGGGCGAAAAGAAAATCATGCTTGGCAATGAAGCCATTGCAAGAGGTGCCTGGGAAGCAGGGGTAAAGGTTTCCGCAGCATATCCCGGAACACCCAGTACAGAGATCAGTGAGAACATAGTAAAATATAAGGAAATTTATGCAGAGTGGGCCCCAAATGAGAAAGTGGCAACAGAGGTGGCGATCGGTGCCTCCATCAGCGGTGTGCGGGCCATGGCATCTATGAAGCATGTAGGGCTGAATGTGGCAGCAGATCCGCTCTATACAGCAGCCTACACCGGTGTGACTGGAGGTTTGGTTCTGGTGGTGGCAGATGACCCCGGAATGTACAGCTCACAGAACGAGCAGGATACCAGAGCGGTGGCAAGGGCTGCGCAGGTTCCGGTACTGGAGCCGTCAGATTCCCAGGAGGCTAAGGATTTTGTTAAGACAGCCTATGACCTCAGCGAAAAATATGATACCCCTGTATTTGTGAGAACGACCACACGTTTGGCACATTCCCAGGGTATTGTAGAGCTGGAAGACAGAGTGGAGAGAGAAGACACTCCTTATGAGCGTAAGTTCCAGAAATATGTTATGATGCCGGGCAATGCCATCAAGCGTCACCCGGTAGTGGAAGAGAGAATGAAAAAGCTGGCCGAGGATGCCAACAGCATGGAGATCAACAAGGCAGAGTATCATGATACCTCCATTGGCTTTATTACCAGCGGTATTCCATATAATTATGTGAAGGAAGCCATGCCAAACGCAAGTGTACTGAAATTAGGTATGGTACATCCGCTGCCGAGAAAGCTCATAGAGGAGTTTGCGTCTAAGGTTGATAAGCTTTACATATTTGAGGAACTGGAGCCTGTATTTGAGGAGCAGATCAAATCCTGGGGCATTGCATGTTCGGGAAAAGATGTATTTACCCTGCAGGGAGAATACAGTGCCAACATGATACGCACAAAAGTATTAGGGGAGGAGATCCAGGCAGCAGCACCGGCACAGGTACCGGCCCGTCCGCCGATCCTCTGTCCCGGATGTCCTCACAGAAGCGTGTATTCCGTTCTGAAAAAGATGAAGATCCATGCAGCAGGTGATATTGGATGTTATACTCTGGGAGCGGTTGCTCCGCTGAGTGTTGTGGATACCACAATCTGTATGGGGGCATCTATCAGTTCCCTCCACGGAATGGAGAAGGCCAGAGGAAAAGAATATGTCAAAGACTGGGTGGCTGTTATCGGTGATTCCACATTTATGCACACAGGTGTGAATTCCCTTATGAACATGGTTTACAACCAGGCTACAGGAACGGTCATCATTCTGGATAACTCCACAACAGGTATGACCGGTCATCAGGACCATGCCGCAACAGGTAAAACCCTGAAAGGCCAGGTGGTGCCTGCCATAGATATCTACAAACTCTGCAAGGCGATTGGTATTGAGCATGTCAATGTGGTGAATGCATTTGATATTAAAACACTGGAAAAGACGATCAAGGAGGAAGTGGCAAGAGACGCTGTCTCTGTGATCATCGCCCAGGCACCTTGTGTACTTTTAAAAACAAATGTGTTTAAAACAAAGTGCAGACCGGTTTCAGAGAAATGTAAAAAATGCGGACTTTGTTTAAGACCGGGATGTCCGGCCCTCACCAAGAATGAAGATGGAACGATTTCCATTGATGATACCATGTGCAATGGCTGCGGACTTTGCAAACAGCTCTGTCCCGCTGATGCAATAGAGGAGGTAGAAGTGTAATGGCAACAAGAAATATTATGATAGTGGGAGTCGGCGGTCAGGGAACACTTCTCACCAGCCGTATTTTAGGAGGACTCGCCGTGGAAGGCGGATACGATGTAAAGCTTTCCGAGGTGCATGGAATGGCACAGAGAGGCGGCAGTGTAGTTACTTTTGTCCGTTACGGAGAAAAAGTTCAGGAGCCCATTGTGGAGGAAGGCCAGGCAGATGTGCTCATTGCATTTGAACGCCTGGAAGCTCTGCGTTACCGTCAGTTTCTTAAAAAAGACGGTGTGATCATTGTAAATGACCAGAGAATTGATCCTATCACAGTTGTGACCGGAGTAGCGGAATACCCGGAAGGTATTCTGGATACGCTTCGCCAGACGCACAAGGTCTATGCAGTGGATGCTATGAAGGTGGCAAGGGAACTGGGCAATACAAAAGTATTTAATGTTATTGTGCTGGGGGTTGCTGCACAGCATATGGATTACTCCGGGGAAGAGTGGCTCAATGTGATTGAAAAGACCGTTCCGCCTAAGACTGTGGAAATAAATAAAAAAGCGTTCCTGACAGGATATGAATTAAAATAGCAGAAAATTCCCTGTTTTTACAGATACAGAAGACAGAGAAAGGATAGGTAGCGTAAATGTTTATTGAACAATTGTCCATATTTCTGGAGAACCGTCCGGGTAAACTGAAAGGGATCGCTGACGCGCTCAAGGAGAATCAGATCAATATTATTTCCCTGGGACTTTCCGATACCACGGACTATGGGATCGCCAGGATGATCGTGTCTGATTCCGCCAGGGCGAAACAGGTACTTCTGGAAAAGGGATACACAGCAGTACTGACTCCGGTGCTTGTAGTGGAACTGCAGCAGGAGGTGGGTGCACTGAGCCGGATCATGGATACATTAAGCGCAAAAGGACTGAATCTGGAATATATGTATGCACTGGTTACCGGCAAAGAGGGCGGCGCCATGGTGGTGAAAACTTCCGACCAGGCACGAACATATCAGACATTAAAGGATGCAGGTATGAAGATGTTCTCAGAAGAAGAACTAAATGATTTGAAAAAATAGAAACCGGATAGATAATTATTCTGAAAATCTACAAGAAGATAAGAAGCGTCCGCTTTTCTGAGCGGAAAGCGGCGCCTCTTTTTCTTTGCAATCATTGCTTTAATGGTTTAAACCGTTGCGGTTTAAAGTATAAGCGAATATATATATAAAAGGAGAATAAAAAAATGGAAATTAAGATACTGTTTTTGCTGCTGTTTTTCGGCTCTATGGTGGGTATTGGCCTGTATTCCCGAAAACATGCTACAAATGTGGCTGGGTTCGTGCTGGGAGGGAGAAGTGTAGGTCCCTGGCTTACCGCGTTTGCATATGGAACCTCCTATTTTTCCGCAGTGGTGTTTGTAGGATATGCAGGACAGTTTGGATGGAAATACGGACTGGCAGGTACATGGATCGGGATTGGAAATGCCATGATCGGAAGCCTTTTGGCATGGGTAGTTCTTGGAAGAAGGACACGTGTTATGACAAAGCATCTGCATGCAGCTACCATGCCGGATTTCTTTGGCAAGCGTTTTGACAGCAATGCACTTCGGATCGCTGCGTCAGCCATTGTATTTATTTTCCTGGTTCCTTACACAGCATCTATTTATAACGGGCTGTCCAGATTGTTTGAACTGGCCTTTGATGTACCGTATGCGGTGTGTGTAGTGGTTATGGCAGCTCTGACCGGAGCATATGTGATCCTGGGCGGTTATATGGCCACAGCTATCAATGATTTTATACAGGGGATCATCATGCTGTTTGGGATTGCGGCTGTTATCGGGGCTGTATTAAGCGGGCAGGGAGGATTTACGGAGGCTGTGAGACAGCTTGCCAATATTCCTAGCGATGTACCGGTGACTGCAGGACAGTCAGGGGCTTTTACATCCTTCTTTGGACCAGACCCTATAAACCTTCTGGGTGTAGTTATCCTAACTTCCCTGGGTACCTGGGGACTTCCGCAGATGGTTCAGAAATTTTACGCGATCAAGGACGAGAAAGCAATCCAGACAGGGACTGTGGTTTCTACAGTTTTTGCCATTATAATATCAGGAGGATGTTATTTCCTTGGAGGTTTTGGCCGTCTATTTGACAATCCTTCCTTATATAAAGCGGATGGTACAGTTATATATGATGGTATTGTTCCTTACATGTTGTCCACACTGCCGGATATATTGATTGGTGTTGTGATCGTACTGGTGCTCTCCGCGTCCATGTCCACCCTCTCTTCCCTGGTACTGACATCCAGTTCCACGCTGACGCTGGATTTCCTGAAGGGGACTGTGGCAAAGGATATGAGTGAGAAAAACCAGCTTCGGGTTATGCGCGGACTGATTGTGGTGTTTATAGCCATTTCGGTAGTGCTGGCCCTGGATCCTCCTACATTTATAGCACAGCTTATGGGAATCTCATGGGGGGCATTGGCAGGAGCGTTCCTGGCACCGTTTTTATTCGGCTTGTATTGGAAAAGAACAACCAAACTGTCCGTATGGGTCTGCTTCATAACAGGAATCGGTATAACGGTCTCCAACCTGTTCTTACATTATATTGCATCTCCCATTAATGCAGGCGCTTTCGCCATGGTAGTTGGGTTTGTTGTTGTGCCCGTGGTGAGCCTGGTCACTCCTAAAATGGAGAAAAACAAAGTGGAAGATATTTTCTGCTGTTACAATCAGGAAGTGGTATCCACGCCTAAAAAGGTACTGCCCCAGGACAAGGAAGACGGTAATTCCCTGGTGGTTGAAGCATAATTTTTAAAAGTGGATCTCACTAATTGTTACGGAAAAATGCCATTTTGTAACAAATAATTAATGATTTGGAAATTTAACTCTTGCATCTGTAATAATTATGTGGTATTATGGGTGACAGATAAGAAATATTTCAAAAATGTTACAAGTAGTTACAGAATTAGACATGATTAGTGAGGTACATAATAATGAAAAAAAGATTTCTTATTCTCAGTCTTATTTTTACAATGGCCATGACCCAGGTTGTGCCGGTAGCAGCTGCAAGAGAAGATGATGTGCAGGCTGAGAAGGCAGAGACACAGAGTAAATTATCATCAGCAGAGAGCAAAGAATCTGAGTTGGAAGACCAGAAAACAGCGTTATTGAACGAAATCGACTCCATTGACCAGAACCTTGTACAGGTTATGGCACAGATAGATATTCTGAATGGTGAGATTACAGATAAAGAGAGTGCGATCGACAAGACAAAAGATGATTTGGCTGTTGCAGAGGCGAACCGTGACAAACAGTATGAGGATATGAAGAAAAGAATCCAGTACCTGTATGAGAACGGCGGGACCAATGCTTGGGCACAGATGCTCTTGGAATCTGACAGTATTACCGGACTTCTCAGCAAAGCAGAGTACACAGAGAAGATGTATGATTATGACAGAGATGAGCTGAAGAAGATGAAGGAAACTGTTCAGGAAGTAACAGACCTTGGCAATCAGCTGGCTCAGGAGAAAGCCGAACTGGAAGAGATGAAACAGGCTCAGGAACAGCAGCAGGCAAGTCTGCAGAGTGCTCTTGATGAGAAGAAAGCCACGGCATCCGATTATGAAACACAGATTGCAAATGTGCGTGCACAGGCAGATGAATACAGAAGCCTGATCGAACAGCAGAATGCAGAACTGCAGAAGATCCAGGAAGAGAAAGCCCGCCAGGCAGAGGAAGCTAAAAAAGCCGAGGAAGCCAGAAAGGCTCAGGAGAAAGCAGCTCAGGAAGCCGCGCAGCAGCAGGCACAGGAAGATGCCGAGGAAGAGGACAACAGTCAGAACGGCGCGGATGTAAGCGCTGATAACGGTAATACCAACGATAATACCAACGATAATACAGATAATGATGTCTCTGGTGATAATAATGATGCAGAGGAGCCGGAAGACAATAATAATGTGACACCTCCGGCAGTAGAACCGGAAACACCGGATTATAATGAACCTGAGACACCGGATTATGAAGAGCCGGAAGAAGATCAGGGCAGCGACAGTGGTTACAGTGCAACAGGACAGGCAGTTGTGGATTATGCAAGCCAGTTTATCGGTAATCCATATGTTTGGGGCGGAACAAGCCTGACAAACGGTGCTGACTGTTCCGGATTTGTACAGTCTGTATTTGCACACTTTGGATACAGCCTTCCGCGTGTAACGGATGACCAGGCAGGTGCAGGCCGTGGAATCTCTTATTCCGAATCCCGCGCAGGTGATATCATTGTATATTCCGGACACGTTGGAATCCTTACCGGAGACGGAGGGATCGTACATGCATCCAACTCTGCACCGTATCCGCAGGGTGGAATCAAGTATTCCAGCAATGCTCTCTACAGACCATATATTGCAGTCAGAAGAATTGTAGAGTAATTACATAGCAGCAATACACTTTGATACTTAACAGGGCCGTGCCCCGTCACCAATAGGTGGCGGGTGCGGCCTTTGTATATTTTGGTGATAGCTGAAAAAACAGGAAATGATAGGGGTTGACTATGTGCCCTATAAAGGCATAACGATATGGCCGGATTTTATAAAATATTACTATAAAATTTATTTTTGTAACAAAAACTTAAAGAATTCAGGGATTTCCTCTTGCAAGTGTAATAAATTTGTGATATCATAAGCGGGAAGTGAAAATTATTTCGGAAGTATTACTTAGAGAGTAGTAAATATTAAATACCAACAGTGAGGTACATATCAGTATGAAAAAGAGATTCCTTTGTCTCAGCCTTATTTTTGCACTGGCCGCAGCACAGGTGATGCCGGTAGCAGCTGCAAGAAAAGACGAAGTGCAGGCTGAAAAAGCAAACACACAAAGCAAACTGTCCGCAACAGAGAGCAAGGAAGCGGAGTTGGAAGAGAAAAAGAATAATTTACTTGGGGAGATTGATTCTCTGGATCAGAATCTGGTTCAGGTAATCGCACAGATTGACATACTGAAAGGTGAAATCTCTGATAAAGAGGGCGCCATTGTTGAAACAAAAGAGGATTTAGCAGAAGCAGAGGCTGACCGTGATGAGCAGTATGCTGCAATGAAAAAGAGGATTCAGTATCTGTATGAGAACGGCGGAAGTGATGCATGGGCACAGATGCTTCTGGAGGTCAACAGCATTACAGACCTGCTCAGCAAAGCTGAATACACTGAGAAGATGTATCAGTTTGACAGGGACGAGCTGGAGAAACTAAGAGATACCGTTCAGCAGGTAACTGACCTGGGCAATCAGCTGGAGCAGGAAAAGGCCGAGCTGGAAGAGATGAAACAGGCTCAGGAAGACCAGCAGGTGAATTTAGAGGCAGCACTGGAAGAGAAAAAAGAAGTTGCTTCCGATTATGAGACTCAGATCGCTAATGTTCAGGCACAGGCAGATGAGTACAGAAGCCTGATCGAACAGCAGAATGCAGAGCTTCAGAGAATCCAGGAAGAAGAAGCAAGACAGGCTGCAGAGGCTAAGAAGGCGAAAGAGAAAGCTGCTAAGGAAGCTGAGGCTGCGGCACAGAGACAGGCACAGCAGAACACAGCGAATACACCGAATAACAATACCAATACGAACAATAACAACACCAATAACGATGTGGATGATGAGGACGAGCCAGAGACTCCAAGCAATAATGGCGGTGGCGGTAACAGCTATGTACCGGAACCGGAGACTCCTTCATATGAAGAGCCGGAAGAAGAAGAACAGGGCGGCGGCGGATACAGCGCAACCGGAGAAGCAGTTGTTGCTTACGCAAGCCAGTTTATCGGCAATCCGTATGTATATGGCGGTAACAGTCTGACAAACGGTATTGACTGTTCAGGATTTACACAGCAGGTGTTCGCTCATTTTGGATATAGTATTTCAAGAACAAGTGATTCACAGGCTGGAGACGGACGCGGAATTTCTTATTCCCAGTCACGCGCAGGCGATATCATCGTTTATTCAGGACATGTTGCTATCCTGACAGGTGACGGCGGTATTGTACATGCATCCAACTCTGCACCGTATCCGCAGGGGGGGATTAAATATTCAAGCAATGCGCTGTATAGACCTTATATTGCGGTTAGACGTATTGTGGATTGATTTTGTACATAGTTTGGGACTCATGCTTTTGGGGCATGAGTCCTTTTTTGGTTAATGGGATGGGGGACGGGGAATGCAAAGTATCGGGAGCGGGCCGGTGTCTATGTGGGGTGAGCGAAGCGTTCCGCTGCCGGGAAGCTAACCTGCTCCCAGTCGCTAAATTCATCGGCAATGGCCTCTTCATTAAGCGTCTGGGGCAGGTGGATCTTCCCGGCGCTCCTCTGTACATCGCTCACCCCACATAGACACCGGCCCGCTCCCGATACTTTGCATTCCCCTGGTAGTGAAAGGCGGAAGGGATAAAAGTAAAAAAGATAATAGCAAAGGCAAAAGAGAAAGATAAAGGCCAAAAGATAAAGGCTAAAAGATAAGAGCCAAAAGATAAGTACAAAAAGATAAGAGCCAAAAGATAAGTACAAAAAGATAAGAGCCAAAAGATAAGTGCAAAAAGATAAAGGCCAGAAGATAAGGGCTAAAAGATAAAGGCCAAAAGATAAGAGCCAAAAGATAAGAGCCAAAAGATAAGAGCCAAAAGATAAGTGCAAAAAGGTAAAGGTCAAAAGATAAAGGCCAGAAGATAAGGGCTAAAAGATAAAGGTCGAAAGATAAGAGCCAAAAGATAAGAACCAAAAGATAAGGTCAAAAAGATAAGGTCAAAAAGATAAAGGCAAAAAGATAAAGACCAGAAGATATGGCAAAAAGATAAAGACCAAAAGATAAGAACCAAAAGATAAGGTCATAAAGATAAAGGCCAAAAGATAAGAGCCAAGAGATAAGAGCCAAGAGATAAGGGCCAGAAGATAAAGAAGAAAGATAAAGAACAAGAAGTTAGAGACAGAGGATAAGAAATAAATGATAAGGAATAAATGATAAGGAATAAGGAGTGAGAAATGAAGGGGAGGAGTATGTGGTAAGAAATATTGTGGTGTGAGTGTAAATAGGGGGTGGTAAAGTGGAGGGAAATAGTATATATTTTGATTATGAGGGTTATAGGTAAATAAGAATTTCTTTTTTGAAGGATTTGGAATATAATGGGGTTGTGGGGTAAAACTGATAATAAAGAGAGAAAGAAGGTATAGGAGTTGAAGACATTGGAGCTTAGGAAGAATTTTTATTGGACAGGAATTGTGGATGCGGATTTGCGGGTATTTGATATTATTATGTATACGGAGTTCGGCACTACATATAACTCTTATGTGCTGAAAGCCGGGGATAAAACGGTTTTGTTTGAGACGGCTAAGGTGAAGTTCTGGGATGAATATCTGGAGAAGGTCCAGGAGATCACAGCGGTTGATAAGATTGATTATCTTGTTGTAAGTCATACGGAACCGGATCATGCAGGCAGTATTGAGAATTTGCTGAAGCTGAACCCGGGACTTAAGATTGTAGCTACAGGCTGTGCACTTGGCTTTTTGAAGGAGATTGTAAATGGTGACTTTACCGGGATCGCGGTGAAGGATAATGAGACCATGAAGATTGGGGACAAGAATCTGCGGTTCCTTGTGGTGCCGAATCTGCATTGGCCGGATACCATGTATACTTATATTGAGGAAGAACAGATTTTAGTGACTTGTGATTCTTTTGGGTCCCACTATGGATTTCAGGATGTGTTGGCAAGTAAGGTGACAGACAAGGAAGGTTATATGCGGGCTACAAAGTATTATTTTGATTGTATTTTGGGACCGTTTAAGCCTTATATGCTGAAAGCGCTTAAAAGGGTGCGTGAACTGGATGTGTCCATGATCTGTACCGGACACGGGCCGGTGCTTGATGATAAGATTGAGCAGATGTATGACATTTATGAGGAATGGTGTACAGTTGTGAATCCTAACAGCACGAAAACCGTAATTATCCCTTATGTGAGTGCTTATGGGTATACCAAGACATTGGCAGAAAGGATTGCAAAAGGCGTGGAGGACAGCGGGAATGTGGCTGTGCGGAGTTATGATCTGGTAGATGCAGAGCAGGAGAAGGTGTTGGAGGAACTGGGATTTGCAGATGGCATCCTGTTTGGTACACCGACTATTTTGGGAGAGGCGTTGAAGCCTGTCTGGGATTTGTTGATTTCCATGTATCCTGTGACTCATGGGAAGAAGCTGGCAAGTGCATTCGGCAGTTACGGATGGAGCGGTGAGGGCGTGCCTCATGTGATGGAGCGGCTGGAACAGCTTCGTATGCGGACCATTGACGGCTTTCGCGTTCGTTTTAAACCAAGCGAAGGGGATTTGATCGATGCTTATGACTTTGGTTATAATTTTGGGTGTATGCTTCAGGATAAGGAGAATGAGAGAAAGTCAGGCAGAAGCAGGCTGGTGAAATGTCTGGTCTGCGGAGCTATTTTTGATTCGTCTATTGATATTTGTCCGGTTTGCGGAGTGGGAAGAGAGCATTTTGTACCTGTGGAGGAGGAAGAGAATCAATTCCATCAGGATACAAAGAATTTCTATCTTATTCTGGGAAACGGCGCTGCGGGAATCAGTGCGGCGGAGGCTGTCAGGCAGAGGGATAAAACGGGGTCCATCACTATGATCTCTAATGAAATATATAGTACCTATAACAGACCTATGCTGACAAAATCAATTATGGCGGATTTGGATGCCAGTCAGATTGCTGTGCATGAGACTTCATGGTATGAGGAAAACAGTGTATTTCAGATTTTGGGACGCCAGGTGGACAGGATTGATACAGACAGTAAAGAGGTAGTTCTGGATGATGGTATGAAGCTGAAATATACGAAACTTATCTATGCTTTGGGGGCAGAGTGTTTTGTGCCGCCTATGAAGGGTGTGGATAAAAAGAACGTGTTTGCTATCCGAAGGCTGGATGACACGAAAAAGATTGCAGATGTGCTTCCTCAGGTAAAAAATGTGGCAGTGATCGGCGGCGGTGTGCTGGGCCTGGAAGCTGCATGGGAATTGAAAAGAGCAAAGTGCAGGGTGACAGTGCTGGAGCTGGCGCCTGTTATTATGGGACGTCAGCTTGATGAGCCTGCGGCTGAATTGTTGAAGAAGATAAGTGAGGCCCAGGATATCGAGATCCGTACAGGCGTTAAGATCGCGTCTATTGAGGGAGATGATTTTGTTTCCGGAATCCGCATGGAGGATGGTGAGGTTCTCCCGGCTGATATGGTGGTAGTTTCCTGCGGAGTGAGGGCGAATACCGCAGTGGCAAAAGAGGCAGGTCTTGAGGTGGACCGTTCTGTTGTGGTCAATGCCAGGATGGAAACCAGTATGGAGGACATTTATGCGTGCGGAGACTGTGCCCAGTATCAGGGGATCAATTATGGATTGTGGAGTCAGGCTGTGGAACAGGGTAAGACAGCCGGAGCCAATGCGGCAGGTGATAATTTGGAATATGAGACCGTATCAGCGGCACTGAATTTCCATGGAATGGGGACCGCGCTTTTTGCTGCGGGCGATAATGGAAAGAATCCGAATTTGATTTATAAAACAGTTGAATTTAAGGATATGGGAAAGAAGCAGTATCAGAAGTTTTATTTCCTGAATAACCGGCTCTGTGGTGTGATTTTGATCGGAGATGTAAGCCGTCTGGCAGAGATGACAGAGGCGTTGGAAAAACATGCCACGTATCAGGAAGTAATGAAATAGTAAATAGTATTTATGGGAAAACCAGGCAGGGGCGTGCGTCCAATGCCTGGTTTTTTGCGGTTTTCAAAGGGAAACTTTCCATACGGCAGATAAACAGGTTGTTCCTTTTACAATCTTTATACCAGAGTTTCATGACAAAAAGAACCGGCGCCTTTGTGGCGGCATTGTACGTGCCTGGGGAAGAATGCAGGATGTAGACCATGGCCACGCGGGCACAGGCAGTATACCCTTGATGGTCTTAAAAAGATTTAAATCCGAGTAATTGCGGGCTGGGCTTATGTAGGCCCTTTTGCGGCCGTGGAAAATTATGAGCCGGAAGGTACCCATCTATTTCCCGACGCCCCTTTATGGTTCAGCGGCAAGGTTTTGCTCTGATTTTGTGTGTGTTTTTTCTTGAATTTTGTCTGTATGCAGAAAGCAGACACTCACTTATAATGCATATCAAGAGGAAGTTCGTATATGGTACTCTTTTTTGATTATATTAGTGCAGGAGGAAACAGGATATGAAATTCAGTAACGGATGCTGGCTGCAGAAAGAAGGGTGTGAATGTTTCGCGCCGCAGCAGGTTTATTATGTGAAAAAGGAGCAGAAAAGGGTAGTGATCTGTGCACCGACTACCAGAATCAGGCACAGAGGAGATACGCTGGGAGGAATTAATCTGAATCTGGAAATTACCTCGCCTATGCCGGAGGTGCTGAGGGTCAGAATCTGTCACCACAAAGGCGTGAGAAGAACCGGCCCGGAATTTGAACTTGAGGCAGGGGAGACGGTTGATTTGGATGTCAGAGAGGAGGAAGAAACCATAAGGATCTCAAGTGGTACGCTTTGCCTGGTGCTGACAAAAGAAAACTGGAGTATGACATATGAACGCAGGGGTGAAGCACTTTCTAAGAGCAGCGGGCGCGATCTGGCGTATATGAAAACGGACTGGAAAGGGTATGCCTATGACAAAGGCAGCCAGGATGCTTATATGCGGCAGCAGTTGGGATTGTCAGTAGGAGAACTGGTCTATGGTCTTGGAGAGCGTTTCACGCCGTTTATCAAAAATGGACAAAGCGTGGACATTTGGAATGAAGATGGGGGAACAAGTACAGAACAGTCCTATAAGAATATACCTTTTTACCTCACGAACAGGGGATACGGTGTATTCGTGAACCATCCGGAGAAAGTATCCTTTGAGGTTGGAACAGAGCAGGTATCCAAGGTGGAATTCAGCGTACCGGGTGAGTATCTTGATTATTTCTTTATCAATGGTCCGTCTATGAAGGAGGTGCTGGAGCGTTATACCGGTTTGACAGGAAAACCCTCCCTGCCGCCGAAATGGACCTTCGGGCTTTGGCTGTCAACATCATTTACCACGGATTATGATGAGGAAACAGTTATGAGTTTTATTGATGGGATGGAGGAGCGGGGAATACCCCTGCAGGTATTTCATTTTGACTGTTTTTGGATGAAGGAATTCCACTGGAGTGATTTTGTATGGGACAGCAGGGTATTTCCTGATCCGAAGGGAATGCTTTCCAGAATAAAAGAAAGGGGTTTGAAAATATGTGTCTGGATCAATCCCTATATTGCAGAGGAATCCTGCCTGTTTGAGGAAGGCATGGATAAGGGATATCTGGTGGAGAGGGAAAACGGGGATGTGTGGCAGTGGGATATGTGGCAGCCGGGCATGGCGCTGGTGGACTTTACCAATCCTAGGGCCTGCAGATGGTATCAGGAGAAGCTGGAAAGTCTTCTTGATATGGGCGTGGACTGTTTTAAGACTGATTTTGGGGAGCGGATCCCCACGGAGGGCATCCGATATTATGACGGCTCGGACCCGGTGAAGATGCATAATTTCTATACCTATCTGTACAATAAGACGGTGTACGAACTGCTTCAGAAAAAGAGAGGAGCCCAGGATGCCGTATTGTTTGCAAGGTCAGCCACGGTTGGGGGACAGAAGTTTCCGGTACACTGGGGCGGAGACTGCTGGTCCAGTTATGAGGCTATGGCAGAGAGTTTGCGAGGGGGATTGTCCCTTACCATGTCAGGCTTCGGATATTGGAGCCATGACATAGGTGGTTTTGAAAGCACCTCCACACCGGATGTGTACAAGAGATGGGCAGCCTTTGGCCTGCTTTCTTCCCACAGCAGGCTTCACGGAAGTACCTCTTACCGTGTGCCATGGGCATATGACGAAGAGTCTGTGGAAGTCCTGCGGCGCTTTACGAAGCTTAAATTGGAATTACTGCCGTATCTCTGCAGCAGTGCTTGCGATACGGCCAGAACCGGTATTCCCATGATGAGAAGTATGGTGCTGGAATTTGAACAGGATCCGGCCTGCTATTACCTGGACAGGCAGTATATGCTAGGGGAGAAGCTGCTGGCAGCGCCTGTTTTTGGTGAGGACGGGGAGGTATCCTATTATCTTCCCCAGGGGACCTGGACGAATTACCTTACAGGAGAGACTGCCCCGGGGGGAATCTGGCGGAAGGAGCGTCATGGATATGATTCTATTCCTCTTTGGGTAAGAGAAAATTCGATTCTTCCAACTGCATGCCGTCTGGTCAGAGCAGCAGATTCTTATGCAGAAAATATGGAGCTGAAGGTATATGAACTACAGGGAAAGGCAGGGACAGTGGTATACGAGGATGGGAAAGAAGTGTTCCGCATGACCATAGAGCAGAAAAAAGAAACAATACTTTGCAGAGTGACAGCACGCGGCAGCTTCCGGATCCGGTTTCTGAACCGTGCATTCAGCAGCGTGAGCGGAGGCGTTCTCATACAAGACGGACGGGACTGCGTCATAGAAGCTAAGGAACCGTCTGTTATAATCAGTATATAGGAGGCGCTTATGAAATTTAATATGGAAAGTCCTGTTTTCCGGTTTCTGGAAACCATGACAGATTTTATTGTTTTAAATGTTATATTTTTGTGCACCTGCATTCCTGTTATTACAATCGGCCCGGCTGTATGCGCATTGTTTTCTGTTACCCTGCAGGAGGCAAGGGAGGAGCATGGATATATGGTCCGCCCTTATCTGCAGGCGCTGAAGGCGAACTTCAAATCAGCGTTTCAGCTTTCTCTTATTTATGCGGCAGCCGGTGCTGTACTTTTGTTTAATCTGGTGTTTTGGATACAATATGATACCTTGGCTGGAAAGCTTGTGTTTTTGATTCTTGTGTTCTGTTCATTTATATATTTATTTTCCCTTTGTTATGGGATGGCCCTGAATGCAAGATTTGAAAATACGGTCAGACGGACACTCAAAAACTCCATACTGATTGCGCTTTCCAACATGAAATATTCTGTGATCTTACTGTTGCTTTTGGCTTTGTCAGTTACATTATACTGTATGTCAGGTGCCTGCCGCATATTTTTTATAATATTTGGCTTTGCATTTATATCTTATTGTCAGGCATACATCCTTGTAAAGGTATTTGAAAAATATGAACCTGAAAGGCCGGTAAAAGCCATCCGGGGTTAATGAGGAAGATAAGGAGCTATAAGAGATATGACAGAAACAAACTGTTTAAAGAGAATGAAAAAAGTGACGATGAAGCCGGCAAAGTGTGCGGTTGATTTGGGAGACGGCAGCGAGAGGGGACTTTATGTAAACCAGGATTATATTCTTCAAAAATTACACAGGCCGCACAGAGCCATTAATTTAATGTACTGCTATTATCCTCTTGATGAGGGCTGGCCCTGCAGGGCCAGCAAAGCCTTTCCGGGGAAAAGCGGCGAATCCAGTTGGGACTACCCTTATGACGATTATTTTCCCTATCTGGGAGGTGCAGAGGGGAATAGGGAAGGCGAGCCGTTTACTTCTATAAAAGATGTCCGGAGACATGGGCAGGATGTGATACTTACGCTTACTTGTGACACTAAGATTACAGAAGCCCAGATGATTGCAGTCGCAAAGGATCTGAGAACCTTTGGAAGAATCATGCTGCGACTGAATCATGAGGCAACAGGTACTTGGTTTTCCTTTAATAAAAGAGCTTCTTATCAGGAAGTGGCGGATTTTTTTGTTAAATTCCACTGTGTTTTAAAAGAATACGCACCGAATGTGAGAACGATCATCTGTCTGGGAGGAATAGAAGAATTGGATTCCTGTGAAATCACGAAAGAACAGGAGTTCAGGGACACCATAAATACAGCAGATATCTGGTCAGTAGATCATTACCTGTCTCTAAACTGGGGATGGCCTTTTGAGGTGGCGGAGATAGATAATTTTAAACATAACTACCGGCTGACATTCCATATTTACGAATTAGCAAAACTCAGCTATAAACGTTACAGATATTTGAATCACGGGGAAGAAAAACCCATGGTAATATCAGAGTTTAATGATGACGGAGATGTAATGGGGCCTTTTGCCCAGGCAGAACGGGTAAAAGAATTTTTCCAGATGATAGCAGAGGATAAGGAGAAATGGCTGAGCGGTTTGACGCTTTATCAGTTCCGGGATGACGGAAGACTTGGACTGGAGATAACGGATCCCAATAACCGGGACGTTGGGATTGAACAGCCGGTCTTGTCTGTATACAGAGATATTATACATCAGGACTTTTTCAAGCCTGTTATAGCCGGAGAAGAATATGCCGCATTACCTGTGACCCTTCGGTGGGGAGGTTCTGAGGATGCGGAAGGGATATGTATGGAGATAAATCTGGAATCCATGCCCGTGTTTGCAGAAGCCTGTTTTGAAGGGGAATTAGCAGAAGCAAATTTCATGATGGAGCTCAACGGACATTGGTTCTATAAAGCGCCGGGAACCACATTTGTAGATTTTATGCCGGCTTTTTTTGAAACAACCGTAAAAGCAAATACGACACTGCCACTACATATCTTTGCACCGCCGGGGGATGGAGAGAATCACCCCTCCCAGGGAAAGGACTGGCAGGAGAACTATTATTATCAAGTGACAAAACTGCCGGGGATAAGAGTAAGATACGAACCGGTTTTTGTATAAACGTAACTATTCAGTAGGTCTGCGCATTCACTGCGCTGACCGTAAGAAAGCATTCCGCAGCCAGGCAAAAATCCCATCGCCAAAGGCGATTCTGCATGGATTTTTGCGTGTGACTGTGAGGGTACTGAACAGTTACGCATAAACGAATATAAGCAGACAGAGGAGAGAGGTTATGAAAAATTTCAGGAAAGAAAGGGCTGAAGCCAGAATAAAAGCCCAGGAACGTGTATCTGAAATGACACTTCTGGAAAAGGTGTCCCAGTTAAAATACCATGCCTCCCCGGTGGAACGTCTTGGCATACCTGCTTACAATTACTGGAATGAAGCACTTCACGGTGTTGCAAGGGCAGGTACTGCCACTGTGTTTCCTCAGGCGATTGGGATGGCAGCGGCTTTTGATGAGGAGGCTATGCAAAAAGCAGGCAATATCATTGCCACGGAAGGAAGAGCAAAGTACAATGAATACGCAAAGCATGGGGACAGGGATATCTATAAGGGTCTGACTTTTTGGTCCCCTAATGTAAACATATTCCGTGATCCCCGTTGGGGGAGGGGGCACGAAACATATGGCGAGGATCCATATCTGACCTCCCGTTTGGGGGTACGTTTTGTAGAGGGGATTCAAGGGGAAGGACCTGTTATGAAAGCAGGCGCGTGCGCAAAACATTTTGCGGTGCACAGCGGGCCGGAAGCGATCCGCCATGAATTTGATGCTGTTGTCACCATGAAAGACCTGTGGGAAACGTATCTCCCCGCATTTGAGGCTCTGGTGACACAGGCTGATGTAGAAGCGGTAATGGGAGCTTACAACTGTACCAACGGGGAGCCGTGCTGTGCGCATAGATATCTGATGGAGGAGGTGCTTCGGGGACTGTGGGATTTTGACGGCCATTTTGTATCAGACTGCGGAGCGATCAGGGATTTTCATGAAAACCATAAGGTGACAAAAAATGCCAGAGAATCAGCAGCTCTTGCGCTGAAGCGCGGCTGTGATATCAATTGCGGAAATACCTATCTGCATCTTATGGGCGCTGTGGAAGAGGGGCTGGTCTCGGAAGCGGATATTACAAAAGCAGCAAAAAGAGCACTTGCGTCCAGATATCTGCTAGGATTGCTAGATGGCAGTGTATATGATGAAATTCCATATGAAGTGGTGGAATGTAGAGAACATCTGGAGACAGCCGTTGATATGGCAAGGAAGGGCAGCGTTTTACTGAAAAATGACGGTATTCTTCCTTTAGATAAATCAAAACTGAGGACGATTGGAGTGGTGGGACCAAATGCGGACAGCCGCGCCGCGCTGATTGGCAATTATCATGGAACCGCGTCCAGGTATATTACAGTTTTGGAAGGCATTCAGGATGAAGCCGGCGAAGAGGTACGTGTGCTGTATTCGGAAGGCTGCCATCTGAAAAATGATAAAGTGGAGAATCTTGCCTGGAAGCAGGACAGGATCTCCGAGGCGGTCATCACTGCAGAGCATAGTGATGTAGTGATCATCTGCGTCGGCCTTGACGAAACCTTGGAAGGCGAGGAGGGAGATGACGGTAATTTTTATGCCTCAGGGGATAAAAAAGATCTGCATCTTCCCAAAGTACAAGAAGAATTAATTGAAAAAGTAACGGCTGCCGGCAAGCCCACAGTAGTTGTGTTAATGGCGGGAAGTGCCGTTGATTTAAACTATGCGGAAGAGAACTGCAGCGGCATTCTTATGGCCTGGTATCCTGGGGCAAGAGGGGGAAAAGCAATTGCGGACCTGCTGTTTGGCAAAGTTTCACCGTCCGGTAAGCTGCCTGTTACATTTTACAGGGATTTGGAAGGAATGCCGGAGTTCACGGACTATTCCATGAAAAACCGGACTTACCGCTATATGGAAAAAGATGCACTCTATCCATTCGGATATGGGCTGACTTACGGGGATGTACAGGTGACAAAGGCCGAAATTCTGAATAAGGCGGCAGAAAACTCATGCATTGAATTAGAAGTGACAGTAAAGAACAGGGGAACCAGAGACACGGAAGAGGTGGTGCAGATCTATATAAAAGATTTAGATTCCCCTCTGGCGGTACATAACTGCAGTCTGTGCGCATTTAAAAGAGTTATGCTCAAGGCAGGAGACGCGGAATCAGTAAAGCTGGCGGTTCCCAATTCTGCTATGAATGTGGTCAATGAGCAGGGAGAACGCCGCGTTGTAAGTAAGAATTTTAAGCTGTTCGCAGGCATTTCACAGCCTGACCAAAGAAGCAGGAAGCTTACAGGCACAAATCCCATAGAACTAAAAGTAGTTTTGGAATAGGAAAACAGAATCTTACAGAAAAAAATGAAGATATAATACTGAAAAAAATAGAGTTTTTCACAGGAAAACAGAAAAACACATTTTTTTCCACATTTATAAACTGATTTGGATGGTAGGACTAAATAAGAGAAAATGCTATACTGCTCATGTAAGAAAGATGCTGCAGCAAAAAACAATTTTATATTTTTATAAGAATAGGAGACAAAGAGGATGAAAAAGTCTGTTCCCAAAAAAACAACTGGAAAACAGGCACAAAGCCGCAGGCTGTTTTATTGTATCGTTCCCTTTATTGTGCTGTGTTTTTTGTTTTCCTATTTTCCTCTGCATGGGTGGTTATATGCATTTTTTGATTATAAGCCGCCTTTGAAATTGTCACAATGTGATTTTGTAGGGTGGAAATGGTTTAGAACGCTGTTTACAAATACGACACAGATCATGCAAATGTTTCAGGTTATGAAAAATACCTTTGCCATGAGCCTGCTGGGAATCTTTACATCAATTCTGCCTATGGGGTTTGCCGTGTTTTTGAATGAAATTAAATGCAAGTGGTTTAAAAATCTGGTTCAAACCCTGACTACCCTCCCTAATTTTATAAGCTGGGTATTGGTGTATTCTGTAGCGTTTAGCTTGTTTACAGACAGCGGCATGGTAAATACATGGCTTCAGAATATGGCGATCATAACAACACCTGTTAAGTTTTTGGACAGCGATACCCATGTCTGGCTGTGGATGACATTATGGAATATCTGGAAAGGGCTTGGCTGGGGAGCGATTATGTATCTGGCTGCCATTTCAGGAATTGACGCAGAATTATATGAAGCGGCCCGGGTTGACGGGGCAAACAGATTTCAGCTTATGCGCAATATCACACTCCCTGCGCTGATGCCCACATTCTTTGTATTGCTCATGATGGCAGTCGCCAACTTTTTGAACAATGGTATGGACCAGTATTATGTATTCCAGAATTCGTTTAATAAAGCGCATATTCAGGTATTGGATCTTTACGTGTACAATATAGGTATGACGGGCAGCAGTTTATCCCTGGCCACGGCAATTAGTATGATGAAAAGTATTGTCAGTGTAACGCTGCTGTTTATTGTGAATTTTGTATCGAAAAAAACACGCGGAGAATCTATTATTTAGGGAGGGAAAGAGTGGAGCAAAATGACAGGAAAAAAACATAAAAGAATAAAGGCCAGTGATGCATCATTCAATATGATAAATCATTTGGTATTTTTACTGCTTACATTAATTTGTGTTTATCCGTTTTATTACATGATTATCAATACGGTCAGCGCCAATGACCTGAGCGCCAATGGCTATATTAATTTTTGGCCAAGAGCAGTACATTTTGATAACTATGTACAGGTTTTGTCCCTGGACGGATTATCAACCGCGGCTCTTGTATCACTGGGCAGAACCGTTATGGGTACCATTTGTACGGTGTTTGCCTCCGCGTTTCTGGGATTTATGTTTACCCAGGAAAATATGTGGCATCGGAAATTCTGGTATCGCTTTTTTGTCATCACAATGTATTTTAACGCAGGTCTGATTCCTATGTTTGTCACTATGCAGACCCTGCATTTGACAAATACCTTTTGGGTGTATGTGATACCGGCAATCGTACAGCCGTTTAATATCATTCTGGTAAAGACATATGTGGAATCTATGCCAAAATCCCTCCAGGAAGCAGCCGGGATTGACGGGGCGGGAATCTTCACCGTCTTCGGAAAGATTATCCTGCCTACTGCAAAGCCTATTCTTGCCACAGTGGCTATTTTTTCAGCAGTAGGACAATGGAACTCTTTTCAGGATACATTGATCTATATTACGGAACAGAAGCTGTATTCCCTGCAGTATCTGTTGTATATCTACATAAACCAGGCCAATTCCTTGGCAGCTTTGGTGAGAAACAGCGGAACCTCCGCTATAGCGGGAAGTCTTGCCACACAGCAGACCCCCACATCTATTCGTATGACGGTTTCCGTCATCGTTGTGCTTCCGATTTTGTTTGTATATCCGGTTTTTCAGCGGTTTTTTGTGAAAGGGATCATGATTGGTTCCGTGAAAGGATAAGGAGTAAAGGATAATGAAAAAGAGATTAGTGAGTATATTTTTATGTGTCGCGATGACAGCGGCAACGGTTTTATCAGGATGCGGAGCCAGTGAGGATGCGGACGGCACGGCCTCCAAAGAAAGCGGCAGCAATGAAAAGTATAAAGAGTTTCTTACAGTGGATGTTTTCGATACGCTGGCCAATTATCAGGGGATTCAGTCGGGATGGTTCGGCAAGATAGTGAAAGATAAATTTAATATGGAATTAAATATTATTGCTCCGAATGTTGCAGGAGGCGGTGATGCTTTGTTTCAGACACGTTCCGCCGCAGGAAATTTAGGAGATCTTGTTATTGTGGGGACACAAAACGGACGCCTGAACGATCTGGTAAAAGCGGGCCTTCTTATGGATATGACAGACCTTCTGAAGAATAAAGCTGTTATGAAAGAATATGAAGATGCAATCACACAGACAAAGCAGCTTACTGAACAGGATGGAATATATGCAATACCCAGTGAAATCTCTGACAATTCGCCGGAATCTGTGGAAGACGGAATTGAACCGCTTGTTTCACCGCTGGTAAGATGGGATGCGTATAAGGCTGCAGGCTGCCCTGAGGTAAAGACACTTGAAGATTATATTCCGGCCATGAAAGCCATGCAGGAGCAGGTGCCGGAGAGTGATTCAGGAAAGAAAACCTATGCAATTTCAATGTTTAAAGACTGGGATGACGGCCTGATGGTAGGTGCAAAGAATTATGCGTCTCTTTATGGATATCTTGAGAGCGGTTTCGCTATGGCGAAGGCCGACGGAAGTGATATTCAGGATGTGATTGCCGATGAGGGTTTGTATGTGCGCTCACTGAAATTCTTGTTCGACGCGAATCAGGAAGGGCTGGTAGATCCTGAGTCCACAACTCAGAATTGGGATACGCTGGCTAATAAATACCGCGATGGGCAGGTGCTCACATCACACTGGTCATGGCAGGGAAAAGACTGCTATAACACAGCAGAAAATAAAGAGGCAGGCAAAGGCTTCATGCCGCTTATGATTGACGACATGGAGTGTTTTGCGTATGGCTGCTATGCACAGGGAAATACAAAGAATATGATAGGTATTGGCAGTAAGGCAGAAGACCCTGAAAGAATGGCAGATTTCATTGACTGGCTTTATTCACCGGAAGGAATGGAATTGTATCAGGCCGGACCGGAAGGTTTAACCTGGGAAATGAAAGATGACAAGGCTGTCAGGACAGACTTTGGAAATAAGGCATTAAATGGTGAGAAAGTAAGTGTTCCGGAAGAATGGGGCGGGGGAGAATATACAGACGGAGTTTCAGCATTGAATTTCAAAGCGTTGTCCGTAACGAACATAAATCCGGAAAATAAGGAACCGTATTCAAGGGCAATGTGGTCATCAGAACTTGAGAAAAACAATACTCCGCTGGATCTTGACTGGCAGGAATATACAGGGGGAGCCAAGACAACAGTAGAATTTCTTGAAATGAATGATGCGCTTTCTGTTTCAGCCGGCACTTCTTATTCCCAGCCGGAAGAGCCTTCCGATATCACCACATTGAGAAATCAGTGTAAGGAAGTGATCAAAGACAGTTCCTGGAAGATGGTCTTTGCAAAAGATGAGGCAGAGTTTAAGTCTGTACTTAAAAATATGCAGGACACGGTGAAAGGACTTGGTTATGACCAGGTACTGGAATTGGATATTCAGAATGCAAAAGATGAGGCAAAGGCAAAAGTAAAAGCCATAGAAGAATATAATAATAAGTAAGAAACAGAACCCCGAAACCGATAAATGCCCACATCGGTTTCGGGGTGCATTTTTCTCCGGGAAGATTGGAGAATCCGCTCTTATATTGTGGAATGGGTTCTCCGGTACTCCGCGGGACTTACCCCGATCAGCTTTTTGAATTTTTTGTGGAAATAATCCACATTCGTATATCCTACAAGCTTTGCGATCTCATAGACCTTATACTCCTGACCCAGCAGAAGCCTTTTAGAGTTTTCAATCCTGACTTGGTCCACGTAGGCGTTAAAATTTTTCCCCGTGCTTTTATGAAAGACCTTGCCCAGGTAAGAGCTGTTATAACCGAATATTTTTGCTATGGAGTTTAATTTCAGGTTTTCTTTATAATTGTGATCAATATACTGCAGGATACCGTCCATAATACTCTCGAAGGTAGGGGAACCGATGGCGTTCATACACATTTCAAACTGGACGAGAAAGAACTGAAGAATCTCATAAAGATAATACTTTTCTTCAATGGTGTTCAGGATAGCGGTATTATCGGGAATAGGTATATTAATATTTCCGTAAGTATGTGTAATAATGAATTTTACCTGTATCATTATGTCAGCCAGATAATGTTTTAAGGCAGAAGTATCTATACATGAATAATAGACGGCCTCTTTCAATTCATCCAGTACATTTTCTAACATATAACGGTTTCCTGACTGAATGTAGTCAGAAATACGCTGGGAGTAAATGTTCTCAAAAGAAAAATCTCCGGCAGGCGAAAGAGAATCTTTTGGAAAGTCGGGATAACCCAAAACATGCTGGTTATACTGACAAAAAAACCTGCGGGTCATCAAAAAGCGGGCATCCTCAAATGAGACATGAAGGTGTTCTGCTGAAAAGACCGGTCTGCCATAGGTAAGAAACAGTGAATCCAGGGGAGAACCTTTCTGGGGATGACTGATATAGTGATGGAGTAAGTCTTTAAACCGATTCAAAGTAATGTCACCTTTTAAGATAATGATATCCTGATTATCAAGCTTCGTGTATTCCAGGGAATTATGGTTGTTGTTGGCAAGCCTCAGGATATCTGCAAAATCCCATGTGGTTCTGAAAGAGTCCTGATTATAATTTGTATAGATAACGACCTGATAAACAGATGCCTCCAGCATCATATCATGGCTGTCTATACATGGATGATCCGTGTGATCAAGCAGGATATCGCGGAGAATAGAATCCCTGGCTTTGCCGCGGTACTGGACAAACTTCTTCTGAGCATTTTGCTCAGACAAAACAGAGGCCCTGGCATCCAGAACCGCTTTTTCCAACTCATCCTCATCAATAGGTTTTGTAAGATAACAGGTAACGCCATAACGTATAGCTTCCTGTGCGTACGAAAAATCAGAATAACCGCTTAAGATTATGAATTTACCCTGGAACCCCTGTTCCTTTGACTGTTTTATTACTTCCAGCCCGGAAAGTTTAGGCATTCGGATATCTAACAGTACCACATCCGGTTGTAATTTCAGAATCTGTTCCAGAGTATCCTGTCCGTTTTTTCCTTCTCCGGAAATATGAAATCCTAATTGAGACCAGTCCAGAAGGTGACGGATTCCTTCACGGACATCAATTTCATCATCAGCGATAAATAATTTCATTTTATTGTTCCTCCTTCGTAGTCAGCACCGGAAGAATCAGCGTAACCAGAGTTCCGCAGTGCTTTTTGCTTTTTATTTGCATTCCATATGCAGATCCGTAACAAAGCCGGATTCTTTGGTTGATGTTGTAAAGTCCTATACTTTTTGAAGAATCTTTTGTATGCTGATAGATTGTCTGATCCATTTTTTGGAGTTCATCAGGAGTCATGCCGCAGCCATTGTCAAAGATATCAACAAATAAGTTTTGTTCCTTCTCCGTAATATGTATGATAATATGCCCATCCTGTTCGATATCCTCTAAGCCGTGAAGAATGGCGTTTTCGACGATTGGCTGCAGAAGAAGAGGAAGAATCTGATAATCCTTCAAGTCCATATGGGGCGGCGTTTTTAAGGAATAATTAATCCGCTCATGAAAACGCAGTTTTTGGATGGACATATAGATATTTATATAGTCCAGTTCTTTTGAAAGAAATGTAAATGATGTTGCTGTATTTTCCAAAACATACCGCATGGATTTACCTAAGAGTTTTACAGCGTTTGCCACTTCGTAGTTACCGGCTTTCAAGGAGCGCATACGAATCGTTTCCAGTGTGTTGTAAAGAAAATGCGGGTTGATCTGATTGGATAACATTTTAAACTCCATTTGCTGCTGTTGATTTGTTAGTTCCTGCGTGCGGATCTGAGCCTCATAGACGGACGCTTCTTTTGCCAAAATATTTTGAATCATGGTATTCAGATCTGTAAAGGCCTCCGATATTTCATCTGTGCCAGGGAATGTATCCAGGATCGTGTAGCTGCCATGGCTTACATTATGCATGGTTTGTCTTAATTTGATAACGCGGTGGCCAAAGTATTTTGAGAAGGCGTATATAAAAGTGCTGGTGATCAGTAAAATCAAGAAAAGGATCACAATATGAATTCTGGTGATTTTATTGATATACGGAATGCCGTCATAATCCAGCGAGGCCACATAGAAGCTGCTGTCTGAGTAATGGGTGGTGAGGCGGGAAACACATCCAATGGAAGTTCGATCCTTAAGCTCTATTTTACCCAGATATGTTCCGCTTAAATTTTCGCCATATGCAGCCAGAGAAGAATCCGGCGGATTTTTTCTGCTGCAATAGAAGAAATCTTCGCCGCCCAGCCATAATACGGTATGGAGGCCGCTGTTTTCAATTCTGTTTTTAAGGTGATTATCGCTGACAGACAGATTCATAATCGCGTAGCTTTTAATTAAAGGCAGAAAAATACGGGTATGAAGACTGAGGATGACCTGGGGATTCCCAAAATCATCCAGTACGGTTTCCTTCGTCCAAAAAGGAGTGACGCTGTGGGAGGCCTGCTGATACCAGTCTTCATTTTTTACGTCTTCTGTAATTTGATGTATGTATTTCCATTCAGGCAGTGAAGTGTTAAAGGTATAGACAGATATATCCTGTATGGAAGCATCCTGCGCAAGAAAATGGTGAAAACCATGATAATTCTCCATGATTTGAAGACTGTCCTTTGGTGAATTAAAATCTTCACTTAATATTTGGATCAAAGTCTGTTCAGAGGCTAAAGACTGCGCTTTATCATAAATATTACTTGTAAGATCCAGCAGAATAGATTTTACTCTGAGGTTATCAGAATAGGATTGTTCTTCATAATGTGTAAGCAGGAGAGAACGTGTATTATATATCAAATAATTGCCTATAGAAACAACAGGGATAAAAATTGCAATGAAAAAAATAATATAAAGCTGTTTCTGGACTTTAATTCTGGTAAGCAGGCTGGAAAACTTTTTATAAACCATGGGAACCTCCGCTTTTTTATAACACTTCAGATACCTGAACTGTCATGCTCTTTTCTGATTTAATTATATTAGTTTTTTTCATGAATTGAAAGACACTGGGGAAACTATTCTACGGTATTTTTCAGTGTAGATATACGGTACTTATTAGTGGCGCGGTTTATAAGAACTGGCTTCTGCAATGGACGACAGCTTTTCGGCGTTGGATTTCAAAACGGACGCCCGGCTACGGGCTGCGCTGAAAAACGAAGTTACCGAAAGCGCCGTAATCATGGTTGCGCAGCGTATCAAGCTGTCCGGATTCACGTTCCAACTGTGGAAACGAGTAATTTCCGGTGCGGTACAATAAATTAGCACTCGACTCTTGACAGTGCTGACAAATAGTGTTATATTAGCACTAGAACAAATAACAAAAAGCTCAAATCTCGAAATGGAGGGATTTTATGAACATCAGCAAATTTACACAGAAATCACTTCAGGCAGTTCAGGACTTGGAAAAGACAGCTTACGAGTTCGGCAACCAGGAGGTCGAACAGGAGCATTTACTATATAACCTTTTACATCAGGAAGACAGCTTGATCCTGAAACTGATTGAAAAAATGGAGATCCAGAAAGAACACTTTCTGAACAATGTAGAAAAAGCATTAAATGCCCGGACAAAAGTATCCGGCGGCCAGCCCTATATCGGCCAGTACCTGAATAAAGCACTGGTCAGTGCCGAGGACGAGGCAAAGGCCATGGGAGATGAATACGTCTCCGTGGAGCACCTGTTTCTGGCCCTTATCAACAACCCAAGCCCGTCCATGAAGAAAATCTGGCAGGAGTACGGAATCACAAAGGAGCGCTTTCTGCAGGCACTTAGCACTGTGCGGGGCAACCAGCGTGTGACCACTGACAATCCGGAGGCCACCTATGACACATTGAACAAATACGGCCAGGATCTGGTGGAAAAAGCAAGAGAGCAGAAGCTTGACCCGGTCATCGGCAGGGATGCTGAGATTCGTAATGTCATTCGTATTTTATCCAGAAAAACAAAAAATAACCCTGTACTGATCGGTGAGCCGGGCGTTGGTAAGACCGCGGCTGTAGAGGGCCTTGCACAGCGGATCGTTCAGGGCGACGTGCCGGAGGGGCTGAAAGATAAGAAAATTTTTGCCCTGGATATGGGTGCCCTGGTGGCAGGCGCCAAATACAGAGGTGAATTTGAGGAACGTCTGAAAGCAGTGCTGGAGGAAGTGAGAAAAAGTGAAGGACAGATCATTCTGTTCATCGACGAGCTTCATCTGATCGTAGGCGCAGGCAAGACGGACGGAGCCATGGATGCAGGCAATATGCTGAAGCCCATGCTGGCAAGAGGTGAACTGCATTGTATCGGTGCCACCACTCTGGATGAGTACCGCCAGTATATTGAAAAAGACGCGGCCCTGGAACGGCGGTTCCAGCCGGTAACAGTGGACGAACCAACCGTGGAGGATACCATCTCCATTCTTCGTGGCCTGAAAGAGCGTTACGAGGTATTCCACGGCGTGAAGATCACCGACAGTGCGCTGGTAGCTGCAGCCACCTTATCAAACCGCTACATTTCCGACAGGTTCCTGCCGGATAAGGCCATAGACCTGGTGGATGAAGCGTGCGCCCTTATTAAGACAGAGCTGGATTCCATGCCTACAGAGCTGGATGACCTGCGCAGAAGGATCATGCAGATGGAAATTGAGGAGGCTGCCCTGAAAAAAGAGAACGACCGTCTCAGCCAGGACCGACTGGTGGATCTGCAGAAGGATATGGCAGAGCTGCGCGATGAATTTAACGGAATGAAAGCCCAGTGGGACAATGAAAAATCCTCTGTGGAAAAGCTTTCCGGACTGCGTGAGCAAATTGAAGATATGAATAAACAGATCCAGGTTGCCCAGAGAAATTACGACCTGAACGAGGCCGCAAGACTTCAGTACGGCGAACTTCCCAGGCTCCAGAAACAGTTAGAGATCGAGGAGGAGAAAGTGAAGGACCAGGATCTGTCTCTGGTACACGAGAGTGTCACGGACGAGGAGATCGCAAGGATCATTTCCCGCTGGACAGGTATCCCGGTTGCCAAGCTGACGGAGGGCGAGAAGACCAAGATCCTGGGTCTGGCGGCAGAGCTGCACAAACGTGTGATCGGTCAGGAGGAGGGCGTGGAAAAGGTAACAGACGCCATCATCCGTTCCAAAGCCGGTATCAAAGACCCCAGCAAGCCCATCGGTTCCTTCCTGTTTTTGGGACCAACCGGTGTAGGTAAGACAGAACTTGCCAAGACACTGGCGGCTGCCCTGTTTGATGACGAGCAGAATATGGTGCGTATTGATATGAGTGAGTACATGGAGAAATATTCCGTGTCACGTCTGATCGGAGCGCCTCCGGGATATGTGGGATATGAGGAGGGCGGACAGCTCACAGAGGCTGTCAGAAGGAAACCTTACTCTGTAGTCCTGTTCGATGAGATTGAAAAGGCACATCCGGATGTCTTCAATGTTCTGCTTCAGGTGTTGGATGACGGCCGTATCACAGATTCCCAGGGCCGCACCGTTGACTTTAAGAACACGATCCTGATCATGACATCCAATCTGGGTTCCACCTATCTTCTGGACGGCATTGAACCAAGCGGTGAGATCAGCCAGGAAGCCAGAGATATGGTTGATAAGGACCTACGTGTGCACTTCCGTCCGGAGTTCCTGAACCGTCTGGATGAGATCATCATGTTCAAACCGCTCACCAAGGAGAATATCGGCGGTATTGTGGATCTGCTGGTTGAGGATCTGAACCGGAGGTTAAAAGACCAGGAACTCTCTTTGCGCTTGACAGATGCGGCGAAAGATTATATTATTGAGGGCGGATACGACCCCATTTATGGCGCGCGTCCTCTGAAACGTTACCTGCAGAAATACGTGGAGACACTGACTGCGAAACTCATTCTCTCCGGCAATGTGGGCACAGAGGACACCATTGTCATTGATGTGGAAAAGGGTGAACTTACAGCCCGCAGGGCATAAGAGGTGAGAGAGACTATGATACCAAAAGATCCGGTGATGCTGCTGAGCTTTGCCAACATGAAACTGAGAGATTTCTATTCTTCTCTGGATGCTATGTGCGAAGACCTGCAGCTTGACAGAAAAGACCTGGAGAATAAACTGGGCGCAATAGACTACGCCTATGATGAAAAATTAAATCGTTTTATCTGAAACAAAAAGCCTGTATGCCAAGATGTAAATCTTGTGGCATATGGGCTTTTTACGATTTTTATGTCTTGCCAAGACATGCATATGTGATAGAATAAGAGCAGATGAACATTCAGAAACAGCCGTTGCGATTTCTGCTCAATGTTTAGGCAGGTATTTATATGAGCAGGGAGAGAATACAGTGCGCGGCTATGTAACGGTTCAGTTTTTGAACTGTTACGCAGCAATAAAGATCAGGAGGATCAGGCAATGAAAAGAACAATTCAAGTAGAGATCAAAGAGCCTCAGTATATCGTGGACACCAATGTCACCTTCGCCCAGGTGCGTGACTGGTTTGGGCATACAACGAAAGATTTGAAGATGGATATTATTTTTCCGGAACAGGGGGAGAAAAGAAGTCCGTGCATTATCTGGATATGCGGCGGAGCCTGGCAGCAGATGAGCAGAAGTGCCCATCTGGTCTATCTGGCGGATTTGGCAAGACAGGGATTTGTGGCTGCCAGCGTCCAGTACCGGACCAGCAATGAAGCCGTATTTCCTGCTCAGCTTCAGGATATAAAAGCAGCGATCCGGTATCTGAGGGCACACGCGGAGCGTTACTGCATAGACAGCGGACATTTCGGCGTTATGGGGGAGTCCGCAGGCGGACATCTCACAGCCATGGCTGCGCTGACGGGGGACAGAGGAGAGTTTGATACAGGGGACTATCTGGAGTATTCAAGTGCTGTACAGGCAGCCTGTCCTTGGTACCTTCCTGCAGATATTACCAAAATGCCTGTGGATACGGCAAGGGATATGCAGGCTGCACCGGAATCTCTTTTGATAGGTATGAACGCAGCCCATCACCAAAAAGAAGCCCTGAACGCGTGCCCGGTCAGCTATGTGACAGAACAGGCACCGCCGTTTTTACTGCTTCACGGGGTATGTGACCGCACAGTCCCCTTTTCCCAAAGCGAGGCCATGTACGCCGCTCTTGAGGAAAAAGGCGCTGAGGTACAGCTTATCGCCCTGGAAGGCGCGGACCATGCGGATATCCGCTTCTTTCAGAGACAGGTGTGGGATTTGATCACAGGATTTTTTAAGGAGAAACTGGTGTAGAAAAGCGGAGAGTAACGGGGCGGATACCGTTGAACCGTTACAAGGATAATTTCATATGAGCCGGGACAAAGCCTGTATACCAAGATATAAATAAGGTATACAGGCTTTTGATGTTGTCTTCATTTGTCAAATCAGTGATATTTTTAAGTCAGACCAGTTATAGAAAAGAAACGGGGAAAAGAATACGATAGACGTATCAAAGGAACAGAAATGAAGGAGGAAATCACATGAAGAAAAAGATAGTAGCTGCCATGCTCACAGGGGCCATGGTGTTATCACTGGCAGCCTGCGGAGGCGGGAACGGCAGTGAGGGCGGGGAGACAGCATCCGGGGAGGACGGAAAGGCCCCCTACACAGTGACCATGGTGCTGCAGGGCAGCCAGCCCGCCGACGAAGAGCGGATCGAGGGGAAGATCAATGAGATCCTGGAAAAGGAAGTAAATGCAAATCTGGACATTGTAGTCCTCCCCTGGGCCAGCGCCACACAGCAGCTTCAGCTTATGCTTGCCGGTGATGAAAAGATTGACTGCTTTTATACAAATGCCACCAATGCCATCCAGTACATGCACAGCGGACAGATCATGGATATGTCAGAACTGGTGGGAAAGTACGGTAAAAACTTGAAGGACATTTACGGTGAAGATGTACTGAACAGCAACACAGTGGATGGTTTCATGTACGGTGTGCCAAACCAAATAGAAAGGGGAAGTATCCCTGCTGTCTTCATGAGAAAAGACCTGGTGGAGAAATACAACATAGATACATCCGCGGTCAAAGCTCCAAAGGACATGGAATCTGTGTTTGAGGCAGTAAAGACAGGGGAGCCGGACATGACCATGCTGTTTTCCATCAATGAGGGAGATACACCGGTGACAAGGCTGTTCGGAGGCGACCCTTTGTCAGATGCCAACTACCTGGGTGTGCTCATGGATCAGGAAAACGACACTACCATCACCAATTTCTTTGCCAGCGACTGGTATAAGGATACCACCACCATGCTCTATGACTGGTATCAGAAAGGATATATCAGCAAGGACGCGGGAACAGACACAGAAAACTGGCGCACTGTCTGCAAGGCGGGCAATCTGTTCTCCCTGTTTTTTGCCTATCATCCGGGAACGCCCGTGGAATTCAAAAGCTCAACCGGGTATGATTTTGAGATTGTTCCGTTCAGAGACTACCCGATCAAAAACTGCCAGACCTACAACGGCGTTATCTATTCCATTGCGCAGAACTCAGAGAACCCGGAAAAGACCATGGAAACCCTGGATTATATCTATGGCAGCCCGGAGATCATGAATCTGCTGAACTGGGGTGAGGAAGGAGTGGATTATGTCATAGAGGATGAGGAAAACGGCATCATTAATTATCCGGAAGGCATCACTGCCGACAATGTGGGATACAGCCTGAATCTGGGCTGGGAGCTGCCCAACCAGTTCATCGCACACAAATGGACCGGCTCTGATCCCCAGCTTTGGGAGAAGATGGAGGAATTCAACGATTCCGCAAAAGAGTCAAAAGCAGTGGGCTTCTGCTTTGACAATACCCAGTATGAGAGCCAGGTAGCCGCGCTTGCCAATATTGTAAAACAGTACACCGGCTCACTGAACAGCGGTTCCGCTGACCCTGAGACGTATCTGCCCGAATTTTTGGATGCTCTTGAGGCAGCAGGTATTGATGAGGTCATTCAGGCAAAACAGGAACAGTTTGACAAATGGCTGGAAGAGAATAAATAGACCGGATCATTTTTGACAGCAGCTTGCTGAAAGCAATTTTCAGACACACGCTAGGAAACAAAAAAGCTCTTAGTGCGGCAGCTTTTTTGCCGGAAAGAAAACCGTTGCCAGGGTGTGCCGGAAGGGATTTTCAGACACGCTCTAAGACAGAGGAGGAAGAATATGAAGAAAAAATCCAGGCTCAGTGTCTACAAACAGCACTGGCCTTTATACCTGATGCTGCTGCCGGGCCTTTTGTACCTGCTGATCAACAACTATATTCCCATGGGAGGAATCGTGATCGCCTTTAAGAAGCTGAACTTTTCAAAAGGCATATTTGCCAGTCCTTGGTGCGGTCTGGATAACTTTAAGTTTTTATTCCAGTCAAAGGATGCATGGATCATTACCAGAAATACACTGCTTTACAACGTTGCCTTCATAGCGGTAAATATGATCGTAGGTATCGCGGTTGCCATATTGATCTGTGAAGTGCGGAACAATAAAATGAAAAAGCTCTACCAGAGCGCCATTCTGCTGCCGTTCCTTATGTCCATGGTGATCCTGAGCTACATTGTTTACGCACTGCTCAGTTCCGAGAACGGCCTGATAAACAACACCATTTTAAGCGCTCTTGGAAAAGAACCGGTGCAGTGGTATCAGCAGCCGAAATACTGGCCCTTTATCCTGGTATTTGCCAACTGCTGGAAGGGTGTCGGATATGGGTGCCTCATCTATATCGCCTCGATCATCGGCATTGACCCGTCCTACTATGAGGCCGCCAGCCTGGACGGCGCAACCAAATGGCAGCAGATCACAAAAATCACCCTGCCAAGCCTGGTACCTACCATTATCACCCTGCTTCTGTTAAATATCGGACGTATTTTCTATTCGGATTTCGGCCTGTTCTATCAGGTGCCCATGAATTCCGGGGTTCTCTTTCCGACCACCAATGTGATTGACACCTATGTGTACAGAGCACTCATTGAGCGGGGAAATATCAGTATGTCCTCCGCGGCAGGCGTGTACCAGTCCATTGTGGGATTTGCTATTGTTCTGCTGAGCAACTGGGTCGTGAGAAAAGTAGATAAAGAACAGGCATTGTTTTAGGAGGAGAGGGAATGAAAAATTCAGCAAAAGAAAAACGGTATCAGTTTTTTATCAATATAATTCTGATCCTTATGACATGGATCATTGTACTGCCCTTTGTACTGGTGTTCATTTCTTCCGTCACAGATGAAAATACACTGATCCGCAACGGCTACTCATTTTTTCCTGAGAAATTAAGCCTTTACGCTTACCAGTACATTATCAAACAGGGAGAAAAAATACTGCGCGCGTACGGGGTCACTATATTTGTCACGATCGTGGGCACCATACTGAATATCAGTTTGTCCGCGCTGATGGCATATCCGCTGACCATCAAGACACTTCCCCACAGAAGGGCACTGACCTTTTTCGTATTTTTTACCATGCTCTTCAACGGCGGCCTGGTACCTACATATCTCATGTATGTGAATTATCTTCACATCAAGAATACGATTTTTGCGCTTCTTCTGCCGAACCTGCTGCTGAGTGCCAACAATGTGCTGATGATACGCAGCTATTTTATCACAAGTATACCGGATGCCCTGTTTGAAGCGGCCAAGATAGACGGGGCAGGGCATATGAAGATATTTACCAGTGTGGTGCTGCCTCTGGGTAAGCCCATCCTTGTGACTATGGGACTCTTTTCCGGACTTGCCTATTGGAACGACTGGACCAATGGTTTATACTATTTATCAGGGAACCAGGGACAGAAGCTGTTCGGCATTCAGAACCTTTTGAATCAGATGATCACGGATATCCAATACCTGGCAAGCGGAAAAGTCGTGGGAAATATCGGCGCGGAGGTAGCCAAGCTTCCCACCACATCCATACGAATGGCCATTGCGTTCATAGCCATGCTGCCGCTGTTTATCGTGTATCCATTCCTTCAAAAATATTTCTCGGAGGGAATCACTCTGGGGGCAGTGAAAGGATAAAAAACCCATGAAAGTTCCAAAATACAGAAAACAAAAAAGTATGGCTCAGCAGATGAAGGCCATCCTCATCATTCTCATGGTGGTGCTGGCTGTGTATGTGGGTGTCAGCGCCATGCTCCTTGGAAGGACCAGAAAGCAGGCCATTCAGGAGATGGACGAAATGTCAAGGCTCTATACAGATGAGCTGGACAACCGCTTCCTGCGGATCAGCCGGAGCCTGTTTTCCAATATCAAGGAAAAGAACCAGGGGTATTCTGTATTGGGGGACTATATTGAGATCATAGAGCATTCCGATGATTCTGTAAAAATAAACAACGCGGTCAGCAACCTGCGGAGGATCTGTCTCTCTTATGCGTGGGAGTACGGCACAGAATACCACTTTTTCCTGTATTTAAAGGAAAATGATATGTTCACCATGCTGACCATGACAGGAGAGGGGTATGACATAGATAAGGATCTGGAGGATGCTGTGAGAAACCAACTGGGGCTTATCACGGATACCTCCTACTCGGTCAAGAAGAAGTGGAACCGTATGGACTGCGGCGAAGAAAATTATATCTGCAAAATAGCCCAGAGCCAGGATGTGTACATGGGCTGCTACGTGAATGTGAAAAGCATTCTGGAGCCTTTCACAGACACGATCGTGGGGGATGACGGCTATGTGCGTCTGGTGGACGCTAAAAACCGGGTGGTGGGTCAGATCACCAGCAAAGGCATCGAACAGGAACCGGATTCCCGTGAAGCAAACAGTGGATATTCGCTTGGCAAAAATCTGAAACAGGCACCTTTTGGTATCCAGATGAAGATATCAGGGGACAAAATACTGGGCGTCATGATGGGCAGCCTGGGATTTCTTTTAGTCCTGGCAGCAGCAATGGTCCTGGCCGGGGCCGCCATCCTCTTATATCTGAAAAAATATCTGCTGGAGCCTGTTCGGAAATTTACGGATAACCTGACAAAATATGATGACGATGACTATACCTTCCACATCACGGAAAACAACCTGATGGAGCTGGAGCAGATTGACGGCAAGTTCAAGAACATGATACATCAGATCCGCCGTCTGAAGATCACCCTGTATGAACAGGAGCTGGAGAAACAGAAGATAGAGATGGATTATCTGAAGCTGCAGATCCGGCCTCATTTCTATCTGAACTGCCTGAATTTTATATACAGCATGATAGATTTTAAACAGTACGGTACTGCCCGTAAGATGACTAAGACCACCTCAGACTACCTTCAGTATGTATTCCGCAGCACCAGCGGTCTGGTGCCTGTAAAAGCGGAGGCAGCACACTGTGAGGACTATCTGAAAATACTGCTCCTGCGCTATCCGGACAGCTTTGAATACTATTTTGAGATAGATGAAGAGGTGGAGGATGGGGAGATATTCCCTTTCATGCTCCAGGTTTTTGTGGAGAATGCGGCAAAACACGCGCTGACCCTGGAGGAGAAGATATTGATCTCAGTCACAGCATTTCCGGAGGACAGGGAAGAGGGGAAATACATCAATCTGTATATTTCCGACACCGGAAGGGGATTTCCCAAGCATGTTCTGGAGAGGCTGAAGCAAGGGGAGGGAATCAGCGAAAACGGCAGTCATGTGGGAATTGAAAACTGTCTGAAGCGTTTCCGTTATTATTACGGGGGACAGGGGGAGATCAATTTTGACAACAGCCCTCTTCAGGGGGCCATTGTGGATATCCACATTCCTTTCCGGAAACATAAGAAGGATCTTGGTCCGGGGTTGGCAGACAAAACGGTTCAGGGAGGTACGGATGAATCTGTTATTGGTTGACGATGAGGAATATGTGATAGAGAGTATTAAGAAAAATGTGGACTGGGACCTGCTGGATGTGGAGCAGATTTATACGGCGTCCTCCATGCAGCAGGCCCAGACGGTCATGGGACTCATGCCCATCCATGTGATCGTGAGCGATATTGTCATGCCCAAAGGCAGCGGCTTCGATTTTATGGAGTGGGTGCGCAGGGAAGCCTGGGAGGTGCAGGCCATATTTCTCACCAGCTATGCCGAGTTTGATTTCGCACGCCGTGCCATTGCCCTGGACAGTGTGGATTACCTGCTGAAACCCATAGACTTTACAAAACTCACCGCGGCCATTCAGAAGGCATCCGACAGGGTAAAGGCGGCCCGGAATTATCAGGTTTACCGCCAGGAGAGCAGAATCTGGGAACAGAACAGGGAAATCCTTCTGAAAAATTTCTGGTCTGAGCTGCTCTTGGGCAGGCTAAAACAAGCCGTCATAGAGGAGGAAATCCAAAAAAGACATCTGGACTATAAGCCGGAGGACAGGTTTCTGGCTGTGCTCTGGCATTTGTCCGGCAGAGGAGGAAGAGAGAAAAGGGAGCACTGGGATGAAAACATTCTTTTATTTATCATAAAAAATATTCTGGGGGAGCTGGCAGACGCTTATCAGGTGGCTTTGGAAACAGTAGTTCCTTGTGGGAAGGACAGCTATACGGTTATCTGCCGGGGCGCGGTCCGGAATCTGGAAAGACTCAGCGAGGAAGGTGTATTTTCCTCTTTTCGGAATCTGCTGGGGGAACGCATGCAGATGGATATCTGGTGCGGAGCCGGCAGCAGCGTGGAGATCAGTGTTCTGGATGACTGCCTCGTCCAGTTACAGGATATGCGGGACAACAGTCTGACGGTGTGGGATAAAGTCCTGTATCTGTCCGATTTCCGGCAGCCCTGTATTTCTTATCAGAATAAACAGCGCGCAGTGTGGGAGGCCCTTCTCGCCGAACAGAAACCGGAAGCGCTGCTAGGCAGTATGCGGCAATACCTGACAGAGCTTGCAGGGCGCGAGCTGGTCACACGTGACATATTAAAAAGCTTCCGCATGGACATTACCCAGATAACCTACACCTGGCTTGCCGCCAGGGAGATCAAGGCCCATCTGCTCTTTGCCGGAAGTGAGAACGAACAATATTACCAGGAGGCCCTGGAGAGTGTGGAAGGTGCCATGCAGTTTGCCTCCCACCTGGTGACCAGGGCTGTGGAATACACAAAATACATCAACAAAAGCGAATCCGTGGCAGACCAGCTAAAAGAATACATAGACACACACTACCAGGAGGATATCAGAAGGGAGACCTTAGCTGAACTCGTATATCTGAATGTGGACTATATGTCCAGAATCTTTAAAAAAGAGGCAGGCATATCCATCAGCGCCTACCTGATGCAGAAACGGGTGGAGGCGGCGAAAAAGATGCTGACCCAGAGCAGCCTGCCCATCAACACGGTTTCCATCTATGTGGGATACAGCAATTTCTCCTATTTCACAAAAATGTTCCGGGAGAACACAGGATACTCACCCCTGGAATACCGCAGAAAATTTATAAAGAAGCAATAAAACAGAGAGGAACGATCATGACAAGACAACAATTAATCCAACTTTTAAAAGATATGCCGCTTCAGGAAAAAGTGAATCAGATGCTACAGGTGGCCGGCAATTTTTACATGGACGATACCGTCATCACAGGCCCTATGAAGGAGAACGGCTTCACAGAGGAGAACATCTCCCAGGCCGGTTCCGTTTTAGGTGCCCTCGGCGCATCAAAAATAAAAGAGATCCAGAGAAACTACATGGAAAAACATCCGCACAAAATCCCGCTGCTCTTCATGCTGGACATCATCAACGGCTTCCGCACCATATTCCCCATCCCTCTGGGACAGGGTGCCACCTTCGAGCCGGAGTTATCCGAAAAGTTAGCAGCCGCAGCAGCCAAAGAGGCTGCCGTCAGCGGCCTTCATGTGACTTTTGCCCCCATGGTGGATCTGGTAAGGGATGCCCGCTGGGGCAGAGTCATGGAATCCACCGGGGAGGATACCTATTTAAACTGCCTTTTCTCCGAGGCCATGGTCCGGGGTTTCCAGGGGGATGATCTGAAAGCCCCCTACAAAATAGCAGCCTGTGTGAAACACTTTGCAGGATACGGTGCCCCCACAGCAGGCCGCGATTACAACACCGTGGAGCTTTCCGAACACACCCTGCGTGAATTTTACCTTCCCTCCTACAAAGCCGGCATCGACGCAGGCGCAGCCCTGGTCATGACCTCCTTCAACACCATAAACGGAGTCCCGGCAACCGGAAATAAATGGCTCATGCGCCATATCCTGCGAGAGGAGATGGGCTTTGACGGAGTTCTCATATCCGACTGGGCTGCCATTGAGGAGATCATTTACCACGGCTACTGCGAAGACAGAAAAGAGGCAGCCGTAAGAGCAGCCGAGGCAGGCGTTGACATTGACATGATGACCGGCATCTACTCTGAGCATCTGACAACTCTCATAGAGGAGGGAATCCTGGATGAAACGCTGATAGACGAAGCAGTTCTCCGCATTCTGGAACTGAAAAACAAACTGGGCCTCTTTGAGAACCCATACAAAGACGCGGACGAGACCAAAGAAAAAGAGATCATCCTATGTGAAGAACACAAAGCCCTTGCCAGGGAAGCCGCCCGCAAATCCTTGGTCCTCCTGAAAAATGAAGGCGTGCTCCCACTGAAAAAAGGACAGCACCTTGCCTTCATCGGACCCTACACAGACAACCGCAGCATGTCAGGCTCCTGGTCCTTCATCGGCCGCCCAGAAGACACCCTGACCCTCCGGGAAGCTGCCCTGGAATTCCTTGACAGCACAGAAGCCGCCTTCCATCCGGGCTGTTCCCTCCTTGGAAACGACATCCACCTGGAAGGTTTCACAGAGCAGACCGGGGAACCCGTTTCCCCCGTTCAGCAGCAGAAAATGCTCACAGAGGCCATAGAAGCCGCCAAAAAAGCAGATCTTGTCATCATGCCCTTAGGCGAGCACTACGTCCAGTCCGGCGAGGCCACCAGCAACGCCAACATACAGATACCAGAGATCCAGCAGACCCTCTTCAACAAAATTTACCAGGTAAACCAGAACATTGCAGTCATCCTCTTCTCCGGAAGACCCCTGGACATCAGAGCGCTTTCCCATAAAGCCAAAGCCATCCTTCAGGTCTGGATGCCCGGAACTGAAGGCGCCCACGCGATCATGGACGTCATCACAGGCACCTTCAGCCCCAGCGGTAAACTCCCCATGAGTTTCCCCTACAGTGTCGGCCAGGTCCCTGTCCACTACAACGAATACGCCACCGGCCGTCCCTATACCGGAGCAGACAAAGACCGCTTCCGCTCCAAATACCTGGACATCCCCAATGCTCCCCTATATCCCTTCGGATACGGCCTGAGCTACACCACCTTTTCCATCTCCCCCATAGAGCTGGACAAGTCCGCAATGACCAAAACCGAAACCATCCAGGCCTCCATAACCATAAAAAACGAAGGCTCCTTACCCGGAACCGAAGTCATCCAGCTCTACATCCACGACCGGGCCGCCACCGTCGTCCGCCCCGTCAAAGAGCTGAAACACTTCCGCAAGATCCACCTCCAGCCCGGTGAATCCCAAAAAGTAACCTTCCATATCACCGACCAGGACCTCCGGTTCCTCACCGAACACTCCCGCCTGGAAAGCGAACCCGGCACTTTCGACCTCTACATAGGCACCGACAGCACCACCACCAACCAAACCCGGTTCACCCTCTTACCCTAACTAAAAATTAAATACATATACAATCCCTCTCCCGCTTATAGTTGTAACAAGCAGGAGAGGGATTTTTTCTTTTCCTTTCCGCCCACCCTGACGCCGCACCGGATCCCCCGTCCGCATTGCATCCCGTCCGCATTGCGTCCCGCCCCCTCTTGCACCACCCCCCTTTTCGTGATAGTATAAAAAAGAAAAAACCCACGGAGGCACCCCATGAGCTCCTACGAAAATTTTGCCCGCGTATACGACCTCTTCATGGACAACATCCCCTATGAAGAATGGTGCGCATATCTCACCGGGCTTTTGAGAAAATATAACATAGAAGACGGCCTGATCCTGGAATTAGGCTGCGGCACCGGCAATGCCACCAGGATCCTGTCATCTTCCGGCTACGACATGATAGCCATAGACAATTCCCCGGACATGCTGGAGATCGCCATGGAGAAAAAAGCGGAAGACGGCCAGGACATCCTCTACCTTCTGCAAGACATGCGCGAATTCGAGCTTTACGGCACTGTGCGGGCAGTAGTCTCCATCTGTGACAGCATGAACTACATCACAGAAAAGGAAGACCTCCAGGAAGTGTTCCGTCTGGTCAATAATTACCTGGATCCAAAAGGCATTTTCATATTTGACCTGAACACCCCCTACAAATACAGGGAAATCCTGGGCGAACAGACCATAGCTGAGGACAGGGAGGATGCCAGCTTTATCTGGGACAATTATTTTGATGAGGAGGAGAACATCAACGAATACGACCTCTCCCTCTTCATCCCGGAGGAGCACAGCGGGGAGATCCTCTACCGCAAATACGAGGAAGTCCACTACCAGAAAGCTTACACCCTGGAGGAGATCAGACATGTCATAGAGGCATCCGGCATGAAATTCCTGACCGCTTATGATGCCTTTACCCATGACCCGGTGAAGGAAGACAGTGAGCGCATCTATATCCTTGCACAGGAATGCGGAAAAGAATAAGCGATTCCCACAGGCTGCACCATCAGAAATACACCTGTGAGTTATTATAATAAAAGGAGAAATAACATGGCAGACTATATAGTAAGAGCAACCGCAGCAAAGAGCCAGATCCGTGCCTTTGCTGCAACCACAAGAAATTTGGCAGAGCACGCCCGGGCAGCACACAACACAAGCCCCGTGGCCACAGCAGCCCTGGGCCGCCTTCTCACAGCCGGAAGCATGATGGGTGTTATGATGAAGGGCGATAAAGATTTACTGACATTGCAGGTCAAGGCAGGAGGCCCTCTGGAGGGTATCACCGTGACTGCGGATTCCAAAGGAAATGTAAAAGGCTACGTGGGCAACCCCAATGTCATCCTCCACGCAAACGACAAGGGAAAACTGGACGTGGCGGGAGCTGTAGGCGTGGGCTTCATGAATGTGATCAAGGATATGGGTCTGAAAGAGCCGTATGTAGGCCAGACCGTACTGCAGACCAGTGAGATCGCCGAAGATCTGACCTACTATTTCGCCACCAGCGAGCAGGTTCCCTCCTCTGTAGGCTTAGGCGTTCTGATGGAAAAGGACAACACCGTAAAACAGGCAGGGGGTTTTATTATCCAGCTCATGCCCTTTACAGAGGAAAAGGTGATCAGCCGTCTGGAAGAAAACCTGAAAAATGTAACATCTGTGACCACCATGCTGGAGGAGGGCCACACCCCCCAGTCCCTGCTGGAAATTCTGCTGAATGGTTTTGACATAGAGATCAACGAGACCATCCCCACACAGTTCTACTGCAACTGCAACAAAGACCGGGTGGAAAGAGCGCTCATCTCTGTGGGCAGAAAAGAGCTGCAGGACATGATCAATGAGGGGAAAGAGATTGAGATGAACTGCCATTTCTGCAACAGGAATTATACATTCTCTGTGGAAGAAATGAAAAATATATTAAAACGCTGCAAAAGAGGGTAGAGAAAGGTCAGGTACAATATGAGAGATGGTTTTATCAAAGTAGCAGCCGCCACACCGGATGTACTGGTAGCAGACTGTGTACACAACAGACAGGCAATCGTAGAGAAAGCCAGGGAGATGGCAAAGAACGGGGCAAAGGTCCTGGTATTTCCGGAACTCTGCCTGACAGGGTATACCTGCCAGGATCTGTTCTGGCAGGAAACCCTGCTGCACAGAACAGAGGAAGAGCTTAAGATCATGCAGAGAGAGCTTCAGGATATTGACGGACTGATCTTTATCGGACTGCCCCTGCGGCATAAAGGAAAGCTCTACAATGCGGCAGCTGTGCTGAATCAGGGCAGGATCCTGGGGTTTGTTCCCAAGCATCATCTGCCCAATTACGCTGAATTTTATGAGGCCAGATATTTTGTACCGGGTCAGGCTTTTGACGGATATGTGGACTGGCAGGGGGAAAAGGTTCCTTTTGGCATGAATCTGCTGTTCCACTGTGCGGAAGTGCCGGGTCTCTGTGTGGCAGCGGAAATCTGTGAGGATCTGTGGGCGCCTAACCCGCCCAGTATATTCCATGCCATGGCAGGAGCCACTTTGATCGTCAATCTCTCAGCCAGCGATGAGACAACGGGAAAAGACGCTTACCGCAGGGAACTGGTAAGCGGACAGTCCGCGCGCCTGATCTGCGGATATGTGTATGCCACGGCAGGCAACGGGGAGTCCACCCAGGATTTGGTATTCGGGGGACAGAACCTGATCGCGGAGAACGGCACTGTCCTGCGGGAGGCAAAACGTTTTGCAAATGAGACCATTTACGGGGAAATTGATGTGGAGCGTCTGGAGAGTGAGAGACGGAGGATCTCCACCTGGCAGCCGGAGTCCAAGGAAGAGCATACGCAGATCTATTTCCATGTGAAGGAGGAACAAACGCCTCTGTCCAGATTTTTTGACCCCAGTCCCTTTGTACCGGAAGATAAAACGGACAGGGACAGAAGATGTGACGAAATTCTAACGATACAGGCTATGGGCCTGAAAAAGCGTCTGGACCATACCGGCAGCAAAGCCGCGGTCCTGGGTATCTCCGGTGGTCTGGATTCCACCCTTGCCCTGTTAGTGACCGCCAGGGCATTTGATCTGTGCGGCCTGGACAGAAGCCGGATCACAGCAGTGACCATGCCATGCTTCGGCACCACCGACAGGACCTATACCAATGCATGTGAGCTGACAAGAAGGCTGGGAGCCTCCCTCCGTGAGGTTGACATAAAAAAGGCAGTACTACAGCATTTTGAAGATATCGGACATGATTATGAAGACCACAGTGTGACCTTTGAAAATGCCCAGGCAAGGGAGAGGACCCAGGTCATCATGGATATTGCCAACAGCCTGGGCGGTCTTGTGATCGGAACGGGAGATCTGTCAGAGCTGGCTCTGGGCTGGGCGACTTATAACGGGGATCATATGTCCATGTACGGAGTCAACGGCTCTGTTCCGAAAACACTGGTACGACATCTTGTGCGCTACTATGCGGATACCTGCAAAGAGCCGGAACTGGCGGCTATCCTGGAGGACGTGCTGGATACGCCTGTAAGCCCGGAGCTGCTTCCTCCGAAGGATGGGGTTATTTCCCAGAAGACAGAGGATTTGGTAGGCCCGTACGAGCTGCACGATTTCTTCCTGTACTATATGATGCGTTTCCAGTACGGACCGGGGAAAATTTACCGGATCGCCAGAATTGCCTTTGCCGGCATGTATCATGACGAAGTGATATTAAAATGGCTGAAGAAATTTTACTGGAGATTTTTCTCCCAGCAGTTCAAGCGCTCCTGTCTGCCGGACGGCCCTAAGGTGGGAAGTGTGGCGGTGTCACCGAGAGGGGATCTCCGGATGCCCAGTGATGCGTGCGTGAGGATCTGGATGGATGAACTGGATACATTGGGATAACAGGTTCGGGAAAAGAAGGTGTAAAAGTTGCAGAAAAATAAGATGCGTGCTGTTGTATATCAGGGAAAGGGAAACATAGCCCTTGAAGAGCGGGATATCCCTGTTATCCGAAATGCCGCGGATGCGGTCGTGAAAGTTACTCTCACAACCATATGCTCCAGTGATATCCATATAAAACACGGAGCGGTGCCCAGGGCAGTGCCGGGAACCATTCTGGGCCATGAGTTTGTGGGACAGGTAGTGGAGACCGGAAGTGCTGTAAAGAAAGTCCGCCCCGGTGACCGGGTGGCTGTCAATGTGGAGACATTCTGCGGGGAGTGCTTTTTCTGCAGAAGGGGATTTGTGAATAACTGCGAGGATGAAAACGGCGGCTGGGCGCTTGGATGCCGCATAGACGGAGGACAGGCGGAATACTGCCGCATTCCCTATGCGGACAATGGCCTGACTAAGATACCTGACCATGTGACCGACGAGGAAGCCCTGTTCATCGGAGACATTCTTTCAACCGGTTACTGGGCTGCCAAACTGGGCGGATTAAAACCTGCGGATACGGTTGCGGTCCTGGGCGCCGGTCCCACAGGTCTTTGCACCATGATGTGTGCCCGGTTATACAGTCCGGCAAAGATCATTGCCATAGATGTGGATGCAGACAGGCTGGAACTGGCCAAAAGACAAGGGCTGGCTGACGTGGTGGTATGCCCCATGCCGGAGCGCTGCCGCTGCGGGGCGGAGGATTATGCGGACGTGGCAGGAAAAGTGCAGGAGTATGTTGTAGGGCGTATCCTCTCAGAGAGTCATGGGAGAGGCGCTGATGTGGTATTTGAAGCTGCTGGCGGGGCGGATACTTTTGAGACGGCATGGAAGATTGCCAGGCCCAATGCGGCTGTCGTGGCAGTTGCCATGTATGAGGAAGAACAGGTCCTTCCCCTGCCCCGGATGTACGGCAAGAACCTGACCTTTAAAACAGGCGGAGTGGACGGATGCTATTGTGAGGAGATCATGGAGCTATTGTCAGCGAAAAAACTGGATACAAGCTGCCTGATCACGCACAGGACGAGCCTGGACGGTATCTTGAAGGCATATGAAATATTTGAAGGCAGGCAGGATGGAATAATAAAATTTGCGGTGAAACCATGAGGATACAGCGGAAATTTATTCCGCAGAAGGAGACAGGCATGAAGAAACTAAGAATGGGTGTGTTAAGTACAGGGAATATTGCTGCGACTATGGCGGAGACACTTGGGTATATGGAGGATGTGGAACTGTACGCAGTGGCGTCCAGAAGCCAGGAGAAAGCGGATGCTTTCGCGGCAAAATTCGGATTTGAAAAAGCATACGGTACATATGAAGAAATGGCAGCGGATGGAAAGGTGGATCTGGTATATGTGGCAACTCCCATTTCCGAACACTGTGCAAATGTAAAGATGCTGCTCGAAAACGGCAGGAATGTCCTGTGTGAGAAAGCATTTTCCGTAAATGCACAGGAAGCCCGGGAGATGACGGCGCTGGCAAAAGAAAAAGGTCTGCTGCTGGCAGAGGCCATGTGGGTGAGATATATGCCCATGGCGGAGACACTGCAGGAAGTCATTGCCTCGGGGGCCATCGGTAAGCCGTATACCCTGACTGCCAATCTGGCATACCTTCTGGAATCCGTCCACAGGATGATGGTGCCGGAACTGGCGGGGGGTGCGCTGCTGGATGTAGGTGTTTACACCCTGACGTTTGCATCTATCGCGTTTGGAGATGATATTTCATCCATAGATACCTCTGTGGTAATGACAGACACAGGCGTGGATGCGCAGAGCAGCATTACCCTCTGCTATCCGGACGGCAGGATGTCTGTGCTGAACAATTCCCTCCGGGCGCTTTCTGACAGACAGGGGATCATTTACGGAACAAAAGGTTTCCTTGTGGTGGAGAATATCAATAATTTTGAATCCATCACGGTCTATAATGAGAAACGGGAAGTGACTGCCCGGTATGACCAGCCAAAGCAGATAAGCGGTTATGAATATGAGGTGAGAGCCTGCAAAAAGGCCATAGAGGAGGGACTTTGTGAGTGTCCTCAAATGTCCCACAGCCAGACAGTCCGGATCATGGAGCAGATGGATGCAGTCCGTAAGAATTGGGGACTTTGCTATCCTATGGAAAAATAACAGGATTTAACAAAATAACAGCGGCCTGAGTTCAGAAGTGGCGCAGTGATCAGAACAATAAAGCTAATACCGGGGAATGTACGAGAGTACGTTCCCTTGTTTATTTTTGCCGTTGTTATTATGACTAAAATTATCTCTGGAAGTTTGTGCATAAAACCATATATGAGTAGAAAAATCCTGAAAATATGCCATAATGTATTTAATATATATTGTATGAAGTATAAATTATGCGCAAAAGGTATTGCGGCATAAATAGCCATGTGCTATGATGTCCAAATAATAATGGAGAACCAGGAGGAATAGACATGATACGGAAATACACATACGGAAATCCTTTCTGTACGGATGCGGTTGTAAAGGAGATAACAGCAGAGGATCATACGCTGCCTTACCTGAAACAGACGGTACAGGATGGCAGACTCATATTTTCCTGCCGCCTTGGGGAAAAGGACCTGGTATACGGACTGGGTGAAAATGTGAGAGGAATCAACAAAAGGGGATGGCTTTACAAGAGCTGCTGCGCGGATGAACCGAACCATCTGGAAGACAGGCATTCCCTTTACGCGTCCCATAACTTTTTGGTGGTCGCAGGTGAAGAGACCTTCGGTGTTTTTTTCGATTACCCGGGAATCATCAGTTTTGATGTAGGCTATACCCATATGGATGAACTGGTCATTACACTGGAGGAGCCGGACGCTGATGTATACATCCTAAATGGCAGTGGTATCCGCTCAATTGTAAAAGAATTTCGGGGGCTTATTGGCAGAAGCTATATTCCGCCCAGGTGGGCATTCGGATACCAGCAGAGCCGATGGGGATATCAGTGTGAGGCGGACATCCGTGAGGTGGCAGAGGAGCACAGGAAAAACCATCTGCCGCTTGACAGTATTTACCTGGATATTGATTATATGGAACGGTACAAAGACTTTACCATTGATGAGGAACGCTTCCCTGATTTTGAAGGCCTTGTGAGAGATATGAAGGCACAGAACATCCGACTGGTGCCTATCATTGATGCGGGTGTAAAAGTGGAGGAAGGTTATCCGGTCTATGAGGAAGGTGTGGAGAAAGGTTATTTCTGTAAGGATAAAGACGGAAAAGAGTTTATCGCCGGTGTATGGCCGGGACAGGTGCATTTTCCTGATGTGTTAAACCGTGAGGCACGGGAGTGGTTCGGAAATCAGTATCAGTTCCTTTTGGATAAAGGAATAGAAGGTTTCTGGAACGATATGAACGAGCCATCCATCTTTTTTGCACAGGACCGCATGGATGATACCATTGACGCCATTGCAGAGCTGAAGGGAAAGAATCTGGATCTGGATACTTTCCAGAAATTTACGGGTCTGGTGGATAGTCTGGCAAACAATACGGAGGACTTTAAAAAGTTTTACCACAGCACAGATGTTGGAAATGTGCGCCACGACAAAGTACATAACCTGTTCGGCTATAACATGACCAGAGCGGCCGGAGAGGCATTTGAGCGCCTGTGCCCGGACAAGAGGATCCTGATGTTTTCACGCTCCTCCTACGTGGGTATGCACCGGTATGGCGGTATCTGGACAGGAGACAACAAGTCCTGGTGGCAGCACCTGCTTCTCAATCTGAAGATGATGCCGTCCCTGAATATGGTGGGAATACTCTACACAGGCGCCGATATCGGCGGCTTTGGTTCTGATACTACGGAAGATCTGGTCATGCGCTGGATCCAGCTTGCCATGTTCTCCCCGCTTATGAGGAATCACACAGCACTGGGGACCAGAATGCAGGAGGTTTACCGGTTTGACCATACGGAGCAGTTTGCGGGTATACTGGGGATCCGCTATGGACTGCTGCCCTATATTTACAGTGAATACATGAAAGCGGCCCTTTTCGGGGATATGTACTTTATGCCTCTGTCTTTCGTATACACGGAAGACACCTTTGCCTCCCAGGTGGAGGACCAGCTTTTAGTGGGGGACAGCCTTATGATTGCTCCGGTCTACACCCAGAATGCGGAAGGAAGGTATGTATATCTGCCTGAGGAGATGGCACTTCTCCGTTTCCGGAGCCTGACTGACTATGATACGGAAATCCTCCCCGCAGGACATCACTATGTGAAGGCAGGGCTTAGTGAAATGCCGGTATTTCTGCGTCCGGATAAAATATTGCTCCTGTCCGGCGGCGGAGAGTATACCGATGAAGTGGACATGGACCGGGTAAAGGCTGTTGCATTTGTAAAAGAAGGCGCATCTTATGAGTGGTATGAGGATGACGGCAAAGGGAAAGACTATGAAAACCCCGAAAATTATGGTAAGATTGTAGTCGACAGAAGCGGCAGATGTACTTATACAGGAAGCCGCAGAAAAGAGATCACTACAGAAATACTGTAAACAGATTGGGGTAACAGTTCAGACAAGCTGAACTGTTACGCATCCAGCCATTAAAAATCGCTTCGCGATGGGCTGGATGCCTGCTGGCACTACTTTTTCATACGGTCAGCGCAGTAAATGCGCAGACCTGTCTGAACTGTAAACAGATTGGGGACTTTGAAATGATTACAATTAAAGAGATAGCCAATATGCTGAACGTGAGCACCACCACGGTGTCAAACGTCATTCACGGCAAGACAAAAGAGGTTTCGCCAGCCAATGTGGAGCGTATCAGGAAGGTTCTGGAGGAGTATGACTATATGCCGAACATCAATGCCAGGAATCTGGCAAGCAAACGCTCCAGGATCATTGGTATGGTAGTCAAGGTCAACGGAAAAGAAAATCCATTTAAAGACCAGTTCTTCGGCGAACTGCTGGGCGCAGTGGAGGAGCGTGTGAGGAGCAAAGGTTATAATCTGATGGTCTATGCACTGAATGATGTACAGCAGGTACAGAAGTTTATCTTGTCCTGGAACATGGATGGACTGGTGACCTGCGGTTTTGTGGAGGGGGAAATCTCATATCTGCAGGAACGCTACAAAAAGCCCATTGTGATCATTGATGATTATGACACCGATGATTTGGACAACTGTATCAACGTCCGTCTGGAAGATAAAAAAGCAGCATATGAAATGACAAAATATGTGATTGGCTGCGGCCACAGGAAAATAGCCTTCCTGGCAGATAATAATATAAACCTGGATCATCAGCGCTTTCTGGGATACTGCCAGGCCATGGAGGAGGCCGGACTATCCGGCAGTGAAGACCATTTCCTTAAGATACGATCCGGAAACAGGGGAGAGCAGGATAACCTGGAGGAGCTGTATGAAAATTCTTTTGCATACACAGCGGTCATATGCGCCTCGGATTATTATGCATCTATGCTTCTCAATGCGCTGCAGGACAAAGGCAGGAAGATCCCGGATGAACTTTCCATCACAGGATTTGATGATGTGGAGTATGCATCCCTGGTAAGACCGGCACTGACCACAGTGCGTCAGGATATCCAGGAGAAAGGCCGGGTGGCTGTTGATATGCTGGTGAAGATGCTGGAGGGAAGACCGGAGGAGGCAGAGACACTGGTTGTACTTCCTACCCGGATGATCATTCGGGATTCCGTAAAAAAGATCAATTACGAATAAAATAATATTAAATGCCGTATGGCCCGCAGGGAGACTGCAGCCGTACGGCATTTTTGTTTTTTATTGGTTTTATACAAAATACACAAGGAAGCAGAGTGGTCACAGCAGACGTCATACAATATAAACTTTTGCGCAAAAGTATATAGATGTCGAAATTTGTAAAAAAGGTTTTGCGAAAAACCTATTGTAAGATATATACAAAAATATAGGCTATAACAGGTTAAAATGGGGACAAATTCTGTTAAAAATGGAGAAATGCATATTAGGTGTTATAAAAAACATTGATTTTACGTGGTGTTGGTGGTAAGATACAAAACATCAAAACCTTATGCGCAAAAGGTATAAAAAGATAATCCTCAGAAAGGTTGGTAAGAGAAATGAAAAAGAAGATTTTAGCGGCACTACTTGCCGGAGCAATGACAGTGACACTGGGAGCATGCGGAGGGAATACAGACAGTGGAAATGACACCGGCACGGCTAATGACAACACACAGGGGACGACAGACACAGCGAATGTGAGCGGAGATGCCATTCGTTTTATGAATACAAAAATTGAGATTGACGGAGCTTTAAAAGAGTTTGCAAAGCAGTACCAGGAGGAGACAGGGCAGGAAGTTGTCGTAGAGTCCCTGGGCGGCGGCGTGGATGTGAACGGACAGCTCAAAAACTATTATGCAGCAGGCAATATGCCGGATATCTTTGGGTTTGCTGCGGACTCTTACAAATCTTCTTTTAAAGACTGGCTGGAACCGTTGGACGGAGAGTCATGGATTGAAGATACGGATTATGCATTTAAGGGAGAGGACGGAAAAGTATACGGAATGCCGTTTGCACTTGAGGGGATTGGTATTGCCTATAACAAGGACATACTGGATAAGGCAGGTATTGACCCATTGACACTGACCAACATCAATGCTTATAAAGATGCATTCGAGAAGATTGACGGCATGAAGGATGAGCTGGGAATCACATCTGTATGCGCTGTGGCAGCGGAGTCAGGCCAGATGTACTGGTCCACCGGAAATCACATGATGGCAGCTTATATTTCCCAGGGAAAAGACAGGGCAGATAAAGACATTATTGATAAATTGAATGCGGGCGGGATTGATAAAGACAGAATGGGACAGTTTGCTGACTGGCTTCAGTTATTGTTTGATTACTCAGACCAAAACGTATTGATCTCCGGTACATATGATGACCAGCTTGCACTGTGGGCAACAGGAAAAGCAGCGTTTATCACACAGGGCAACTGGATCGATCCTTCACTTCCCACATACGAGGCAGATTTTACATGCGGTATTGCACCTGCTGCTTTTACGACAGAGGATACAGAAGGTATTATTGTAGATGCGCCGGCTGTTTGGGGTATTTATAATGAGAGCGATAAGATTGACGCCTGCAAGAAATTCTTGAAAGCACTGGCTGAGAGCGAAGAGGGACAGAAAGCCCTGGTTGAGGACTGCGGAATGGTTTCCCCGTATAAATCCTGCACACTGGAGCCAAGCACACCACTTGCGAAGAGCATGCTTCCTTATATCAAGGACGGCAAGACATATGCCTGGGACTGGCTGACACAGCCGGAAGGTATCGCACAGAATGCCACAGGCGCTGTATTTGAGCTGTACGCAAAAGGACAGCTGGACAAACAGGGATTTGTAGACACCATGGAATCAGTGATCAAAGATTATGTAGCGACTAACGGAAGCAATTAACCAGTTTTGCCGGCGGTTTTCCCTGAGGGTGTGCACGGATAAAAATTCCGGGCACATGGGGGAGGACAGCCGGTAAATTTTCAAAAGGGGAAAAGGCATGAATGTTCAATTGAAAAAAACAATAGCAATCGCTGGTATGGCTGCGGGCATTATATGTATGGCAGCAGCACTGTATATGGATTTTTCCGGCAGCTCCTCAACGGTCAGAGGGCCGCTTCTCATAGCAGGGGCTATGCTTGTGATGGCTGGTGTGTACCTGCTTCCAACCAGAAAACACCGCTCCATTATCAATGTACTGTTTTTGTTTCCGCTGATCTTCGCGTTTGCGGTGACGGTGCTGATTCCGTTTGCCTGCGGTATTTTCTATTCCATGACAAACTGGAACGGGATCAAATTTGACAAGTTTGTGGGACTTGGCAATTACATAAGTATGTTTAAATCAAACGATTATATATACTCATTTGTAGTAACCTTTATTTTTACGGTTATCAACATGCTGGCTGTCAATCTGGTGGCTTTCGGACTGGCTCTTCTGTGTACGTCAAAAGTAAAGGGCAGAAATTTTTACCGGGCGGCTTATTTTATCCCAAACCTGATCGGTGGTATTGTTCTCGGTTATGTGTGGCAGTTTATTTTCAACAAGGTTATGACAACAGTGATCGAGGGCAGCACCTCCATGCTGACAGACCCTAACCTGGCTATCGCGGCGATCCTGATCGTGAGCACCTGGCAGTATGCGGGTTATATTATGATGATCTACGTGACAGGGCTGCAGAGTGTGCCAAAGGATATCCTGGAGGCATCCAATGTAGACGGGGCAAATCAGATCACAACACTGCTGAAGATCAAAGTTCCTATGATCGCCAATACTTTTACCGTATGTATTTTCCTGACGCTTGTAAATTCATTCAAGCAGTTTGACCTGAACCTGGCCATCACCAACGGTGCGCCCAGCCGTATCCTGGCGGGAAAACCCATCCAGGCCACGGAATTTCTGGCTCTGAACATATATAATACGGCGATCAGTAAGAATCAGTATGCACTGGGGCAGACAAAGGCTGTGGTATTCTTTATCATCCTGGCTGTTGTTTCCCTGACACAGGTATCCATCAGTAAGAAGAAGGAGGTTGAAATGTAATGAAGGCACAGAAAATAAGAACCGGAATCGCAGAGCTTATCGGTGTGATTCTTACGATCATCATCCTGGCTCCTTTCCTGCTGGTTGTTGTGAACTCTGCAAAAAGCAGCGCAGATATCATCACAAGCCCCATTTCCCTGCCGGAGCATTGGGGGCAGATTTTTACAAATCTGAGTAACGTAATACATAACCAGAACTTTAATTACTGGAACTCTTTTTTCAGCTCTCTGCTGATAACAGCGGTTTCCCTTTTGCTGCTGACGGTGTTTTCCAGTATGGCGGCATGGGTTCTGGTGAGAAATAAGACGAAATGGTCAAGCTTTATTTTTATGCTTTTTGTGTCAGCCATGGTCATTCCCTTCCAGGTGGTCATGCTGCCGCTGCTTTCCACATTCCGGGAGACCTCCAATATTTTCGGGATTCAGATGCTCCAGAGTTATAAGGGGATCATCTTTGCCTATTTGGGATTCGGCGGATCTATGTCGGTGTTCATACTGCATGGATTTGTGAAGGGGATCCCTTATGAACTGGAGGAGGCTGCGTGGATCGACGGGTGCAGTCCCGAGGGGACTTTCTTCCGGATCATATTCCCGCTTTTGAAGCCTGTGCAGGTAACGGTCCTGATACTGAACGGTATCTGGATCTGGAATGACTATCTTCTGCCTTCTCTGATGCTGGGGCTGAACGGACGGATCAAAACGCTGCCGGTTGCGGTCAGCAGTTTTGTGGGGTCTTATGTGAAGCAGTGGGATCTGATCTTGTCGGCAGCGCTGCTTGCCATGATACCCATCATTATCCTGTTCTTGTTTGCACAGAAGCAGATCATACAGGGAATGGTGGATGGAGCGATCAAATAGAAGGGGATTTTGATAAATATAGTTTGCTGTGTAAGACGCCGGATGCCCCGAAGGCCGACGCAGACTAACCATGTGGAAGGCAGCATCACAGCAGGCGTTAGGGGTATAGAAGCGAGTTTGCTGAGTTTATATGATAAAACGGAACAATTGAGAAGAAAAGTGACAGATGGGAAAAGGGGTCATATGATAGAGAAAAAAGGATTTTTATTAATATGATCAGAAAAGTATTTTCATATATATTGTTATCAGCGGCTTTTGTGCTGCTCACTTGTACATCCGTGTCTGCGCTCCCGGCGGCGGAGGGGGAACAGCACCGGGGTATTGACGTTAGTATGTGGCAGGGGGAGATAGATTTTGAGGAGGTGGCAGAGTCCGGGGTGGATACTGTTTATATCCGCTCCAGTCTGGGCAGTGATTATACGGACCCGTATTTTGAACAGAATTATGAGAGGGCACGGGCAGCCGGGCTGGATGTGGGATTTTATCATTATGTGACAGCCAGGACTGTTTCCCAGGCTGAGTACCAGGCACATTATTTTGTGAATACCATTCAGGGGAAGGAGTTCCAGTGCCGTCTGGCAATGGACTTTGAAGACCTGACAAAACTGAGTGCTGCTGAGGCCAATGAAATTGGGCTGGCGTTTATCAGAACCGTGGAAGAGTTGAGCGGCAAAGGGATCGTGGTGTATAGCGACGCTTATCATGCAGGGGCTGTTTTTGGCGGCGGACTCACAGAGTATCCGCTCTGGATCGCGGAGTATGGTGTTTCTGAGCCTTCCTCGTCGGTGAATTGGGATTCCTGGGCCGGATGGCAGTATTCGGATATGGGAAATGTGGCCGGAATCTCCGGGCCGGTGGATTTGGATCTTTATACGGATGCCATGTTTATGGAAGAGCCGGGCAGTGTGCCGGGTCCTGTACCGATGCCGGAGCCTTCGGTATCCGTGGTGGAATATACAGTTAAGAGCGGGGATACACTCTGGGGAATTGCAGAGATGTATAGGACCAGTGTTTCAGCCATCGTTTCGGAGAATGGGATCGCAAATCCCAATTTGATCTATCCGGGTGAGGTTTTGAGGATCACGCTGGCGGATAATGTGCCTTCTTCACAGATGAATAACACATATCTGGTGCGCAGAGGGGATACTCTTTGGGGGATCGCACAGATGTACAGAACTTCTGTTGAAAGACTTGCGGCTATGAACCATATTTCTGATCCCAACCTGATTTATCCGGGTGAGATCCTTCAGGTATCTTCCTCGGGAAGTACAGGGGATGTGGGAAGGACTTATGTTGTGCGCTACGGCGATACTTTGTCTGGGATCGCACTCAGGTACGGTACCACGGTTTCGCAGCTTGCGGCAGCCAATGGGATAGAAAATCCCAATCTGATCTATGCAGGGGAGGTGCTCACGGTAAATTGAGAAGCGGTTTCAGAGAAGAACAGATGTGATCAACAGACGAAAAAAACGGGGATGTTCCGGAGCATCCCCGTTTTTTAAATTCGGCTTGTTATGCCGGCCGCGGCGTTCAATCCACTTTTGCTTTGTCCAGCGCCTCGTTGATGGCGTCCAGCAGAAGCATCGAGGTGTATTTGTTCTCGTCCGTATAGGTAATGTTTTCCGTGGTCTGCGATGCGTAGATCTGGCTGGAGAGCGCATCCAGTGCGGGCTCCATCAGCGGATACATGGCAGTGGTGGTCTCGCTTAGATTTACCAGAGATATGGCATTTATGTGGTTTTCGTCCACAGTAACCTCAACGTCAAATGTGTTGCCATTTAGTGTGATGGGGCTTTTATACACGCCAGCGTGGTAGACAGCGGCTGAAGTGGCGGCTGAGTCGGCTTTCCGGTCTTTTCCGAACATCATAAAGAGAAGAACCGCCAGAAGAATGGCAAGTACCACGAAAATAATGGTATAAATGACTTCTTTCATATGTAATACGACAATCTTGGTCTTTGAGCTCATGGCTGCACCTCCTGCATTCCTTTTTATAACTTATTATGGAAGTGGGGAAAATATGCAAGGATTCTTGAAAGGGGGACAAATTGTTGGAGGGCCTGGAGGGGGAGGTAACTATATGAGTATGCCGTAAGAAAAACAAGGTTGGTTCCCTCTGTGATTTGTGATACACTGGTTGCAGACATTTTTGTCATCAAGGAGGCAGGAGAATTATGAATTACCGATTGCTTGTGCTGGATATTGACGGCACAGTTACCAATACAGAGAAAAAAGTGACGCCCAGGACAAAAGCGGCCATAAAAAAACTGCAGGAGCAGGGAACTTTGGTAGCTATCGCTTCCGGGCGGCCCACCAGGGGAATTGCTCCGGTGGCGGATGAACTGGAGTTTGATAAGTATGGGAGTTATGTGCTGGCTTTTAACGGGGCCAGGATCGTGAACTGGAAGACAAAGGAGTGTATCTATTCCAAAACGCTTCCTCTGGGTATGCCCAGAAAGCTCTACCGCAGTGCAGTGCGGCATGAGGTGGGGATCATCACTTATGAGGAGGAGCAGATCATTGCGGGAACCACTCCGGATGTCTATATGGAGACAGAATCAAAGATCACCGGGCTGCCCATTTGTCACAGAAAGGATTTCCCTAGTTATGTAAATTTTCCGGTGAACAAATGTCTTCTCACCGGGGAGCCGGATGAGCTGGAGCGGATTGAGCCGCTTTTGGCGGAGGAATATCTGCACGAAGCCCAGATCTTCCGCTCAGAACCGTTTTTCCTGGAGGCAACGCCCAAAAATGTGGACAAGGCCTACTGTCTGGAAAAGCTTTTGAAGATTTTAGGCATATCCAGGGAGGAGATGGTGTGCTGCGGGGACGGTTATAATGACATTTCCATGATACAGTTTGCAGGGCTGGGCGCTGCCATGGCAAATGCCCAGGAAAAGGTCAAGGATGTGGCTGACTACATTACCGTCCGGAGCAATGATGAGGATGGGGTGGAAGAAGTGATAGATAAATTTTTTATAACTGATTAGAGGAGGAGATTTATGCCGCTGCATTTTATTTTCGGTGCTTCAGGAGCCGGGAAATCGCATTATATTTACCGGAAAATCATACAGGAGTCCATGGAACATCCGGAGAAACAGTATTTAATTCTGGTGCCGGAACAGTTTACCATGCAGACCCAGAAAGAACTTGTAATGATGCACCCCAGAAATGGGATTCTTAACATTGATGTTCTGAGCTTTGAGCGCCTTGCCTACAGGGTGCTGGAGGAGACAGGGGAATCCTGCGCCCAGGTGCTGGAGGAGACGGGTAAGAGCCTGGTCCTCCGGAAAGTATCCCAGGAAAAGAAAAAAGATTTGAAAATCCTGGGGGAGAAAATGAAAAAGCAGGGCTATATTTCCCAGATGAAATCCATGGTGTCAGAGCTGAAGCAGTATGAGGTCACAAAAGAGGATATGGATACCATGCTGGACTATGCCAGGGACAAGCCGGAGCTTTATTATAAGCTGAAAGATGTCTCTGTGCTGTACCAGGGATTTTTTGATTACCTGGAGGGGAAGTTTATCACCCAGGAGGAAGTGCTGGAGGTTCTGGGCCGGGTGGCCGGGCAGTCCGAAAAATTGTCAGAAAGTGTGATGGTGCTGGACGGCTACACCGGGTTTACCCCCATTCAGCTTCAATTATTGGAACAGGTCCTCCCCCTGTGCGAGACCATGTATGTGACCGTGACCATGGATAAACGCCTGGATGCTTACCGCCAGGGAAGCCCCCACCATCTTTTTCACCTGAGCAGGGAAACAGTGTCAAAGTTATGTAAACTTGCCAGGGCGGCAGGAAGTCAGGTGGAGGAGACCTGGGTAAAGGGAAAAGGAAGGTTTGCCGGCAATGAACCCATGGAGTTTTTGGAACAAAACCTGTTCCGGTTTAAAAAGGAGATCTATACCAAAGAGCAGCAGGCAGTCCATATCCGGGAGAGCAGAAATCCGGCACAGGAGATGGAGGAGACTGCCCTTTTCATACGCCGCCTGATGCGGGAAGAAGGGTACAGATGCCGGGATTTTGCGGTCATCACCGGGGACATGGAAACCTATGCGGATCATGCAGCAAGAGCTTTTTTGAAGTTTGATATCCCCTGTTTTATTGACCAGAAGAAGTCTGTGTTCATGAATCCCTTTGTGGAATTTCTACGCTCGGCTGTGGACATGCTCTTGGAAAATTACAGCTATGAGAGTGTTTTCCGGCTGCTGCGCTGCGGGCTTCTGGATCTGCCCGGACAGGATATGGACAGGCTGGAAAATTATGTGCTTGGCATGGGGATCCGGGGCTTTGGCAAATGGCAGGAGGAGTGGGTACTTCACTACCGGGGAGAAAAGCCGGAGGAGGTTGTGGAGATCAATAAAATACGAAAACAGCTCATGGAGACCCTGACGCCTTTTACAGAGCAGATGAAGACCAGAAAAGGAACTGTTTTAGAGCGCGTGTCCGCGTTTTATGGGTTCATCACCGCATGTGATATCCAGGAAAAACTTGACAGGAGCGGGAAAAACTTCGCTTCCGAGAACGCCATGGACAAAGCCAAGGAGTACGGGCAGATTTATCCCATGATCATGGATCTTTTTGACAAGATGGCAGAGGTCCTGGGGGAGGAGAAAGTAAGTCTTAGGGAATTTAAAGAGCTGCTGGAGGCCGGTCTCTCCGAAGTGAAGATCGGTATCATCCCTCCAAACTCGGACCAGGTGCTGGTGGGGGATATGGAGAGGACCAGACTGAAAGACATAAAGGTGCTGTTTTTTGTTGGTGTCAATGACGGGAAGATTCCAAGAGAGGACACTGCCGGGAAAATCCTGTCGGACCTGAACCGGGAGGATTTAAAAAACTCCTCTGTCACACTGGCGCCCACTTACCGGGAAAACCTGTATACACAGCGGTTCTATTTATATCTGAATTTGACGAAGCCTTCGGACAAACTGTATCTGTCGTACAGCAGGGCTGACGATGGAGGAGAACCCATGACCCAGTCTTTCCTGATCGGTGCAGTGCAGAAGCTGTTTCCAGCCCTTGTTTTAGAACGCCCCTCCGAAGATTCTGCCTGGAAGGTAGAAAATCCCCAGAGTGCACTGGAGTATCTGGCCCAGGGATTCAAGGAGATCCTTGATAAGGAGCCCTCCCCTCTCTGGAAGGAACTGTTTTCCTGGTACCAGAAGCAGGAGGTATGGCAGCGGACCGTGCAGAACATGGTGGAAGGCGCATTCCGGGTCAACCCTGAGGACGAGATTGGAAGAAGTGTGGCGAAGGCCCTCTACGGCACCACCCTGGAGAACAGCGCCACACGTCTGGAACTGTTTGCCCAATGCGCCTGTGCCCATTTTCTGGCCTATGGCCTGGAGTTAAAAGAGCGGGCCAGATACGAATTCAGCCCTATGGATATGGGAAATGTGCTGCACAGCGGCCTGGAGCGTTTTGCTAAGAAAATGCATGAGAGCGGCATTCCCTGGACCGCGCTTGATGAGGAACAGATAGAGGAGATGGGGGAAGCCTGTGTGGAGGAAGTCGTCTCTTATTATGGAAATACCATACTGAAAAGCAGTGCCAGAAATGAATATATGGTCAGCCGGGTAAAACGGATGATGAAGCGAACCATCTGGGCATTGACCAGCCAGATGGAGCAGGGGGCCTTCACGCCAAGCCGCTTTGAGGTCTCCTTTGCCATGGCGGATTCCCTGGAGAGCATTAACATCACGTTGTCAGAAGAGGAGAAGATGAAGCTTCTGGGAAGGATTGACCGTGTGGATACCTGTGTGGAGGAGGACAAGATCCTGGTGAAGGTCATTGACTATAAATCAGGAAATACTTCTTTTGATCTGCTGGCTCTGTATCATGGCTTGCAGCTTCAGCTTGTGCTGTATATGAACGCGGCTCTGGAATTGGAGCAGAGGAACAATCCCGATAAAAAGGTGGAGCCTGCAGGGATCTTTTATTACAATATCAAAGACCCTGTGGTGGAAAAAGTGGAGGAGGAGGACCCGGAGGCGCTGAACCGTCGTATTCTGAAGGAACTGCGCATGAACGGCCTGGCTTCCTCAGACAGAGGCGTACTGGAAAAACTGGATGTAAATCTGAGGGAGAACGGTGCTGCCTCCCTGAGCGTCCCTGTGACCATCAATAAGGACGGAAGTCTGTCACGAAATTCCAGCGCGGTCAGTCCGGAGCAGTTTCATTTGATATCTAATTATGTAAACCAAAAGATGAGGGAGATCGGCCGCAGGATCCTGGCTGGGGAGGCAGAGACTCTGCCCTATGAGATGGGAAAACGGAATGCCTGCCAGTATTGCCCCTATAAAGGGGCCTGTGGATTTGACGAAAAAGTGGCGGGATACCGCTACCGGCGGCTGAATCCTCTGAAACCGGAGGAAATATGGAATAAGATGAAAGACGGGGAAAAGTCCGGGGACCCTGTGGATAAGGAGGTGTAAGTATGGGAGTGATGTGGACAACAGAGCAGCAAAAGGTCATTGATGCCAGGGGATGCAACATACTGGTCAGTGCAGCAGCAGGGAGCGGCAAGACGGCAGTGCTGGTGGAGCGTATTATAACCATGATCACCGACCCGGTGCATCCGGTGGATATTGACAGACTGCTGATCGTGACATTTACACGGGCGGCAGCAGGGGAGATGCGGGAGCGGATCCGTCTGGCAATTGAGAAAAAGCTTGCAGAGGATGAGGACAATGAACATCTGCAGAAACAGAGCACCCTGCTTCACCACGCGCAGATCACCACCATTGACAGCTTTTGTTCTTATGTGGTAAAGAATTATTTCCACCTGATCGACCTGGACCCATCCTACCGGATGGCGGAGGAAGGAGAGCTGCGCCTGATGCAGGGGGATGTGGCAGCTCAGGTGCTGGATGACGCGTACGGCAGGAAGGAGCCGGAGTTTCTGCAGTTTGTGGAATGTTTTTCCACCGGTAAGACGGATGAGGGGATTGAGGACATGATAAAGCGGCTCTACACCTTTTCCGTCAGTTATCCGTATCCGGAGGAGTGGCTTTTATCCTGTAAGGAGGCTTATAATATTTCTTCCAAAGAGGAACTGGAGCAGGCCGGGTGGATGCAGATGATAAAAGAGGATATCCAAAAGAGCCTGCAGGAAGCCATGAGCCTGGCAGATGCGGCTCTGGGCACGGCCATGGGAGAGGGAGGCCCTTACTATTATGAAAATGCACTGCAGTCTGACAGGACCTTTGTACAGAAGCTGCTCAAGTCTGATTCCTTTGAGGAATGGCAGAAATTGTTTTCCGGTCTTGCTTTTGCCAGGCTTTCAGCCAAGAAAGACCCGCAGGTATCGGAGGAGGCAAAAGAACTGACGAAAAATCTGCGGCAGCAGGTGAAGGATTTGCTGGGGGAGCTGAAGGAGCAGTATTTTTCTCTCTCCCTGGATGCGGCTGCCCGGTACGTGCAAATGGCCGGAGGCCCGGTGCGTGTGCTGATCGACCTGACGCTGCAGTTTACACAGGCCTATGCAGAGAAAAAAAGGGAGAAGAATATACTGGATTTCCCGGATTTGGAGCATTTTGCTTTGAAGATTTTAGTAAATCACTCGGAAGAGGGGGACAGGAGGACCCAGGCGGCGAAAGAGCTTGCCGGAAGGTTTGCTGAGGTCATGATAGATGAGTACCAGGACAGTAACTTTGTCCAGGAAAAGCTATTGAACGCGGTTTCTAAAATGGAGGATGGAAGCAACAATATTTTCATGGTGGGGGATGTGAAGCAGAGTATTTACCGTTTCCGTCTTGCAAGGCCGGATCTGTTTATGGAGAAGTTCAAGACCTATTCCACAGCAGGCGGCGACTGCCTGAGAATAGACCTGCACAAAAATTTCCGAAGCAGGAAAGAAGTGCTGGACGGCGTGAATTTTCTCTTCTATCAGATCATGGGGGAGGCCCTGGGAAAAGTAGAGTATGACGAAGCGGCAGCCCTGTATCCGGGGGCATCCTTTCCCCCATATGGAAAAGAGGAGGAGAACAGCCGCCCCCGATCAACGGGCCTGGCTGGACAGGATGAGGACACGGAAACGCCGCTGCTTAAGACGGATGGGACCGAATGGAAAGGTACAGAACTGCCGTTGGCGGAGGCAGAGCATCAGGACACAGGACCGATGCTGCTAAAGACGGACGAAAGGATGTGGAAGGACACGGAACTGCTTCTGGTGGAGACGGATGAGGAAGAATGGAAGGTCATGGAATCCGGTGAAAACGTGCAGGAGCTGGAAGCCAGGGCTGCTGCGGGAAAGATTCAGGAAATTGTGGATTCCTTTCCTGTTCTTGACAAGGCTGCAGGGAAATATCGTCCGGCCAGATTCAGTGACTGCGTGATACTCCTCAGGACACTGTCCGGCTGGTCGGAGACCTTTAAACGTGTCCTGAACGCCCAGGGGATTCCCGCCAGTGTGACCACAAAGACCGGGTATTTTTCCGCGTCAGAGGTCATGACTGTGTTAAACTACCTGCGGATTCTGGACAATCCACTGCAGGACATCCCTTTTACAGGAGCCATTCACAACCTGCCCGGCGGGTTTTCCATGGAGGAGCTTGCGCGTGTGAAATGTGTAGGCAAAGAGAAAGAAATATCAGGGATGTATCAGGCGCTTCTGGCAGCGGAAACACTGGATGAATGTGAGGATGCAGAGGACAGACAGATTGGAGAAAAGGCACACAGATTTCTGGAGCTATACAGAAGTATCCGAAAGAAAGTTCCCTACACACCCATGCACGAGCTGCTTTGGGAGATTTACGACAGAACAGGGCTTTTTGACTATATCCAGGCAGGTGCTTCCGGGGAACAGCAGAAAGCAAACCTGCTCATGCTGCTTCAGAAGGCCAAAGACTATGAGAGCACCAGTTACCGGGGCTTGTTCAACTTTGTACGGTATATAGAAAATCTGCAGAAATACCAGGTGGATTTCGGGGAGGCCAACATCCTTTCCGAAAATGAAGACACAGTGAAGATCATGAGTATCCACAAGAGCAAAGGTTTGGAATTTCCTGTTGTATTTGTCTCCGGCATGGGAAAACAGTTCAACCAGCAGGATGCCAGGGCATCCCTGGCCATGCACCCTGATCTGGGTGTGGGCGCAGACTGGGTGGATGCCAAATACCGCACAAAAACGCCAACGCTCCTTAAAAAAGCGGTGCAGCGTCAGATACAGATCGAGAATCTGGGAGAGGAGCTGCGTATTCTCTACGTGGCGCTGACCCGTGCAAAAGAAAAACTGATCCTCACAGGCTGTACCTCCAGGCTGGAGAAGCGGCTGACAGCCCTGGAGCCTCTTAAAAAGCAGGAGGAGCGCAGGATATCCTACGGCAGACTTGTAAAAGCCCGCTGCTATCTGGACTGGATCTTTCCAGCTCTTGCAAGGCACCGCTGTATGGACCGGGTATATCTCTCCCATGAAAAACGCCCTTACGCGCTGAATCCCCTCCATAACCATGAAGCAGGTTTCCGTGTGCAGGTGATCTCGCCTGCAAAGCTTACCCTGGAAGAGGCGGAGACCAGGATGATACAGATGATGAAAAAACAGGAGATACTGGGATTTGACACCAACGGAAGCTGGAATAAGGATGCAAAGGAGCAGATAGAGGAATGCTTCACCTACACCTATCCTTACCTGGACCGGGAAAAAATTCCGGCAAAAGTTACGGTTTCCCAGGTAAAGCGGCTGCATATGGAGGATGAGGAGAGCACGGACTGGTATGAGGAGGAAGAGGTGGTTCCTTATATCCCTTCATTTATTGAGAAACGTGAGGAGGGTCTGACCGGAGCCGGAAGAGGTACCGCATACCACAGAGTATTTGAATGCCTTGACTTTTCCAAGGCCGGTTCCGTAGAGGAGGTGGAGGAACAGCTTGCTTCTCTGGAATCTGAGCACAGGATAGACAGGGAGGTCCGGCGTACAGTTTCGCCCGGCGATGTGTATCAGTTTGCTGTTTCTCCTATTGGAAAACGCATGGCAAAAGCCCAGGCTGCAGGAATGCTTTATCGGGAACAGCCTTTTGTCATGGGGATTTCTGCCGACCGGCTGCGAGAAGAGTATGCTGGGGATGAGAGCGTTTTGGTACAGGGGATTATTGATGCCTTTTTCTATGAGGAGGGCAGGATCATGCTGGTAGACTACAAAACAGACAGGGTACGGCGCAGAAATGGCAGTGATCTGGTTGAAAAATATAGGGTTCAGCTTGATTACTATACAGAGGCCCTGGAGCGGATGACGGGGAAAAGAGTGGCTGAGAGGTATATTTATTCTGTGGATCTGCAGAAGGAAATAGTAGTGTAGGTAGGTGGCGGCGGGGTTTAGCCAACCGCCCCAACACCCCATCCGCCTATTAACAATCCCCCTGCATGCAACACCCCTTCCCATGATTTTAGATTTACAAACCCTCCCTCCCATGGTATGATATGGAGAAAGAATAAAACGTTAATGCGATGACGCAGTGGAACAAAGGGGCAGACGGTTGGGTAGTCTGTCCCTTGCTGCGTTGCTGCAGGTGAGGGAGGAAACGTATGGATTTTGCTGGAATACTGAAGACGGTGAATGATTTTGTATGGGGTCCTTTTATGCTGATCTTGCTGGTGGGCACAGGTGTTTTTCTTACCTTTCAACTGAAATTTCTGCCATGGCGCAATTTGGGTTTTGCTCTGAGATCAATTTTCAAAGACCCTGAAAAAGACAGTATGGGAAACAGAGAGGGAGATATCACCCCGTTTCAGTCCCTGATGACTGCATTGGCTGCAACCATAGGTACAGGCAACATCGTAGGTGTGGCAACCGCTATGGTCATGGGAGGGCCCGGGGCAATCGTCTGGATGTGGATCTCCGCTCTCTTTGGACTCTCCACCAAATATGCGGAGAGCGTTCTGGCTGTAAAATACAGGGAGATGAACGCGGACGGCGAGATGGTGGGCGGCCCCATGTATACCATGAAAAATGGGTTCCGTAACAAAAAAGTGGGGGCTGTGCTGGCAACACTTTTTGCGGTCTTTGCAGTTCTTGCATCCTTTGGAATCGGCAATATGACACAGGCCAACTCCATTGCGGATGCACTGAACAGCACCTTTAAAATTCCCAACATCGTTACAGGCGTTGTGATAACAACCCTGGCACTTGTAGTTCTGGTGGGCGGGATCAAGAGCATAGGAAAAGTTTGTGAGAAGGTTGTGCCTTTTATGGCAGTGCTGTATTTTGCCTGCGGAGTGGGTGTTATCATTATCAATGCAAAACATATACCTGACGGTCTCGGCCAGATATTCGGCATGGCATTTTCCGTAAAGGCAGTAGCCGGCGGTGTTGGCGGAAATATCATAGCCACCATGTCATCTGCCATGCGCTGGGGCGTTGCCAGAGGTGTGTTCTCCAATGAGGCCGGCCTCGGTTCAGCTCCGATTGCGGCAGCAGCAGCCAAGACCGATTATCCCTCCAGACAGGGATATATCAATATGACAGGAACCTTTTTTGACACGCTGGTGGTCTGTTCCGTCACAGGTCTTGTCATTGCATCCTCGGGTGTGCTGGGGATAAAGGATGCTTCCGGTGAATTGGTGACAGGCGTAAATCTGACTATAAAAGCTTTTGAGAGCGCCCTGGGTCCTATGGGAAGTTACTTGGTTTCCATCGGGATCATGCTGTTTGCCTTCTCCACAATTCTTGGTTGGGAATACTATGGGGAGAAATCTTTGGAATTTCTGGTCCGCTCCACAAAGATGAACAGGATTTACAGGGTACTGTTCTCCTTTATCACATTTGTGGGTGCTACAAGGACACTGCAGATCGTATGGGATTTCTCAGATACCATGAACGGGCTGATGGCGATTCCAAACCTGATCTGTCTTCTGGTGCTGAGTAATGTGGTGGCACAGGAATGTTTTGATTTCCAGAAAGAAGTAAAGAAAAAGTAAGACTGCTGCACAAAGTTAAGAAAAGAGAAGTCTGCGGAGGACTGCCGCAGGCTCTTTTTTGGCTATACCCCCCTGGCACCGCTGGCGGTTCCGGCAGGAGGCTCCCATATTCTGTATATCTGCGGTCAAACAGCTTCTGTATGGCATGGAACGGATACAGAACGGTGAGCTGGATTTCACCATGGAGCGGAAAAAGCAGGATGAATTCGGCATGATCATTGACAGTTTTAATTACATGCTTGTGCGCATCACTGAACTGCTTCATACGGTTCAGAGACAGCGGAACAATTACTACAAGCTGGAGATGCTGGCACTCAAATCAAAATTGAATCCCCATTTTCTCTATAATGCGTTTGATATGATCTACTGGAAGATGGTCTTAAAAAATGAGTATGAGATTGCCGATGTGGTGGCAATCCTTGCTGACATTCTGCGGTACTGTGTAAACCATAAAAAGGAATTTGTCACAGTGCAGGAGGATATGAGATACTTGTCATCCTACCTGTCGTTCCAAAGACTTTTGCTGAATGAAAAACTGCAGTATGAGATCCGCATACCGGATGAGCTGTCAGAGTGTGAGATGCCCAAGCTGCTGATCCAGCCTTTGGTGGAAAATGCTATTAAGTAAGGGATGAATGAACAGGAGGGACAGCTTCATGTGAATTTCAGGCAAGAGGGGGAATACCTGATCTTCGAAGTCTGGGACAATGGAAAAGGGATGCCCGCAGAAACCAGCAGACGTCTTTTGGAGGATGATGCCGGGTTCAGGGCGGATTTTGAGTGCGCCTTGTGAAGGCCATGGTAAAAAGTACATATGGGGAGGAGTGCGGCGTATCCATTTACAGCAGGGAGGGATGGGGGACGAAAGTTACCGTACGGATTCTCAGAGATGTGCCGGTGCCGGAATATATCAGATAAAGTTTGTCTTTCCATGAAAGAGGTGATAAGATAAATAGGAAAAAAATAATAACCGGTAGGAGAACATCATGAGAAAACTGCTGATTTATATGAAAGACTATAAAAAAGAGTCTGTTCTGGCACCGCTGTTCAAGCTTCTGGAAGCATCCTTTGAACTGCTGGTGCCTCTTGTCATGGCCCGGATCATTGACCGGGGGATCGGAAACGGGGACAGGCATTATGTGACCGCCATGTGCCTGCTGATGGTGAGCCTTGGTATTATCGGGCTTGTCTGCTCTGCGACGGCACAGTATTTTGCGGCAAAGGCCGCGGTGGGATTTTCCACAAAACTGCGGCACGTATTGTTTTCCCATATCCAGGGACTATCCTTTACGGAAATGGATACCATGGGAACCTCCACACTGATCACCAGAATGACAAGTGATATCAATCAGGTGCAGAACGGGGTCAATATGGTGCTGCGCCTGTTTCTGCGCTCCCCCTGTATTGTGTTCGGCGCAATGATAATGGCGTTTACCATTGACGTGAAAGCCGCGCTTATCTTTGTGGTGACTATTCCTCTGCTCTCTGTGGTAGTTTTTGGGATCATGCTGATCACCATCCCTCTGTATAAGAAGACCCAGGCCGCCTTAGACAGGGTGCTTGGGATCACCAGGGAAAATCTCACCGGAGTCAGAGTCATCCGTGCATTCAATAAGGAAGAGGAAGAGAAGGAACGCTTTCAAAAGAGTAATGATACCCTCACAGCCATGCAGAAACATGTGGGGAAAATCTCAGGTCTTATGAATCCCATGACCTACGTGCTCATCAACGGCGCTCTGGTAGTGCTTCTGTGGACAGGAGCTATACGGGTGGATACGGGATATATCACACAGGGACAGCTCATTGCCCTGGTGAATTATATGTCCCAGATCCTGGTGGAGCTGATCAAGCTGGCAAACCTGATCATCACTATCACCAAAGCCCTGGCCTGTGCAAACCGCGTGGAGAGTGTTTTGGAAATACAGTCCAGTATGCAGGACGGAGGCAGGAAATCCCCGGCAGAGACAAAAGAGAGCTGCGCAGCCGTAGAATTCTGCCATGTGGGGCTTACATATAAAACTGCAGGAGATGAATCTCTGACGGATATTAACTTTAAGGCCGGGAAGGGACAGACCATAGGTATCATAGGAGGCACCGGCTCCGGAAAATCTTCCCTGGTGCATCTGATCCCCAGGTTTTATGATGTCACGGCAGGAGAAGTCCGGGTGAACGGAGTGGATGTGAGAAATTATCCCATCCACGAGCTCCGCCAGAAGGTGGGCATGGTCCTGCAGAAGGCATCGCTGTTTAAAGGAACCATACGGGAGAACCTTCTATGGGGAAACCGGGGGGCGTCTGATGAGGAGCTGTGGCGTGCACTGGAAATATCCCAGGCAAAGGAGTTTGTGGAGAAAAAGGAGGACGGCCTGGACACAGAGGTGGTGCAGGGAGGAAAAAACCTTTCCGGAGGACAAAAACAGCGCCTTACCATTGCCAGGGCTTTAGTGAAAAACCCGGAGATCCTGATCCTGGACGACAGTGCGTCAGCCCTTGACTTTGCCACAGATGCCAGACTGCGCCGGGCTATAGGGAACCTGAAGGACAAGATGACGGTATTTATTGTATCCCAGAGAGCCTCCTCTGTCATGTACTCAGATTTGATCCTGGTGATGGAGGACGGTCATCTGGCAGGGGCGGGCAGCCACGGGGAGCTTTTGAAGACCTGCACCGTGTACAGGGAAATTTATGAATCACAGTTTGAGCGCAGAGAGGAGGAGGCATAAGATGGACAGGAAAAAATCAGCACAGAGGGAAACACTCCGGAAGGTACTCAAATATGTGCGGCATTATTGGCCGTTTTTGATCCTGTCTATTGGGGCGGCGGCAGTGACGGTGGTCCTGACTCTGTATGTGCCCATCCTGACAGGTGAGGCCATTGATTATATTGTAGAAAAGGGAAAGGTTGATTTTGTCTATGTGCTGCACACACTGCAGAAAATCGGCATTGTGATCCTGTTTACAGCCCTGGCCCAGTGGATCATGAATGTGAGCAACAATAAGATCGCCTACCACACGGTTCAGGATGTGCGGAACCAGGCATTTCGGAAAATACAGATACTTCCGCTGAAATACATGGATGACCATTCCTACGGCGAGGTGGTAAGCCGTGTGATCGCAGATGTGGACCAGTTCTCAGACGGGCTGCTGATGGGATTCACCCAGCTTTTCACAGGGGTGATCACCATTCTGGGGACTCTGCTTTTTATGCTCACCAGAGATGTGGGGATCACGCTGGTGGTGGTGCTGATCACACCGCTCTCCCTCTTTGTGGCAAACTTTATTGCCAAGAGGACATTTACCATGTTCAGGCAGCAGTCAGAGGCCCGCGGGGAGCAGACTGCCCTTGTGGAGGAAATGATCGGAGGCCAGAAAGTGGTCCAGGCATTTAATTATGAGGAGGAAGCCCTGGAGCATTTTGACGAGATCAACAAACGGCTGGCAGACTGTTCCCTGAAAGCTATCTTCTTCTCCTCCCTGACAAATCCCTGTACCCGTTTTGTCAACAGTCTTGTGTATGCAGGGGTTGGTTTGGTGGGGGCGCTGTCTGTCATAAGCGGCGGCATAACAGTGGGACAGCTCTCTTGTTTCCTGAGTTATGCCAACCAGTACACCAAGCCCTTTAATGAGATTTCAGGTGTGGTGACAGAGCTTCAGAATGCGCTGGCCTGTGCTTCCCGTATCTTCGCGCTCATAGAGGAAACGCCTCAGATACCGGAGCCGGAGGATGTAAAGACTCTGGAACATACAGACGGAAAAGTGGATCTGGAGCATGTATACTTCTCCTATTCACCGGAGGCAAAACTGGTGCAGGATTTCAATCTGCATGTGCAGCCCGGACAGAGAGTAGCCATCGTAGGCCCCACAGGCTGCGGGAAAACCACGATCATAAACCTGCTCATGCGTTTTTACGATGTGGACAGGGGCAGTATCCGGGTCAGCAGCCGGGATATCCGCAGTGTTACCAGAAAAAGCCTGCGGGGTGCCTATGGGATGGTGCTGCAGGATACCTGGCTCCGAACAGGTACGATCCGGGATAATATTATTATGGGAAAACCGGATGCCTCGGAGGAGGAGATCAAGGCGGCGGCCAGGGCTTCCCATGCACACAGTTTTATCAAGCGCCTGCCAAAGGGATATGATACGGTGATCACAGAGGACGGCGGCGGCCTGTCCCAGGGACAGAAACAACTTCTGTGTATCACCAGGGTTATGCTCTGCCTTCCGCCTATGCTCATCTTGGATGAGGCCACATCTTCCATTGATACCAGGACCGAGATGCATATTCAGGAGGCATTTGCAAAAATGATGCAGGGCAGGACCAGTTTTATTGTGGCTCACCGCCTGTCCACCATACGGGAGGCGGATGTGATCCTTGTAATGGATAACGGAAACATTGTGGAGCAGGGGGATCATAAGTCACTGCTTGAAAAAAACGGATTTTACGCCAAATTGTACAACAGCCAGTTTTTGTCCGGACAGGATACGGCTGCGGTTACAGAATAAAAGAAACGGGCCGGGAGAAATCGTAACATTCTCCCGGCCCGATATGTATATACGCTGCCTCTCACAGTTACAGGCAAAAATCCATGCATGATCGCCTTTTGTAATGGGATTTTTGCTTGACCGCGGAACACTTTCTTACGGTCAGCGCAGTGAATGCGCAGACCTAATGAATCCTTACGCTTTTCTTTCAGTTTGCTGCCGATTCGCGGAATACAAGGGTGTATTCTTTATCACTGTCCTGGGTCACAGGGACCAGCAGTTCCTGGATCAGGCGCCGGGCCTGTTCATTTGCCGTTGTCAGCAGATCGCTGTCAGCGGCATTTTTCTCCGCGTCTTCCTTGGCTGCCTGCAGGGCAGTTACGGTATCCTCTTTGTTCTGGGGATTGAACAGTGCTATTTTTTCATCGTAAAACTCCAGGCTGTCCGGGTCAATATTGATGTCCTGGATCACGGCTTCCGGAAGGGTCACGGTGATGGTTTCGCCGGATACGTCCACCTGGGCTTTGGAAAGGTCAATGCCTGCCTTGATATGGGCATCGTAGATCATGGTAAAGCCTTTCTGGGTGATAAAACGGATCTCACCGGCCTCGTAACGGATCAATCCTCTGTATTCCAATCGGGCGGTAGCCAGGTCACTTGCCTGGGTTAAACGGGCAGTGATAGCGGAGACGGAGATGTCTGCCTTTTGATATTTGCGCCCCTCCCAGTATCTTCCCAGAAATACGCCGAAAATGACCAGGATCAGGACGCAGACTACGCCGATCATCTTTGCTATTTTATTTTTCATTCATACCTCCGTGTTTTAGAATGGTAACGGTCCGGTACCTTTACAGTATGCTGTATGCTTAGGTTTTGTACAGTAGCATCCTTTGCGCAGCATCTTTTGGAGAAGGTATTCCCGGACGGGAATCCGCGGACAGTGGCCAGCAGTTACCATTGCGGGCTTCTTTCTACATTATACGTCTTTTTCCGACATTTGAAAAGAAAAACATGTTTTTAATATAATACTATTGACAAAAGTATATTATATAGCATATAGTATTAAATATAAAATAGTATTGTAGAAAATATAATATTATATAAATCCTAAGTGTCCCGGAGTTCTATTATTTCATGCCGGGAGGCAGCCGCGGCAGTACAGGCGGCATATACGGAGAAAAGGAAGTGAGAATATGGTTTTTAATACAGGCGCCGCGCTGCTGGACGCAATTGTACTGGCGGTGGTCTCCAAGGAGGCAGACGGCACATATGGGTATAAGATCACCCAGGATGTCCGGCAGGTTTTGGAGGTATCCGAATCCACACTGTATCCGGTACTCAGAAGGCTTCAGAAGGATGAATGCCTGGAGACCTACGATCAGGAGTACGGGGGCAGGAACCGAAGATATTATAAGCTGACAGAGAGAGGTATGGCACAGCTGAATCTTTATAAGACAGAGTGGAAAAACTATTCCACAAAGATTTCCAGATTGTTCGAGGGAGGGATACCAAAATGAAACGAAAGGAATTTTTAGCGCAGCTGGAACGGCTGCTTTGGGATATTCCGGTGCAGGAGAGAGAGGAGGCACTGGATTTCTACAACAGTTACTTTGACGATGCAGGGGAAGAAAATGAATCCTCTGTTATACAGGAATTGGGAAGTCCGGGCAAGGTGGCTGCCATCATCAAGGCAGACCTGGGTGAGAACCGGAAGGACTACGGAGAATACACAGAGACCGGATACAGCGACGGGATATTTGATGACAGGAATATGCCGGAGCGGGCAGGTGCGGATAAGAAAGAGAAAAGTACCGGCAGCGGGGAACAGACACAGCGGGATGGCAATGCATATGATGGCCGGAGAAGTTATGGCAGCCAGAATGGATCCAGCGGTCAGGAAAGCACGGAAGGGAGCAGCAGCCAGGACGGTACAGGACAGTATGGAAGCGGCGGTAAGGGATATGACGGCCCTTACAGCAGAAGCGGTTACGGTACAGGGAAAACCCATAGGAACAGAAGCGGAATCATGTGGGGCATCATTATTGTATTTGTAATGTTCGCTGTTCCGGTAGTGGGCGGGATCGGCCTTGGTATCCTCGGTATACCTTTTGGCCTGCTGGCAGGTGTGGCCGGTATTATCGCAGCAGTTATGTTCAGCGGGGTAGCTCTGCTGGGCAGCGGCATTGCCATGGTGGTTTACGCACTGATCCATATGCTGGGAAATCCGGCGGCAGCACTGGCTATTTCCGGAGCGGGAATCATCATGTCCGCTGTTGGTATCCTGCTGGTCATGGTATTTATATTGTTTTTAGCAAAAGTGGTGCCTGCAGTGTTCCGCTGGGTTGTTGATTTGATTCAGAGAATCGTTCATAGAGGAATGAGGGGAGGTGACCGTTCATGAAGAAATTTACAAAATTTTGTTTGATCACAGCATTGGTTCTGGTGATTGTAGGCGGTGCCCTGTTTTTAGCTGGGATCATCATGGGCGCTACCTGGGGCGGTGTGTCTGCGGCTGTGGAAAACAGTATGGACTGGGAGCCTTTTAGAAACTGGGTACGTCATGACAATGATTATGAGTTTTCAGAGTCTGTAGATGACATAAAGGATACATTGAACGGGAAAGCGGTTAAGGAATATGAATTTGACGCAGACCAGGTCTTGGATTTGGATGTGGAGACAAAATACACATATGTTTCTGTAGTGCGTTCCTCCGCCAGCGATAAAATTCGTGTCAAGGTTTATTCCAATAAAGATAAGGTAGTGTTTGATGAGGATGACGGTCAGCTCTCCATAGAAAGGTCCTACAGAAAGCGCTCTATTGAAAAATACCCTATTGAGATAGAGATTCCAAAGAACAAGAAATTTGTTGACGCGGAATTCCAAATCGGGGCTGGAATACTGGAAGTGCAGGACCTGGAGGCAGAGAATCTGACCATGTATGTAGGCGCAGGAACTGTGGAGACCAGTGGAAGCATCAGGGCAAATGAGGCGGAACTGGGTGTAGGCATGGGTACCATGGATATTCATTTTATAGAATTTACTACAGGGTATGTGAACTGCGGAATGGGAACCGTAACCGCAACGCTGGCCGGAAAACGTCAGGATTACGGCACGGATATAGACTGCGGATTAGGCGCTGTAAATGTGGGAAGTGAGTCCCACAGCGGTATCAGCTCATTGAGGACAGGTGACAGCAATGCACCAAAATATATGGAGATAGAATGCGGAATGGGCACTGTGGATATATTATTTGAGAATGGAGATTGAACAGTTACAGCGGGGATTGATACCGTTGATCAGTAACAGGAATTGTAAATCAGAAAAATTGTTTCAGATGAAAGGAGAATCATTATGTCTGATAAGAGATTGTATAGGTCATCTACAAATTATATGCTGGCAGGTGTGTGCGGAGGGATTGCGGAATACTTCAATATCGACCCAACACTGGTGAGGCTTGCATGGGTGATACTTTCCTGCTTTGGGATGGTATGGACTGGAATTGTGGCGTATATTATTGCCGCAATTATCATTCCGAAATAGGGAAGGAGATGAGCGGCAAGAATCGTGTATTATTGCCGCAATTATCATTCCGAAATAGGGAAGGAGATGAGCGGCAAGAATC
>ERZ778495.29-NODE-29-length-166444-cov-12.551677_pt1 | contig 166444 bp, 182 predicted proteins | sample MGYA00433100_ERZ778495 | MGnify/ENA primary metagenome ERZ778495 (study PRJEB29527, sample SAMN07138962) | mouse gut metagenome | material: feces | host: mouse | place: China:Nanjing | collected 2016-01-25 ...
GCAATTCATTCAAAGAACTTTCATTTTAGACTTGACTTTTAATAGTTAGTCTTTCTTTAACAAGGAATTCATTCCAGTCTTTCCCATGCGGTGGAAACCGGACTTTTACACGATAACCCATTTCCCTATATTTTTCGCGGCATGCTGCCGCTGCTCTTCGCCCCGCTTTATCGTTGTCAAGATACAGGCTGACTAACTTAATCTGGGGGTTTTCTAACAGAAACCGTTCTAATGCTCCGTCCCAGGTTGTTCCCAATGCCAGCTTGTTTGACTGTCCGTCTCGTTTGTAATCCATGTAGGACATTAAATCAATAGCCGCCTCAAATACCTTGACTTCTTTGTTTTTCCTGTTTCGTACGGTAAATCCATAGGTTTTGTCATTATTGTCCACATCTCCTTTAAACGGCTTTCCATAATTGTCAATCGTCCCTCTCATGCTGGCAAAACGGGCGGTTCCAAATGAATCCCTGCCAATGAAAACCACGTTATGGTATCTGCGTGTTTCATAGATTAGTTTCTTTTTTACAAACCAGTCCACCACTTCTTTGCTCAAACAACGTGTTTTCAACAGATAAGCATATAAACGCCGGTAATTATCGTTTGCCTCTGGAAGTACAAATTCCCCCTTCTCTTCTGGTTCTGTCTCTTGCTCCGCCTTTCTACATTCATGTTTTTTTCTGTATGTATCACTTTTAAATTCTTTATCTACATATCCATAACCGGCTTCATTGAGCAGATAAATGACAGATTCCCGAAAATCCATCCCACAAAACTGTCTCAAAAATTCTATAGTATCTCCATTATGACCTTCCATACCCTGTGGAACAGAAAAACGCAGCCAGGTTCTCCGGTTTTTTATCCTGACAGAATCATATTCCTTCAACGTATAGTAATTGCCGACTCTTTTTGTAGTAAACCCCTGACGTTCAGCTATGGATACCAGATCTACATTCCTTGCTATATCCAATTCTTCATCCGAAAATTTTATATTGCCACCTCCTGGACCAGAATCTTATTCCATAAACTTCATATCCAAGTAACTCCTGGCTTCTGGAAAGTCTCTTTCAAATTCCTGCAGATAGTTTCTGCAGGCACTTCCGTCCTTTGCCAGATAGCAAAACTCCCGTAAACTCATTCGCTTAAACATCTGGGGTTGGTTGCACCACCTCGACAGGTTCACATACATCCCCCTATAAGGAGACTCCCTGTATTTTTCATATCTCATAATATACGGGTAGGCTCGCAGCCCCATCAATATTCTTATGCGCTCAAATGTTTGCAGAAGATCCTGCCGCCAAAATAATCGGTCGTATTTCCCCATTTCATCAAATCCGGTCAAAACATAAAATTTCACTCTCTTTGATTCCTGAAATACGTTATTTATGACCTGCATCTTCTCAACAATCACTTTTGTATCCTTGATATTGTCAAATGCAAAGATTAAATCTCCATCCAGCCTGCAAGCTGTCAGTTCCTTAGCTTTCTGCCGAGTGATGAGCCGAATATCCAAACCCTGCCGAAACTGTATCGGACGGCCCGTTTCCCGTAGCTGTTCCAATAATGTGTGCCACTCCCCACATGCCAGAAAATTATCGTCCAACAGGCAGATTTTCTTTTTCTTTGGGCTATAAAATTCAGTTATAGGGCTCGCAGGAACTGATGCAGTCTTATTACGGTTTATGCAAAAAGGGCATTGCCTAAAGCATCCCCTTGTCAGAAAACCTATGGAATAATCCCGATAATACTTGAATTTCTTACTTCGCTTCCCCTCTTCACCCTGGTCTGAAAGCCAATTTTCGTACAGACTGTAATCAGGCATGACATGTTCTACTTCATAAGGCAATTCCGGGGCCCGGTCTGCATAGAAACCAGTTCCACCATATCTAACATGCTCCATCGTAAGAACTTCCTCTGGGCATCTTGTCTCTGTAAAAACCTTTGAAAGATATACCCGCCCAAACTCCTTTACATTGGAATAATCAGTCAATAATTCTACCTGATCACCCATCTGCTTATGATATGAGCTGATTTTCATGCATGCAAGGTTTGGCATGCGATGTCTGTTTTTTTCCAGTAAATCAGCATCAATAATTCCAATTTTTACATCCATCACCCCTTTACCGTAAATCTTTTATCCATCTCTGTTTCTTGCATTGCGGCGCAGTTGTGTTTCTCCGCCTGGAAGGTGTATCCCAGGAACCGCCGCCCGTTCTTTCTATGTCGCATCTCCAGCCAGCAGCCAGCAGGGATGTCCCGGATTCCGAGTCCAAGATATAAGTAATGATTCTCTCATACCCCACCTCCTTTGCAATCCGGGCCGCCCTGCCATACAAAAAGCTGCAGGCATTGGCTGTACCATCTGTACAACAGCGTGTCACTTCTATCTATCCCGGTACACGGGGCTATGGTGCCTGTGATTTTGTGCGACATATTCATTTGCCGCCTTTAACTCAATCGGTACTGCCTTCATTCACTTTTTCTATATAATTTAGTTCCGGTTGGAACGTAAACCTCCTGTTTTTGATTTATTGTTTTAGTCTGGTCCCATGTCCATAAAATCTGCGAGACATAACTGCCCCTCAACATTTTTATCCTCCATCCACCACCGGAACACGTCCTCTCCGTTCTTCCACTTCGTAGGTTTCCCCGCTGAATGGATTGCCACCAGCATTTTATCAAACGCCCGGATATAAGCTGCCTTGTACTTTGGGAAGTCTGCAAATTCTTTGTACCGGTTTTTGCCGGCCATCGGACACCCTACGCAGCCAACTCTTTTATAGCCCATATCATAAAGCGGATTATAAGGCATATGGTTGGAACGGATATAATCCCAGATGTCCTTATGCGTCCAATCAATGATAGGGTTTGACACTACCCTGCCACGGACCGCACACCGCTCGACAACTAACCGCTTATCATCATTATCGTTCATCAGGGTGATCCTGTTCTCGACTTTTGGGGCGGCCGCTTCCAACTGTCCTCTCTTAGACCGTTTGGTGCTCTCGTCCCAGCGCACTCCCGTTGAAACCAACCTGTCCGGTGTTGTGTTTTCTTTTAGGATTTCACAACAGTAGCGCTGCATCCTGGTGGGCGGCATCTTCTTTTTAACAATCAACTGCCACATGCTTAGTGGCGGCATATGGATATAACATGGGATTCCCTTTTCTTTTAAACGTTGAAATTTCTCCCGGATGTAATATACTGTATCGGGAGCATCGACCGTAGTGTGAGAATTGTGGGCCTCAAATTCAACTCCTGACCGGATAAATAAATCCAGAAGTACGTCTGAATCCTTCCCCCCGCTGTAAGTACAGATTATGGGGGCATCATAGTACCTCTTTGACATTTCACTTGCTAATTTGATTCGTTCAATACTCTTCGCCTCTAAATCCAATAAAATCCGAAGAGACTATCGTTTTACATGGCCACAACTCCTTATCCCTCCTTTTGCATTTCAATTTCGATTTTATAAAGGAATCCAGAAACCTTTTTACTTGAGGGATAGCTGTTCTCGTATTCTGTCTTGTTACGTGGCGTGCTCTCCAATCCTGTTACCTGTGGCTGCCTGCATTTTTCCTAATAGGTATTGTCTCCTTCCAGGGTTCCATCTCCTGAACCTTATGGATTCTCTCACATATGTCAGATATTCTTTCATACTCTGTGTCCGACTTATCCAATATCTCCAGCAGCTCCTTAAAATACTCGGCAGCTTCTCCGCAGCCTTTGGAGCTTGCCAGCCACTGATACGCTTCCCTGGTCCTGGCTTCTGGTGTCTTTTTTAAATCTTCCGCATCCATACAGCCAAAAGTCCCAAGGTCATTTACCAGCCTGTTCACATCTTCTGCCAAACGCTGAATATAATCACATGCTTTATCTTCCATAAATTATCATTACCCTTTCTCACATTTTCAGATTTATGGTTTTCATTCCTTATGCCGCCGTTTAAACTTCTTTTTGATTTCCTGGCGCATTTTTCTTGTATTATTACTCGGTACAGCGATTACCGCCGCTTCATCAATGGTCAGATGCTCATATAGGAATGCTTCTTTTATGGTTCTCATCTGATAACAGTCAAAGTGCTCTTTGGCATACACTGCTACCTGGTCATAAGTAAGACCATATTGAAATCCGCATAAGATTTCCTCAATTTGGTCTTCATCGAACCGGTTATCCGTAGCCAGTTCCATTTCCTGAACGCTCCTTCCCAAATAAAACCCGTAAAACACTAATTCCATTTGTCTATAATTGTGTTTTCCATCTGCTACAATCTGTATCTTCTGGATATCCAGCTTTCTTTCCAGTGCCAAGGCAATTGCCCGGACTTCCTCCGAGCCGTCCGAATCATGCACAAGACCAATAAGACTATCCAAATCTATACCCATCAAATACGCTTTGCGCAAAGCATTTATTTTGTTACTATATCCTCCAACCTCCATGATCTTCTTCACCAACTCATAGGGTATCTGGTCAGCGTATAACGCCTCCTCCGCTATTCGAAGGTTTTCCTTTGACAAGAAGACCTCATTTTTCAGGGTATCCAAGGTTTTGTTTTTATCGTCCATGTCACTCCTCCTCTGGTATAGAAAAAGAGGAAGATTCAGCGTCTCCCTCTTTTTGTGACTATTTATTTTTGTTCAAACTGTTAATCCGGTGTCTGCGGCGAAATATGCCAATCTGTCCACAGATTTCCTTTGATTGTCAGGTCATCCGTTAAATTCAGGGATAACATACCTGATGGCGTCCATGCATCAATCAGCCATGAATAAGGTGTATATTTGCCGTCAGGTATCCAAATCGGCGTGAAATGTGTCCTCCGTTTAAAAGTGCTATACTGATTTTTCTTAAATTCAAATTTTGACTGTAAGCCCCCTGACATTCGGTCCAGTAAACGCCAATATTTTTTATATTGAAATTCTGGAAAATAGGTTACTGCATTTTGGGCTCCAGTAACAGCACTGGACTGATTTGTACTGACATTACTGCTGACAGATTCATTAAATCCGTAACCACTCTTTAGTGTTTTTCCGCTGGCCGTGGGCGATTTACCGTCCGGCTGTACACGCATTGTTGCGTTCATACTTGCGTGATATCTGTCAATATTGAACTTCCACCAGCCATGATCGCACCAGTATCCATCATCATCATCGTCGCCACTATGCCATACCCAGTAAGAATACCAATATGGCCGCCAAATACTCCAGTCAGCAGACGTTTGCTGACTCTTTGATGGAACTGCCGGTCTCTTATAACTGTCATTGCGGTCGTCTGCAACCGGATTCGGTGGGGGATTTTTATCCAGATTTACAATCTTGACCCGTATGGTCCCTTTGTCTGTACGTCCGCCGCCTTTTACTGTAACCGGAATTTCCATAGTCTGCTCCGTTGACGGTGTTGTCCACCGGACCCATGCAATCTGACTGCCGCCCTCCGGGTAATATACGTTGTCCACCTTATAAGTTTTTCCCTTTATTTTAAATGTCACAGATACCTTATGGTCCGGGTCACTTTGTCCACCACTCACACGGATACTGGTAATAACCTCCGTATTAGTGCGGTATTCATAATCAAAGGTCGTAACTTCTGGTGACGGTTCTGGCAGTTCTCCATTAAAACGTACAATTCCAAGCCCCAGAGAAGTTTTGATTTCCTGATGCGAACGAAGTCCATTAGTGGGACCGTTCCACGCAGGGTATCCCAAATCAGATTTTTCAAGAAACATTGCAAGGGGCAAATTCTGGAAAGTGACTGAACGCAGCCAGGCATATACCACCCCGCCTGCCACTTCATCATATAATGCTGCTTCGGTTGCTGTCATGGCAACTCTTACTCCCTGCAATGTCACATAAGCAAGCGGCTCTATCATGATTCTGTATTCACCGCTGATAAGTACATTAAAATCTATTCCCATATAGCCTGCTATCCCACGTACCGTCTGCTCGTCCGTAAAATACCGCTTAATCTCCGCAATGCTTGCCGGTCCTAGACTTTGAGAACTTATGATTTTAGGTAGTCTCTGTGCTGGTCTTATATACTGGTATCTTGAACCGGAAATGCCAATTCCACGGCCTGACGTATAAGACATTTTGCTCACTTTCCCAAAATGCAGCCTGATATCAGATGGGGTTTTATTGGTAAGATCAATGGGCGTACCTACTACTTTATGGTCGCTTGTACTTATCACTGACACACGTACCCCTTCATCACCTGGGGACCAGAAATTTTCCGAAGAACCTTGTCCCATGCTGCCGCCTCCGCCGTCCACATTACCTTCCCCTGCAGCATAGGTCGGAACCGACATGATTAAAAAACATAGGCTGAACAATACAATTCCTGCCAGCCATCTCATTCTGCTTTTCAAATGTTCTCCTTTCCAATGAAAAAGCACAGCCATAAATAGCTGTGCTAAACGATAAATCCTGTTACCATATAGTTAATCCATTACCCCGATTTTATTACCGTTTTCATAAATGTTTCTGTCTTCAATACCTTCCCCTTCCCCGATATCATCAATCCAACCAAAGCCTGGGGCATATATTTTTCCTTCCTGTGACTCACCTTCTGGTGCAGCTCCGGGAACCGTATCTGTTTCTAGCTGTTGTACTTCATCATGGTTTTCCGGCACCGGCGAACCCTCAACACGCTCCCCATCTGGTTTCTGATTAGGATTTTTCAATGCTTCTTGATCTGGCGTTTCCGGTTTTGTTACTCTGGGCTGGATATTCTGCACGGGTTGCCCGCTGTCCTGAACGTCCTCTCTTCCTTCCTCCGATTCTTTCTGTCCCTCCGAAGTTTCCGGCTCCTCCTGCGATTCTTCTTTTTTACTGTTAGGCTCTTTTGGTTTCTTATCTAATTCCGACTTTTTTATTTCCGGTTTCACTTCTATTTCTGTAGACTGGCTCTCTGCCAGTTTATCTTTTGTTTTCACTGGTTTGCTAAAATTACTGGCAATCATGACAGCAAGTACAATACCGCATACCGCGCATACCGCAATAATCATACCTTTTTTCACTTTATCATTCATATGGTTCTCCTTCCTGGTGCAATCAATCTGTCGCATCAAACATACTACATTTTTGCAAATCTGTCTATTAAATTTTAAAATACTTCTATATATCCAGCCTGGACTTTTAGCCTGATTTTCATTTCAGGCAGACGTTTTCCCGCAAACTGAACCGGTACTTTTAATGTCACGATTGCGTCAATCTCAAATCTCTGTTCATTTTCTGGTGCTCCTGGCGCAAGCGGCGCATTACGTGCCGTAACGCTTAAATCTGAAATGCTGTATTCCAGAACCCCTCCTGTATATTTTACATGCCGTCCGGATTCCACTCTTGTTCCAAGTATTTTATCCATTTTAGACAGCACGTCCCCTTTATTTACACTATACTTAAAACCTCCATTATTTGGCTGATATCCTCCACTGTATCCTTCCCTGACACCGTGATATACATTGGCATAATTATCATTTACAGTTATCATGATAGCCTCCTGCGCAGCGTCCCTTACACCATTGGCGATAATCTTTAGCCGATAAAATTCCAGGAATCCGCACATGAGCAGCAACAATACCAATGTAACTGCAATCACAAACGGGAAAGAGGAACCACGCTTATCCTTTAAACAGCAAATCAAACGCTTCATTTATGATATACCTCACTCTTTCCCGTAGCACTTGCCTTCAAAGTGACAGGAAAGGAACCAAAGTTCCCAAATAGCCCAAGATTCCGCTGTAACGTCAATTTTACAGTAATCTCCTGATTTAGTTGGATATTCCCCTTTTTTGACCACTCAACTTTAGGATTCAATCCTGTTCGTTCTCGTAATACCTGTTCCCGCCTGGTTGTCTCCGTTCCCACTCTTCCACTCATTTCAGCTTCCCGGCATAATTCTACTGCAAATGTATCTAACTGATTCTTTGCTAAAAAAACCGGAAATACACTGACGGCTAATGCAATTACCAACATGGCACACAAAACCAGTACGCAGATGTCTATATATCCCTCTCCACGATTAGTTTTTAATATTTTTTTCAAGTTCCTTTACCTCCTTTCATTTGGAGCTAGAACATGCCTCCTAATGACTTAATGATTTCAAACACGATAATTGCAAGGTATGTCAGTAAAAAGCACATCAGCATGAGAAACGAAAAAACCCTGATTTTAGGCGGTATCTTTTGAGCCTCACTTTTTAATTTCTGCAATTCAAGTTGTTTAAAATCATGAGCAAGCATCTGGAAATATACTACGCTGTTATCTCCACGCAGAACCCCTACCAGTCCCCTGACAACATCAGACAGCATTGGAGAGTTTAACCGTGCCTCAAATCGGGTAAGTGCCGCCTCATAACTGGATGACCTCATGTCTGCCACGAGTACCCCTAGTTCCTCCCCAAATTCCGCACCAGCATTTTTCCTGAAATTCTCCACCATTGAAAGCACATCTCGGTTATTCTGGAGTTCCTGTTCCAGATTGGCAACAAAACGTGGCAGTTCGTCTTCGATTGACTTTCTTTTTGACTTTAGCATCTCGTCTGCGCGCTGAATCTCCTTAAAGTAAACCATGACCGCCAGAAATACTACAATGGGCGTCAATAGAGGGAAGACAAACAAACACGGAATAATGCCCGCCACCAGTAAACCGGCTTTTGTAAGTGCATACGCCTGATATACTTCCGGTGTCATTTTGATTCCAGTTGCTTTCAGCACATTTTTCATTCTACTTTTCCGATACTCCTCCATTCGGATTACATGAGAAAGTTTCATGGCTCCCTGCAGCATAAACGCGTCTAACGCCGCATATCCTTTTTTATTTTTTCTTCCTGTGTCCAACAATGCCTTTTCCGTCTTCACATATGGCACTTTTAACAGGTCCGCTGCCAGAAAGAACATTCCCAGGAAGAGAAATCCTCCAAATAGTAACAGTAATAACACTGACATCTTCCTACCTCCTGTATTCTATCGGTTTAGTAAGCCTGACAACAACCGCTGTAGATACAAAAATGATTGCCGCAGTAACGGCAAGTATCACCTGTCCCATCGGAGTGTGCATTAAAGTATCATACCAGCTCTTGTTGAGAAAATAGAGAAGCGGGATATTACCAATCACAAAGATTGCCATTGTGATAAATTCTTTCCTCGGCTCTACAATTAAATATTCCAGTTCAGCGTTGACGATACGGATATCGCTTAATTTTGTTACGATTGGTGTCAAAGTTGTCTTTAAACTCCGGTCATACTGGCAATCACACAGGGCATCGCACCATTCCTGAAATACATCATTATCAATTTTCTCTTTCAGTTCTTTGAGTGCTTCATGAACATCCGGATTTACTAAGTTGATCCGCACTATAAATTCCTGGAATACCCTCTGGACTGGCGGATTCAAATACTGAATATTTTCCTCTATCGCTGTCAAAATGTCTTCCGTCCGCAAATAGCCTGTAGTAATGACGCTTAATGCTGTCTCCAGTTCCGCAGCCACATTTTTTTTATAATTACTGGCAGAGAGTATCACATACCAAAAAGGGAAGAACATAAATCCTACAGCCATCACCGGAGCCAGAAAAAAGTTTCCAACCATGATGGCAGCCGAGGCCCCCACAGTAAACAACACCAGGGCCGCCGCACAAATAACCGAAAACTGCTTTTCCCTTCCTGTCATTTTAAGTACATGTTGTGCTTCGATGATTGCCTTTTTCAGAAATCTGGCTTTTTTCTTATTTGTTGCCGTATGGATCTCATTCCGGATATTCTCAGGTTCTTTTGCCAGAAAGCCGAACAATCCGTCTGTAAATTCAATCGGTCGGATACCCAAAAGAAGAAATCCACCTGCTACCATGCCAAGGCAGGCGATAAGCTGTATACTTGTCAAAATTCCTCCCCTCCTTCTCCTTTTGAACGGAACCGGTTAAGTGTTTCCATTGGCATCCCATTCTCTAGCAGACGCTTATAAAGCCCGTCTGAAATGGAATTCATTACCCTGTGTTTCCCATTAACCACAAAATAATCCCCTTCTAACTGGTTCTCCGTGATTTCGTACTGATACAAAGGACGATATCTCCGTGTGCCGTCTGGCTTTATCTCACATTCCATGATCTCCATGATCACTCTCTGGCGGTTCTCTAACTGCTTACAAAAAACAATGATGGGATATGCTTCTGTCACGTATCCCATCAATGTTTCGTCAGACATATCCACGGCACGCTTACACAGGGACACCATACGGCGGTATGTAGCCTCACACGAATTGGAATGGATGGTTGTAACCACCGCTACACCGGTTCTTGCAGCTTCCTGGGCAGCATTTGCTTCTGCCCCTCTCATTTCTCCGACTACCAGAATATCAGGGTTAAATCGTAATGCAATATCCAAAAGGGCAATCTGGTCAATTCTCTGCCTGTCATTTTCGCTGTCTCTTGTCAGGGTATGAACGACTGAATTTACTACCTGTCCATCATATTCCCTTACCAGATCCAGCTCACGGCTTCCATTTTCAATCGTAAATATTCTCTTTCTGTCTGGAATTGTGGTAAGCAGCCATCCGGCCACCGTTGTCTTTCCAGAGCTTGTAGCACCTGCAACACACACCGAGATTCCATACCGGATACACTCACTCAAGAAGTCCAGCATCTCACCCGTGGCAGTTCCACCAGAAATAAAATCCTCTTTTTTCATACTTTGGGGGTTTACGATTCTGATAGAGGCGGCAAGCCCCACCTCTTCATCTACAACCGGAGTTTTTAACACTGCAATACGGATATTTTTAGCCAATGTTCCAGTCACCACAGGGCTTGCATCATCAAGGATAGTTCCCGAAACATGGAGCATCCTTCGGATTACATTAATGGCATGAGAAGGGCTGTCAAAATGTTCCGTCAATTTTTCTGTCCTGCCACCGCTGTACTGGATTTCAATATCTTTCCAGCTATTAATGTCTATTTCTTCAACGCCCTCTCCAAAAATGTACTTCGTTAGAAAGGAAAACTCCGCCATTTCCGTGTATAGGTTGTCAACAAGTTCCTGATTTGACATTCCCTGGACAGCAACCCGGTTTTCCTGGACATATTTTGTAATGTAGCGCTTCATTTGCCTTTTTACATCATCACTGTTTCCATCAGTCAAAAGGGAACTGTACCGACTGGCAATGTGTTCCTGTACCTCCTGCAGAACCGTTGCAAAATCTTTCCCCTCCACAGCTGCAAAAAAGAGGTCATCTGCACTCTTATTCACCACTTCTGCCGATTCTCTTATAGCTGGCTCCGCTGGGGCAGCCGCCTGTGCCGGCATAAGTTCCTGCATCCGCGAACCCCACTCTGAATTTTTACCCTCGTTAAATACTCCTCGCGTCTTTCTTTCCCCTAACATCCATATACCTCCTCAACAATCTTGTCTATTTCATTATTAAAACCACGGCTTTTCTTCCCTTCCAGACCAGCCAGCAAGTTTCCGGCCATCCCCTGTTCTGTGACTTCGGAAGCAGATGGGATTTGAAAACTAACTTTTCCAAGCACCTGTTCCATGTGGTTAATGGCTTCCTGCCCTTTGATGTTATTGATTGTTTTTAAATGCCTTTCCACTCTCCATTTTGGTTCCTGCAATAGCGGTAACTGGCTTGCCAGATAACTGATAGATTTAAGATCGCAGTTTACCATCTGTAGGACAGCATCCGCTTCCATTAGGGCAACTGCCGATAAAATATCATTGGAGATATAACTACTACAGTCAATAATTACATATGAGGATAATTCCCTCAATCCTGTAAGAAATTCCAATGCCTGTTCCGCTTCATAGGGGGCATAGGTATATTCATTTTCCCCTCGTAACATCCCAAGCATTGCCAGATACTTTATTTTTTTATGGACGATGCAGTTTTCTTCTATCAGTCCTTTCGTGACATGGGGCGCTGCCAGCACATTACCAAGGGACCATATGTTTTCTAACTCGTCCATGGGGCAGATACAGGGCATCATGGGTAAAGTCATATCAGAAAGCACAAGTACCACATTTTTCTTCTTTTCTGCCAGATGTTTTGCAATCTTCACTGATACCGTAGTTTTTCCGCATCCCGGACTCCCCCAGACAGCCAGTATCCGGGCCTGACGTTTTCCCACATCATGCTCTTCCTTCCTCTCAGGCTGATTTGTACGCTTTTTGCCTTTAAATTTCAGCATTTATTCTGCGCCCCCTTCTATCTGCTCCTCGGGCTGTCCAACTTCCGTTTCCGCCGCCTCCGTTTCCGGCGGGTAAATTTCCTGCAAAGCCTGTTCCTGCTCTGCAATAAACTTCGCTGCATTTTCCTTTGTCCCCCTGTATACGAGCGATATGTGCAGGTTCCCGTCCTTCTCCATCATAGCGAGTATCCTGCTCTGTTCAGGTGTTGCCAGGAGTGTCACCGTGCTGGGCAGTTCCTTTTCCTCCGGGTCTTCTTCTCCTGTGTTGGCATCATAGCCACTGCCTGCAGTTACAGCAATGACTTCGACATATTTCAGTTCGGGAGGAATCACTGTTTCGCCCTGTTTCTGATAATCCGGTGCGATAACAGATACAATATCACCAGATTTGAGCTTTCCGGATAACCCCGTTGCAAAAGACTTTACTGACACGGATATGGCCTGTTTCTCTCCTGATAGATTATATAAGTATGCATTTTCCGCAGCCGGTTCGTCTGCGACCTTACTGTTGATGATATAATCACCTGGGGCCATATCCGCAGACGCATATTTCCCAATGACATTTTCTTTATTTTTTATTACCTCTGATGGGAGGTTTAAACTTCCCACTTCAACAGTCCCGACCATATCCCCAGTGATTTTATCCCCTATTTTTATGTTCTTTACGACCCGCACGATTTCAACTTTTTTACTGATTTCTTTATTGAACAGCGGGGTGATGCAAAAGCAGATAAGCAGTGATGCCACAATGCAGATCACGCCCAACACAGTACGGCTTTTTAATATTTTCATATTTATATCCATTCCTTTCGATTAAATCAAAATTATCGTTTTAAATGCGGCAGGGGAGACCTGCCGCCAAGATTACCTCACAAAGTATCTCTTTTTCCTACGGCACCTGTAAAATGCCAGGACAGCACCCACAAAGGTAATTGGAGCCGCTACACAAATACAATAAAATGTCTTTTTTTTCATTCCATCCTCCTATCCAATCAAATACCCCGCTGCACACCCAACCGATAAAAAGGGGACTAACGGCACTGCGATTACCTGGGTTTTCTTGCATATTTTCACTATCACGGAATAAGCAAGTACCAATGATAATCCCACAATAGTTGCAAATATTCCTGCTGGAAACCCCATAACAAGCCCTGCGGCCGCCATCAATTTGATATCACCGCCCCCCATTCCTCCACAAAAAACTGCTGCGAGCAGAAATGGTATTGCGATGAAAATCCCCCATAACTGTTCTGGACGAAAAGAAATAGCGGCACTTAATGCAATTAGCATACACAACAGATCCGGCACAACTCTTTTCTTTAAGTCTGTGACCGATGCAGCCAAAAGCAACAGTAAAAATACAATGGCTTGAACTGCCCTTCTATCCAGCATAGTTAAACATTTCAGTGATACGCCTTGTTAATGTTGGCAATACTGTATCACCGAACAACGCATACAATCCTGCCAGAAGCAGCGCTCCGATCACAACGGCCATTAAAATTTTTAATGCTTTTCTTAAGCTCACCAAATGTACACGATAGAGGAAATTGCCCTGTAGATACCTCCAGAATTTGAATTGTTTGATTGTGTAGACCATGATTTTTACCATCCTTTCTTGATTTAGGGTATAAAAAACACGACCTAACGGTTAGGTTAAGGTCGTGATATTTTACAAAATATTTTCTTTTCCATAGTGATTGATATAATAATACGGATACGTAATTTTATATCCAGCAAACGATATTTCTTTATCTTCACATACAAAATCCTGTTTTATATTTTCCCTGAAATCATCACTTCTAATACTGGATACCACTGCTTCTAAGTCTGCCTTTTTGGATAAACACAGTTTAATAAAATTATCGGTTTCTAATATAGGGATATCATACTTGTTGTAATACCCTAAATTATTGTTAGATATTACTACGAATTCCAATTTGGTGTCTTGATTAATCCTAATTCCTTTTTCGAAAAGTGTTTTGGACATCGCTAAAATGTTTGCGTTAAAATAATCTTTTATTTTTTTCACTTGCTCATATGCTTTGTTTAACTGTTCAGTGTCCTTTCTGCCTTGCACATTTAAGTGTTGTTGTAGCGAATCTGCATATACAAAATTTTTTAGTTCACCGCAAATAAGAACATTTGTATTGCTGTCGAATAAAATCAAATCAATATCTGTCAATAAATCTTTCGAGTCTTTTAAGAGTTTAATATTTGTGGTCATGAACAAATTACTATATTGCTGGAGACTATTTTTAATATGCTTTGACATCACTTCTTCTTGTTCACCATCAAATGGGTTACTCTTCAATTTTTCTTTTATTAATATCAGAATATTTCTTTCAATATTGCTTGACAGCAAGAGACTTGCTGATACCAAATAGCACTCTTTCTTATCTTGATCAAGAATTTCAAATAATGGTGTGTGAATTATATCTAATTTCTGCTTTCTATTGTAAGTAAACAACTTAAATATTTTTTCTATGACTGTTATAGGAACATCCGTTAATCTATTGATATGATTTATTAACTTTTCTCTTTCCATAAATATAATTCCATCGCGAGCAAGAAGGCTCAATGCGCCATAAGCCATTAGCCCAGCATAGACATCATAAATATTTTGTAAATTCAGTTCCGATTCTAAAGGAAATTCAGTTTTATACGCCACGGCATTTTTTATAAACACTTGAATGCGCATATAAATATCATTTAATGCGTTATCAGTTTTATGATTACTTGACAATGCAAATTGCTCTCTCATATTTGATGAAAAAGAAAGCTTATTGTAAAAATTGAGAACTTCAAGATGCGGATCAATTTTAAGGTTCCGGAAAACCACATTCTTTTGTTTAATGTCTACGCTAAAATAATCGTTTAAATACAAAATATATGCATTTTTTATGTCAAGATAATTAAAAATATCTTCAAAAAAATTATTCAAATTTTTTATATCAATACTTTTTCTTGTAGTTACTCGAAAATTATCCGCACATAGTCTAACTGCTTGATCTAAAATATTCAATTCCTGCTCGATCAAAGAATCCCCACATGTTTTTTCCGTTATAGATGAAACCCTATGCTCAAATGCACAAAAAAGCGCTTGCAGGAGATAATCCCAATTGTTCTTGTAAATGTTTTTTTTACTAATATAGTTTTCTACATCATATTCAAAAATTTTTAGTGTATCCACTAAGATTTCATCCTTTCCATAATCATTTTATCTTTGCATCACTAAAAACAGCCTGCTTCTTAGCAATTCACATTCCTGCTCCAATTCAGCATTTTTTGCCCTCAGTCCTGCGATAAGACTGTCCTTATCCGATGTTTTCTTATGGAGTGTCAACACATTATATGGTCAATTGACGATATTAGACGGACGATAGGTAATCGAGTGCACTTTGAATGCGATGGTGGTTGAACCAGTCATTATTTAATTATTCTCATTTTTATTGCAAGCCCAAATATCCATAAATTCTCTGTAAAAATAATTATCATCTGGATATATAAACACATCCGCAGCTTCATCTTTTGACAATATATCCTCATCACACCTACAATTAATTTCGTTATGATAAGAAGTCAACCAATTATATTTTTGTTGAGTCCGTAGATCCATTTTCAAATCTATACTATCGATAATTAACTTCTTGTGAGCTTTCATGTCTTCATAAAAAACATTTTCAGCAACCTTTCCACTCTTATGTTCTTGAAGAAAATATTGCAAACTCATGCTTTGCTTAAGGTAATCAACATAATATATGCCGTCTTTATCGAATGCTAAACATTTGATAATATTAGATATCGTTTCATTACACTCTCCATTCATAAAATCTTCAAGCTCGTCAAAAATATCTGAAGAAATCACGATTCTGGGGAAATTGGCAATTTGCGATTCCAAAGTATAGGCATCAACAAATCCTTCACCGAATACTATTCCTTTTTCATTATCAATACATATTTCTCCAAAAGCAACTCCTCCACGAATCCAGATGCCTTCTCTAATCAAGTTCATTTGAATACAAGATAAATTTACTATTTCATTCAAAAGTGCTTCACAATAATCAATATTAGAATAATCATCTTTTAATACGGATGCTCTAATAACAGAGTCTGAAAAGGAAATTGTATTTATATCATAATTACAATTTCCAACTTGATCTTTTACTCTGTCATTTTCTTTATAAAAAACATTTATAATATTGTTCACTTCATCGCATGATTTTTTAGATAACATATTTTTAAAGCCTAAAATATCAAAAAAAGTAACAAATCCATTCCCATATTCCATACATATCAACTCCTCTAAAATTAATAGTTTGCATCAACAACTATTTTTAATGACATTTATTGCTTTCTAAAAACAGTCTCCCCCGCAACAACTCGCACTCTCGTTCTAGTTCTGTATTCCTCGCCCGCAGTTCTGCTATAAGCCTGTCCTTATTCGATGTCTTTTTATTACCCGGTTTCTTTCCACTTTCCTTAGCGTTTGCACCACCAGTCTGAGCATGCCCATGTTCCGCCAGCAACTCTCGAATGTGCGGCTTTGCAAAAGTTGACCGTGACAGCCCTGTGTACTCCACCAAGGTTGCTATCGTCACAATTTTACCCTCATCCTTAATATCGGCACAAGCTCGTAAAACTTTATTGATGGTCTGCTGACGCTGCAATTCCTGCTTATTCACCAATCCCTGTGGCAGTGAATTATCTTTCTTCATTATAGCATTCTCCCTCCAAATTTTCTACGATTCTCTTAAATTTCAAAGCAATATTAGTATAATTTTGATATAGAAGAGTGTCATTCTTAAATCTATCTGCCTTTTCATCCCACGCTGCACCTTGTTCTTTAAAATACGGCAGCTGCTCCACCTCTGGCACAAAATGCTCACAGTCGATACAACTCCATAGTCCACTTTTGCAATTTGTAACATCAGCACAGATTCCACCCGGTACCCTATGCGCACGAATATTTTTCAGCAGCCGTGACTCGGTGATAGCATCCATATTTAAAATCCTACCGCCAAACAGCACATACGGATGTTCCGTCTCAGTTTCATACTTGAGCGGCTCAACCAAGGTTTCTGGAAACAGATTGAGATGTGCATAGGAGGCATAAATCATAGCGTCTCCGTGATGTGCCGTCATCTTGGCAATCTGCGGTAGGGTAAAGCCTGCACGAAGCCTGTCTGTTATCCCGTTGTGACGGAACTGATGGGAGGTAACTTTATAAATCGCACCGCTTTCATCTCGTATATTACAGCGTATGCAAATTTCTTTGAGATGATAGGACACATGAACCCACGATGCCACCGTATATCGGTTTTGTGTATACCACACACCCTTTTGCCGAATCTGTGCCCTGTATGCAAAGAGCGCACCTCGTTTATCCTCCGGCAGATATTCCTGATAGGAAAGCGCCATTTTTTGCTGCTCTCGAATCAGTGCCATCAGATGCGCGCCCATGCCCTCATCATTGACATGAATAACTCGCATAATCGGCTCCATATAGCCACCATTCTGCTTCCATGTTGGAATAAAAGTGCAGTAGTGCCTGTCAAAAGGCTTTAAGCAGTCGATTTTCATTCCAAGTATCTCGGATATGCGAGATGGAATTAATCGCAAAAGCCAATAAATGCACCGTATGGTAACTGGAATATCCTCACCCATAAATGCACAATCAAGCTGTTTTGCAACATCCTCCGGGATATATTTATAGTCCAGTAACTTCTCTGGTCCATAGATGTTTTTATAAAACGGATTTCTGCTTTGTATGCCATCATATCCATCCATTCTCCGCAAAAACGATCCCACCGCTGCCCAAATGCTTGCCTTACTTGATTCCGCATAACCCATTCCATCTAAATACTCCTTAAATCGTGAAGCAGTCGTCACAATAATATCTTCAAAGCTTGTTTCACCCAGCCAGTTTAGAAAAATGGCAATATAGGAAACCATCGAAGCGACAGTTGCAACGCCGAGACCATCATGGAGACGTATGATTGCATAAAACTTGACCATTTCGTTATATTTCTCTGGTATTTTAGAAAAATATATTGTCGCCTTACTGAGTAGCTGTGCCTTGCTTTTCAGCCGTTTTTCACAAATCCACGTATTATTCTCAAATTGAATGTTGTCGGACAGAGAACTTAAAAAGCCTAAATACCGTTCTCTTTCATAATCTTGGTAAACTTCTTCATATAGCTGCTTTGGAACAGTATTCATCGTACCGCCTCACTTTCTTTAATGGCTGTCACAACATTTTGATAAGCGTTCATTAATCTCATTTCCTGCTTATACTCAATAAAATCTTCATATTCCGTCAAGTTTTCCTCTTGATATGCCGTAAGCAAAACTTGTACACGTTCCGTCTGCGACTCCAGTAGCGTATTCCAATGAGATAGATACTGTCTGCCGGTGCAGAGATTGCTGCAATTCACGCAGTGAACGGTACGGCTACGACTTTTGCAAGCTCCGGCACACAGCTTTCTTGTGCAGAATCCAAGCTCCACACGGCGGTTTCCAAGGCGGAAATCCACATACAAAAGTCTGCGTTCTTCCTCTGAAAATTCTGCAAGCTGTTTTCCGGAAAGCAGTAGGTCAAACTGTTTTTTGAAAAACTCGCTGTTCATTTCCGCCAGCTTCATTGCCCTTACCTCGGCATAATACTGCATGACTGTACTGCTGTTTAAGTGCCCAAGCTGATAGACCAACTCATTAATGGTAGCTCCGTTTTCAATCATGTTTACCACGAGAGTTTTGCGGCATTGGCGGCTGGTGAAATGCCATGGCTCTCCACTTTCATCACAGATATTGTGCTTTTTAATAAGTTCGTTTATCTTAATAGCAAAATATTCTACATTCAGCATTGCCGGCTTATATCCCTCATTATGATGAAAAAAGATATAAGGCAGATCATGCTCCTTGCGAAGGGATGCACTGACATCAATCTGCTGTTGAATTAATTCAGTCAGTTCATGCGAAATATAAATGTTATGGTAATCACTCAGTCCATTGCGGCGGCGAGCCTTTAGCGTTTTATACTGGATAAAACTCAGCATAACTGCCTCGTCATAACGAGCAGAAGACAGACAGCCTTCTTCTAAAAATGCTACCTCTTTTGCACGCATACCGGTTTCTACAAAAATACGGAAAACCAATTGGTCCGTTTGATTTAATTCATTAAGATGTTGGAACACTGCGGTTACAACGCTTTCCGGCATATACTGTGAATTTTCATGATAATTCTTTGCATTAACAAACTTGATGCTGTCAAATGGATTTCTCCACGGTTTCGGAGCCTTGCTGCCATTTTCATCCGAGCAAAGGTAGCTGTACAGCGTTTTACAGGCAGAAAACAGAGTCATAATTGCTGACTGGCTTACTTCCTTCTCCAAAGAAAGCTGTAGTTTTTTGATGTCGGTAACATCCACATCTGAAAAATAATTGATATTCCTATTTATATTACAAAGCTTGTTTGCCACATCAAAGAGGGAAATAAACATTCTGTCACTGGTTCGAATTTCACCCAAAAATCTGTTTTCGAGAAAACATTTAAGTTCATACCTCATGGAAAGTTTCTGAACTCTTGTAAAATCTATGCTCAGATATTTCAGCGTAGTTCCATGCTTTTGATACAGCACCCACACATCTTTGGCACAATTCAGCTCTTTTCTATTATCTGCAATGAATTTTATACTTTGCAAAGTTGATTCATCGCTGATAATGTCATCCAGCAGTGTAAAAAACTCCGATTGTCCACCAATAAATCTTGATCGACTATCATGTCCAAAGATAAACTGTGTCATTTTATTGGCACTGATCAGTTCGCGTCTTGAAGTGTAAGCAGATGCAATCAGCCTTAAATATGCTGTTGCTTGCTCCGGCATCTGCATCAGATATTTGGAAACCCTGACATCACCAACTCGGCCTGCCACAGCAGCAAGAGAATACCCTTTTTCCATAAGTGGCAGCATGGAAGCAGTCCAATATTCTGCAAAGCTTTTCTCATTAATCTGACAGAATTGATCACCGTCAACGCCATCTAAAATATATCGATAATCATACTTTATTGAAATGTGATTGTTTTTCAGCATGATTTCAAATACATACTCGTAGCCGACAAACTTAGATTTTAAACGCTTTTCTCCCTCTGCCCATTCTGCGGCAAGCTGTTTTGAATAGTAGGCAAAACAAGCGAGAAAGTCATCTTTGCAGGTCATGCCAATGGCTACAAAGGCAATTCCACCAAATAGTTGGAATGCCTCACACAGACTGCTGTTGTTCTGTTCATAGGTTTTGTTTTTGAGAACATTACGATATTCCTCAATTTTTCGTGCCAAAATTGGCTCCGGATATTCCTTGCGATAAGCTAACCGAACCTCATTTCCCTCAATATCCCAAATAGCGGAAGCGGTAATGCGTTCCTTAATTCTAATCATTCTTGTCACCGCCGTTCTTGTTCCGCTTAAATGATGCATTTGCCATAATTTCGCTGTTATAGTTCATATAAGGTGTACTGGAGTCAATATTAGACCAGCCAAAGAGCCGTTTGATTTCAAGCTCTGATTTTGCATCCTCCGGATGCAGAGCATTATGCTCCAGTACATCCATTACCTTGGTGCTTCTTCCACTGTGAGTACGAATTTTCTTTGCATCAAGCCCACACCGCTCGGCACAAGACTTGAGGATTTTCAGATAGTTATGATAGGCAAGTGGCCGTCCAACCGATTCTCCACGCAAATTAATAAACAGGTAGTCGCTAATGATACCACCGGCATTTTCAGCAGAAGGACGTTCCAAAAAGAGGTAATTGTTCAATACCTCTGCGGTTTCTTCAGATATTCGCACCGTTCTTAACTGATTATTATAACCTCTCGTTGCATTCTGTCTGCGTTTTGAGCGTGTTGGCTGGATTAACCGTTCTGCTGTGCTATAGTTTCCAAGACACATACTGAGCACCTCATCAATCCGAAAGCCCTCTAAAGTAAGCCTGAATACTGCTTTATCACGCAAGGTAAGAAAGCCGCCACAGAGCAGTTCTTTTTCTTCTTCCGTGTACCATTTGATGTACTCCCGTCTGCCTTTGACATTTGGCAGCTTTCTGTTAATAAGCCGTTTGTATTGATAGGTATAAATCTGCCCATATAGATAAGACTGCGATCTGCACTTACGCTCACTTTCGTAGAATACCATCTCGCTGCCGTAGGTTTGTTCAAGCCAACAATAAAAGTCGGTAATAGCAGTCACATACCCAGATAATGTACTGTAACAGATACTTTCCTGCGGATTGTGAATTTTCAGTTCCTCCATGTCACCGTAAATGAGCTTCTCAATAAATGCCAGCACCATCTTATTGGTTGCAGACTCGTAATTGGTCTTATATTTTTCATGCAGGAAATTAAAAAATACACATAGTTTGTATGCATAACTCTTGCCGGTGCCCAGCTTGTTGATGCTTTTCATTTCTATATATTGATTGGGTGCCAGCATAGGGATTAGGAGGTCTGTCAGCATAAACCGGCAGACCTCCCCACCCGTTGTGGTTTCAAACCGAAACCGTTTTACTTGAAATCGTTTCTCCATGATTTTTATCCTCTCTGTGGTCTTTCCACAGAATAATTATATCACAGAGCATTTTGGGAACTTATCCGGCGTAGTTGAACATCTCTTTAATACGCTGAACCAAGGTTGGGAGAACCGTCTCGCCAAACAATGCATACAGTCCTGCAAGCAGAAGTGCCCCGATGACAACCGAGATCAAAATGGCAATCGCACTGTCAACGAACCCTTCACCTCGCTTATCAGCCAGTACGCATACTGTTTTTGTGTAGGTATTCATTGCTTTCTCTTTTAAGGAATTCATCATTTTCTTCATAGAATTTTACCTCTTTCTTTTAATTTGTATCGTGTACATAAAGTGACATGCTAAAATCGTTGTTTTTACAATAGGGATACATCTCTCAAAACCGCTTGTAGCAAGGGTTAAACGGCGGTTTATATCGTGTACATTTTCTATAGTGTCATCGAAGTTAAGAAAAGATGGCCGTATCAACGAACCCCTCCGCCTTATTGTTTTTCAACGCTGCTTTTACCTTCATTCCCTTTTCGATTAAATAATCCTTCATTTTCGCTTTCATTCATTGACCTCCTGGTTTAATTGTTTGATAAAAAATAAAAAACGAGCTGAAGATCAGCCCATTTACTTATGTGTCTTTCTTCACAGGTTATAACTACATCCCGCATCTTACCGAAACATTTAGCGGTTCACCCTGTTACTTTTATTTTTTATTGGGGGATTTAAAAACACCCGTAATTCATCACTACATGGCACGTACTGCTTTCCATTTTCCTCACAGACAAATATATCGAACACTTTTCCGCCCGCAGCTTTATAAAATTCCTCATAATTATACGGATATTTTTTCCACGGTTCGTCATATGACATGAATCCAAGGTCACGGTCCTCCCGTGTCTTAAACACACGCGTATAAAAGTCTCCGTCCTCCCCATTAAATTTCCGTAGAGGATAAAAATGGTATCCTCCATACTCAAATCTTATCCTATCCACGATTTTTCCCTTTCTATCAGCATGCTTGTTCTGGTATCTCTTTAATTTGGGGCTGATCACGAATCCGGTTCACATTCACTTCCTTTCTACCAATCGGCAAATATAATCCAAAGGCTATTTCATTTCTATTTATCTTATTGTCACCTTTATCCGCTGTAAACTCGCAGATTACAACAGTCCTGCTTATTGGGATTGATATTTTCCTGCCAATAACGGTAATGCTCTGTAACGTCCTCACATACCGTTACTTCCGGTATTTTTATTCTTTTCAATATTTCCAATTTGTCTTCCAAGGGCAGATGTACATATCCTCCCTGTTTCAAGTTGTATCTGCTGAAATCTACATCCTTTAACCAGCCTTTAATCCAACTATTTACCCGCAGGAATTCCACCACACACCGATTTATCCCCAAGGAATTCAACATATTGAAATCCATGAACTCCTCAATCAATGGACTCAGCCTGATTGAAACGTCATATCCTTCATCCTGTAACTTTCGTATTGCTTCTATGCGTTTAGTGGGTATGCTTGCTTTTTCATAAGTCAAGGCTCTGGCATCGTCCAAAGTAGTAACCGTAATCTGGATGTGCGCCAGTCTTTTATCCAGTATCTCCATATATTCCGGTTGTGCAATCATATGGGATTTGGTTACGATCAGATACCCAATACCGCATCGGTTCATTTCTCTGATTGTCTCGTATGTTACACGATGCTCAGCCTCAAAAGGTTGAAAACAATCTGTCATTCCTCCCATGCGTATAATGGTTCCCTGCGGTATCTTCTGAATCTTTCTTTTGATTTTAGCAATATCAGCAATACTCGGCTCTGATGGATTCCAAAATCCACGAAAAGAAAGAAGGGAACGTGCATAACAATAATCACAATTATGTTGGCAGCCACATCCATAGGTATCAAGACGAACGCTATATTGGCATTTATCCCCTTCATTTCCCTTTACTTGCTTATAGAAACTTTTATATTCGCTTCTTATCCCTCCTTCAAAATCCCTACACTATTTATATCTTTATGTAATTTAGAAATGAAATTTTATCCCTTGGATTGCGGGGAGCAGTACCGCCCTGCTTTCTTCTGGTAAAGCATCCAGAAATGTTCTTTACACTACCCCGCTTCATTTAATTTCATCCCATCACACACGCAAAAAAAGCAGGCTGACGAATCAGCCCACCGAAATAATACCCATTATTCAATATTTGCTATTTGCAAATATGTATTTACTTTTGCCATTCCCTCCTCTATCACGTAGATTATCAGCCCTAATCGCTGTATTATTTTCTACAATGTTTTTTCTCCCATACCTTCTAAATCGGGAAAAACCAAATGGCATTCGCAATCACCGTAGATTGCCTCCCTACATACCGGACACTCTTCAATATCACAGCCAAAATGGTGAAAACTCTCAAATGGTGCTAAACAGTCCGGACAGCAATCATCATCACCAAATACTCCCTCAAACCGCTTCTCTGTCCCAAACCTGATACGCGGATAGCTTTTCCCGTTACAATCGCATATTCCTACTTTACAGCCCACACGATTCAGCATTTCTTCGCCACAAATCTCACAACTAGCCATTATTTTTCCTCCCTGAATTTTTAGGATGGAGTTCCCATGTCTACTAAAAGCATGAAAATATGAAATACAAACAAAAACATACAACCTATTACTTTGACACTGAATGATGCAATTTTCAATATAACATAAACAAATCCAAGTAACAATTTTCCTACAAATTTTATCATAGCACATAATATCATCATATTCAATTTTCTCCTTCGTCTTCAAATTCAGAGAATGAACTATAGAAATCAAGCAGATTAAAATCCTTTTCCGTTGCCTTTTCTGCTGGCTCACTCTCACTTTTGGGTTCCTGATCTTCTTTGGTTTTCATGTCTCTCTCGGTAACTGCAGGAATGGTAGTAGTCTGCATTGACCCCAACACGTCTTCCAAGGCACATTTCGTCAATTCACGGAAGTAATCCTCATGCTCTCGTATATTTGACAGGGTACTTTCCAGTTTCTCATATTCTGCTTTTTGTTTCAGATATTCCGTATAATGAATTACCGCCTCAACGATATAGTCATTTTGAGAAGCAAACAGTTCCCGATTGTACGCTTCCAGACAGGTTAATGCCTGGAAATGTGCCGGGTTATTTTTATAAAGCCGAAGCGTTGTAACATACTTATCGTCCATTTATGGCCTCCTTAACCGGCCATGTTCTGCCTGGCCTTCCATATACTCTTTAAGGTTTCTTCATATCCTCTTGCATTCGCATGTATATCTGGAATACAAATTACGTCCTTACCCTCATTATCACCAAAATTTTGCATGATTGAGGCCCCTCCACCCATAAAGATTATTTTTTCCAAATGCAGATTGTACCCATGCTTCTTTATCAAATTATAAATGTATTCCGTATATTTGTTCAATTCCCTGCGGATTACACGAAGATATGTTTCGTCACCTGCATAAGTACCTGTCCGCATAATCGTTTCAATGATATATGGTTTAGCCTTTTCCCCAAATTCAGCCATTAATGCCTCGTTTACATTGGATATACACTTTATTGTGCCATTATTATCTATAATAGGCTGTACTCCACTGGGCCGCATATTTTCTATTGGAACTCCGTCAACGGTTCCTCCTCCGATATCTACCAAAAGACAAGATTTCCCCTGTGTCTCTGCTAAGATATCTGTGATTGCGGCAAACCCTTGCATATATACGCTCACGCCTTCCAGAAATACATTGAACTCCTCTCCCTGATAACGGAAAGACAACTCCCTTTCCCTGCCCAAATACTTCCTGAATGCTTTCATTTGTGATTCATACCACCGCGGCGGTAATCCTGTAGCCATTTTAACAGCCGCCTGATTCTTACCTCTGGCTTTCAATTCAGAAGCAAGTGACGCCAATGTGAGAATATAGTAATCATCGTCTACTGTTTTATCAATTTTTGTATCAACGTCTTCCCTACTGCCGCCGATTGAGTAATACTTTCCCTTAAATTCTAAAGTCTGATTTAGATTACTGGGTTTCACCTTATTCTGTGTCACCGTAGACAAAAAGGCTGTATTTGCTGTTTTCATCTGTCTGTTACCATGGTCGATTCCAAGTATTTCTCTATCCATTATGACTGTTTCCTCCTTATGTTTAATATTCTCCTGCATGTTCCAAAAGTTCAACTTCTTCAACCGCTTCTCCGAAGCCTTCTTCATCTTCCCAATCTGGCACATGTTCCTTAAATGCAATAACAAGATTTCCCTTGTCGTTGTTCTCAAAACCTACATAACCATCTTTTGATTCTTTTCCTAACTGCAATAACTCAATAATTTGGTCAATTTTATACATTTTCATCGTTTCTACCTCTTCTATATGCCATAACGCAGTTTAACGGCTTCCAGAAAATATTTTGCATAGGGGCAGTCAAAGATTTCTCCAACTGCATAATCCGAACTGACTCCCCCAATACAATACCCGTCTTCCGAATCGTCCCGTTTCACTTCCTGTGAAAATCCTGTATAGAGGTTTATCGCCAGCCGTGTCACCTTCACAGAAGCGGAGGTCTGCCACCCGGCAAATAAAACCAAAGGATTCACCTGTAAAGTTTTCTGATCCACAATTTTTGAAAAAGCAGCTCTTGTCTTGTCACAGATACCAAGGGTATATATCATAGCAATTTCTTCACTGTCTTTGCGTGAATTTGGAAGTTCCCTCACCTTTTCACGAAAGAAGCGTTCATGTGCTTCATCGGCAAATATTATATCCATTACCTCCAATTTGTTAATGTCAAACATACATTTCCTCCACTTCTTATTTGGCAGTTATAGTTCCTGCAGGATAGATTCAATATTCTCGTTAAATATCTTTTGCAAGATTAAAATGACTTTGTAGGAGGGTTTTTGCTGCCCATATTCAATTCTCTGATATGTACGGAGGCTGATCCCCAGCTTGTCCGCTAATTCCCACTGCGTCAAATCCTTCGCTATGCGTAATTGTCTAACCCTAGTTACTGTTCATCACCCCCTTTACTCACACATGTTCAGGGGAAATGTCACCATTCATCACCACTTGATTCATAACGGAATTGCTTAATGTAAATGTCGCATTATATAAGGCGGTTAGCAACACTGCCCGCATATTCCTGATTTTTGTTTTCGTCTCTGACAGACTGTTTAAAATAAACTGTATTCTAAACATATCTAATTTCCAGAATACTGACTTAACAATGGCTGTAGGCTTTTCTTCTTGGTTAATGCGAATCGTATCCTTCGTGGAAGTCAGTACGTCAACCGCAACACCAACAATTTCATCCAAACGATCCACATCATAAGGGCGATCAATACATATCGCATCATATTCAATCTTTTCCCTAAATGCCTGCAACGTATTCTGATAGGATTGGACTGGATTGGTATAATCTATAGTTGAAATATGTGTGGTAATATCTGTATTTGTCTGCCTATTACCAGATAGTGCTGTACATTCGGAAAAGTGACACCTGTTATTATGTGGCGTGGCAGGTATCTCTTTTTTCGGGGACACCCTCTCCCTTTTTGGGGGGACAGCCCCCTCTCCAACGGCCGCCATCTCGCTATTATTCACTGTAAAGCACTGTTCTTCAATCATTTCCTCCACAATAGCTTCCCCCCTGTCTCCCATTGATGGGATAGGGGGCGCATAACAGCGTGGATATGTTAATTCTTTCAGTCTTTCTACGATCAACTCAATATACAGTACATTATTTACAACAAGTCCATTCAAGTTGATTGTCCTAAATACTCTCTTTATCGCACCAAGTTTCTCTAAAAAAATGATTGCATTTGTAGCTTCTTTTTTGCTTAGACCAAACTGCTCTGCTATTTGCTGATAACTCCGTTGGAGAAGGTCCGCCTTGAATTTTTTACGAATGGCTATAATTTGCCCGGTACTTTCGTCCCTCAATTCAGTTGGACGATACCAGTAAACAATATCCGAGAGTATGACAATAGCGGTCAAATGCGGTTTGCCTGTTTCCTTTACAATTGTTTTATACCATGCCTGCGGTGTAATATTGCCGGTAATATTGATTTCTGCGCTTGCATCTACAATCGGATTTCCTGTTGTATATTCCCGCATTCTCTTCACCTGCCTTTCTCTTCAAGAGAGACACAGATGGCGCGTAATCTTTCGTCAGATCTCTTTGATATTACAGCCGAGGCAATACATACAACCGCTGATAAACCAACAAAAAAACAAATACCAATAAATACTATCTGCATACCCTTTTCCTCCTAAAACGCATAAGAGGACTAAGGTCAGCTAACAAAGTCGCTTCACTTAGTCCTCTATATTCATTTATTTTATCAGCGCTGTTCTCCCGAAAGAGAGTCTTACTTCGGACGAAGTAAAAGAAAAGGATATTTTGGAATAGGACTAAGTATAAGCAGGTCCCAAACCACCCGGCTGCGACCCCGATCCTAAAAAATATCCCACTCTTTGGAAAACGACACTGGATTTCTAATGAAAAAGCAGTTCGATTGTGGTATAATAAATTAAGACCTAAGTAGCCGCAAACCCTTGATTTCATTGGGTTCCTTGCTAACTTGGTCTTATTATAACACGGTCACCTGCTCCGTTTTCACCCAACAGTCCAAAAATTCCAGTGGGAATTTCTAAATCTGCATGGTTAATTGCTGTAACACCGTTCTTAAAAGTTACTGTCAAATCTTCAATCTGAATACTCATCATCTTACCCTCTTTTCTGAATTATTTTCGGTAATGCCGCCATCAAAATTGCTCCGATACAAATACATAGCATTTTTCCATAAATCCAAGAAACATCTCCATGATTTTCCAAATCTCTGAACGTGTAGGAAAACAAGTTCCATCCTCTTAGGAATTGATCTCCCCATCATCTATCAACTGCCTTCCTTTTTGTCGGTTGTTACTCATAATCCGTTGCCCCATATGCGCATTCCTTCTAAAATTAATTGCGGAGGTATTTGCAATGATTAAGAAAAAATTTGGATTAGCTGTGAAAAAGTATCGCGAGCAACTAGGCTTAAGTCAAGAAAAATTTGCCCTAAGCATTTCGATGAATCGAACTTATTATGCATCTGTAGAATCTGGCAAACGCAATATTTCTTTGCAGAATATTGAAAAAATTGCAAATGGTTTGAATATTTCTCTTTCACAGCTATTTGAAACAATAGACACAATTTTATAGTATACTAAGGAGGTTTATTATGCATAGCTATATAATTAATCACAATATTCACTTTAATTGTGGCTTTCCCCTCACAACTAACAATGTTATGACCGCGATCCACAATACAAATGATGTATTAGAAAAATTACCCGCTTCACTTTTTCGTAGCATCGATTATAAAACAACTAGTGCAATGATTGGTTGCATTCTATGCGAAAATATTGCACTCACAACTGATGGTGCCGCAATCGTGAACCCTATTGAAAAAGGACATCCCGATATTGTTCCTCATAAGGCTGTTAGCTCAACCGAAGAGCAACTTCGCAACTATCCTATAGGTCTTGAAGTCAAATGTACAATTGGCGGTATACCCAAAGATGTTAATATAAATAAAGCAGCACCCCGAATTGATTATATATCAAACGTCACTTGGCAAGCACACCACCAAGAAGTTAATGAACTTTTTGGCATTACTTTTGACTACATACGCACACCTTCCGGCTATAAGCCAGTTATTTCTGCTACATTCTATAGTGATGAACTTTGTGTTTCAGACTGGGGCGATATTAGTGGAACTGAAGGGCGTAATACAAAAGTCTGTGGTATGAAAGCCTCTGGGAAAACTAAAATGGGAGCCGGTTGGTTTGCGATTCTATCTGACACCCCAATTTATTGGCAAAAATATTCTTATCTTTTCAAAATTGTTGCAAAATAAGATAGCAATCAGGAGGAAATGTCTATTTTGGCATTTCCTCTATTCGCTTTAAATTCTCTCCCAAAAGTTTAGTATATACTGGCGTTACAGGTTCTCCTAATATATCTCTTAGCAACATAGCACTTGCATATATTTCTTTTCCATTTTTTCTTACCGTCCACTTATATTCATTTGGATTTATTCCAAAAAGCAATGCCACCTCATATAATGACAATACTCTGTTTTGTGTAGGATGAATATTTTTGTCAGAACATGCATATGCAGAACGTGTTGTTATTGTTGGTGCAGGCTCATCTGCACTCATTCTTTTATATGTAGACACAAAACCTTTAATTAATCTATATTCTCCATCTTTTTCTACCGTTGGTTTTGGTAATAATTTTCCGCATTGCTTACAAAACACATCCTCTTTTTCTGATATATAATGGCATTCTGGACATTCATTATTATCAAATGCACTACAATTAGGTTTTGTATTCGAAATCCAATAATATAATTCAGGTCTTGAAACTGGGACAAAATGTAATGGATGAAAATCAGATTTAGCCATTTTTTTATCAACACTATCCAATGCAGGCAACTGTCCAATGGTTTCTCCTACTGTTTTAAAATTAACTTTATCTAATATAGCTTGAGGAAACAACTTATTGACATCAAATGCTTCACCCATTAATTCCTTATCAACAAATACTCCTATAGTTCTTCTTCTATTCTGTGGAATTCCATATTCGGCCATATTATGAACTTCAAACTTGCCAATATATCCCCTTTTTTCTAACTGAATTTTAAATTCATCTACAAACAAAACCTCTTTTCCATCTTCATTCAGCAACAATGTATTGAACATTCTATCCACATTCTCCCATACGAAAAATTTAGGTCTAAAACGTTGCAATAACACCAACGCATATCTATACAAATAATTTCTTTCATCTATCTTTTTTCTTTTGCCCTCCCTTATAGCCTTTTTTATAGATCCAATACCATTCTTTGACATTCCTTGACAAGGTGGTGTAGCTACCAACATAAATAGTCTTTCACCGTTAAGTTTTTTCAGTGCCTTTTCATATATTTCTTCCAAATGTGTTGCTATATCTCCTACTATTACATCTGAATCAGGATAATTATTTTTAATAATTTCAGCTCTATTTTCTTCTAACTCATTCATTACAATTGGAATATAGTCCGCATTTCTAAATCCAATATCTCCAATTCCACCTCCTGAGAATAAACTTATATATTTGTATTCCTTCATATTTACATCCTCACCTTTAATTGTAAATTTCATGTATATATTGTCATAAATGCAGAATCTAATCAATCGTCCCAAAATGATTCTTTCCATTCAATATTTGGGCTTTCTGCCATAAATACACCTTCATTCAAATTGGGCAGACAACGCCTGCCCAATTCACATCATACCAAAACTTTATGAATAATACTATATTTTCAAAAATTTATGTTGAATTTTCTATTTGTCATTTCAAGGCTCTTTCAAAAATGGTGTAGTAGTGGTATAGTACGCGCCTTATCCTGCCATGAAATCATTGATTTTACAGGCTCTTAGGGAATATTTCAAGATACTGCCGTGGCAGACGAATAGGTTTTTTATCATTGTTTCTTAACTCCTTATATCTTTGATTTTATGGACTTTTTACAGTTTTGTATATTTTTCTATATTTGATAGCGCACCGTTTACTTATGTAGAAGAACTTTATACTAATTATAGACATTTTCTCACATTATGTATAATTAGTAAAAACTTTGTTAATACTTATATATTTTTAATCACGCCATACTTTGTTTCTAAAGCTTTTCTAGTAAGCAACTTTACTTCATTTCTTGTCATCACATCTAATAACGAAATTCCTCCAACGCAATTCACATATTTATTTGCTTCAACAAAATGGTATCTTCCTATTTTTTCGCCCTTTTCTTTTCGTTCTTCAATTACATCCAACACGCCCAAAGCCAATTCTCTATTCGACATAAAATTATTAGAAGACATCAGAATAAGATTTGAAGCAAATGCACTTTCGCATATTAAATCAATTAAATGGTAATGGTTTTTATCCTCTTTGTCATAAAAAAGTTTTCCAGCCCACCAAAGTCTAGAAAGACAATTCATAAAACAACTTCTCTTTATTCCCCTCATAAAGAAAAAAGAATTTAAAATATCTCGTTCATCACCACTTTGTAATTCCTCAGCTCTACGATATTTCACATATTTCCATAACTGTCCAAACAACATTCCAGCCCAAAGCCTTTCATCTGTTGCTATTGCCGGACTTAACCCTCTAAGTGCATCATACAAAATTTCTATATTTTTTCTATCTGATAAATTGAATTTTTCATTATAATCCATTTCAAAATCTTTCACTTGAATTTTCGATTTATGAATCCAACCCTTTTTTTCAAACTGATTCATAAACCACTCATTTGAATTATCGTTGAAATGTGATTTGTATTTTTTAAAATTGATTTTTATATCATTAATAGCATCTTGTGATAGATACATTAATTGCATTTCAATCACACCCTTTCACTACATTCATCTAATTCCTTAAAACTACGGGCTATTGGATCAGAAAATATAGCTTGGCACACGGTAAGTAATGAATTATCATCAATCATTATATCATCTATATTAAATCCATTTTTTAATAAAAGACTATTGATAACTTGAAACCAATGTCTTGAATTCATATCTGGATCGTCCTTATTTATATGCATCCTTTGGATAACTATCATAAGTGCAGGTAATAGCACTAAACTAAACGCAGTTGTTTTAAATATAGTTTTCCCAAGTTGGGCATATTGTTCATAAACATTTTTAGATAATCCAACTAATATATAATTATTATCATCCGTGTCTACACTAAGACTCCCCCTATTTATATCATTCATTTTTACAATCTGAATAACAGAAGGGAATGTTGCCAAATCCCTATCATCTTTTTGAATATCAAAATTCTTAGCAGTTCCAATAGCAATTATTTGATGTGCTTGTAAATCAAAAATTTGTCCGTCATAATCTGGATGAAATTTTTTTGAAGAAAATCCTAACACATCTTCTTTAAGGACAATAAATGATCTAATTTCAATTACTTTTGAAAGAAACTCTGCGTCCAACTTAAACTCAATTTCTGGCTCAAGTGAAAAAAAAACCTCTCTATAACAAGTAGAAGGACATTCAACATGTACGAGAAACTCAGCTTTTTCTTCTGATATTAACTTCTGTATTTCAACATTATTCAATTCAAAAGATAATTTACCATATATTTCCCTAAACTGTGTTTTCACCTCATATTCTACCCTAAACGATGAATCAATATAATCATCTCCAAGGTCATTCAGAATTGGATATGGAGTTAATCTATTTTTTATTCGCATAATAATCCACCTCCATCATACAATATCTATCAAAAGAAACTTCTACCTCAATCTTTAATTTTTCATTTTTTATCATTTTACGAAGATAAATAATATTATCTATAATAGAATCCACCTCCGCACTACACTCTTTTTCTACTATCATTGCTTTTATTATAGGTAACTCAAAATCACTTTGTTCTCCAGATAATGAAAACTCTAATTTTCCTTGTGGTGCAGTTGACGGTACATTAAAGTTCAATATATATTTTCCATTTTTAACATCAGAACATATCAATCTTTTCTTTATATCTATTTTTATATATCCTGTTTTCTTTTCATTTCTATCAAGTCTAGGTTTGGTAACTTGCCCCGGATATGGATTCGGATTTGGGGTTGGAGTATAATCATTTCTTGGTTCGTGTCCACCTCCAATATCTGTTTTTTCATCGCTTTCCTTAACTTCTACCATTTTAGATTTATTTTTTACTGGTGCCACAGATTTACCTATTAAATTTTTAATCAACGTGCTAAGTTCATTCTTACTAACTTTCTCATTATTCTCAGATTCCTTTGTATCAGGCAAAAAATCACTTGCGCCTATTGCATCCATTGAATTAGAACTTACTTTTCCATAACATTTTTTAACAGTTTCACGAATATACTTTCTGAAATCATTTAAAATATTATTATATTTTTTCTCTTCTCCACGACATCTTCCAGGTTCCCAGGCATCATGTGATGGAACTTCCATATTTTTAAATGCTTCATTCATATTATTTCCTTCAATAATAAGAACTCCTGTAAATTCGATACTTCCACTTATCCTATTTTGTTCTAATATTCGCATTCCAGCCTGACGCGTCATCAAAACTTTTCGATTGAAGCCTTCACCTTCCTGCAAATATAGAGTGCACTCACCATCTCTAAATCCATATTTTTTTCCATAAACCTCAGCATCTAAAGAAATTTTCTTTATCTTTGGATCCGCTGATGTTAATAAATGATAATACTGAAGTAAATCCTTTACATCTTCTCCATCATATGGATTTAGCTGTGCCATATATTTATGTACACTCTTTTTATCTATAATCTCCCCTTGTATATTTACAACCAATTTTCCTTTAACTAATGAAACAAGGAAATCCATCAGTACAGCACGAATAAAAATCTTTTTAAATTCTTCAGTCTGATGCATTCCAAATATATATATATCTGTTCCCGAATCAGTTCTTTTATATGTCTTATCAAAATCGGCTAACTCGGGGATTGCCATAAAACTATCATCTTCTGAATAATATCCTACACCCGTTGTCCATCCTCCAATAGTCTTATCCTCAAATGAAATCAATTTTGCAACTCCAAAATTTGAAACTCTATCATTTATATCTAACGATGAATAAAAAACTGTTCGCAAATCAGAACACGCAAATGCTGCTGCTTTTCCAATACCAAAACTACCACCTGAACTTTTCCCCTTATTTGATGAACCACTTTCTTTTACCAACCGACTCCAGTTTGTACCTTTTCCGCAAGTATCGCTTCCTGTTAAACCTATTGTATTATGATCACTTATGCGCAGAACTTTTATCGTTGGTTGACATATAACATTTTCTGCACATTGAAAAAATTTCAAAGCATCTGGTTCCTCTTTATTGCTTTCTTTACACTTTTTAATAAATTTCTCAAAATCATCCACATCTGGTATGCAATCTCTTGGCATATCAAAACTAACAAATTCTACTAAAACAGGTTTATTTGTATTTGGAACTACAACGTCCAATGAATTCTGAATGCTTTCTCTTTCTAATGATCTATAGATATTTGCAGTAAAAGTTTCAATACCTGCATCATTTATTCCAACAATAGTGGAATTTTGATTAGAAATAAATCTCCATTTTTTCATTTGTTCTTTTTCTTATTCTCCTATAAACCCTAATTTATTCAATTGCTCTACCACATAAGTTCCTTTTACCCAGTAATTTTGTCTGAGTATTTTTAAACCATTCACGGTCACTTTATCTGTTGCATCGCTGCCTGTACCGCGAAAAAAAATCACATTATCCAATGCTTTGGGAAGATTTGTTTCCATCATCTCAATACCTGTTTTCGGTGTATACCGAATAGAGCCATCTTTCTTCCTCATAACTGTTACTGTTAATTCACCTGTCTGTACTAAACGTTTTGCTTCTTCCCAAGATTTTCTAACCGATGACATAATTTCATCTGAACCCAGTTCCAAAATTTTAAATCCCTCAAAAGTATTATCACCATAAACCACATCAGTGTTCATTATTTTCCTATTAGGACTTACTGATATTCTTGGATGTTCCTGGAAAACTGGACACAGCAATCTGTAATCATTAAAGAAGTTATAAACATCTGTGTCTTCAAATACTTTTTCTTCTCCGTCAATAATTTGGAAATCAGAAAAATCCAAAGGACATGCAGACAACTTCATATCTTCTGTTCTTCCTCCGTTCTTATTCAAAACAACAATCTGTCCATGTAACCCCAACTTCGCAAGTTGTTCAATCTGAGAAATCTTTCTAGTTCCCCCAAACATCTTTGCAATGATTTTTTCCCCTGCTTGTTTACAGCTTAGATTATTATCCACACCAAATTCACGGCATAACTCATTTAATGTCTTTCCTCTATATCGTCTAGTGTATTCCCTACATTCCTTTTCGACATCATTTATTCCCAGATAATGACGGTTAGATTGTTCATATGTATTGTTTATGGAACTCTGTACGATAACCGTTACAAACCTTGCTCTAAAACGAAACCTGGGAGAATTCGGATATTTCGGAGAAGTATCCAAATACTCCAATTGCTTATTCACAACTGTAGAAAGATTCGGATACTCTTCTTTCCTAATTTCTTCCTCTGAGTATCTCTCATGAATATCAGTAATAAAATCATGTACTTTTTGCCAATCACTTGCAATGATCGCTTTATCATCCGCAGAACAATTGTAGAAATAAAAATTCTTTAATGGAAAATCTTTATACTCTGCTGCTTTTATAGTCATCTTTGAAAGATAATGATAATAAACAAATAAGATTCTCTGTGATTTATGCCAAAATTTAGATGTTTCAAAAGTCTCTAATTCTATCGTAGATATAGATACTGCTGTAATACTGCAAGGCTCTTTCGCTTTCCATACATTTCTCGATTTTTCCTGAATACCGATAGTCTTCAATTCTACATCTTCATCATCCACATTCAAATCAGGTATTTGCTTATTATTTGCCTTATAGCCGAACACAGACTGCTCAATTACATCTCCGGCAATACCCGTTACCTTGGAATTCGTAACTGTCTTATCAAAAACATGATTTACATCCACCTCTGCAAGAGTTTTGCCTATGGTAGGAATCAGAATATCATATATCTGCTCTGTCGTATAATGTGGAATCTCTTCCAACAGATTTATTTCATGGATACTCATATTCCATTTCCTTTCTTATAAGATTTTAATCTTCTATACCGTTTGTCATTTACAGATGCAATTTGTTAGGTTAAGCTCTCTATGTTCCTATTTAGCTGGCTTTTGCATGGACAGGATTCCCCATAAGTGCTTTTTCCAAACGCAATTATTCCTGGTCGAAAATAGCATCAAGGGTTCTTTCCATATCCTCAATCAAATTAACTACCAATGCATTTCCCATCATAAAACGTCGCTTTTTAAGTGGCATTTCTACGATTTCTCCATTGAGCAAACAAAATTTTGTATGATCTGTTGGAAATCCTTGGATACGTTCCGTCTCCGTAGCTGTTAACAATCGGATTTTTCCTGTCTTTTTATCTTTTACAATATGTGTTGTCCTACTAAAACTACCCTCTGAAGTCAGCATGGTACGGGCAGGTTTATCATAGCTATCCAGCATCGCAATGGCTCCCTCAGAAAAGATATATTCATGACCATTCGCCGCCATCCTAGAAAGCTTTTTCCCTCCCTTTATATACTGCCATGTTTGACGATCTTCTTTAGGTAGTTTTCCCTTTGTTTCATCACATCTCGTAACAAAGGGATCCGTATAATAAAGCTTCTCTTCTGAGATAAAATAAGATTCATCCACATCTCCTGATTCCATAATGTCTCCTAATGTTATCTGTGTGCCATCATACTTGGGTGTCGTCTTAATACTATATACAACTCCATCTTTCATGATCCCTGTATTTTCAAATCCGAAACTAAAACTCTCAGATAACTCACCTATCCCCTCTGGAAGTTTCGTTATTAAAATTTTCTTATTATCAACATCATTAACAGGAAATGTTTCAGCAAAGAATCCGTCCTTCAACAAAACTTTACCCATACTTATTCTCTGTGTTTCTAAATTGTCACTATACTTATATCCAACTTTTTCTTGAATCGTAGCGCAGTATTTCATATCATCCCTATAAGCAAAAATAAATGTACGTCTTCTGCGCTGTTGATATCCATAATCTGCCGCATTGATCACACGCCATTCGACCGTATATCCCTGATCCCTAAAGCAAGTCAAAATAATTCCAAAGTCTCTTCCTCTCTGTTTTGCTGGAGACTTTAATAGTCTATCAACATTTTCAAGCAATATAAATGGAGGCTGTTTAGCTTCTATAGTGTCTCGTATAGACCACCATAAGACACCCTTTTTTCCTTCTAGTCCCTTTGATGTAGCTAATGATGAAGCCACCGAATAATCTTGGCAAGGAAATCCACCTACCAGAAGATTAAAATCAGGAATAGATGACTTATCTACCTCTTCTATATCGACGTTTGTGGTATCGTTCCCATTCACATCATATCTAGTGCCGAATCGATACACATAACAATCATGTGCATACTGCGTTTTCTTCTCTGCTGGTTCCCACTGATTGAACCAGACAGTATCCCATTTTTCTTTTTTATTTACATCCTCTAACGTCTTTATATGGTTCAATCCACAACGGAATCCACCTACTCCTGCAAATAACTCACAAACAGTCTTCTTCATTTAAAACTCCTCAATCTATTATTTTATATACAACCATTCCGATTAATTTTATGATAAATACAGAACTTTGTAAAGATCTTTTTCTATTTTTCTAAAAATCTTTTTTCTAATTGGCTTAATATGTAAGAATTATTCAACCAAAAACATTGTTTTGGAAATTTCCTGCCGTCTGGCAAGTCATATGTATCTTTTGCATTTCTTGCGTGTGGTCTGACGTGACATACTGGATTATCAGATGCTTTAGGAAAATTATTATAATTTTTCCCGTTTCGGACTTCTATTTTCAATCCATCCAGCATCACTTGCTTTGTCGCTTCCCATACAGATTTAACATCACCTTCCAAATCTTTGTAAGGAATATTCCAAAATTGACATCCTTTCAACCTTAATTCACTTTCTCTATCATATTTATAGACAACAAACAAAAATCGGGTCTCACGGAGATAATTTCCAAAAATAGAGTCATCCCACTCCTCTTGCACCAATTCTTTAAATTTAAATGTAGGAAATGACATATTTTCTCTGATTTTATTATTTTTTTCAATCCTGATAGTCTTCACCGCAATATTTGCTTTTTCAAATTCCTCCGCATGATTTCCCTTAATGCCCAATATCCTATACGCTAACATTGCTTCTAGATTTTTTGTTTTTTTCTGAATATCAATCTGAAATTCCTCACACAATTTTTTGACAGTATACCCACAATATGTATTTATCTTCTCTACAACATAATTTTCAAAAGAGACTTCTGCCTTTCCTTTAATAATTGGTTCATATGTGATTTTACCTGGAATAATGTAATTATTCAGAACATAGGTCATATATGAATTTTTAAATGCAAATGCCCTCGGTTTTGCCAATTCACTACTAAACGGTTGTTTTCGTCTATCTCTTGAACTGGAGGCCTTTGGTGCAGCGCCCAGATATAGAGTATCACTTTCAGACAGTTCATGTGCCTTACCAGCCCTTATTTTTTCTGATATAACATAAAAATCTTGTTCGATAATTTTGATATCCTGTTCCGGTGGAGAAAAAAGTTTCACATAACCAATTTTATAATCCAATCTATTCTCAATTTCTTTTTGATACAAATAATAAATCAGTAAAATCAATCTTGCTTTTTGCCACATATGGCTTTCTACAAAGGTTTCATTAACCACTGAATAGTAATCGATCATAGTTAGGATAAGCCTCTCCTTTGCAGAAATAGTTCCATTTTTATTTATCTTATATGGTGTGACTTTTAGTTCTACTCCAGCTTTTTCAAAATCTGGTTTAGCATCATTATTTGCCTCATAATGAAAATATCTTTCTTCAATTAATTCACCAAGTCCACCTTTTCTTTTTTTATTTTCGTGTTTCGCTTCGTAGTTGTTTATTTCTCGAACAACCATGGCTTTTGTTATATCATCTTCTACACATACCTCAGCAAAAGTTTTTCCTACCAGTTTTTTTCCGTATTCTTCAATCGATATGGGATCAGCTTCATCATATTCTAATTTGTATTGCATATTAAATCTCCTCATCATAATCTATCTTCTCAATTTTTTGATCAAAAATCACTTCCTCTATTACCCGAATACATTCTTCTGGTTTTTCCAATATGTCTTTCCCCCAAAAATGAATAACTGACCATCCCAGATATTGTAGTGCCTGATCTTTTTCAATATCCCGCTGCATATTACGCTGGATTTTTTTCACCCAATAATCCGGATTTCTTCCTTTTTCCAAGCGAGGCCGCAAAATTTCCCAATCTTTCCCATGGAAAAACTCACTATCACAAAAAATAGCAATATGATATTTTATTAAGACTATGTCTGGCCTTCCCGGTAAATCTTTATAATTCTTTCTATAGCGATATCCCTTTTTCCACAATTCCTTTCGTAGTTTTGTTTCAATCACAGTGTCTTTTCCACGAATACGACTCATAGTTTTATGACTTTTTTCTGTTACTTCTCCATGAAATCTTGGTTCAGTAGGTTTTTCTATTCCCACTAAATATCAACTCCTATTAACTAAAGTATACAATTAATTTTTAAAGGCTGACCACCTTACTTCTTGCACTAATAGAAGATTCTAATCGTCTCTTGATTTACGGTCAACCTCTATACCGTCCGATATATTTTTCGTAAACCACTATGTAAATTTGCGTTTTTCCAAGGTTAAATTATACGGCTTTTCGGCTTTTCCACCACTATATTTAATAATTCTCTATATAGTTAAACAATGTCCGCGATGTTGTCTGATTTGCAATCCTGAATCTCACATACCCTACCCAACACTCCCACGCGGACATTTTCATTTTCCCAAGTTTCACTAGCGCATTGGTATGAATTTTTGCAGATATAATCAAATCCATTATCATCATTTTACGTTCTTCATATATTTTCCATAATTTACAGGCATTGATTCGCCCCTATTTTTTGTATAACCAGCAAGTCATTATTTGTATTTTAACATCTTGTTCACTTGTACACAATCGAATAATCCTAAATTGCAATCTTCATTGGCACCCCTTTACCTATATCATTGTGCCCCCGAAAATCTTGCTTTGCATATCTCATGCCCGTATATAATATATCGTACCCTTATGCTCAACTTCACAATAATTTCAGAATCTACCCAAAACTTATCTGTACCATTCTAGGCGTAATTGCCTAAGCCCTTTCGGAATCAAAAAAGCTTCCCGAAATTTACTGCTGCTGTTTTACTTCCGGCAAAGATTTTACCTCTTTAGGTTCCTCCCAGGCATAATGCACTGCGGAATTATCATATACCAATGACAAAATTTTACCACAAGTGACAAATGATTGCTATACAGAACATCTACAATAATTTTTCCATCCCCAACCACTCCTACGCAAACATAAAAGCGATCATAATATCAGGCTCACCCCCAATACCATGACCGCTAACTGCTCCAAACCTATATTACCCCACAATATTATGAGGCACATACTTTTCTACCGGATAACTATTTCCTGCTGCATAAGTTTTATACCGAAGCATCTTTTCTCTTTGCCAGTTCAGATATACGCCTGACAATCTCCATATCACTTTCCTGTGTTTTATCATGTTTTCCCTTTACAGTCACATCTGTCCTGCTTCTCAAAGTATCTGCATAACAGTTAGACTGCAGCAGCCTTCCGGCTGCCAGGGGTATGCTATCCTTACCAAATTTTGTTCTGCCGCCTACTGCATCTCCATAAACGGATAACCATACATTAATTTTGTTTTTAAAACACCCATTTACATACTTCTTAATACAAATGCAGTAACCTAACCGCACTTTTTGCCGCTTTATATGTGAAATTTTCCAGCTCTCTTGCTGCATTTTTTAATTCTTTTCTTATCTCTATCTGCTGCGGACAGTGTTTTTCGCATTTTCCACACGCAACACACTGGGAAGCGCCGGAAAAATTCTTACGAAACGCCGTACATCTCAAATAATCCATCCTGGCAGCGCTTTTCCCCTCTGTGTAAACAGCATTATAACAAAGAAATGTTCCGGGGATATCCACGCCTTTTGGACAGGGCATACAATACCCACAGCCTGTGCAGCCCACCTTTACGCTTTTTTTAATCTCTTCTTTTACCTGGTCTATCAATTCCTCTTCTTCTGACGTCAAACTGCCTGCAGGACTTTCTGATGCTGTCCGAACATTTTCTTTCACCATCCCCATGGAATTCATTCCTGATAGAACGCAGGTCACTTCCGGCTGATCATACAGCCACTTGAAGGCCAGAGCGGCCGGGGTGATTCCCTTCCCCTGCTGCCTGATAAGCTGCTTTGCAGAATCCGGCAAAAGATTTACCAGACGTCCTCCCCGCAGGGGTTCCATAATGATAACAGGCATTCCCTTGGCATGGGCATACTGTAACCCCTCTCTGCCCGCCTGAGAATTTTCATCCAGATAATTATACTGGATCTGACAGAAATCCCAATCGTAGACATCAATCAACTCTTTAAACATCTCTGTATTTCCGTGATAAGAAAAGCCAATATTCCGAATAGCATCGGCGGCTGTTTTTTCTTTTATCCAGTCCGGGATTCCCATCTTGACCAGCTTATCCCAGGTAGAAGTATCTGTCAGCATATGCATTAGATAATAATCCACATAGTCTGTTTTAAGCCTCCTTAACTCCTCCTGAAACGTCTTCTCCACACCGTTCATGGATTTTATCATATAATGAGGCAGTTTTGTGGCAATATTTACTTTGGAACGGCAGTGATTCCGGTGCAGTATTTCCCCCAATGCTGCTTCACTTCCAGGGTAGATATAGGCCGTGTCCAGATAGTTCACTCCTGAGGCAATTGCCTCCATCACTTCCTTTTCTGCCTTATCCAGATCAATACTGCTGCCCTTTCTGGTAAATCGCATACATCCAAAACCCAGGGCAGAGATTTTGTTTCCTTTTTTGTCTTCTCTATATTCCATTATTCCTCCCTCACTGCCAACCAAAAATCTATCGCTTGACTACAAAACAACTCCGCTGCTTTCTAAAACCCACCCCTCTCTCAGCCATACTTTCCAAGACATGCATCTCCCAATAGATCAAACTACTCTTGTCAGCATTTCATAATATTGCTCGGCTATGTTCAATGCATGGTCACCAATACGTTCAAAGTCTGTCAGCAATTCAGAAAAGAAAATACTGGCATCTGCCACACATTCGTTTTTACCAATTCGCTCCATCTGCTGCCTCAGATTTTCATTTCGGATATCATCTATTTTCTGCTCGTCACGTGAGGTTTTCTCCAGCATGGTTTTTATATCTGTGATCTGATCCCCTGCAACATCTTCCAGAATCTGAAGGCTCATACTCTTCATGATCACAATTTCCTGTTTTGCTTTATCTGAAAAAACAACCCCCATTTTTTTCATGCTGGCTGCATATCCCAGAATATTCATAGCATGGTCACCGATCCGTTCCAGGTTTCCCAGAATCTTATAGTATCCACTGATTTTAACAGAATCTTCCGCTGCCATCTCATGGTGCATCACAGACACGATATAGCGGGATACTTCTGCATTCAGATAATCAATATACTCCTCTTTCTGTTCCAGCCCCTCTTTACTTTGTACTGTATCGTGAAATACCGCATCAAAACTGCCCGCAACCGTTTCACAGACAATTTTCCGCATCCGCTCTATTTCCAGATTGATCTGTGTCAGGACCACAGCCCCCTGCCCCATGGGGTAATGCCTTTCAAACGGCTGTATATATTCCAGGTGGAATATTTCTTCCTGCTCACTTTGTTTATCCGGAAGAATCTGTTCTGCAAGACGCGCCATATAGGTACCAAACGGCAGCAAAAGCAGCGTGGTGACAATATTAAATACGGTATGGACATTGGCGATCTGAGCTACCGGATTTCCCGGTGTAAGATGTTCCATAAAAACAGTAAACGGTGTTAAGAGACAGATTACTGTAAATATGATTGTACCGATTATATTGAACATTAGATGGATCACGGTTGTTCGCTTTGCATTCACTTTTGTACCAATAGACGCTAAAACAGCCGTAATACAGGTTCCGATATTTTGTCCAAACAAAATGTATACCGCACTGGAAAGAGGGATCATACCTGTGCCTGCCAGGGCCTGTAAAATACCCACAGATGCTGATGAAGACTGTATGACAGCGGTAAACGCAGCACCTATCAAGATGCCTACCAGCGGGTTACTGAATGTAGTCATAAAGTGAATAAAAGTTTCTGAATTCTGAAGCGGTACCATGGCAGCCCCCATCATATCCATACCAATAAAGAGCACACCCAGACCCGCAAAAATCTCACTGATATGCTTTACTTTTTCATTTTTGACGAAAAGAATAGCCGCAACCCCCAGAAAGGCGATCAACGGAGCAATAGCGCCGATATCCAGTGCGATGAGCTGCCCGGTAATTGTTGTACCGATATTGGCGCCCATAATGACCCATACTGCCTGGTTCAGGGTCATGAGGCCGGAATTTACAAAACCAACCACCATAACAGTGGTAGCGGAAGACGATTGAATCACTGCCGTTATCGCAGCTCCGGCAAAGACTCCTTTGATCCGGTTGGAAGTCAGCCTTTCAAGAATCTGCTTCATTTTGTTTCCTGCAGCCGTCTCTAACCCATTGCTCATCATCTGCATGCCGTACAAAAACAACGCAAGACCACCAAGTAATTTTAAAATATCAGATATTTCCATTTTTATTCTCCCATTTCTGTCATTTTACTTATTCTGTAACTTGTGCGTATCGGAAAGATACGTGAGTCTACAGAGGACGTTTTTTTCCGTCCGACTTATGGGTGATATTCAGTTTGACACAAAACTGATTGGGCAGCGAAGCGTAAAACAGGAACAACAAAAAAATGCCTCCGCCGAGCACAATGGAAAAAATGTACAGAGACATATTAAGATTGGAAAGCCAATGAAAGGGAGTCTGTCTTCCCCTGAATTGTTTTAAAACCTGTTGAAAAAGCACTCTGAAAGACGGTACAAAATTATGTACTGTCTGCTCATCTATGTCAGATTCATCTGACTGGATCATTTGTTTATTTTCATAATCAGCCACGTGGGAATCATAACGGTTTCCTTCCACCCAGGCATTAGAAAAAACAGCCAGTCCTGTACCTGCCAGCATAAATAGGGCTGCTGCTAAAATAATAACTTGATATGTAAATTTATTCATGATAATAAAATGTTTTCTCCTCGGCAAAACAGAAAAATCTACCCTCTGCTTTACAAAACTTGCTATTATGCCAAATTTCCTTAAATAATGATAACCAGCAGACTTGTTAAACGCGCTCTGAAAGCCATTAGCTTTTTCTCAGTTGTCATGGAATATAGAAAGCAGCAGCCGGTAAGATCACCTGAGAATGCCATACGGTATAGTGAATGCGCCGTGTCCCATCCGACATACTTATCCTACCAGGTTTGTTATGAAATCCTCTCATAAACAATATCCGGTTTTCATCTTCTAAGATTAACCATATTATAGACGGTCGGCTTGGCAAAGTCAATTTTTACAAGTATTTTCCCTCCAACTTTTCGACACGAGCTCCTTTATTATAGTAATAAATACCGGTCGGCCCCAAAAAAGTCAACGGATTCCCAACCCCTTAACCCTCACCTCCCTATCCTTGATTTTAAATCTCCAATATGTTATCCTTGTATAAACTTTAAGTTAATGCAAGAAGGAGGTTCGATATGTATAACCACATGCTGGATACCTTTCTAGCGGTTGCTGACTGCGGCAGTTTTACCAAGGCGGCTGCCCACTTGTATATCTCTCCCACCGCTGTTATGAAGCAGATGAATGCCCTGGAAAATCATCTGGATGTAAAACTGGTAGAGCGCACCCCATCCGGCGTCCGTCTGACGGCTGCGGGAAATGTTATTTACCGGGACGCCAAATTCCTGATCAACTATTCCCAAAAGTCCCTTGCGAGCGCCAAAGCTGCCCTCCATGCAAATGATACTACTTTCTGCATCGGCACCTCTCTTTTAAACCCGGCAAAGCCATTTATGGATCTATGGTATCGCGTGAACAAGGAGTTTCCTGCGTATAAGCTGCATCTGGTTCCTTTTGAAGATGATCATGAGGGGATTTTGACTGAAATAGAACAGTTGGGAAAAAAATTCGATTTTCTGATCGGTGTGTGTGATTCCAAGGAGTGGCTTTCCCGCTGCAACTTCCTCCCTCTCGGGCGATACCGAAAAATGATCGCCGTATCCAGGGAACATCCATTGGCAGGTAAAGAACAGATCCATATAGAAGATTTATATGGTGAAACATTGATGATGGTTGCGCGCGGAGATTCCGGCGTCAATGACTTTCTGCGCAGCGATTTAGAAAAACACCATCCTCAGATCAGAATAGAGGACACCCCTCCGTTTTATGATTTATCGGTGTTTAACCGCTGCGCAGAAACCGGAAATATTCTCCTCACCATTGAATGCTGGCAGGAAGTCCATCCGGGACTTGTATCTATTCCGGTAAATTGGGATTATAGTATCCCTTATGGTCTGCTGTATAGTTTTGATGCGCCTGATGACGTCTGCAGGTTTGCAGAAACGGTAAAAAATCTCATATAGAGCAGAGCTCTTCTGCTTTATTCCAGCAGACTCCGCACCATCTCCGCATTAAAAACTACTTTTGACAAATGATTCACTTCAATCTGATACAACGCATTGGCTGCCATATGCTCTGCTGCCTGCTCCAGATCACGGATACCGGTAGTGTCCGCATATTTTTCCACAACTGCGTCATAAGCTTCTTCCGTTACAACGCATTCCTTTTCCTGCAGGCCCATGCGCCCCAGGACTTTTGGCAGGGCATACCGGGAGAAAATGATTTTCTTCTCTTCCGCCGTATAATCCGGAATATCAATGACAGCAAAACGCGACATGAGCGGTGCACTGATCTGCTCCTTATCATTGGCTGTGGCTATGGGATATACGCCAACAGTGGGAACCATACATTCAATATAATTGTCTGTAAAGCCCAGGTTATCAAGAAGTGTCAGAAGGACATCTGCCGGATTTCCATTGCCTTTTCCCGAAGAGGCCTTATCCAGTTCGTTGATAATAAAGACAAGGTTGGATTCACCTGCCATGGAGAAAGCCTCCATAATAATTCCCGGCTTTGCATTTGCATAGATACGGGAACTTCCGGTCAACTGTTCCGGGTCGTTGATAGAACTCATATCCAGCGTTGTCCACGGCAGTTTTAATATACGTGCAACCGCATAAGCAATCTGGGATTTTCCCGTTCCGGCAGGTCCCACCAGTAAAATGCCGTATGCCGGAAGGGTATGGGTACGGTTGATCTGTATGATCGTCTCCATGATCCGCTGTTTCACCCGCTCCATACCGTAAAGCTCTTCATCCAGAATTCTGCGCGCTTTTTCAGGATCAATAGCTTCAAAATAATTGTTCTTCCACTGGATATTCATCATGATGGAAAGTGCACGCTGGGCATGGCGCCTCTCCTCAGGGGATACCTCATGAGAGCGGGCAACAGCCAGATTTCTCCTTGCCCAAAGGCGGATATTGTCCGGCATAGTCTTACCTGCACAGGTCATGAAGTCTGTGATGCTCTGCAGACTGGTGAGTTTCATACTGTCGCCGGTCTCCTCCTGGTCTTCGTCCTCATTCTCCTCCACAGGCGCACTGCCTGCCAATAATCTTTCTATCATAAACTGCAGAAAACCATCCTCAGCGGAAAGCTTGGTTCCCCCACCAAAAGCGATCTCCCGAATCTTGTAAACCGCATAGCCGTCTTCCCTGTTCTCGCCGGACAGGCGCACATTGATGTGGTTATCACCCAGCCAGTGGATCAGGCTGACAAAGCGGGCATCTATCTGCAGAATATCTGCACTGACCGTTTTATCCTCCTCCTTAAATTCAAAGGCCGTCTGCTGATTCTGATTGGCAAAAACACCGCAGGAATGGTGCTTCCATTTCCGCTCATGGTTGTCCAGAAGCAGAATGGGCCTGTCCGGGGAGGCTGTATTCTCATTGGAACGAAACACGGTGTATGTACACTGAAACTCACTCTTCTTTTTATTGTCCGAATTGCTGAAATCAAATACTGGCATAATTGCGTACTCCTTTTGTTATATTAGATCATCACACATACTATGTGATAATTGCTGATACACGAGCTGCCTTACAGTATCACTTCAAACTGCAAGGTCCCTGCAAGTATGTAGTATACCTATTTTTTTATTCTTTTACAAGCTCATTGTGCTTTGCCGGCACAAAATTTTTTTATTTTTTTCTTGACATAGCTCCTTTTCTATGGTAATCTATAGAAAGTGTTTTGATAAAGCCTTGATTTCGCATACAGCAGTAAGTCATTCTTTTATTAATGATTTACTGCTATATGCGTTTTTTGTTTTGTAAAATGCATATAAAAAATAGGAGGTATCTTTCATGAATAAAGGTACAGTAAAATGGTTTAACTCAGAAAAAGGTTTCGGATTTATTACAGGGGAAGACGGATCTGATGTATTCGTACATTTCTCAGGGATCAATTGCGATGGTTACAAATCTCTTGACGACGGCCAGGCCGTAACTTATGATTTAACTCAGGGAAACCGCGGTATGCAGGCTGTTAATGTTTGTGCCGCTTAAGCCGGAATATTATTTCACTATCCTATCAATGCCTGCACGCAATCAGCAGTGACAGGCATTGATACTCTGTATCTTAACTAGTCAGAGCTATGGTTGATCCATACAGCTAAGTCGGCGGGGTTTATACATTATTCCTTGCTGGCTCAACCTAAAATCTCATTCAATTTATATATATTTCTATAAAAAATCCCAACCTCAATATTTCCCAATTTCATATATCTTACTGACATTTTTTCAAAACCTGCATATAATAAAGCAACAAATAATGCTCAGGTACACATATTATGAACAATGATCCCCGAGGCACGATCATCCAGCAAGGTAATGTTATGCGCATAGATAACGCTCTTGTTGAGGATGTATTTTGTTACGATAACAAGATAGGACATATCCTTGTATCTTACGCGGTCCCCGAAGGAAACCAGACGGTCTCGATACAAAATCTGCGTTTAAACGTGGGAAGAAACACAGTCATCCTGGATGCCTTTGGCAGGCGCATTGACTCATGCCAGATTCAAAAAGGCATGTGGGTAAATGTTGTGTTCTCTTCACGTATGACCAGAAGTATTCCCCCACAGGCAAATGCTTTTCTGATCCTTGTCAAGAGACAGCCCCGCCCACAGACCAGTACCACAACGGGAAGGATCGCTTCCATTGATCTGAGAAACAGATTCCTCTATACAGGCGATCCAAACGATATAAACAGTCAGACCAGATTTGTCATAACTGATGACACGGTCATTTTAAACCGTTCCGGTATTCCGGTGAGTCTCCGCTTTCTCCGTCCCGGACAGACGGTCAGGATCACCCACGCAAACTTCCAGACAGCCAGTATTCCACCACAGACCACTGCCTTCCGGGTACAGGTAATATAAGAAAAAAAGCTGGCATCTCATACACAAGTGCCAGCTTTTTTTAACATTACACCTAACAAAGATAAAGCTATGGTATCACAGTACAATTCCCAGCATCTCTATCAGAATTCCCCAGAACACGCCTGTTCCGTATAAAATCCCTATGAGTCCCAGGTTTTCTTTCACTCCCTTATTGGTTCTGCAGAGCACCAGAATACCTACGCCCGCGCCTACCAGAAGTCCCGCCATCATCTGTCCGGCTCCCAGAATACCGGTCAGGTAGAGTTGGGTGATCACCACAGAGGAGGCACAGTTAGGGATCAGTCCTACCAGTGCGGCCAAAAACACACCAACAACCGGTTTTGTGCTGATAAAGTATCCGATCTTGTCACTTCCCACCAATTCCACGCAGAATCCGATCACCAGGGATATGAGAAAGATGAAGACCGTAATCTGAAGCGTGTGTAAAAAAGCCGATTTGATAATGCTGCCGTTCTCACAATGGCAGTGTTCGGATTCGCACAGATCATGGATATCTTTCTCATGATGTTCCCTGTGTATATGATTATGTTCTTCCCGCTCTCTCCTCTTCTTGCCGCCAAAACGCCATAATACATCAATGGCAGACCCGGATACAGCTCCAAGAACAACTTTCAGACCCAGGATCCGCAGGATTGTACCTGCTGCCACAGATTCGGAGATAAAGATAGGAAGCATTTCATCTGAAGTGGAAAGAAAAATAGCCAGCAGAGTTCCCGCTGATATGACGCCTCCGGAGTAAAGGCTGGCTGCAGCGGCTGAGAACCCACACTGGGGAAACGCACCTGCCACACCGCCAATGAGAGGCCCAAAATGCCCTGACTTTTGCATGATCTGCTTAGACTTATTCTTTGTTTTATGTTCCAGATATTCCATGACCAGATAAGTCAGGAACAGGAAAGGAATCAGCTTGGCTGTATCCAGCAAAGCATCTAAAATCACGTCGAGTATCATATCACAGCTCCCTTCCGCAGCAGAATATTTATTCGCATTCCAGTTTCTAATGATAGCATAAATGCAGGACAAACTCAACGCCGGATTATTATTTTTAGCAGATACTTCCAAAATGCAGAGCGGCAGCGGAAATCTATCATATCAATTTCCGCTGCCGCTCTTCCTATGCGTTCAGATAACCTGTATATTCACTTGTATGAAGCAGCCGGTTGGCATTCTCCACCCGCTCTTTCGTGGGAGGGTCAATCCCCTGCAGGGGATAAGGGATGCGCATATCCTGCCATTTAAAAACCCCCAGCGTATGGTATGGCAGCACTTCAAAGCGCTGAACATTGCCCAGGCCTTTTACAAATGCGTCCAGCCGTATCAGGTCTTCGTCATAATCGTTCCGTTCCGGCACGAGAACGTGGCGAATCCATACAGGCTTGTTGATTTCGGCCAGATATCCAGCCATATCAAGGATGTTTTCGTTGCTGCATCCTGTCAGGATTTTATGCTTTGCGCTGTCAATCTGTTTGATGTCAAGGAGAAGTAAATCCGTGGCTTCCATAAGGCGGCTGAATTTATGGAAAAACGGGTCGTGCCTGGAAAACGGATTTCCGGAAGTATCCAGGACCGTATGCACCCCTTCTTCCTTAGCCTTTGTAAAAAGCTCCAGCAAAAAGTCCATCTGGAGCAGCGGTTCCCCGCCGCTGACGGTTATTCCGCCTTTGTCTCCCCAGTAGGCTTTATAGCGCAGAGCCTGCCCTAACACCTCATCTGCTGACATCATATCCATGGAGCTGGTGCTCCAGGTATCCGGATTGTGGCAGAACTGGCAGCGCATCCTGCAGCCCTGCAGAAAAATCACAAACCGGACCCCTGGCCCGTCCACGGAACCAAAGCTTTCGATCGAATGGATGGAGCCTTTTCTCGAACTAAATGCGCTCATGTGCGGAGCGGGCGATCACGTCAAGCTGCTGCTCGCGTGTCAGATCAATGAATTTAACCGCATAACCGGATACACGGATCGTAAAGTTTGCATACTCCTCTTTTTCCGGATGTTCCATGGCATCCACCAGCTTCTCAATGCCAAACACATTCACATTTAAGTGATGTGCACCCTGGTCAAAGTATCCGTCCAGAATGTGCATCAGATTGTTGATCCTCTCCTCCTCAGAATGTCCGATGGCACCTGGGTTGATGGTCTGTGTGTTGGAGATTCCGTCCAGTGCCCACTCATATGGAAGCTTTGCAACAGAGTTCAGGGAAGCCAGAAGGCCGTTTTTCTCTGCACCGTAGCTTGGGTTCGCACCGGGTGAAAGCGGTTCTCCCGCTTTTCTGCCATCCGGCAGCGCTCCTGTTGCCTTTCCGTAAACCACATTGGAAGTGATGGTCAGGATGGATGTGGTCGGCTCGGAATTCCGGTAGGTCGGATATTTTTTCAACTTTTCCAGGAATGTGTGCAGCAGCCATACCGCAATATCATCTGCTCTGTCATCGTCATTACCGTAGCGGGGGAAATCACCCTCTGTCTCGAAGTCCACTGCCATTCCTTCCTCATCACGCACAACTTTTACCTTGGCGTATTTCACAGCGGACAGGGAATCCACCACATGGGAAAAGCCTGCAATTCCTGTTGCAAAAGTTCTGCGCACATCTGTATCGATCAGTGCCATCTCTGCTGCTTCATAGTAATATTTGTCGTGCATATACTGGATCAGGTTCAGGGTATTTACATACAGCCCTGCCAGCCAGTCCATCATAATTTCATATTTGCGGACAAGCTCATCATATTCCAGGTAATCGGAAGTGATCGGTTTATATTCAGGTCCCACCTGAACCCTTGACTTCTCATCCATACCGCCGTTGATGGCATATAAGAGGCATTTTGCCAGGTTTGCACGGGCTCCGAAGAACTGCATTTCTTTTCCTGTCTGGGTAGCTGATACACAGCAGCAGATGGAATAGTCATCTCCCCATACCGGCCGCATCACATCGTCATTTTCATACTGGATAGAGCTGGTCTCCACAGAGATAAATGCAGCGTATTTCTTAAAGTTTTCAGGCAGTCTTGATGAGTAGAGAACCGTCAGGTTCGGTTCCGGCGCAGGACCCATATTCTCCAGTGTGCGGAGGATTCTGTAATCTGTCTTTGTGACCATGGAACGGCCGTCCTGACCCATGCCTGCCACCTCCACGGTAGCCCATACCGGGTCTCCGGAGAAGAGCTGGTTGTAAGAAGGAACACGGGCAAACTTAACCATTCTCAGCTTCATGATAAAATGGTCTACCAGCTCCTGTGCTTCTTTTTCTGTCAGTGTACCATTTTCCAGATCTCTCTGCATGTAAATATCCAGGAAAGTTCCCACACGGCCCACACTCATGGCTGCACCATTCTGTGTCTTGATGGCAGCCAGGTATCCGAAATACAGCCACTGAACTGCTTCCTTAGCGTTCTGTGCCGGTTTTGAGATATCATATCCATAGCTCATAGCCATTTTTTTCATATCAGCAAGGGCACGGTACTGCATGGAAATCTCTTCTCTCTGACGTATGATCTCATCTGTCATGATACCACAGCCGCAGTTATCGTAATCTTCTTTTTTCTTTTCCATCAGGAAATCAACACCGTAAAGCGCCACTCTTCTGTAGTCGCCCACAATACGGCCACGGCCATAAGTGTCCGGAAGTCCTGTGATGATTTTGTTATGACGGGCTTTTTTCATCTCCGGTGTATACGCATCGAAGACACCCTGATTATGAGTTTTATGATATTCTGTAAAGATTTTATGAAGCTCCGGAGCCGGTGTATAGCCATTGGATGTACAAGAATCCTCTGCCATTTTAATACCGCCATAAGGCATAAATGCCCGTTTCAGTGGTTTGTCGGTCTGAAGCCCTACTACCTTTTCCAGGTCTTTTAATTCTTCACTGATGTAGCCCGGCCCATGGGAAGTCAGTGAGGATACAATCTCCGTATCCATATCCAGAACGCCGCCTTTTGCACGTTCCTCTTTCTGCAGTTTTGACAGTGCAGACCAGAGTTTTTCCGTTGCTTCGGTGGGGCCTTCCAGAAACTCCTGATTTCCTTCATACGGTTCGTAGTTGTGCTGGATAAAGTCACGAGTATTGACTTCTTCCTTCCAGATTCTACCTTTAAATCCATCCCATTGTTTGAAGTTATTCATCTTTGCAAGTCCTCCTTCTAAGACAATAATTGTGTAGAAGCTGCCTTTAGACCGGACCGGATATATTAAAAAAAGCCGGTCCTATCCAGACAACTTCTGCCCAGACGGTCGGCTAAATCAACGTTATACTCCCTGTGGTTCATTCCACTTCCGCCAGTCATATAACATCTGTAGTATAATGCATTTTTTTAAGAATTGTCAATAAAAGGAACGAATCTTTTATGTTCTTTTTCGTATACATATTACAAAAATTATTACGGATCACCGAAATGGATAGCCAATTGCAAAAGGAGGTAATCTGTACATATGGTTCAAAGGTCCGCTGCCCTTTCCCAGATCAAGCCCGTCCTGCAGCGCACCGGTCAGGTAATTTTTGGCATTCTTTACGCTTCTTTCCAGAGGATATCCTGCAGCAAGACTACAGGCAATGGCGGAAGACAAGGTGCATCCTGTTCCGTGTGTATTGGGATTTTCTATCCTCTTTGTGGAAAACCAGGTACATCTGCCCTTCTCATATAAAAGATCATCCGCTCCATTTTTCAAATGGCCGCCTTTTAGCAGAACCGCACCGGAGCCATACTTTGCTATTTTTTCTGCGGCTCGTTCCATATCCTTGGGGCTGCCCACAGAAAAACCACAGAGTGCTTCCGCTTCCGAAAGATTTGGTGTCACCACTGCTGCCAGAGGGAAAAGCTCCTCTCTCAGCGCTTCAGAGGCATCCTCCGATAGGAGTCTGCTGCCGCTTGTGGATATCATGACCGGGTCTAATACCACATCCTGCGCCTGGTATTTTTTCAGCCTTCCGGCAATTTCCCGTATGATCTTTTCGTTGGAGACCATACCGATTTTTACTGCATCCGGGCGGATATCTGTGAAAATGCAGTCCATCTGTTTTCCTACAAATTCCGCGTCACACTCCTGTATCCCATATACACCTGTTGTATTCTGCGCCGTGAGTGCTGTGATCACACTCATGGCGTACATCTTATGGACTGTTATGGTTTTAATATCCGCCTGGATTCCGGCTCCTCCGCTGCAGTCTGATCCGGCAATAGTCAATACTTTTTTCACATTTTATGCCCCCAATCTTCCCATTTTTCAAGATAAACATCAGCCAGTTTAAGCAATTTTCCTCTGTCTTTTTCCGAATAAAGATCACGAATAACTGCCAGTAAAAATCCGGCATTTTTCGCTGTTTCCGCCGCAAAATATGCATCTTCCAGCACTAATGTCTCTACTTTTTTTGTACCGATGATTCCCATCGCCATCTCATATATTCGTGGATTTCTTTTACCGGCTCCCGCCTCCGTACAAGTGAGGATACCAGTAAAATATGAATCAATTCCGTTATTTTTAAGCGCAGCTTCTATAAGAAGCCTGTCTGTGGATGTGGCGATACACATTCTGATACCCCGGCTCTTTAAATCCTCCAGCACGGAAAGCAGTCCCGGTTTGATCCGGATTTCCTCTTTATAATAGTCATATATCATGGTATTAAATTCGTCAATGATTTGGTCCTTGTGGAGCAAAATCCCATAGCTGGTGCGGAAATATTCTGCAGACTCTTCCATTGTCATGGTCTCCAGTTTTTGGCGGATATCCTTCCGGGGCCTGATTCCCTTTCGTTTCAGATAGAGCTCTCCTGCCTGGTCCCACAGCCCCATAGAATCAAAGAGTGTGCCATCCGCGTCGAATATGGCGCCCTTTATCCCTCTCATTTTTTTATCATCTCCTTAGCCAGTGCCAGCAGTTCCTCACAGGCGGTTCTGATATCCGGCTGTCCAAAAATGCCGGATATGACGGAAATGCCTGCCGCACCGCTTCCGGCAAGCTGCATCACGTTATTTTTCTTAATTCCGCCGATCGCCACAACAGGGATGGATACCGCCTGACAGACCTCTTTCAGGGTATTCCATGCGATTACATCCGCGTCTTCTTTGGTGGAGGTGGAAAACACTGCCCCCACGCCCAGATAATCCGCCCCCGCTTTTTCTGCCCGCAAAGCCTCTAAAACAGTCCGGGCGGAGACGCCGATGATCTTATCCTGGCCCAGTTTTTCCCTGACGCTTCCCGCCTCCATATCGCTCTGCCCCACATGTACGCCGTCCGCATCCACAGCCAGGGCAAGGTCCACATTGTCATTGATCATCATGGGGACACGGTAACTGGCGGCAAGAGCCTTTATATCCTTTGCCTCACGCAGAAAATCCTCATACGGCATCTCTTTTTCCCTGAGCTGCAAAAGCGTAATACCTCCGTCCAGAGATGCTTTTACCTGCTCATAAATTGTCTTTTCCCCCACCCAGGATCGGTCCGTAACGGCATACAGAAGCAGGGCACGTCTCACCATTTCTCTTTTCTCAGCGCAGTTCATATTTTGCTCCTCTCTCCAGCTCGCTGCCGGTCAAATGATATACCTCATCAATCAGATAGTTTCTGCAGGATGCGTTGCCCCTGCGCTCACTTTCCATCTTCTCAAATGCCTTTTCCCCACACAGGCCCATGGAGATCACAGCAGCAGCCACAGCTTCCAGCCTTCTGTCAGGATTGGCTGCCAGATATGCTGCAGTGAGGGAGCTGAGCATACAGCCGCAGCCTGTGATCTTTGCCATGACAGGGTTCCCAACCGCTGATGGCGATCACTGCCCCTGTCTTTTTTGAAAAATCCTTTGCGAATGTTATGGTCTTTTCCAGATTTTCGTCTGTCACAGTATCCGCCCCATCAGCATCCACTCCCTTGGAACTGTTTCCTCCTCCGGCAATGGTCTTAATTTCAGAAATATTTCCCCGGATGGCAGTAAAAGAAATTTCCCTGAGTAATTGTTCCGCTGTCTTCCTGCGGTATGTGGATGCCCCCGCCCCCCACAGGGTCAAGTACAATGGGATGTCCGCAGCTTCCCGCACTTTTCCCCGCCAAAAGCATGGCTTTCACGGAACGGGGATGCAGGGTCCCCATATTGATGTTCAGACCGTCGCAGAGGCGTCCCATCTCCTCTGCTTCCTCCTCCCCGTCCGACATGGTTGGGGAAGCGCCGCAGGCCAACGTAATATTGGCACAGTCATTTGCAGTAACATAATTGGTGATGTTCTGGATCATAGGCGATTTACTCCTGACGTTTTCCAGTATTTCTCCCAGCATTTTTTCTCCTTTCTGCATCCTGAAACATAAAAAGGGAGACGCCAACACGTCTCCCGGAATCTTGCTCTCTCCCTACGCTGGCATTACCCATATCAGGTTAACGGGTCGAAGTTGGTGACTTCCTCTCAGCCTGCCGCTACAAGCTCCCCCAATGAAACTTATTCATATTTTTACTTTAACTGGTTATCAGGATACCACACTTACCTGTTCCTGTCAAATTCTGTCAGCTTTCTTCTCCGTGGCGGCGCCTGAAAGATATCACTGTATCGCAAAGTTCTTATCTATCCTTTTCTCTTTTCCAGACCATTTTCTGTCAGTTCATAGATGGTGTCACATACCTCATCCATATACTTTCTGTCATGGGAGACACTGATGACTGCCCCTTTGAAATCTGCCAGAAGTCTTCGGATAACAGGCCCGGACAGGGGCGAAAAATTTCTGGTAGGTTCATCCAAAAGAAGCACATTGCTGCCGTCCAGGCTCATTTTCAGGAAAAACAGTTTTGCTTTCTGACCGCCGGAAAGCTGGGAGATACTGTGGTCCATCTCATCTGCCGTGTATTTCATACTGCCCAGATACGTGCGGATCCTGCTGATTTCCTCTTTGTCTCCCTTTTTTTGCAGAAATTCTGCCGGGGTTTTACTGCCATCCATTTTTTCTTCGTAATTCTGAGGCATATAAGCCACATGCAGGTCTGTTCTCTCCTGCATGGATTCCGCTATCTTCCGCAGAAGTGTGGTTTTTCCAATGCCGTTTGCTCCTGTGATACAAACTTTTTTTGGTCCCTTAACAGACAAGACGATCTGCTGAGAGAGCATCCGTTCCCCGATACAGAGCTTTTCAAGAAAATATGCAAGCACTGTCTTACCGTTTGGAATGGAAGTATCTTTTGGAAACCGGATAAATATGGCATCCTCTGTCTCCGGTATCTCTGTCCTGTCCTCCGCTTCTCTTAGATAGCGGCGTTCCATGGCTTTTACGGCGTGCATCTTCTTTTTCAGCAACTGCCCGCCGTGGGGGTTCTGCCGGGTGATATTGTTCTGGTCACGCTCCACTTTCTGCTGGATCCTGCGGAACCGCTCTTCCTGTTTTCTGGCCTCCTCCCGTTCTTTTCTCGCAATGCGCTCCTGATTGGTAAGTCCTCTTGCCCTGTTTTCCATATAGGTTTTGTAATCCATCTTCGCAACAGAGTATCTGGGTTTTGTCTTTCTGTTAATCTGCTCCAGATGGATAATGACATTGGCTGTCCGCTCAATCAGGGTCTCATCATGGGAAATATAGAGAATGGGTATTTGGCATTGGTTCATAAAATTCTCCATCCACTCCAATGTCCTGATATCAATGTCATTGGACGGTTCGTCCAACAGAAGAATATCCGGATTTTCCATTAGGATCCCGGCCATCTGCAGCTTGATCTTCTCCCCGCCGGAAAGCGCGCCCATCTTTTGCTGGGAATAATAAATATCCGCCGGTATTCCCAGTTCCCGGCTCATATTTGACAGTTCTTTTGGTGACATATTGTAAAAACCTGTGTTCCCGGTAAAATATTCCCAGACGCTTTTCTCCAGATTCTGCTCCTCCAATTCCTGGGGCAGATACCCCGTCTTTCGCTGGTTTTTAATGATTTCTCCTGTGAACTCCGCATAGGATTCCACAAGGGCCGGGTCACAGATCAGCTTCAAAAGTGTGGATTTGCCGTTTCCCTCTTCCCCGATCATGACAGCTCTGTCACCGGGATTCAGCACAAAGGAAAAATTCTCCACCAGGGTTCTCATGTCTTTTTTATGTGTAATCGTCAGATTTTTGATCTGCATCATATTGCATCCCTTCTTTCCTGATATAAAAAGAGCCTGTTTCTCCACCGGAAAAACAGACTCTCAAATATGCGCACCTATATCAGGACCCGCAAAGATATCATCAAAAGGATATGATACCACTCTTCAGTCAGTCTACTCTCCGGCAACGAAAACAGACCTGACGCGCAGGTTACTCTCTGTCTTCTATGCTCCGAATCATAAACTACTGAATCATCCTATCCCTCTTTTCTTTACATTCTCTTGCAGAACACTCTGCAGATATCATTCTAAACGACACAAAACTTTCTGTCAAGCATCATTTTCACTATATACCCTGAAGGAACGTTTTCCTGCACGCTTTGCCTGATACAGGGCCTCATCTGCACGCCGGTACATCTCCTCATAGGAAAGCTTATTTCCTGTCTGATAAGATACCCCTGCGGAGAGTGTCACGTTATACTGTTCCACACTCTCATCCTGCAGTGTATAGGTAACGAGCTGCTGCAGCCTTTTCAGACAAACGCCTTTGTCCCTCACACCCTCCAAAAACACCATAAATTCATCTCCGCCGATACGGGCACAGATATCATTTTTCCGGAAGGTAGACTGGAGGGCACATGCCACTTGAAGAAGAATGTTGTCCCCAAACGGATGCCCGTAGGTGTCATTGAGCATTTTAAATCCATCCACATCCAGCATGATCATCATGCAGGAGGATGTATGCTCCATATTTTTCAGGCGCCGTTTGATAAGACGCTCTCCTGACCTGCGGTTGTAGATACCGGTGAGGCAGTCCTTTTCCGCTCCCTGGCGGTAATAGATTTCCCTCATGGTCTGTTCATGGGTGTCCAGCATCCTGCCTATTTTTCTGTCAAAACCGTCATCCTGCCCTTTGAAATGGGCGATCTGGCATCTGGTCCACAGATTATTGCCCTCCCCGTCCACCACGACCACATCCTGTTCTTCCTTATCAAAACGCGGTTCCTCCATGGGATGATTGTGGACCATCAGTTTGAGTTCTCCCTTTTTCTCACAATTCTCACACAGGAAAGGTACGAAGTCTTTCTTCCGGGGCGGTCTTCCGAATCGCTGTTCAAAACAGCCGTAGACATGAACGGTACAGTTTTTGCAGCGGATGTCAAAATCCACGTCATTCGCCAGTATGGTGAGAATTCTCTGCAGGTGATCCCTGCGGTTCACCTGCTTTCTCAGCCTGATCTTTTCCGTGGCATCCACAAGAAAAACATAAAAATAATGTCTGCCGCTCTCATCCTCCACCAGACGCCCGTAATCCTCAACCCACAAAACAGTACCATCCTGACAGCAGATCCTGTATTCCACGTAGTCGTATGTACCGGATTCGATCTGCCTTTTGATTTCGCTTTCCACGCGCTCCAGGTCCTTGGGATGCACCATGCCTCTAAAAGAACCGTTGGTGAGCTTTACAAAAGCCTCCATATCTTCGCATCGGTAAAGCTTTAATATGTTGTCATTGACATAAGTGATCTTCTCACCGTCCTCAGCCTCATAGATAAAAAAACCGCCCGGCATACGGGCAAGATACTTTTGCGGCTGCTTTGGAACGGGCGGGAACGGGGAAACGGGCGCGGACCCCGAAACAGGCAGCGGCTCCGAAACAGACGAGGGTTCCGGCTGCCATCCCCGGCATACATCTATAAATCCCTGGCTTTTTGCGTATTGCTCCATCTCCTCCAGTGACAGTTCTATGGCACTGTTGGCGCTTCCGCAGGCCGGAAATACCGTCTTAAATCTTTTCATGGAGAGATCCAGGAACACCCGGACATCCTCCGGGATTCCGAAGGGACATACCCCGCCCACTGCATGTCCTGTACTGGCTTCCACTTCATCGGGAGAAAGCATTTTAGCCTTCGTGTGAAAATACTCTTTGAATTTTTTATTGTCCACCCTGGCGTCTCCTGCCATCACCACAAGCACAGTCCTGCCGTCCACCAGAAAGGACAGGGTTTTTGCAATGCGGGCCGGTTCACATCCTGCGGCCTGGGCTGCCAGCTCTACGGTGGCTGAAGACTGAGAAAATTCCAGTATACGTCCCTCTATGCCGAAACCGCTAAAATACTCCTTTACATTTTCAATTGCCATCTCTGCACCTCATTTTTACAGACCGAGTTTCTCCATCCACTCCTTTTCCTTAAATCCTGTGACAACAAAGGATTCTCCCACCAGTACCGGACGCTTTACCAGCATACCGTCCGTGGCAAGCAGCGCAAGCTGCTCCTCCTCACTCATGTCCGGCAGCTTCTCTTTCAGGTTCAGCTCTTTATACTTCATGCCGCTGGTGTTAAAAAAACGTTTCAGCGGCAGACCGCTTGCACGGTACCATGTCTCCAGTTCCTCCTTCGTAGGTTTTTCCTCTATGATATGGCGGTCTTCAAACTCTATTCCCTTCTCTGTAAGCCATTTCTTTGCTTTCTGGCAGGTACTGCATTTTGGATACTCTATAAATAACATATGTGTAATGCCTCCTTTTTTGTAACCATCTGCCTTGTAACTGTGAAGGTACGGAACGGTTACCCTTTTTCATGGTTCTAGTTTATCATTATACTTTGCCGCTTTCAACTACAAAAAGCCTTCTTTGCCTCCTCCTTTTGTATTTTATTCAATACTTTTTTAATCCAGATTGACAAGAGGCTTCCGACTGTGATATTTATATAGCATAGGTTACATTTTGTATACAATATACAATTTGGAAATATTTGGTAACTTGTTTTTCTTTGAGGCTGCTGCACATAATTTTGCCAGCTTTGATTCATGATTACAGCAGGAGGTAAATACTTTATGAGAACAGAATGGAGAACCTTTACAGGCGGTGCCTGGGAAAAAGAAATTAATGTACGGGATTTTATCCAGCAGAATTATACACCATACGAGGGGGACGGAACCTTTCTCAAATCAGCCACTGAGGACACAAAAGATTTGTGGCAGCAGGTTCTTGCCCTTACAAAAGAAGAACGGGAAAAGGGCGGAGTTTTGGATATGGACACTAAGATCGTATCCACGATCACATCCCACGGCCCCGGTTATCTGAATAAAGACAAGGAAAAGATCGTGGGACTGCAGACAGACAAACCGCTGAAGCGCTCCATGCAGCCATACGGCGGTATCCGAATGGCGGTCAAAGCCTGCGAGGACAATGGCTATCATGTGGATCCTGAAGTAGTGGAGTATTTCACCGCACACAGAAAGACCCACAACGCCGGTGTATTTGATGCCTACACCCCTGAAATGCGGGCCTGCCGTTCCAACCACATTATAACCGGACTTCCGGATGCCTATGGCAGAGGGCGCATTATCGGCGATTACAGAAGGGCTGCCCTCTACGGGGTAGACCGCCTGATCGAGGAGAAAGAGGAAGAAAAAGCCACCACCCGCAGCATCATGTATTCTGATGTGATCCGTGAACGGGAGGAATTGTCAGAGCAGATCCGTGCGCTGAAAATGCTGAAGGAACTGGCCCGCATTTACGGCTGTGACATCTCCAGGCCTGCCGAGAACATACTTGAGGCCACACAGGCACTGTATTTTGCTTACCTGGCAGCCGTGAAGGAGCAGAACGGAGCCGCCATGAGCCTTGGCCGTACTTCCACCTTCCTGGATATCTATGCAGAGAGGGATTTAAAGGATGGAACCTATACAGAGTCCCAGATACAGGAGATCATTGATCAGTTTATTATGAAACTCCGCCTTGTCTGCTTTGCCCGCACACCTGACTACAACCAGATTTTCGCGGGAGACCCTACCTGGGTTACGGAATCCATCGGCGGCATGGGGCTGGACGGCCGTCCCCTGGTGACAAAAATGTCTTTTCGATACCTTCACACCCTGGACAATCTGGGCGCTGCTCCGGAACCGAACCTGACTGTTTTATGGTCCTCCAGACTTCCTGAGAGCTTTAAGGAATACTGTGCCGAGATTTCCATCCGCCACTCTGCTATCCAGTATGAAAACGATGATGTGATGCGCCCGGTACACGGAGACGACTACGGTATTGCCTGCTGTGTATCCTCCATGCGCATTGGCAAAGAGATGCAGTTCTTCGGCGCTCGTGCCAACCTGGCCAAATGTCTGCTCTATGCCATCAACGGCGGCGTGGATGAGATTTCCGGCCAGCAGGTGGGACCCAAATTCCGTCCCATTACGTCCGAATATCTTAACTATGATGAAGTGATGGAAAAATACAGGGATATGATGAAATGGCTGGCAGGCGTCTATGTAAATGCCCTGAACATCATCCATTACATGCACGACAAATACAGCTATGAACGCCTGCAGATGGCCCTTCATGACAAAGAGGTCCGCCGCTGGTTCGCCACCGGGATCGCCGGATTTTCCGTTGTGGCAGACTCACTCTCAGCCATCCGTTACGCCAAAGTAAAACCCGTGCGCAATGAACAGGGGATTGCCGTTGATTTTGAGATTGAAGGGGATTTTCCGAAATACGGAAACGACGATGACCGCGCAGACCTGATTGCCCAGGATGTGCTCCACACCTTTATGCAGTACATCAAAGGAAACCACACTTACCGGGGAGGTGTTCCCACCACATCCATCCTGACTATCACTTCCAATGTGTCCTACGGTAAGAACACAGGATCCACCCCGGACGGAAGAAAAGCCGGAGAAGCTTTCGCACCGGGAGCCAACCCCATGCACGGGCGGGATACCAACGGTGCGGTTGCCTCCATGGCGACTGTGGCTAAGATGCCCTTTATGGATGCCCAGGACGGCATCTCCAACACCTTCTCCATCATACCGGATGCTCTTGGCAAAAACGGAAATGCAGCGAAAAACCTGGTGGCACTGCTGGACGGCTACGCAGCAAAGGGCGGGCATCACCTGAACGTAAATGTGTTTAACAGGGACACGCTTCTGGATGCGCAGAAACATCCTGAAAAATATCCCCAGCTCACGATCCGCGTATCCGGTTATGCCGTAAACTTTATCAAACTGACAAAAGAACAGCAGGATGAAGTGATCTCCAGAACCTTTCACCAGAATATATAGGAAAAGGCAGGTGTCCACATGAAAGGATATATCCACTCCCAGGAGAGTTTCGGAACCGTGGACGGGCCGGGTGTCCGCTATGTTGTATTTTTCCAGGGCTGTCCCATGCGCTGCCTGTACTGCCACAATCCCGATACCTGGAAGTCCGGGGAAGGCACCCTCATAGATACAGAGGAGATCATAGCATCTATGGAACGGAACCGTGCCTTTTACGCCACAGGGGGACTGACCGCCACCGGAGGAGAGCCTCTTTTACAGCTTCCCTTCCTGACAGAACTGTTTGAAAAGGCCAAAGCCCAGGGTATCCACACCTGTCTGGATACCTCCGGCGTCACATTCAGGGCTGACAGTCCGGATTATCTGAAAAAGGTGGAGCGGCTTTTAAAAGCCACCGATCTGGTGATGCTGGACCTTAAACATATCCGGGAGGATGAGCACAAAAGCCTGACCGGACATTCCAACAAAAACATTCTGGATTTCGCCAGGTATCTGGACGCCCACCGGGTTCCTCTCTGGGTCCGCCATGTAGCTGTACCAGGTATTACCTTTGACCGGGACTCTCTATTTGCCCTGGGTAGTTTTCTCGGTTCCCTGAAAAATCTAAAAGCTGTGGAAGTGCTCCCCTATCACTCCATGGGAAAAGTCAAATACGATAACCTGGGACTTCCATATCCTTTGTGTGACACAAGACAGCTCACAAAAGAAGAGGCCCGGACAGCATACGAGATCATTCTGGACGGAATGGAAAATGTAACCCATACAAGGTTCCTCTCTCATTACACCTGACACTGCGCCTGCCGGAGAAATAAAATCCGGCAGGCCTTTTTTATCCTTTTCTCTTTCGACAACTCTCGACATTCTTTTAAGATTGTATTATACTTTGATACAAAGCTGCATTTTCACCTCATCAGGAAAACTCCCGCTTAATATAAGCGGTGAGTGTGACCGGCCTATGCAGAACAGGGGGGTTTTTATTATGAAACTAAGTATGTGGATGATCGCCAACAGGCTCAAGCCGCTGAATCCGGAATCTCAGATCAGTGACGACACGCCTGCTGTTTTAAAAAGTGCCCGGCGTGCCTATGCTACCAACTGTGTCTATGTGTTTCCCAGCGGAAATGATGTGATCTGCCAATGGGAAAATGACATCATAAAACTGAAAGACATACAATTTGACGAAGCATTTGAAATTATCCAGGGTATTTTTGATTTCTATGAGGATTGGGATGCTTCTATAACTGCCGCTGCCGAACAGTGTGATTATCAGAAGATTCTGGATGAGAGCTGGCACTGCTTTCACAATCCTATGGTCCTTCTTGATGCCAACTGCAATGTTCTGGCATACAGCAGACAATATAAAGAGGTCTATGTGGATGAGGAGTGGGCGCATCTTATGGAGTATGGCTGCAGTTCCATTGACAGCATTCGTTTCATGCGGCGTGACTGCACAGACCAGAATTTCTTTAATCAGGGTGCCACCAAATACCATTTTGACCGGAAGGCCCTTTCTGACTGCCTCTCCTCCTTTATCTATTATGACCATGCCCAGTGCGGACGCATCACCTTAGTGGAACGGAACCGGAGACTGAATCACGGGGACTGTCAGCTTCTGGACCACATCACGCGGCTTCTGGCTGTTTCCATGGGAAAAACAGGTCCCGCGGCCCCTCCGGACAGTGACCACTACAGTGTTTTCCGTGATTTGATCAAGGGAATACCGGTCAGTGACAGAGAACTTGACCGACAGTTGGAAGTCAATGACTGGTCCACTGAGGACACCTACGGACTCTGGTTTTTTCACGGGGAGAACGGGGTTCTGGAAGAACAGGTACTTCTTCTGGCTGCCCATATGATATCCCAACAGCTTCCCCACTGTGAGATCTTCTGTCTGGACGGCGGCGTGGTGCTTCTCTATAATGAAAAGAAAGAGACTTCCGATACCCTGAAGCACCGCCTGAGCCGTCTTGTCCGCCACAACCACATGGCAGCAGGCATCAGTCTTCCGGCCTGTTTTTTAAAAGATCTCCGGTTTCATTACAGACAGGCACTCTTTGCCCTGGAAGAGAGGCAGCCTGACAAACATTATTATGATTTTTATCCCAGAGCCATTGATTATATTATCAAAAACAGTACCCCCGATGTTCTCCTGGCAGCCTGCCATCCGGACATCCTCCGGTTCCACCGTCTGGATCTGAAGCAGCCCACGGACCGGGTGCGCACCATGGAAGCTTACCTGAACAATGAACGTTCTCTTCTGCACACCTCTGAGGAATTGTTTGTCCACAGGAACACTCTGGTATACCGGATCAAAAAGATGACGGAGGAACTGAGCTGTAATCTGGAGGAAGGCTACACCCGGGATTATATGAAGCTCTCCATCCGTATCTTAAAACTTTTTGGGTGAATTTTCACACCGGATATCTGCCGGCATTTTTGCAGGAGTCCATATCTTTTTCTATACGGACTCCTGCAATTTTTTGAGTTTTTTATACATATCCGCTATTTTTCTTTTACAGTACGAATAATCTACCTCTTTTTGATAAAAATTCGTATTTTCCAACCGTAGTTTTTCTTTTCCCACTTTCTTATAATCTATGTATAGTAGTTGCACGGCAATTCTGCACAACTTTCAAACAGTAGCTGCAGAAATACGATTTTGCTGTACTTTCCGGAAAAATGCGAAACCAACTGTCCACAACACAAAAATAAGAGAGCGAAAAGAAAAAGGAGGATTTACATATGAGCACTTCTAAAAACCAGGTTGGCCTCAAAGAGACCATAGCCATATTATCTCTTTATTTTATATCCATGGGATTCACTGTGGTAACGCCTGCCATGGCGAAACTGGCAGCCGCGTTTCCTGATAATAACTTCTCCCTGATCTCCACCATGCCTACCCTCTTTGTGGTATTTGCTACCTTATGGGCAGGTACTGTGGCAGGAAAAAAGGTAAAATACCGCACCCTGGCATTGACCGGCTGTATCATCTTCACTGTTTCCGGTACACTTCCCGCGATCGTGGGCGGCTCCTTTGCCTTTATCTTAGTGACACGGGCACTGGTAGGCATCGGCCTTGGCCTTATGGCTCCTCTTGGAAACGCTCTGATCATCGGCCTGTATGAGGGCCAGAAACAGGCGGCTTACCTGGGATACGGTACACTGCTCATGAACGGCGGCGGAATTGTCCTGCAGATGCTTGGCGGCGCACTGGCTGATATGGGCTGGAAAACCACTTTTTTCGGACACCTTCTGGGAATTATCTCCATCGTATGTCTGATCTTCCTGCCTGAACCGGCAAAAGCGCCAGTTCAGCCTGAAACCAACGGAAAACCGGCGGCAAAAGACAAAATATCACCATTTGTTTATGCCATTGCCATTTTGTTCCTGCTGTTCAACGTACTGAACTATCCTGTAATGCTGAATATGTCTCTGATGTTTGAAATGAAGGGTGCCGGCGGTGCAACCATGGCTGCAACTGCCCTGTCTCTCTATACGGTTGCCGGATGTGTGGCTGGTTTCCTGTTCGGTACTATATTTAAGATGATGAAACGTTTCTGCCTTCCTATTGCCTTCTTCCTTTGGGCGATCGGCGCTTACTGTATCTACATAGGCAAAACTATGGCAGTTATGTCCGCAGGTACTATTTTGATCGGATTTGCATTTTCAGTCATTATGCCTGCTGCTTTCACACTGGTTGGTATGCGCACTCCGCCTTCCACAGTGGCTATCGGAACCTCTATTATCATGGCACTGATGAACCTGGGCGGTTTCCTGAGCAGCTTCTGGCTTTCATTGCTGAAAACCATCTGCGGTGAAAATATTTACTCTCCTCTGCTGGTGGAAACTGTGGTCATTGCGGTTCTTGGCGTTGTATTCCTGATTTATAACCCCTTCCCGAAACACACAGAACAGTAAGACACTACAGGAGGAACTTGTATGCTGACAAAAAGAGAAAATTCCCCGGAAACCGGAACATATGCATGAGCTGATTGATTATCTGACCGAATATGAACTGTCCCTTGCGGAGGAGATCTGTATGTATTTAAAACCGGATGCCCTGTTCCATCACGATGACTGGGGCATATCCATAAAACGGGCGCCCTGCAGTATTGTCTGCAAGGGCGCCCCTCCTTTTATTCCTGTTTCTCTATATACTCTTTTATAAACTCATAGATCTGCTTCTCTGTAGGCGGACATCCCTTCAGGGAGTGGCGGAAGCATCCGGTACAGCTGCCTATCCCCAATTCTCCTGATTTTTTCCGGAATCCCTGGCCGATACAAATTTTTGTCTTCAGTTTACCAAAAAGCCCTTCCTCCTTCAGTTGATCCAGCGCGGGAATCAGATAGCCATAACAGGCACTGCAGGATTCCACCTCCTCCACAGCGTCCTGAAGCTCCACGATCTTTCTCTTGGCAGGCACATGGACAGAATGCTCCTGTTCGTTGCAGGTTCTGAACACTGCCTTTCGGAAGTCCGCGCTCCCCACACTAAGTCCTTCCGCAATTTTTATATACGGAATCTCCTCCGTCTCATAGTTCAGCAGATGGCATACATAAGAATCACAGAGCACCGGGTCAGCGGCTGCCAGAATCCTGTCCATCACCACCGGGTTGCCGCCGTCCTCAAAGTCCAGGTCCCCGCATATGTTGTCCACCACAATAAAATCCTGGTGCAGCGCTGTGTTCAGGTGGGCGATAGGTTTGTGCAGTCCCATAGCATGAAAGTGCCGTTTCTCTTTATTGGGGATCAGGCCTTTCATATTCTTCAAGGCACAGGTGATCTTTGTCTGGCAATGGCCTTTCAGCACAGGCACATTGATAAGGAAATCAAGCGCCAGGGCACTGTCACAGATCTGCAGGTCCATTCCTGCACAGTTACAGGAGGTGGTACTGTCCTTCTGGGTATCCAGAAGCTCCACTCCGTATCTCTCTGCCAGCATATCATATCCGCACACCCGGAATGCCTCAGCGGTCCGGTCCCCCACCCAGGAGCCCTCCAGGATCACCAGATTTTCATATTTTCTCTCCTGCAGGTATTCCACGATCCCGGCTACCACCTCCGGATGTGTGGTAGCTCCGTAAGAAGCCTCCGTGGGAGATACCAGATTAGGCTTAATGCCAATACGGCATCTCCTGTCCGGTATCCGCGCAGCAAGCTCCGCCTCTGTAAGGAGGCGCTTTGTCATGTCTTTGTGATCTTTTCCATGTATCATTAGAATTTCATTGTCTCTCATTGCTGATCCAGCTCCTTTTTTCTCCTGTTGACAGTCATCAAAATAGTATCATATATTCTGCGTATATGCTATACTTGATTTATGGATCTTCCGCTGGAAATACCTGTTTTCTGCAGTCCGGCCCGGTGTGTCACCAAATGGCTCTGCAGCTTCAGGCCCGCGGTATGCAAATACAATAAGAGAAAAGGATCGTATCGCTATGTACGAAGAATTGTATGAACCTCTTCCCCAGAAAGAGCCCTACCTAAAGCGTCTGGGACTTGCCGCAGTGCCTGCGGCTGACCTCCTTAAGTATCTCCTCCCTGTATGAAAAAATCGTACTGAGAAAAAGGGGCGGATACTGCTATGAATTGAATGCCCTTTTCGCCTCACTGCTCACTGCCTGCGGTTATGAAGTCACACCGTGTATGTCCAGGATCTTAAGGGAATGTGATGACGGGTTTGTTCCTCCCATCTCCCACCGTATCAACCTTGTTAAAATGGACGGACAGCAGTATTTCTGCGACGTGGGATACGGCGGGCCCCTCCAAAGACACTTTTTCCACTGTTATGCGGTTTTCCCCGGTTCCCTGTGAGCCTGTTGATTTTGTGGCTTTATATGCCTTTGCCTCCACCCACCAACAGTCCGTTTTTCCACGTCTTCGCATGGTGAATCTGCGAACACTTCAGGGAAGCGTCTCTCTGATCGGGGATACCTTCACCCTCTTGGAAAATGGGAATAAGACCGTCCGGCAGATCACAGAGGAAGAATTCCTGCCTATACTGGAACAGTATTTTCATCTCTGCATCTCCTGATTTACGTCAGAAATCCCCCGGCCGCCCCCTTCTCCGTCTGCTTGATCATAGCCCAGCGATGCTCCTCCAAAAAAAAGAGGAGTTTTATTTCCGCCTCATATCCCCCTTCCTCTATCCTGCAGATATACTCCAGTGTGGGGATGCCATTATAATGCTTTTCTTCTCTGCTCATGACACGGATATGGCGGATGGTGTGGATCTGCCCCTCCTCATCCTGGTATTTTAAAAGCTGCAGGCTGGTATCCCCTCTGCTGGTAAACCAGCAGCCCACAGCAATATCCTCCTGTTCTCCCCGGATACTTCCCGCATCGGCTTTTTCCATATGAATATCTGTGCCAAATGCCATAAACTCCTCTCCTTTCAGTGGTCGCAACGGTAACGCTTCTCCCTGGATATCCCGCCGCTCATATGGTCAATAGGCGAATCAAGGAACACGGCCCGCTTTACCGCATCCATGCCATACCGCCTGCGTATGGTATCCACAGCCCGGTCCAGCCGCTCCAATTTTCCGTAATCCCTTGTGTCAAAAAGCTCCATCTGCCGCATGGCATCCCAGTCCAGGATCCTGCCAGTGTGTATACCCAGATGCCGGACGGGACACCCGTCCCAGAGTTCCAGAAAAAGCCTGCAGGCATGGAAATGCAGTTCCTCCGTAATATTGGTGGGAGCCGGAAGCCTGCACTGATGGGAGGACGTCCTGAAAAGATAGTCCTTGGCACTCACAGAAAGCACTTCCGCCTTCTTCCCATCCTTTCTAAGCCTGGCTCCCACTGTTTCCGCCAGGGCCAGCAGCACCAGGGAGGCCTGGGAGGATGTTGTCACATCTACGGGAATGGTGGTGGAATTTCCATATCCTTTGTTCGGCGGCGGCACAGCCTCCACCAGGGAAAAATCTCTCCCATTGGCAAAATTCCAGATAAGCTCCCCTTGTTTTTTCATATGCCTTCTCAGAATCTCCACATCTGTCTGTGCCAAATCCCCGATTGTGTAAATACCCAGATTATAGAGTTTTCTCGCCGAGGCCCTCCCCACAAAAAACAGCTCCTTGACCGGAAGGGGCCACAGCTTTTGCGGAATTTCATTTACAGAGAGTGTGTGGGTCCTGTCCGGCTTTTTGAAGTCCGAAGCCATCTTTGCCAGCAGCTTGTTCTCTGATATGCCGATATTGACCGTAAATCCCAGTTCCTCCCCAATCCTCTGGCGGATGGTATCTGCCGCCTGCATTGGAGGTCCAAAAAGTTTCTCAGTTCCACTCATATCCATATAAGCCTCATCAATGGAATACTGTTCCACATCCGGAGAGTATTCTCTTAAAAGCTTTAAAAGGGCCCGGGAACTTCTGTCATACAGGCTGTAGTCCGGAGGCACGATCGTGAGAGGCCCGTATTTTTGCCGAGCCTCCCAGACAGAATCCCCGGTACGGATACCATATGCCTTTGCAGGTATGGATTTTGCCAGGATAATCCCTTGTCTCTGGTTCACATCCCCTCCCACCGCAGAGGGGATATCCCGCAGATCCAGGGTCTCACCTCTGTATTTTCTCCTGTAAACCGCCTCCCAGGACAGATAGGCAGAATTCACATCCACATGAAATATGACCTTCTCCATTTTTATCACCTCATTACATTCTATTCCTGGATAAATTATATCAGAACATATGTTCCGATTTAAATAGGTGATTCATGGAAAAAGGACCTGCTACTGCAGGTCCAGTGTCTGTTGTTCATATTCTGTACTTTTATCCAGCAAAACCGGCGTCTGTCCAAGGATAGCCTCTGCTTTCTGCCTGCTGAAAATCCAGTCCTGGATCTGCCGTTCCTCCAGGATCAAAGGCATTCGGTGGTGAATCAGGCTCATAGAGTCATTTGCCTCAGTGGTCAGGATCGCAAACCGCTCCTCCTCCCCATACTGATCGTAAATGCCGGCCAAAAATAACATTCTGCCGTCAGGTCTTGTAAAGGTATATTTTTCTTTCTTCTTATTCCACTCATAGAAGTTTTTGGCCGGGATCACACATCTGCGGAGAAGAAGACTGTCACGAAAGGTTTTCTTTTCCAGTGCTGTCTCCTGCCTTGCATTAAAGATCACACGGCTCTTTTCAAACCCGGGAAATCCCCAGACAAGTTCCTCGCCGCACAGTTCCCCGGCCCTTCCTGTAACCACCGGTGCGCTCTGGGAGGGAAATACATCCCGGCTATGATCTTCCAGCAGTTTTTTATCAATCTGGCGCACCAGTTTTTCCATTTCCCTGATCGTATCCTCATCAATATAGTATCTGCCGCACATAAGGCCCTCCTGACCATTTCCATTCCTCTTGATCCCCCGTGCGAAAAGGAGATGCGATTTCTCGCATCTCCCCTGTTCTCACACCTCTGTAAAGGTATATCTCTCCTTTACGCCGTTGGTCACAACTTCATACACAACGGATCCTTCCTCACGCTCTGTCTTTTCACAGGTGGAAACTTTGCTGGTCATACCTTCCATGTAAACATCCAGGTCATCGGTGTCCACTTCTTTGATGTGAGAATCCGGATGTCCGTCACACAAGTTATAAATCTCATGAATCAGTTCATAATGTTTCATACACAATTACCTCCTAGTATAATAATCTTGTATTCACCAGTTTTTATATCTCTATTATAAACGAATTTGCCGATTTTTACAAAGCTTCTTTTTTATTTTTCAGTTTTTTAGTTTTTCCGTTATTTGTATGAATCTTTGTAACGGTAAAGGAGCTGAACACTTACGAATGTTCTTTCTTCCACCGGAGCACAGACTCCAAACGCTCCCTGACGTTTTTCTCCTCCCCCTGTTCTGTAGGATGATAATAGCGCCTGTCCTTCAGAGAATCCGGCATACACTGCATGGTGCTCAATTTTTCCTGTGTATCATGGGCATAAACATAGCCCTGCCCGTAATCCAGCTCCTTCATAAGCTTTGTGGGCGCATTGCGAAGCTGTAAGGGTACCGGTTCCGCTCTTTTATTCTTCACGTCTTCCTTACATTGCTCACAAGCTGCATATAAGGCATTGGATTTGGGTGCCATGGCAAGATATGTAACCACATGTGTCAAATGCACATCACATTCAGGCATTCCCAGGAAATGACATGCCTGATAAGCTGCCACTGCCACCTGCAGGGCATGGCTGTCCGCCATTCCGATATCTTCACTGGCAAAACGTATTAACCTTCTGGCAATGTAAAGGGGATTTTCCCCTCCCTCCAGCATCCGGCACATCCAGTAAATGGCTGCATCCGGGTCACTGTTCCGCATGGATTTGTGCAGGGCAGATATGAGATTGTAATGCTCCTCCCCCGTTTTATCGTATAACAAGGACTTTCTGCTTATACACTGCTCCATCCCTTCCCTGGTCACTGTAATGCCCTCTGTCGTGATCTCTCCGTTCAAAACTGCCATTTCCAGGGTATTGAGGGCGGTTCTGGCATCACCGTTGGCAAAAGCCGCAATAGCTGTGAGCTGTTCCTCTGTGATATCCACGTTTTGACCGCCGAACCCTGCCGGATTCTCTAAGGCATGTTTTAAAAGCTTCACCAAATCCTTTTCCTCCAAGGCCTTCAGCACAAAAACCTTGCACCTTGACAGCAGCGCCGCATTGATCTCAAAAGAAGGGTTCTCCGTGGTAGCTCCAATCAGTGTGATACTGCCCTTCTCCACATAAGGAAGAAACGCATCCTGCTGGGCTTTGTTGAAACGGTGGATCTCGTCCACAAATAAAACCGTGCGTATCCCCATCCGCCTGCTGGTCTCCGCATGGCTCATGACGTCTTTAATCTCCTTGATCCCGCTGGTCACGGCACTGAAATTAATAAAATCAGCTTTTGTTCTGCCTGCAATGATACTTGCCAAAGTGGTCTTTCCCACGCCCGGAGGTCCCCAGAAGATCATGGATGAGATCTGATCCCGCTCAATAAGCTGGCGCAGCATCTTCCCCTTCCCCAGGAGATGTTCCTGCCCTGCAAAATCTTCCAGGCGCTCCGGCCGCAGCCGGCTGGCAAGAGGAGCGCTCTGTCCCCTGTCATCAAACAATGTCATCTGTTCCATATCCGTACCTCCCACCTGTACACGAACCTATTTGACTCTATTTATCATTTTACCAAACATCAGTTTGGTTGGCAATCTTTTTGTTTCATAACAACTTGACAAATTGCCCATAGCACTGTATAACATGAATTATATAACATTTGTAATATTAGAGGTGAAAAGATGCCAAAACAAAAAATCACACAAGAAATGATTCTGGATGCCGCCTTTACCCTTCTCCGCACACAGGGGCATGAAGCTGTGAATGCCAGGAGCATTGCCACCCAGGCCGGCTGTTCCGTACAGCCGATATATAGCTGCTATGCCAATATGTCGGAGCTTATGCAGGATTTATTTCTGTATACACAGCAATATTTGACTGCATATATAGAAAAAAATGCGGACAAAAGCTATTATTTTGCGTCTATTGGACGATGCCATATCGGATTGGCCAGAGATGAAAAACATCTGTTCTGCTTCCTGTTCTTATCGAAATATATGTATGTCAGCAGTGTAGAAGGTATTTACAGGCAATGCGCAAGGCAGGATGTCACCAAGGATATCATGAAAACATTATCGGTCAGTGAAGCGGCTGCCAAGCGGCTTTATCTGCATATGATGCTGTACACACACGGCATCGCTTCCATGATAGCTACCGGGGCCGCGGATATTCCGGATGAGGAACTCCATGAACTGGTCAACTCGGCATTCTATGCATTTCTCAATGAGATAAAGGAGGAAGAACTGAAATGAAATTGATCATCCATGATTTGGCCGAAGATACCCTTAGGAGGGTCCTTCCGCAAACTACTGCTGAGGATATGGTGATAACGGACAAGGAAAACATACACCCCTGTATCGGATGTTTCGGATGCTGGCTGAAGACACCCGGAGCCTGTATCATCAAGGATACCTATGGACAGATGGGAAAAAACATTGCAATGTGCAGTGAGATGCTGGTCATCAGCCAATGCGTTTACGGCAGCTACAGCCCCTTTGTCAAAAATGTTCTGGACAGGAGTATCTCCTATATCCATCCATATTTTACTGTCAAAAACGGAGAAATGCATCACCAGCAGCGGTATAAAAGAGACTTTAACTTGAAGGTCATTTTCTATGGAAATGATATCACTCCCAAAGAAAAAGAAACCGCGGAAAAATTAGTGAAGGCAAATGCAGTCAATTTTTACTCTACAGTGGAGTCCGTCACGTTTCTGGATTCCATTCAAGAAATGGAGGCATTAAAACTATGAAAATATCCATGATAAACGGAAGTCCCAAAGTGAAGGACAGCGCATCCGGCCTGATATTAAAAGAGCTGCAGACTCTTCTTTCCCCTGAACATGAAATTGTAAATCTGCATTTCACAAAGAAACAGCCCGGCAGAAATGATTTGGAACTTCTGCAGGACTGCGATGTGATGGTCTATGCATTTCCCCTCTATGTAGATTCTCTTCCTTCACACCTGTTATCATGCCTGATTTCGTTGGAGGAATATCTGAAAAATGCCGCCTTTTCTCAAACCTGTACTGTCTATGCCATGGCAAACTGTGGATTTTACGAAGGACATCAAAATACACTTGCCCTGGACATCATGAAAAGCTGGTGTGCCAGAGCCGGTGTTATCTGGGGCGGAGGCCTTGGGATCGGTGCAGGAGGAATGCTTCCCATGATAGGCGGTATGACTGCCGGACAGGGACCTAAAAAGAACTTTTCCTGTGCACTGCATACACTGTCGGATAGGATTTCCCATAAGGAAACCGGAGAAAATATATGCTTTTCCCCTAATTTCCCCCGGATTTTATATAAGCTGGCAGGTGAGATGGGCTGGCGGCAGGCAGTGAAAAATAATGGGCTGGCCCGCCGGGACTTATGGAACAAACAAGTCTGAATCCGTAATGTTCCTCAGTATTTCATCCATTGCCTTTCCTTTGGCAAGCTCGTCTATCAGTTTATCCAGATATCTGATATCCTGCATCAGCGGCTCTTCGATGTCCTCCACTCTGACACCGCATATTGTGCCTTTGATCAGCTTTCTCTTTGGATTCATTTGAGGTGCGTTTTCAAAAAAACCGGCGTAGGTTACAGTCTTTTCAGCCATGGTCTCAATCTCGCTTTGGCTGTAACCTGTAAGCCAGCGGATGATCATTGACAGTCCCTCCGCAAATTTTCATAATACTTGTAATGACAAAACGCTGGGAACCTGGGCCATCGGCGGCGGTATCTGGTAAGGCGAGAACGATGACGCCCTCTCTGTCCGTACGATTGAAGAGGCCATGGACTATGGCACTTGCTGGTTCGATACATCTCCTGTCTACGGCATAGGCCACAGCGAAGAGATTGTGGGCAAAGCCCTGAAAGGAAAGCGGAGTAAACGTCACCGGATCATTTACGCCCCGCCTGATGGTATGCGGCAATGAGAATGCACACGTTGCTCTCTCACTGCGGACACCGACAGACGGGGCGTTTCTGCCCATAACCTATGCAGTTTCCTCGGCAAAGTTTCCTGTATACAACTGGTAATACTTGCCTTTCTCCTCCATGAGCTGGTCATGGGTTCCTCTCTCGATAATCCTTCCCTGCTCCAGAACCATAATACAGTCAGAATTCCGCACCGTTGAAAGTCGGTGGGCAATGACAAAAGTCGTCCTTCCCTTCATCAGTCGGTCCATGCCCTGCTGCACCAGGGTTTCTGTCCTGGTATCAATGGAGGAGGTAGCCTCATCCAGGATCAGCACCGGAGGGTCAGCCACCGCGGCTCTTGCAATAGCCAGAAGCTGCCTCTGTCCTTGGCTTAAGTTGGAGCCGTCCCCGGTAAGCATGGTATCATACCCGTCCGGGAGACGGCGGATAAATCCGTCTGCATTTGCCAGCTTTGCGGCTGCTCTGCACTCTTCATCGTCAGCGTTCAGCCGGCCGTAACGGATATTTTCCATAACGGTTCCGGTGAACAGATGCGTATCCTGAAGCACCATACCCAGAGAGCGCCGCAGGTCTGATTTTCTGATCTTATTGATATTGATATTGTCATATCTGATCTTTCCATCCTGGATATCATAGAAACGGTTGATCAGATTGGTGATCGTGGTCTTGCCCGCACCGGTGCTTCCCACAAACGCTATTTTCTGTCCGGGTGTGGCAAATAGTTTTATATTATGGAGCACGATCTTGGCGTCATTATATCCAAAGTCCACATCATGGAAGGTAACATCCCCCTCCAGCCTTTGATATGTGACGGTTCCATCGGCTTTATGGGGATGCCTCCAAGCCCACATTCCTGTCCTGGCTTCGCTTTCCACAAGGCTCCCGTCCGGCTGTTCTTTTGCATTGACCAGCTCTACATAACCATTGTCCACTTCAGGCTCAGCGTCCAGAAGCTTGAAGACACGGTCCGCACCTGCCATAGCCATAACAATGCTGTTCATCTGCTGGCTGATCTGAGTAACAGGCTGGGTAAAGTTCTTATTCAGTGTTAGGAAGGACACCAGGGTTCCAAGCGTCAGGCCTCCCAATCCCTTCAAAGCCAGAACCGCTCCCAGCACAGCACAAAGCACGTAGCTGATATTGCCCAGATTGCCGTTCACAGGCATCATGATATTGGCAAAGGTGTTGGCCTTATCGGCACTGTCGCGAAGCTTCTCATTCAGTTTCCTGAAGTCCTCCACACTCTTCTCTTCATGACAGAACACTTTTACTACCTTCTGTCCTTCCATCATTTCCTCTATATAACCGTTTACCTGGCCCAGGTTTTTCTGCTGTTCTCCAAAATATTTGCCTGACTTGGCGCTTAATCTCTTGGTGACCGCCATCATGATACCTATCATCACCAGCGTCATAAGTGTCAGCGGAACATCCAGGACGATCATGCTGACAAACGTGATAACAATGGTCACTGCCGAATTTACCACCTGTGGAATACTCTGGCTGATCAACTGGCGGAGCGTATCCACGTCATTGGTGTAAACAGACATAATATCCCCGTGGGCGTGTGTGTCAAAAAACTTGATCGGCAGGGATTCCATATGTGTAAACAGATCCACGCGCAGGTACCTGAGAGTCCCCTGGCTGATGTATACCATGATCCTGTTGTAGGCAAACGCGCACAATACACCTATTGCATAAATCCCAACAAGTGTAAGCAGTGCCTTTTTAAGAGGCCCGAAATCGGGATCTGACATTTTCGTCATAGGAATAATATAATCGTCGATCAATTTCTGCATAAACAGGGTTCCGCACAAGGTAGCCAGCGCTGTAGCCACAATACAGACCACTACCACAGCGAAAAGCCCTTTGTAATTTTTCATCATGTATCCCAGTGTCCGTTTCAGAACCTTTCCCGCATTGTCTACTTTTGGTCTGGGGCCATGGGTATTCATGCCCGGGCCTTTTACAGCTTTTACATTTTCTGCCATTATGCTGCACCTCCTGTCTTATTTCCGGTCTGGTCAAAATCACCGCCGCCCTTGATCTGGGTGTCATAAATTTCTTTGTAAATCTTATTGGTGGCAAGCAAATTTTCGTGCGTGTCAAAACCGTTCACCCTGCCCTCATCCAGAACCAGGATTCTGTCTGCATCCTGCACACTGGAAATCCTCTGCGCAATGATCAGCTTGGTGGTTCCCGGGATGGCCTTTGTGAAGGCGCTTCTGATCTTCGCGTCCGTTGCAGTATCCACGGCACTGGTGGAATCATCCAGAATCAGTACCTTAGGTTTCTTAAGCAGCGCCCTTGCAATACACAGCCTCTGCTTCTGCCCTCCGGACACATTGGTTCCTCCCTGTTCAATATAGGTCTCATATTTGTCAGGGAACTGTTCGATAAATTCATCTGCGCAGGCCTGACGGCATGCCTCCACACACTCCTCTTTGGCAGCCTTCTCATTTCCCCATCTCAGGTTATCCAGTATAGTCCCTGAAAAGAGGACATTTTTCTGAAGCACCACAGCAACCTGATTTCTCAGTTCCTCCATATCATAACTTCTCACATCTTTGCCGCCTACGGCCACAGAACCTTCCGTCACATCATACAGACGGCTTATGAGACTCACTAGACTTGATTTTCCGCATCCGGTCCCCCCGATGACCCCTATTGTCTCTCCTGCTCTGATATGCAGGTCAATATCTGTCAGAGTGGCCTTTCCGCTGCCGTGTTTGTAAGAAAAATTCACATGGTTAAAATCGATCCTGCCATCCGGTATGACCTTATCCGGATTCTTGGGATTGACCAGATCCGCCTCATCATTCAGAACCTCAGCAATACGTCTTCCGCTCGCCGCGCTCATGGTAACCATGACAAAAATCATGGAGAGCATCATCAGAGACATGAGGATTCCCATAATATAGCTGAACATGGAAGTCAGCTCACCTGTTGTCAAATCCCCCACAACAATAAACTTTGCTCCGAACCAGGAAAGCGCAATGACGCAGAAGTAAATAACAAACATCATCACAGGGCCATTCAGGGAGAGCAGCTTCTCCGCTTTTACAAAGAGGCGGTACAGGTTTCCTGCTGCTTTTGTAAATTTCTCATTCTCGTAATCTTCCCGTACATAGGCTTTGACTACCCGGATGGCGGATACATTTTCCTGGACACTGGCATTCAGCTCATCGTATTTTTTGAACACAACATCAAAGATCTTCGTAGTCCTGCTCATGACAAAGATCAGAACCACGGCCAGGACCACAATGGCAGCCACAAAAATCAGGCTCAGCCTGGCGTTAATAAGAAAACACATGAACATACTGCAGATCAAGGTAAACGGCGCGCGGACCGCAATCCTTAAAATCATCTGATACGCATTCTGTACATTGGTGACATCTGTTGTCATACGGGTCACCAGACCTGCGGTACTGTATTTGTCAATATTGGAAAAAGAAAAGGTCTGTATATTGTCGTACATAGCTTCCCTCAGATTACAGGCCAGACCTGAGGATGCGCTTGCCGCATAACGGCCAGCCAGAACTCCTAAAAGCAGGCTGAGCATGGCAAATACCAGCATAACGGCACCGTACTGGTACACCTTTCCTATATTGCCAGCCTCAATCCCCTCATCAATAATAGCCGCTGTGATAAATGGGATCAAAACCTCCATCACCACCTCAAGGGCGGCATAAAGCGGTGTCAGCAGGGAAGCCTTCTTATATTGCTTCACCTGCGAGAGTAATGTCTTAATCATGTTGTAAGCCTCCTGTTCCTTGTTGCTTTAAATTTTTTATCATTCTTCCCAGCAGTTCTGTGAGAAGAAGCTTTTCCCCCTCGGTAAATCCCTGATACATACAGCCTTCCAGGTCTCTGAATCCCTGTTCTATCTCACCCTTTAACTCATCCGCCTTCTCTGTAAGATGGATATGCTTCAGCCTCTCATCCAATGAATCAGAGGCAAAGCTTATGTATCCTCCATTCTTCAGTTTTTTCAGGAGAGATGACACATTTGCCTTTGACAAGCCCAGGGATATATGAAGGTCCCTGGCACAAATATCCTGTTCCTCATGGTCTGTCAGATATCCCAGAACATTACACTGGGAAGCAGGCATCCCGTGCTTTACCATCATGGCATTGCCGATGGACTCCATAGCCAGATTCAGCTTTTTCAGCAGACGCATCACATTTTCATTCTTTTCCTTCTGCATATTTTTCTCCTTATCCGAAACAAGTTTGTGACTATTCAGCAGGTCTGCACATTCGCTGCGCTGACCATAAAAAAGTATTCCGCAGCCATCCCATCACCCAGGGCGATCTGCATGGTTTCTGCCTGTAACTGAGGGTACTGAACCGTCACACAAGTTCGATTACAGACTGTTTCCTTACAAACTAGTTTTACACCAATTTACCTTGAATGTGAATTAGAAAAATGTTATTATTAATAAAGAATATTAATTAATATCCTTATTCTATTTTTATTATATGTAGAAACAGTGTGCAGAAAGGAGCATTTATGAATACCGTTCAATTGGAATGTTATATGGCGGTCGCCGAGAATTTGAATTTTGCCAGAGCTGCCGAACAGCTTCACATTACACAGCCTGCCGTTACCCATCAAATCAATTCCCTGGAAGCAGAGCTGGACGTAAAACTGTTCCGGCGCACCACCCGAACAGTGGAACTGACCGCCCCCGGCTGGGTCTTTTTGGGATACGCCAAGGACATCCTGGCAAAGACAGCCCAGGCAAAAAACAGGCTTGCCGGGCACTTTGAAGATCAGATACAGCCTTTTGTCATCGGATGCCACAGCCCCTTTGAGCTGACCCTGCTCCCGGAGGTACTGCAGCAGCTTGCAAAAGACTATCCTCAGGTGCACCCTGAGATCAAGATGGTTCCCTTTCAGGCCCTGCGAAACCTTCTGCAGGAGGAAACCCTGGATGTGATGCTGGGATTCGGTGATGAAAAAGAAAAGAAAAAAACAGGCACTTATGTGGAGCTGACCAGGGCACCGGTTGTCTGTGTGGCGGCCCGCTGCCATGCTTTGGCAGAAAAAAGCGCTGTCACTTTGGAAGAACTGCACCAGGGCCGCCTGGTTCTGTGCGACCCCCACAAATCCTCCCCCGTGATCACAGAAATGCAGGGCAGGCTCATCAGCACGCGCCCTCCCTCCCGGATGCTCTTCAGTGAGAACATAGAATGCGCACTGACCTTTGTGAAGGCCTGCCTTGGCTTTACTATTTTACCGGATATGCCCCTTATGCGCAGTGATGAGCTGTGTTATATTCCCGTAAAAAACGCAGCACCGGCCTCCTTTGGGCTTTATTACAAAACCCTCCAGAATAATCCGGTGCTGCGCAGTTTTATACGAATCATAAAAGACTATTCACAACAACTGAAATGACATTACGTGTTTCCCGGATAGCAGGCAAGCGGAACATCCTCCATATCAATGATCTCCGCAGTCTCCTCTATGGCGCCTGCCTCCACCGCCATAGCTATGGCTTCCTTCCTGGCCCCGGCCAGGGCCTCTTCTCTTGGAACCATATCATGCGGTATCCCACACTTCTGGCTCTTGCTCAGATAGCCGGCACCCCGGACAGAGTTGGTAGGCCCGCAGGCCACTGTGAGGATCGGCCCCGATTTTCCCGCCGCCACACCGGCTCCCAAATGAGAAGGCAGCTTCAGCAAATCCTCGACAGTAACACTCATCTCGTCTCCCTCCTCCCTGTTCCAAGGCACCTCTGCATATCCTCCGGGAGTTCTGCACGCACCTGTATCTCTTTTCCAGTAAAGGGCTGGATAAGAGATACGCAGGAAGCGTGCAGGGCAGCCCTCTTTATGTGTTCTGAATGGCCTCCGTACAGACTGTCACCCAAAAGGGGATGGCCCATCCATGCCATGTGCACCCGGATCTGATGTGTCCGCCCTGTGGCAAGTGCAAGGCTGACCAGGGCATAGTCCTGCATTTTCTCCAGGACCTGAAATTTGGTGAAAGCCGCCTTTCCATGGGAAGTCACACACATCCGCATGAGTTCCCCCTCCCTTTTACCTATCTTTTCTGTGATGATCCCCTCCTCTTTTTCAGGAATGCCCTCCACAAGGGCCAGATATTCTTTTTTAAACGTTCCCTCTTGTTTCTGTCTGGCCAGTCTTCCCGCTGCTGTCTGGTTCTTGGCAAATACCACAATACCTGAGGTGTCCTTGTCCAGCCGCCCCACACTTCTGATCTTCACATGCGCTCCTGCCTCCTGAAAGTAAAAGGCCAGCATATTGGACAGGGAATCCGTGTAATGCCCGTGGGAAGGATGCACCACCAGATCTGCCGGTTTATTCACAAAAAGCAGGTCCTCATCCTCATACAAAATATCCAGTTCGCCCTTCCTTGGTACAAGTTGCATAGAGGCTGTCAGCTCCTCCTCCAGTTTTACCTCCACCCTGTCTCCAGCGCCCAGCCTGTGGGTGATCCTGACTCTGGCACCGTTCACGCAGATTCCGCCGTCTCTGAATTTAGCCTGCTTTACCTGCCGTCTGGTAAGTCCCATATCATGAAGCAGAAAGTCCGATAGAATACCATCTCTTTCCGCTCTTTTTTTCCATATCTTTTCCATATTTCTCATCCCTGTATCATTTTTACTGTCCTATCACGTCTGTCTTCTTCTCATTCTAGCAGAGTGCCCGGACCGCGTAAAGACAAATCCCTGCTGTTTACCCCCTAATTCAGAAGTAACTGTTCAAAACCACTTTCAGAACTTTCCTTACCGTGATAGAATGAAAATATATCAATACAGGACCTGACAGCCGTCCTGACAAAAGGGGATTTTTTATGCACATTAACAGCCTTCATATCAAAAATTTTAAATACATACGGGATATGGAAATCCGGGACATTGAAAATGCCCTGATCCTGGTGGGGAAAAACAATACGGGAAAAACCTCTGTTCTGGACGCCATACGGGCAGTGAACGGTTCTTACCAAGTCCGGGAAAGGGATTTCAACGAGAAAAAACAAAGAGTGGAGATCTCCATGTCTCTGTCCATCTCCAGGGAAGACCTGCAGATGCTCCACCATCATGGGCGTGTGAGCGTCTACCGCAGGTATACTGCCTGGTACGAGGATTTCTGCAGAAAGCTCCCCTCCTACCAGAATGGAAATCTGACTTTCACTTACACCATCAATGTACTTGGGCAGGAGCGTTTGAGTGACGGTCATGAAAAGCACAACAAATATATCCGGCAGGTACTTCCCCAGATTTATTACATCGGAACTGACAGGCGCCTGGAAGCACTCCAAAAGGATTTACTGGCCTTTGAGGAGGATGAACAGTTAAAAAGGATGCGTCTGGATGTATGTCTGTTCGAGAGCGGCAAGCACTGCAGCCGCTGTTTCCAGTGCATCGGCCTGATCAACCAGAAACGCCCGGAAGATCTGACTGCCTTTGAGACTGCAAAGCTTTTGGAATATAAGCTCTGCCGGATGAACCTGACGGATTTTGCCAGGCGGGTAAACACCTGCTTTCACCGGAACGGTGGCTTCGACGAGATCCGCTATACCATGCGCTGCAACATTGACGAAATGTGTTCCGTCACGGCAGAGGCCTACAACACGAAGCGCAGCACTGCCACTCTGGTGGAGCATATGGGGGAAGGTATGCGCAGCATTTACATGCTCTCCCTGCTGGAAGCCTACACCCAGGACAGCAACCGGATTCCCAGTGTGATCCTGGTCAAAGACCCTGAGACCTTCCTCCATCCCGAGCTGCAGAAAAAGGCGGGGGAAATCCTGTACCGCCTGTCCAAAAAGAATCAGATTCTGTTCTCCACCCATTCTCCGGATATGATCTTTAATTTCAGCAGCCACCAGATACGGCAGGTGGTTTTGGATGAACAATACTACACCATACTGCGGGAACGGACAGATATGAACCGGATTTTAGATGATCTGGGCTTCAATGCCAGTGACCTTATGAACGTGAGCTTTGTCTTCATTGTGGAAGGCAAGCAGGATAAGAGCCGTCTTCCCCTGCTTCTGCGGAAATACTATTCAGAGATCACTGCTTCGGACGGCAGCCTTTCCAGAATTGCCATCATCACCACCAACAGCTGCACCAATATCAAGACCTATGCCAATCTGAAATATATGAACCAAATTTACCTCCGTGACCAGTTTTTGATGATCCGGGACGGGGACGGTAAGGACAGGACCGAACTGGCCTCCCAGCTCTGCCGCTATTATGAGGCCAGAAGCTTAGAGGACGTGGACCGTCTTCCCAGAGTCATGCCGAAAAATGTGCTGATCCTCAAATACTATTCTTTTGAAAACTATTTTCTCAATCCCGCCGTCATGGTTCAGATCGGAGTCCTAAAAAATGAAGAGGATTTTTACAGGATCCTTCTGGAAAAATGGAAGGCATATCTCTATAAGATCAAGAGCGGGCGTCATCTCACAGAGATACTCGGATTTGAAATACAGACTGAGGAGGATCTTAAAAACCACATGGAAGAATTCAAAATATACATGCGGGGCCACAATCTGTTCGACATTTTCTATGGGCCTTATAAAGCGGGGGAACAGGAATTGCTGAAACGCTATATTGACCTGGCTCCCAGGGACGATTTCCGGGATATCCTGAATGCTGTGGACCATTTTATTTACTTTGACAGCAGAAAAATATAGCCCCCGGCAAACGCACAGGCGCCACGGATGCAAATATCCGCGGCGCCTGTATTCATTTCTCTTCCATTTCGGGAGAATAGACAGCATACCCGTCCTTTCCACCCCGCTTTGCCTTATAAAGGGCCATATCCGCCTTACGGTACAGCTCCTGGAAATTCTCACTGCTGTTTGTCAGGGCAGCACCTATGCTGCCGTGTACCGGGTAGTCATCTTTCTCCCCCGTGTAAAGGAAGTCCCATTTCTTTACAATGGCATCTAAAATAAGCGTAAGCTGCTGACTGCTCTGCACATTGATAAGAAACACCATAAATTCATCCCCGCCAATCCTGCCCACAATGTCGGAAGACCGGAAGGTCCGGTGCAGGGCATCCGCAAATCCCACAATTGCCCTGTCCCCCTGGGTATGTCCCAGCGTGTCATTGATTCGTTTTAAGTTATCCATATCCACAATGAGAAGTGCGCAGACACTGTCCTTATATTTTCTGAGCGCATGGGTGACAAGTTCCTCTGTGGCCATTTTATTATAAAGCCCTGTCATGGAATCTGTCTGGGCGCGCAGCCTGAGAGCCTCTTTTTCCCTCATACTCTCGTCAATATTCATCATTTTCCCCAGAATGCGGACAACTCTTCCCCTGTCATCCGCAAAGATACTGGTGAGAACAGAAAACCAGATATAAACACCATCCAGGTTGCAGAAACGGATATTCCGGGTCATAACCCCTTTTCTGCTACTGGACTGGGGCAGTATCCTGGAAAATGCACTGACATCCTCAGGATACACCCATTTTCCGTCTAAAAAGGACTGGTAGTCTGGTTTTATCCCCAGTATCTTTTCAAAGTTTTCATTGAATTCCAATGTATGTTCCAGGTAATTAAGCTCAAAAACCAGTACATCCGAATCCCTTGCCAAAAGCCGGAATCTCTCCTCCGAAACCTCCAGCTTCTCCTTTTCTTCCATAAGCTTTTGGGTCTGTGCCCTCAAAGAACTTCTCTCTGACCGGAAGAGATAAAACATCAACAGAAAACAAAACAGGAAATATACGGCAAAAGCCATATTAAGCTTTACGGCATAGCTTCTGACAAAAGCATAGGCGGAATCCACCTCGCTTCGCTTTATGGCGGACAAAAGTGTCCATCCATTATACCCAAACGGTGTCTGCGTCACATAATATTCCTGTGATCCATCCTGTATGAGGGATACCAGTTTCTCGCCATTCAGAACCGCCTGCTGCATATCCTCCACAGAGTGGCCGTCCAGAAAGGATTCCTTCTGTGTTTTCTCAAATACGTTCTCCAGGCTCTTATCCCCCACAACGATCCGTTCCTCTTGAGACGCCACAATGACATCTCCCTGCCCATTGATAAGCACACAGGCATCATTCCGTTTAAAATTATCATGCAGAAACAAGGCTCCGAACTGTTCCGCCGTATAAGACCCGCAGAGTACACCTATGATCTCTTGCTGGGGATTGTTTATGGGAACCGCCAGAAGGACACAAAGATACCCGTCCTCCATACTGGAGAGAAATGGCTCTGAGATTGTCTGCTCCCCTTTTACAGCCTCCTGAAACTCTGTCAGGTCTTGAATATTTCTTTGTATCCCATCATTTGTCATCCCATTTCCATTCACATCAGCCATGGTGATGCGGTCAAATTCCTGGGTCCTCCTGATAGCATTGGCTGCACTCAGAAAAGTTTCCGTATTCTCCATTCCCTCCTGCCCCAGATAACTTGCAAAGGCATTCAGGGAATTGAACTGACCGGCAAGCACAGTTCCCACGTGCTCTGCCTGCTGCTGTGCATAACTTTCCAGAGTCCCGTGAATCTCTTCACTGACCCGGCGGTTTGTCTTTTGATTATAATTAATGACTGCCGCTGCAAGAAAAACTGTCAATACGACAAACACCCACAGCGTCAACTCTGCCCGTGTATGTTTTCTTTTCTTCGTCATACATGTACCATACTCTTTCCTCCGCTCATATTTCCTTGTACAACTAGTATTCCATATTTTTCTTTAGTCTTTTCCTCTGTCAGATGCGGTTCTGCTCCATGTTTTCCATTTTTTTCTTTGTAAGCAGGAATATCTTGACCTCCGCCTCGTGATCAGCCAGGTTTTTCTCTGCCATTTTGCTGACAGCAGCCACCCGGCTTTTTCCATCCCTGATCTCCCACCGGGTATCATTAAAGATCTTCTCCCTCTGCCGACCAGCCGGTATCCGGCATAGCCCGGAGTGTCACGGAAAACGGGGTTACGCCCCGCTCCATACTGCGCCTGTGTATGGCTGCCTTTTCCAATGTATCCTCCTCAAAAGGATACTCTGCAAACAGCACCGCCAAATCCGCCATGCTGACAAACCCTTTGAAATAATACTCGTTTTCCTGTACCGCTTCCTGCAGTCTCAGTTTCATGGTCATCCCTCACTTCCGCCGGGCATCTGCATGGTTCTGTCACGAAGCAGGGCATCTACCGCTGCTCTGTATTCCCTCAGATGCTGGGCTTTTTTTATTTTCTTTGCGTATTTTTCACTGTCCGGAAACATATGTATCATGTAAAACCAGAGTTCTTTCATCTTAAAAAGCACATTTCTGTCCCCTGACATGACTTTCTCATACTCTGAACAGAGTAAATCATGAAATCCTTTAAACCGCTGTTGATCCGGCAGTGTCCCCCTGGTAATATGTCCCACAAGATCCGGGTCTGTCAGGACCCCTCTGCCCAGCATCACAGCCTCCACCTGGGGAAACCCGGCAGTAAAGGCCTCATAATCCTTCCGGGTGAAAAGGTCTCCATTGTAACAGATCTTATTCCTGCTCAGGGACAAGGCATCTGCAAAAACATCCAGATTCGGTTTGTTTTTATAATAATCCGTCTGCAGTCTCGGATGGATGATCAGTTCCTCCATAGGATATTTGTTGTAAATCTCTATCAGTTCGTAAAACTCCTTTGCATCCTCCATACCGATTCTGGTCTTTACCGAAATTTTCATATACAGCCTGTCAAAAATCACATCAAGAAATTTTTCAAGAAGCTGCTGTTCCGCCAAAAATCCCGCGCCTCTCATTTTCGTTACAACGGTCCGGGACGGGCATCCCAGATTCAGGTTGACTTCTTTATACCCCATTTTCTGAAGTTCAAGCGCTGTTTTCACAAAATCTTCTGCGTTGTTGGTGAGAATCTGGGGTATCGTATCCATTCCCCGGTTATTGGCAGGAAGGACATCCTTTAACTCCCTGGAATTAAAACAGCGGTTCTGGTTTGGCATGATAAACGGTGTAAAATATCTGTCTATATTATCATAACAGGAACGCAGGGCATTTCGGTAAATGTACCCTGTGATCCCCTCCATTGGTGCAAGATAAAATTTCATAATTTGTTCTGTCTCCTCTTGGTCTTACTTCATCATAAAGTAAACCCAGGGGAGATTCAAGTTTTATTTTTCTCCAGCCATCGCTCCAGCACTTCCAGATTCAAATCGGAATGCTCCACTTCCCTGGCATAACGATAAGCAATCTCCGTCACATCCCGAAATTCCAGCTTTTTCCCCTTTTTCAGCCATCTCAGCATGACAACCTCCTGTATCCATTCCGTGGAAAATACAGCCAGCGCCATTTTGGAATAGACTGCATCATCATATACGGCTCCGCAGAAATCTCCCATGCGCTCCCACGCCCCGCGTCTGCTGCTCTCATATCCATAGGCACAGTCAGATGCAGCCTGCCGCCAAAATCCCCCTTTACATTCCCGTATCTGTCTAAGGACTCCTCATCAATGACAATCTGCCATCCCGCACAGCAGGTAGCCGGACAACTGCCTGCCAAACAGACAAACGCATCATAGTAGTGGGGTTTTATATATCTCATCTTGTGTCTCCTTCTCTTTACAAGGTACAGAACTCACATCCAGTCAGCACCAGTACACTCCTGGGGCCTGCAAGCACACTGCCACCATCCAGACGGACCGGCTGTTTTTTCCATTCTGCGCCTGCCTCCCCTGTATTCACAGATACATGCCAGAACAGTGGCTTTGGAAGCTCAGGCAGGCTGATTGTAACCGGCTCCCAATAAACATTGATCAGGAGATAGACAATATCATCCTTCCCCTTTTTCTCATCATAACCCGTGAACATGACAGCCGTAACCCTGGATTCCTTTCCAAAGCCCTCCACCCACGGATGTTCCCCGTGGAAACTGATCTCCGGAAGGCCGAACCGGTTACTGCCCAGATTACCGCTGATACTCTTATGCTCTTTTCTGAAATGGATCATAAACCGGAAAAATTCATATACATCCCTGTGTGTCTCCAGCCTGTTCCAGTCTATCCAGGATATTTCATTGTCCTGGCAGTAGGCATTATTGTTTCCATACTGGGTATTACAGAATTCATCCCCTGCATAAAACATGGGGGTACCCCTGCTGCACATAAGTACCGCGCAGGCATTTTTTATCAGACGCATTCTCAGAGCAATGACCTGTGGGTCCTCCGTCTCCCCCTCTGCACCGCAGTTCCAGCTTCTGTTGTCATCTGAACCGTCCCGGTTCTCCCATCCGTTCGCCTCATTGTGCTTCCAATTATAGGAGTACAGGTCATAAAGGGTAAAACCGTCATGACAAGTCAGAAAGTTGACGGAGGCATTTTTGCCGCGTATCCGGGGGTTATAAATATCCGTGGAGCCTGCTATACGCATGGCTGCCGCCTGGGCTGCCCACAGACCGCCCTTTAAATACTCCCGCAGGTCATCCCTGTACTTTCCGTTCCACTCTGACCAGCGGCGGAAGGCAGGGAACTGTCCCACCTGGTACAATCCTCCGGCATCCCACGCCTCTGCAATAAGCCTTGTGCTGCTTAAAAGGGAATCATAGGCCAGCGCCTCCACAAGAGGCGGTTTATCCATGGGAGAACCATCCTCATTTCTGCCCAGAATAGATGCCAGATCAAACCGGAAACCATCAATATGATATTCCGCCACCCAATACCTGAGACATTCCTGGATCATTCTTCTCACTACGGGATGGTTGCAGTTCAGGGTGTTGCCGCATCCGCTGAAATTGTAATAGTGGCCATCCGGGGTCAGAAGATAGTAAATGTTATTGTCAAACCCTTTAAAAGAAATAAACGGACCGTTCTCATTTCCCTCCGCGGTATGGTTAAACACCACATCTAAAATGACTTCCATTCCGTTTTCATGCAGCGCATGCACCAGCTCTTTCAGCTCCAGCCCTTCCCTGTTATATTCCTTAGTGGCTGCATAACTGGTATTTGGCGCAAAGAATGCCACTGTATTATACCCCCAGTAATTGATAACCTGTTTGTTATCCACCATTCTCCGCTCCCGCAGTTCGTCGAACTCAAAGATAGGCATAAGCTCCACAGCATTGACGCCCAAATCTTTCAGATAGGGAATTTTCTCTTTAATCCCCGCAAAAGTTCCGGGATGTTCCACATCTTCTGCCAATTTCGTAAAGCCCCGGACATGCATTTCATAGATGATCAGCTCATCCATAGGCACATGGGGACGCCTTTCCCGGCCCCAGAAAAAATCATTTCTCACCACTCTGGCGCGATAGCCGTTTTCATTTACCTTTTTGCCCCATACACTCTGGCCGGTCACCGCCTTCGCATAGGGATCAAGAAGAATATGGTTTGCATCAAACAACAGCCCTTTTTCCCTGTCCCAGACTCCCCCCAGCCGGTAAGCATACTCGAACTCCCCGATATCCAGGCCAAATACCATCATAGAATAAACATCCCCGATTTTAAAGTGTTCCGGAAATCTAAGGACCGCATAAGGCTCCTCCTGGGTCCTGTGAAACAGAAGCAGCTCACAGAATTCAGCCCCTTTGGAATGCACTGTAAAATTGACGGCTGTCTGGAAGACCGTGGCACCATAGTTGCCATACAGGCCCGGACAGACCTGAAATCCTTCCACCTCATCTGTAGGTATCCACTTTTGCAGTTCATCATTCATATTGCCATCCCTCCCCGGATAATCTTACGTCATCAGTCAGCGCGGTTCCTCCTGTCTTAAACCATTCCTGCACGGAAAGGAAAAAGCCCGGCAGCAGCCAGGCTCCAGAAGTCTCATGCATTCTGCCGCAGCACTGACAACAATTTTCTCATCTGCTCCAGACGCTCCTCAAACTGTACATAAAAATCCGCTCCGCTTTCATACGGATTTGTATAGAAAAGATTCAGGACATACATGTTCAGCTCTTTTGTAAGCTGCTCATCCTGCTTTTCTTCCAGAAGATTCCGGATATCTTTCAACAGAAAGTGCCATTTTGCGGCGAACTCCTCATATTTTTTTAAGTCCGGTATATCCAGCCATTTTCCCACCTTGATTTTGGTCTTATTTTTCTTTGGACATTCCTGACTCTGAAGGTAATAGGAAAACTCTCCCTCCTCATAATACCTTCCCAGAGGAAAAAGGCGGCAAAGCCCCGGGCGGAACCCATGGACAACGCATCTCCCCTCCTCATTCAAAAAGATACAGCGCTCTTTTGTTCCCTGCATCCTCAGATTTGGCAGAATACTTCCCTCTGTTATATGCAGCTCTATATGGCGGTTCATCAGTTCCTCAAAGGTAAGGCCCAGGTTCGTTTCCAGCCTGTATACATCAAGCGGGTCCAGCTTAATGGAATCCCCCATGCCCTGACAGCATGCGGAACAGCCCTGGCAGCCTCCGCAGTCAGCTTTTACCATATCTCCTGCTTTATATAATTTTTTTAAGTCCTCTGCAAGAACTTCTCTCTCCATGTGTAAAACCTCTCTGTCTTATGTATTTCTGTATTGGAGCCTTCCATTGCCCGGCAGTCTCATGGAACTAGTACAGCGCTTTATTAGATGTCAAAAGCCGGGAAACCCCTCTTGCCACACGCCCCTCCGGGTCATCAAAATGCCCGCCCGGATTGCTCTCAAGGATAACCGGACATGCTTTTTTCCAATGGGCAGCCAGAAGTTCTGTATTCTTTTTCACAGAAGCCATACGCGCATTACGCACCTTATGCTCCCGGCTGCCAAGAGATACATATATGACCGGCTTTTCCGCTTTCATGGTGTGGCTCAATGCGTAATCCGCCCAGCCATCAAACCAGAGGGATCCGGAAATACTTCCGATTCTGCCAAACTTTTCCGAATGATACATGGCATATACGGCAAATAAGCCGGCCATGGAATACCCCACCATGCCTCTGTCTTTTACTTCAAAAGAAAGGGCATGTTCTGCTTCCGGGAGAATTACATGTTCAAAATACTGCATATACTCCCCCGCACCGCCTGAAAAATCCGTACTCTTCCCATAAATCTTCTCCGTCTTCCAGGGAGAAAAATCACGGTTCCAGTCTCTCCCTGATACACAGGCAAAAATGCAGGGTTCTGTGATCCGGCACCATATTTTTTCCCCTTCCTCCCGGGAAAAAATATGACACCAGATCACTGGAACCGGTTCTTTTGTCTCCTCTCCCCAAAGAAAGATTTCATATCCTTTTTCTCTCCAGCTCTTCATGACAGCCATCATACCTTTCTGTGTGTAACGATTATTTTAATTATAAAGGAAGGGATGCAAAACCGCAATCCTTTTATTCTTGCTAGCGTGTGTCCGTTAAAGGCCACTTGAAGACCACGAAAAATGTAGTATAATAAGGAGTGTCCGGATAAATTCCCAACTGCCGGACCAAAGAACAGAAAACTGCATGGGAGGTTCCTTGAAAATGGATCTGATATTCCGAAAAAATATGAAAAATGCCGTGGAACGTGTCCTTCATGTTCCGCATAATTATACGGGTGGTATTCTGGAGATGACATTTGCGGTGGATCACGCGCTTCCAAAAGAAACTGCCGTATCTGTGACAAAAGAGACAGCCGCTTTACTCCGCTCCCACAGCCAGGTCTTCCAGAATGTCCGGCTGAACCTGCTGCACTGGAAGGCAGACAGCGTACTCACAAACCAGCCGGTCCCCCTCCCTATGCTGCAGCTTGGCAGAGGACTGGAGGATTATGAAACCCTGCCCGGAAAAAAATCTCTGGATGCCCTGACCGATACCCTGAAACGGTTTCATGCCAGATCCAAACTGGTTATCTGCCTGCTGGGTAAGGATGCCGTTATATTGGATGAGAAAAGGACCCGGGGAAATCTGCAGCCCTTTCTGGGGCGGAAAAGTATCTTTTTATGTATGCCTGAAAATGAGGTGGATGGGTGCCCTGAAATTGTGATGGGGGCTGGGGTTCTTGCGAAAATGTAAGGATGCCAAAATGGAGACTGTTGTAGCGGAGAGTATCTCCACTGACTCCAGTCTCCATTTTCTTTTTTCCCTCTGCTTCTTGGCCTATTCTGGCAGAGCCTTTTTTATTTCCGGTACTGCCTTCTCCACCACCTCTTTTATCCTCCCCAATGCCTCTTTGTCCGACGCCTCTATCCGAAATGTCATGGCCTGTTCTGTCACAGATTTTCTGAACAGGAACCAGCCATCCCTAAACTCGATACTAATAGGTGTTACAGTTCCCGGTTCCTTCTATATAGACAGTTCCGTCACTGCATTTTATGGTAACAGAGTTTCCTTTCACGTCTGAGATCGTACCCTCACAGTATAGGGCATTTTTTCCACCGCTTCCATAGTCCCCAGGGATGAACTGCCACTGCCCCCGGCTTACTATACCGCTCACTATAAAAGGTGCTGCAAACTACGCAGCACCCCATCATAGAATATACCCTGCAATTGCAGGAAATACTGTCACATGATTATCTTCAGGCAATGGAAGCCCTATAAATGGAATCAATGGACTCCTTCAGCATCTCATTAAACGTTTCCTCTGTCTGGTTCACATGCAGCCCCTGGGTAAGTGCCCTGGAGAAACTGGCAATCAGGCCGGGATTACGGGCTAATTTCTCATTTGCCTCATCTCTGCTGTATCCCCCGGAGAGAGCCACCACGCGCACCACATGAGCATCCTCCATAATCTCGGAATAAAACCCATCCTCATCCGGAATGGAAAGCTTGAACATGATCCGGATACTGTCATCCAGTTTTTCCAGATGCTCTTTCAGATATCCTTTCATGATTCTTTCTGATTCCGCTTTATCTACACTGAAAATGTCAATCTCCGGTTCCAGGATGGGAACCAGACCGGCTTTTGCGATCTGAACTCCCAGTTCAAACTGTTGCTTTACAACAGCACGGATTCCCGCCTCATTGGCTTCCTTGATCACAGAACGCATCTTGGTCCCGAATATATGACGTTTCTTTGCCCGTTCCAGTAATTCATCCAGTCCGGGAATTAGTTTCATAAGCTGCACACCGCTCTCTGCCGGCGCAAGTCCTTTATCTACCTTCAGAATCGGCAGGATATGTTTCTCTTCCCACAGATAATCTGCAGTCAGCTTTCCTTCCACTTCCCGCTCCATAGTTTTCTCAAACAAAATTGCAGCCAGGATGTGCTCTGAAGTAAATGCCGGACTGGTCATGATTCTTGTCCGCATAGCGTGTACCAAGTCAAACATCTCATCATCCCCGTGATAGCTGTCCTCGGAAATGCCATAAAGCTTCAGCGCTTTGGGTGTGCTGCCGCCGCTCTGATCCAGTGCTGCAATAAATCCTCTGCCTGTACTCATTCGATTTACCTGTTCTGTGTTCATGCTTCCTCCTTTCGCCGTTTGTCAGTACCCATGCTCCGCATACGGTGATATCTGTTCTCCTCATACGCAGGCAAACCGGCTGGCTGCGCGGTCTTACGGTTCTGACAGCCAGACTGCTGCTGCCAGTATTGTCATGTTGTCTGCAATACCCGGAATATAGTAATATTTACTAAATCCATAACAAAAACATATCACTTTTTATCAGATTTGTCAAATGTTATCCAATAATTGTTCGCCGGAAATTCCAGGTTCGGTCATGGAATAAGGATTTAATATCACATTCAATTCCTCTTCCCCCAGAAGACCGTCTCTTACGATCAGACTGCGCACAGAAGCCCCTGTCAAAATTGCTTCTTTTGCGATCACAGCGGCTTTTTCATATCCCACATGAGGACAGATGGCTGTTATGATACCCACACTGTTTTCCACCATATCCCTGCAGTGTTCCCTGTTTGCCGTTATCCCTGTGATGCAGTTGTCAACCAATGTGCGTACAGCAAAGGTAAGTGTCTCAATGGACTGGAACAGATTGTAGAAGATGATCGGTTCAAACGCATTCAGTTCCAGTTGTCCCGCCTCTGTAGCCATAGCAATGGTCATATCGTTTCCAATGATATTAAAAGCCACCTGGTTGACCACCTCCGGAATGACAGGATTGACTTTACCCGGCATAATAGAAGACCCATTCTGTTTTGCCGGAAGATTGATCTCTCCGAGACCGGCTCTCGGACCGGATGATATCAGGCGAAGGTCATTGGACATTTTAGAGAGATTCACTGCGCAGGTCTTCACTGCACCGGATACGGATGTATATCCATCCAGATTCTGTGTGGCATCAATCAGATCATAGGACTGGACCAGATCCAGGCCGGATACCAGAGCTATATTCTTCACCACTTTCTGAAGATACTGCACATCTGCATTTAATCCCGTACCTATGGCGGTTCCGCCCAGATTCAGGGAACTCATCTCCTCTTTTGCATGTTCAAATCTGGTAATATCCCGTCGTATCGCCGTTGCATAGGCCCGAAACTCCTGCCCGAGACGGATGGGCACTGCATCCTGAAGCTGTGTCCTTCCCATCTTGATCACATCATCAAACTCCTCCGCTTTTTCCATAAGGGCTCTGTAAAGCCGTTCCAGTTGTTCTTTTGCCCGATTCAGAAGCTTCAGCGCTGTGATCCTTCCACAGGAGGGAAATACATCGTTGGTTGACTGCCCATAATTCACATGGTCATTGGGATTGACAATGGAATAATCCCCCTTCCGGCCCCCCAGAATTTCAATCGCCCTGTTCGCGATCACCTCATTGGCATTCATATTCAGGGATGTCCCTGCTCCCCCCTGGATCGGGTCTACGATAAACTGATCATGGAGCCTGCCGGAAATAATTTCATCACAGGCCCGAACTATAGCATCCGTCCTCTTTTTATCCAGCCGCCCTACTTCAAAATTAGTGATAGCCGCAGCCTTTTTTATCTGCGCCACACTGTTGATCAATTCCGGATGCATATTCATGCCTGTTATGTAAAAATTCTCTGCGGCACGGATTGTCTGAACTCCGTAATAAGCCTCTGCCGGCACGTCTTTAGTTCCGATTGAATCATGTTCCTGTCTTGTCTTAGGGTTCTTTATTTTCGTTTCCATACATTCCTTACCTCTTTATGTCTTTTTCCTGGGATCTTCTCTGTCTTACTTTTGTCCATGTATATTTCCGGCATCTTCAATTACCTGCCATTTTTTGTTATCTACATTATAAGATGGCCCTTCATTAGAAGCTAATACATATATGTATATATTTATTATAAACAACGATTTATATACAGGAAAATTTATGATAAGATAAATGAAAATAAGAAATGCAGGTGAACCTATGTTTGAAGGAAAAAAATATGTTTATGAGGTTTATAAAACAAGAAGTTTTTCAAAAGCCGCATCGAATCTGTATATTTCCCAGCCTTCCCTGAGTGCTACCATTAAGAAAATTGAGACCCGGCTCGGGACACCTATTTTTGACAGGAGTACCAGCCCCATACAACTTACGGAATGTGGGGAAAAATACATACATTACGCGGAACATCTCATGGATATGGAAAATGAATTTGAGAATTATTTGAATGACTTTGAAGCGCTGCGCACAGGGCATCTGTCCGTGGGAGGGAGCAATCTCTTCGCCTCCTATGTCCTGCCGCCTCTGCTCTCCGAATTTATGGGGAAGTATCCTTCTGTTGATGTGAAAATGACTGAATCCACAACCAATGACTTGGAAACACAAATGTTTTCCGGCAGCCTGGATTTGGTCATTGACAACTATCCTTTTTCAGACAGCATATATGAACGCCATTTTTTCTGCAGGGAACAGCTTCTCTTAGCAGTTCCGGCTGCACTTGTCCATGGAAAGCAGCCGGAAGCCTTCTGCCTGGATGCTTCTTCCATAAAAGACGGCTCCTTTGAGAACAGTGCCGTCTGCCCTTCTATCTTACAGCATTTTGCAACTGCCCCTTTTCTGCTCCTGCGGGCAGGCAATGACACACGTGAGCGCTCTGACCTGCTCCTAAAAAACGCAGGTCTTACGCCCAGTGTGCCCCTGAAGCTGGACCAGCAGGTCACTGCATACCATCTGGCCTGTTACGGCATGGGAATCGCCTTTGTCACGGATACCTTGATCCGGCATGTGCCTGTTGATTCCAATATTGTTTTTTATAAACTGGAGCCAGCAATTTCCCAGAGAAACATCTATTTTTACCACAAACGTTCCCGGTATGTGACAAGAGCTATGGAGGAATTCTTAAAGATCGCAGACTCCGCTTTTTCGGTATAGATATAAAAATACGCTATTTTTTATTGATTTTATAGGTGGAACTCTTTTCATAAGTCCTCATAGGCTTGTGGGCGTGATAACACCGTCCTTAGCTTGTTCTCCCCCAAGCTGGATAAGCTGCCCGATATTCTGAAAGAGGACGGTTATCCCGATGTTCAGATATTTATGAGGACTTTCCGAGAAATGGAAAGCCATCTTCATCTGTGTTGATTGACTGAATAATAGCTTTTTGAAGTTTGGGTCCGAATGCCTTATCAACTTCTTTTGTTTGTATATGTCGATATAGTGGTGATTTGTTACTATCCCATTTTTGGCGAGTGATTTCAACATAGGCAAGAGTAGTTTCAAAAATTTGACTCTGTTTTTTGTAGCTTCAGCATCGTCCATTCGTTCTTCTTTAATGGCAATCTCCATTAAGGTTATTAACGCTACACCTGCATACCTGCTTTCTATTCCAGCCCGTACCTTCTGTAGCAGAATGTAAAAAGCAGAATCACCACCAGGAAATTAGCGCCTATGATCACCATACTCTCCGCCTTTGCCGCATGTGATCCGATCCCTTCCATAATCTTGCTGCACTGTTGGGAAAAAAGAAATTTTGAAACCTTTGCTATTTTTTCATTAAAGGATGCCAGCATGGGAAGGAAAGAAAGTACCATCATAACCGGAACCGCAATGGATGTGGCTGCCATCTGCCCTTTGCTCCTAACCCCAATTGCTGCCCCCAGAAGCAGGGAGATCAAAATGCCAACACACATAGCAAGCACAAAACCAGCCAGATCCGCTCCCCGGTAATCGCCCAGGATACCGAAAAACAAAGCCCCTAATGTGCATATCATAAGTACATAACCACCGGTTCCGATCAGGTATTCCCCTGCTTTTACATTGGACATGAGCAGTACACGCAGTGTACCCCGCTCTTTCTCCTCTGAGAGTATGGCAGCCATGGCTGTGAGCGGCGCCATACCGATGTACATGGTGGCAAAAAGGAAAATAAAAGAGTTCTTAGGCATTCCCTTTATGTTCATACTGCGCTGCATCACTGCAGTCAGTAACGGAAACAAAATAAACTGAATCAGTATCTCTTTATTCTTCAACGTGTCTTTTATCTGCTTTTTCCATATGGCATAAATCTTTCTGCAATCCATATCTATTCAAACCTCCTTCCGGTCAGTTCCAGGAATACCGTTTCCAGATTTGGCTCTGTGGAATGGATACTCTCCACCTGCTCTGACGCAAAAAATTCCCGTATTTTATCCGCAGCATTACTCTCATTTTGGAGGGTCACTTCCCTGCCGTTTTTCAGAAGGATCTTGATTCTGTTCTGATGATTGTATCTCCTGCAGATTTCTTCCGGTTGTCCGTATTCCACGATCTTCCCTTCGTGAAGAAGTGCCACATGGTCACACAATTTAGCAGCTTCCTCCATATTATGGGTGGTCAGAAAAACGGCAGCACCTTTTGCCTGCTCCCTGCGGATCAGATTATGGATTTCATTTACTGTGGATGGGTCCAGGGCACTGCCTGGCTCATCCAGGAATAGGATTTCCGGATTGTGCATCAGGGCTCTTGCCATGACAAGACGCTGCCGCATTCCTTTTGAAAGCTTGCTGACCGGACGTTTTTCTGCTTCCAAAAGACCCACATCCTTTAAGATCTCCCGAATCTTCCCCTTTGGCAGCCTATAAATCTGTGCGAACAATGCCAGATTGTCACGGCAGCTCAAACGCTCATAAAGGCCGGTGTTGTCCAGTACCATACCCATTTTTGTGTAGATGCTGCTGGTGAGTTTTCTGGTGTCTGTCCCCAGCACTTCCGCGCTTCCTCCTGTCTGCACAAGCTGGCCTGTGAGGATTTTGATCAGCGTAGTTTTTCCCGCCCCGGAAGGGCCTAGAAGCCCAAAGATCTCCCCTTTTCCCAACGTCAGATCAATATTCTTCAGCACGGTCTTATCACCAAACGTTTGACTGATACCCATCATTTTAATACTGCTGTCATAATTCACTTTATTCTTCCTCCCCTGTCTCTTCCTCTTTCCACTTTTCCTGCATCCGCTCCAGGCCTTCCTTCAGTCTGCGGTCCTCATCCTTTGTTTTCAGGTACATGACGCCTATACTTACTGCCACACTGATGAGGAAACTCAGCAAAAAACATACCCATGGCTGCCACATATTTATGGGAAACCATGCAAATCTCCAGATTGCCAAGCTGGTTACGATCAAAATAGATCCCAGCATGCAGATTGTCCGCCAATTTACTGACATATGTCTGAACACTTTTTCCGAAAAAAACAAATACTGGATACCTGTGATCAAAAATGAAGTCAGCAAAAACTCTGCCAGGACATCCAAAGGAATCCCCTCATTTCCAAGCCAGAACATTCCCGAAATTTCTTTTGCAGATTCCCCAAACAGCAAAGCAAACAAGATCAGCAATGCTGTGGTGATTCCATACATGCAGAAAACATTTCCCAAAAAATCAAATATCGTTTTATCTTTTTCCATACTCTACCGAACCTCCAGTTTTTCTTTCACATACTCTGCATATTGTCTGGATACAATCAGTTTTTCTCCGTTTGTCATAGTCACTAAAAGCCGCCGGTTCAATTCAGACTTCAGGGAGACAATGTGCCGGAAATTAATGATACAGGACTTGTTTGCCCTGAAAAAATCAGCGTCCTCCAACTGTTCCTCCAGTTCATAAAGTTTAAGTGTGGTCTCATATATTTCATTTTTCGTATACAGAAATGTCCTTTTATCTGCCGTATCAATATACAATACATCAGCCGCTTCGATCAGATACATCTCACCTGCCTTATATCCGGTCAGTTGTTTGTTCAGCATGTGCAGCATGGAGAGGATCCGTTCAACTTCAGGTGTCATACTTTGGCAGGTTATGCTGATTTTTATCTCTTTCTCTTCTGTGCCCGTGTGCACTGTTATCTTCAAACTGCCAGCTCCTTTCCCATCTGCCTAAACCTTACCAGACTCCGTGGGGATACGCAATAGCATGAAAGCTTAGTTGCCGGATATGGCAGCTAAGTTACCAGGATACAGCGCCGTCTTCGCAAAATACACCCGCAGACAGTTTTCAGAACCAAGTCCGGTAAACAGCAAAAAATATCAAGTTTATATTCCTGGTTCCTATTATAATCATTTTACAAAAGAAAGGAATGGTATCAATATGGAAAAAACAAATGTATATCTAAAAAATTTTACTGGCACAAGTTATGAGGTGGGTACGCAGATTGGAAACTGGATTTTATCCTCTCCTGATTTGCTGCAGCGGGCTTTGCTTCCGCCGGATACTTATCCACATGACAAATTTGAACAGATCACAGCTCTGCTGGACAGCTATTGTCCGGGGATCAACCAAGAGATCAGAGGGTTTTCGGACACTGTGGGCGTAAATGCAGAGCAGATCATTTTCTATGCAATGACCTACCTGGAGCGGGGATGCAGTCTGATGGCTGCACTGCCGTCAAAGACTGACAATCATCATACAATGATGGCCAGAAACTATGACTTCCACAATGAAATGGAGGAAATGTGTTTCGCCTATACTGATATCAAGGGGAAATACCGTTATATAGGCTCTACCCTGCATCTGTTCGGAAGAGGCGACGGCATGAACGAACACGGCCTTGCTGTGTGCCAGGCCGGAAACGGACTTCCGGTAGGCAATTTTGAGAGTGCGCAAAAAGCAGGCGTAACAGGATTTCAGCTCTGGATCGCCATCCGCAGCATACTGGAAAACTGCCGGACAGTGGACGAAGCAGTGAAATGGGCCATGGATGCGCCTATCGGTTTTAATATTAATTTGATGTTAGCTGACAGCTGTGATAAAATAGCATTATTACAATGCATCGACGGACATAAGGCTTATGAGATCCTGGATGGCAAAAACGGCAAAGAATATCTCACATCCACAAACCATACCCTGTTTGAAGAAATCAAACCATACGAAAAAATGGTGATTGAAAATTCTGTTATCCGCAATGATACTATAGTGGAACTGTTTGAAAAGGATAAACGTATTTCAAAAGAGGAAATAAAGGAACTACTGTCAGCCTCTTATCCGGATGGACTTTGCTGTCACTATTACAAGGAATTTTTCGGCACACTGCGCTCTATGGTATTTGATGTGACAGACAAAACCATTGAGATGACATTCGGCTCCCCACAGGCCAATGAATGGCAGATATTTTCAGTTGGAATGCTGAATGCCGGGGAAATGCAGGCTCTTTTGCCCCAGGAAAAAGCAAACCCGGATTTTTATAAAATATTGTGATCAAAGGAAAGGAGAAGCCGTCTTTGAAAGACCAGCATATCATTGGGCAGGCTATTGTCTTCATTGAGAATCATTTATATGAAACGATCACTGCGCGGGATGTTGCAGAGGCGGTTTCCTATTCTTATTACCACTTTCACCGCTATTTCAGCGCAGTCATGGGGGAAACCATCGGAAGTTATATCCGAAGCAGACGATTAACACAGGCCGCATGGGATTTGACCCACAGTAAAAAAAAGATTATTGATATTGGACTTTCTCTGTATTTTGGGTCAGCAGAAGGTTTCACCAGAGCTTTTAAAGACAGATATTCCATGACACCTACAGAGTACAGAAAACACGGGATCGACGTTTTGATCGGAAACAGGCAGTCCGCACAGATGCCTGATAATACTATCGTCACTTATGCCGGTTTAAGTCCAAACATCGTTACCATACCTGCCATATATATTATGGGGATCCGCTTTTGCACAACGATCAGCGGCAGCGAATCTTTGGCTGTATGGCAGCAGTTCAATAAGCAGATTCCCCCGGCACTGTATTTAAATAAGCGGTATGGCGTCTATGAATCCGGCCATACCTGCGCCTCCGATATTTTTCATATTGACAGCGAATCTACCGCATTTGTGGGCGTTGAGATCCCGGAGAATTATCCTGTTGTAAAAGATATGGAAGTTAAAAAGTTATCCGGCGGAACATATGCAAAATTTATCCATACAGGAACTGTGTACACCCTGATCCAGACATATCATTACATTTGGGGTGTCTGGTTTCCCAAAAGCGGATTTGAACTTGCCCGGCGGGATGATTTTGAATGCTATACAGAACGATTTACAGGCCCGGATAATGAGAATTCAGAAATTGATATCTATTTTCCGATTCAATGATGAGAGGCAGAAACCAAGTTTGTGGACATACAAAGGAGGATGTTGCAATGGGAAAAGAAACCTTTTTTTACATTATCAATCTTTTTATTCAGCGCGGATTGGGTCTGTTCTTTTATCTGCTCGGTGCAGGATGGATTTTGCAGCAGCGGGCGGCTGTTTATTTTCTTTTCTATATTGTCCTCTCCCTGCTGTCTTGTGGTGTAATGCTTTGCACTGCACCGCAGACACTTGCCGCGCGGAACAAAAAGAATACCGATTCCCCTTTGTGGGATAAGATTCTGCTGGGGCTTTTTTGGCTGCTGGCCTATTTCATCATTTACCTGCTGGCCGGATTGGAGTCCGGGCATGGGAGCGAATCTCTTGGTTCACCCGGCTGGCTGGGCATAATTCTCTATACCCTGTCTGCCATACTCACACTGCGGGCTTTGATGGTAAATACATTTGCAGAATCTACGGCCAGAATACAAGAGGAACGTCATCAGACAGTCTGTCAGAGCGGACCATACAAACTGGTCCGTCACCCTGTCTATACAGCGCTTCTCATCTGGTGTATTGCTATGATACTGATTTTTCCAACTTTATTTGTAGGTATCGCTTCCCTTGCGGTGGCAGTTATCATTATAATACGGACTGCCCTGGAGGACCGAATGCTGCAGACTCAACTGGAAGGATATAAGGATTACTGTCAAAAAGTACGCAGCAGGTTCATCCCGTTTGTATGGTAAATATATTTTTAAACTTAAAATGCCATTGCCCCTGGAAATGGCAATGGCATTTATACCGCCTGTCCAGAATCATCTGCAAAATCTATATGTGATTCTTTAACAGAACAATTGCTTATCAGCAGCTTTTCATAAGCCTGATATAAAATTCTACTGTCTTTACAAGCGTTTTTAACGGAACTCTCTCATTATTTCCATGAATCATCCCTCTCTCCTCTTTGGACAGCTTCATAGCAGAAAATTTGTACACCCGGTCAGTAATTCTACAGTAGTGCCAGGAATCACTGCAGGCCATCATGAGATAGGGCGAAACCAATGCTTCCGGCCAGGTATCGCATACTGCCTGGGATAACAGTTCCCACTCTTCGCAGGACGTGTCAGATTCCGCTGAGGGGTTTCTTCCCTCCACGACAGACACTTCAATATTAGGGTTATGTATGGTGCGCGCCAGATATTCCCTTGCAGATTCCACAGTATCTCTTCCGATCAGTCTGAGGTTCATGCCCACGGAAGCTTTCGGCGGAATCACATTGTAGGCCTTTCCCCCTTCCATTTTTGTCATGGCACAGGTGGTCCGCATCATGGCATTCAGCTCACCGCCGGACTTTTTGCAGACTTTATCAAATATGCCTTCAAAACACCAGAGGTTTGCAAAAATCACTTTGTACAATAAGGTGGAATGGCGGCCCAAGATGTCCAGCATTTCCCTCACAGGTTTTGTGAGCTGACGCGGGAACGGATGGTTCTCCACCTCTGTCACTGCCTGGGCCAATTCCCCCACAATGGTGTGGACCGGGGCATAGAAGCATGACCGCCATTGCTTTTTGCATGGAATTCAATGTTAGTAAGCCCTTTCTCTGCTATGCCGATCAGCGCACATTCCCGTGCCACACCCGGAAACACGTTCTCCACCACAGCACCGCCCTCGTCCACTACCATTGCCGGTGAAATCCCCTTTTTCTCAAACCAGTCCACAATAGATGGACAGCTTGGTCCGTTAATCTCCTCCTGACCGGAAAAAGCAAAATAAATGTCATGTTCCGGCACATACCCCTCCTTCAAAAGCTGTTCCGCTGCCTCCATAATTCCGCAGAGAGTGCCTTTCGTGTCCAAAGTTCCTCTGCCCCAGAGAACGCCATCTTCCACGATTCCTTCAAAAGCAGGTTTTTCCCACTGCGATTCCTCCACAGGCACCACGTCATAATGGGACATAAGCACAACCGGGCGCCCCTCCTTTTTTCCTTTCCAGTGATACAGCATACCGTTCACCCCAATAAACTGGCGGCTCAAGCGGCTGTGGATCTCCGGGTAGATTTTAGGGAGCAGTTCCTGGAACTTCTTAAATTCCGCCTTGTCAAGCAGGCTTACGTCATTATAAGATACGGTTTTACAACGTATCATTTCCACCATATCCTGTACTGTTTTTTCTTCATTTACTATTACCTGTTTTCCGGAAGACTTTCTCTCCGGTTTTGGTTTGAACATAGCAGCCCGCACAAATATAACGGCCAAAAATGCCACCACGGCTGCCAGCAAAATCCATAATATGATCTCCAGCATTTCCATTCCCTCCTATAATTTCCCATTTTTATATAAAAATCTTGCAGAGCCAATGGCAATCAATGCCCCAACCGGAACCAGCACTCCCACAGACCCTGAAAGGGAAGGCACCAGAAGAAACAGAATGACCATAAATAACAGCGGCGCAACGGAAATCTTCCAGTTTTTGCTTACATACACCACCGCCAGGCCGCCGAACAGGGACGGAAGTATATTGTCAAATGCCGGTTTCACTGCCGGGTTGTTCAATATGGGCGTCAGCGGCACGAGAAGCGCCACGCCGAGAGCGATCACAATGGTTGTGACAATAGAGGAAGTGGCCACCGCGATGGTGGATATCACTTCACCCCTCTCTGTTCCCGGTTTTACCCTGGCATTCTCCATTGCAGTGAGTGCTGCCGGGACCTTCAGGTTTGTCAGATTCCCTGTGACAAAAGCCAGATAAGACCCTGCGGTTCCCAGCATGGGTACAAAAGTCACCACCTCGATCAAACTTTTCGGCAAGTGGGTATACTATTAAATTTGAAATTGAAAAGAACAAGCGACAAAAAAACCGCCGCTATGGTGTTACCCATACACGGCGGCATACATAGTTTAGTTAGCATTCCTGCTTTTGAATGACGGTTATCTGCAAATCCTTTGCGTTGATTAGCGTTTCGTGTTTGCACTTCGGGCAGTAGAGGGGATAGTTTATTAAAACAGTATCCTCTCTAAGTCTGTTGCGAGTTTTACCGCCGCAAACAGGACAGGACATCGTATCCATTCTGTCCGCATAATTCTATTTACTCTCTAATTTCGCCATTTGCTTTCTTATATTGCTCGGCGAGATCATCTGTCATCGAAATCAAATGACAGTTTTCAATCGTGTAGATTTTATCACACAACTGCTCAATATCCGTGTAGTTATGGGAAATCAAAAAGATTGTTTTCCCTTCTGCTTTCAGCATACGGATAATCTCTTTTATATCTCTGTATGTCTTGTAATCCAATGCGTTAAACGGCTCGTCAAGCACAATCGTATCCTGGTTTTCCATAATTGCCTGTGCGATACCCAGTTTTTGTTTCATACCGAGCGAGTAAGCATCTACCTTCGTCTTATTATCAGGATCAAGCCCAACCTTGGACATTGCCTCTCTAATTTCCTGTTCTCCAATCTTCCCCTGAATATCCGCAAGATATTTCAAATTTTGGAAACCACTGTAAAGCCCGACAAATCCGGGGGAGTTAATAAATACGCCTATACTTTCAGGGAAATCATGCCCTTTACCAAGCTCTTTTCCACGGAAAATAACGGCTCCGCTGTCCGGCTTCAAAAAACCGCAAAGAAGTTTAAACAGTACCGACTTGCCACTGCCGTTTGCACCGACAATCCCCACTGTTTCTCCTTCCCTTACAGAGAACGAAACGTCCTGTAAAATCTCTTTACTTCCAAATCTCTTTGAGACAGATCTCATTTCAATAAATGCAGTCATCACAATACCTCCACTTAATTAAATTCTTTTTTCTTACTTGCCCAAAATAATGAGCTAATCAGCAAAGCACCTAATAGCGCCATAAAAATAAACACCAATATCATAGACGACTTACTCCCAGATGAAGTAATAAGTCTTGCAGTGCTTGAAATTCCAAAGGGAAGGAAACACGATATCCATTCAGGCAGCATACACAACATATTTCCGCCTATGAGCAATATAAAGCCTGCGATCACCTGTCCTGTTATGCCATGCACAAGCATCAGAACAAAGCATTGAATACAGCAGTCAATCAGTTTCAGGGCAAGAAATTTAAACAATAGAGATATTGACTGACTGCCAACCAACGGAATCCCGAAAAGGTATCCGCTTCCCATAATAATAACACCTAAAAACAGAGTATACACAAACAAAAACGAAAGGCATGCATACAATGTACTTGCGGTAAGTTTTATACGGCTTCCCGCCCGGATTGGAACAAATAAGGATTGCCCGCTGACCGTCTTTTCCAAAAAGCTTGCCATGAAATACAACGGCGTTCCGTTCACTAACAGCATTTCCAAAAATACAATCGGTCGGAAATTACCGATTCCATGTCCCGAAAGAACTTCTATTATCCATTCATCCATGGAGGAGACAGCCATACCACGCAAAGCCTTATAGGCGACGATTAAGACAACAACTGCTGCTACGACAATCAAATTTCGTCTTGAAAAAAGCAGCCTTAAATAGTATGTTGTTAATCCGAATCGTCTTTTTGATGGAAAGCCTAATGTTTTTCGCCAGCAATACTTTGACGTCAGTATAACAGCAATAAAGAGTATTGCACCGGTTCCTGCGGTCAGGATCATTCTAAAAGAATCTCCGAAATTATGATGCAGGATCATAAGATGATTAAAGCCGGTAATAGGCAGAGCCTGCAATATTGGAATCTTGATCCACAGCGCCGAAAAAGCATAGATTGGCAGCAGAACCCAAAGCGTCATACGGATTTTGCCGAAATGACAGATCCACATAAGGAATCCGCAAACAAACCAGCTTCCAAAACATTGATAGGCAATTATGGCTAAAAATGCAATGCACGGGTTTGGAAAGCAGCTTTCAAAATGAGAGAACAGTTCCGCTGTCGGTGCGTCAGCCGGAATCAGCCAATCATTTTGATGAGGAAGTCCTATTGCTGAAATTGAAATTGCAATTGTCTGTGTTATAACCAAACAAACTGCTATCAATCCCATACTGCTCCATCTGCTGAAAAAGTAGGCAAAATAGCTTTTGAAACGGCCGATTACAATTTCGCTGTCGTCTTCTAAAAACGGAAAAAAACAGAACAGCGTAATTGGAATCATAGCATAAAGCAAGTAGTAATGATCCGTTCCGGCAGATAACAAATGCTGCTCAAAAGACAAGCACCCACTCGACTTTGCGGATACGGAAAAAAACAGGCAGACGATAAACAGGAGCAGAAAGTTTCCAATTTTCGCAAGTTTCCAATTTTTCCTGATGATAGCACACATAATATCACACCTCTGCAATCGGTATCTTTTTCACCTTCGTAAAGTAAACCATGGATCCCAATATAAACAGGAGCAAAATTGCAGGACCAACGAAAAATGAAGATACAGAAAAAGCGTTTCCTGCAATTGAGGTTGGTTCAAAAGCAGTCACGAGACGGTATTGCTCAAGACGCAGGATCGCAAGCGCAAAATTTTCAAGCACAGCATAGATAAAAGGTCCGGTGAGGATAATAAAGATATTCTTTACATACAGCGACAGCACAAAGCCCAGCGTCATCACCAGCACCCCTAAGAACCCTTTCCATACAGATAAAAGCAGTGCGTACAAAAGGGGCACTGTTGTAAACACGTTCTGAAAAACATGGCTGAAATTAGTGGCTTCTTCTGTAATCATAGGCGAAGTCGGTTCAATGGGAGCTTTCACATATAATGCAAAAACTGCGGATAAAAACCACGGTATAAAAATGATACAGAAGGCTGAGACAGCATGAAGTGTCCACTTGCTCATCAAATACCGTCCTATGCTAACCCTCGGAATAACATAGTTCAAAAAGTGATTTTTCCTTTCATAATAAAGATTCCAGCACAGAGGAATCACAACGAACAGCGGATAGAGCATCCCGAAAATTTCTGTGCCGATTTCCCATGCCTCCAAATCGTAATTCAGTGCATATCCTTTATACAGAGTACAGGTTAAAATGCAAGTTACTGTACTGAGTAGGGCTATCGTAAGAAATACAGGTATTCTGACTTTTCGCCATTCAATTTTCATAAGATGCAACATTAGAAACATCTCCTTTCTTTTTGCTGTCTGTATTATAACAGCCCGTAAAATGAGAAACAATGGTTTGGAAACAAGAGAGGGTTTTAAGGGCGTCAAACAAATTTCATACCCTTAAAACCCTCGTTCATACCTTTTTGCTATGGTAATATAACGCCAAATACAACATAATTCCTTTCATGGATTGTTTCGTTTCTTGTTATGATTTTTCCGTGCCGTCTCTCCGCAATGCGGGAAATATTATAAAGTCCAAATCCATGCGCCGCTTTATCCGTCTTTGTGGTATATCCCCTGTGGAAAAGCGCCATAAACTCCGTATTCGACAGGGGATCAGCGGGATTTTTTACGGTAAGTTCAAGAAACCTGTCTTTTTGATAACATTGGATAAAAACAGTGTCTCCTGCCTTGGAAGCCTCCAGCGCATTATCCACATAGATTCCTAAAATTTCTATCCAGTCCGTTTCGGACGCTACGCTCTTTCGGAAAAGCCCCTGCAATTCAATTTCAACTTTAATTCCTGCCATCTCAGCTTGTTTGCTTTTTTCATAGAGAAGTCCGGCAATGACCTTGCTATCGCAGACCAGCAGCTCCCGGCTGCTCTGATCTATAAGTACGCCCTCTTTCAGCTCTGCAACCGCCGCCTTTGCCTCTTCTAACGAATTGGCACAGGCAACCGCCGTTTCGATTGCAAATATTCGATTGTTAAATTCATGCTGTCTGGAACGAACCTGTGATACAAGCTCCTCAACGATAGGGATGTACTGTTCCATCATTCGTATGTTTTTCCGTTCCTGCATTTTTCGCCAGCTTGCCGCCAACAGCACAGCGTCCACAGCCAGCAGAACAGCCAAAATACCTGCACACAGCCATGTATGCTCAATAATAGCGGTGCTTTCAAACCGAAAGAAAGTGAGAACTGTCACAAGAACAACTGTAACATTTATGGTTACAAGCTTTGCGGCAAATCCTCCGTTCCGAATTACTTCCCGCAAGTATTTTGGCACGGAGCTCAGCACACAGAATACAGCGGGCATCAATGCCATCATTCTGCTTCCGAATACGAGAACCCGGCCTGTTGCGCCACATACCGAAAGAAAGAGAACAGAACACACTTTTACGCCTAAATATATCGAGATGACTGCCATACTTCCGCTGATTACAAAGTCATTGTTTTGAGGTTTATAATAAACGCTGTTTATCAGCATGACCAACAAAATGAAAAAAATCAAAAGAAAAAGGTTGTTTGCGGGAGCGATTTCAAAGCCCTGCTTTTCAAAGATCAGTTCAGATGCAGAACCAACGGAAAAGCTCATCCTTGACACAATGCACAGCATAAATTGAAACGGAAGTAAAATTAAGTCTTTTGCTTTTATCCCTTTATTTTGCGAAAATATCATTTCTCCGCACAAGAATAAAAGTCCTGCGTCTAATAACGCCTGAATTACAATGTTCATAGCTAACTCCAGATCTCTGCCTGATATTTGTTTCCTATAGGAATCGTGTTCTGAAATCCCCTTAAATAAATCTGCTTTTCCGTTTTGTCAATTTTCAAGATATGTGATTTATTCACAACATAACTTTTATGACACTGTATAAACACGGGACTGTCAATCATCTCGACCAATTTGTAAAGTGTATAACCTGATATGGTATCTTCTTTTACCCCGATGCCGATACGGTTTGTATGTATAATCGCTTTTTTCCCACAGGATTCAATATAGACAATATCTTCTATATCATACTCCAGGATAAACTGTTTTTGTACTATTTGTATTTTTCTGCCAGATTTCATTAAATTATCTGCAAGTCCCATAGCTTCGCTAAATGTTTTTTTGAATTCCGCCTCAGCATATGGCTTTATAAGGAAACCATAGCATTTCACATCCCTGTATGCAGCAAGCTCCTCTGTTGCTAAAGCAGTCTCAAATATAATAGGCGTATACTGATATTGTGGCAATCGTCGGATTTGCTTGGCAAGGCTTGTTCCTTTATAATCCGTCAGCTGAATATCCAGTATAAAGAGGTCTATTTTCTCCTGTTTTGCAATAGAAAGTGCTTTGCCGGCTTCCGGGCAGGAAACGACTTCTATTTCATGATTGATATTACCAATAAACTGCTTGATACGCTTTACAGCCGGCAGATTATCTTCAACTACTAATACGGCCATAACTATTTCACTTCTTTCTTGTTGGTTTTGTATCTTTTATCAACAGGCTTTGAGGCAGATTTAGGTATTAGCCATGCATGTCCAATTTTTTCAGCACCGTCAATTCTTCCAGCAGTACAATATTGCAATATTCTTCGATCCGATATGCCCCATTTAGAAGCAGCTTCTTTCGTTGTAATGAAATCCATCCAAATCACCTCGTTTTTATATTATACTTCGTTTCTCGGAATAATACAAGTGGAGAATTGTGAAGAATAATTCACAAGCAAGAGATTATATATTAAGAATTTTTAGACCGTTCTATAACCACTCCTCGAAAGAGAAAAACGGCAGAGATTTCTCCCTGCCGTCTTTGTCTGCTTATGCAAAGATGATTTCCTTCTCAACAATCTCCATCGCACACGCCCGAATGTAATTCATTCATCCGACCCATTCTAAGGCGTTTTCATCCTTTAACTGCTCTGTGATACCCTGTGCCTGTTTCATCTGCTCTGCGAGCGTTTCAAAGCGTTTCTGTGCCTGTCTATCAATGTCTGCAAGGTAAGCATTAAGCCTGCCGCTTGTAAGAAGATTTGTGTATGTAATTCTGTGGTATTCTTTCAGATACCTCAAGTGCCGCTGTCCCCAAATGTTGATAGCTGTTTCTTTTTCGGTTGGTAAGGTAAGGCAGGGAATGAAATAATCTCCTTGACGTACATAAGTTCCTCCCATTTCTTCAAAAATTGTTTTCTTCATAATCAATCCGCCTTTCTTTTTAAAAAATTTAACAAAATCTCGTCAATAGCATCGCTGTATCTTCCATCGGCTATCAGCCTGTTTCTCAAATTATTCAAGCTGTTAATGATAATTCTTCGCTCATACTCGTCAATTGCTATGTAATATTTTTGATTCCGCATATCTGGCTGCCCCCCTTTGCCTTTATTGTAGCAACAGAAGTTTTTCTTTGCGAATGTGCGATTTCTATTTTGAAAAAGACAGCGTAAAAAGCATTTCTGCCTTCCACGCTATCTTTTGCCTTTGCTGTTGCCCATAAGGTTATTTACTGTTGTTTTTCAAATTACCTCCTTATGTGGTAACAGCCTTTGCTGTCCTTGTTTTTTATTTCAAAAGACCGCCCTGGATTTTCTTAATGAAAAGCGGTACCCATATAAGCCCCGGAAAAATACCGAGAGTCATAACCCAGCAGATGGCTGTATAAACCTTTGGGTCTGTTATTGTCTCCGACAGGGAAATATGCAGCGCATTTGCTGTGGAAGTCGCCGCAGGAAGTTCATATGTAATAGCCCCGATCACACTAAGCCTCAGCCACGGCAGCGGCAGTCCCAGAAACTTTGACAAAGTGATAACTCCCAGCAGTATAGATACCGCCGGCGCAAGGGTAAAAACGGCTGTTGACACAATAGTTTTCTTCATCTGTGCCGTCTCGATACCCAGGCTTTTCCCCCGTCTGTAAGCCCGTACCAGAAAAAATATGGACTGTGCAATGACAAACAATATCACCAGCCCTGCCAGGGTAAACAAAAATGCACTGTTTGGTTGAAATTTCATTCTCTTTCCTCCCTCATTTCAAGATTTTGGTTCCGTCTCCACACAGCCGCAGGCAGGATTCCTGAACTACCTTTGCCGGCGGGGAATTTTTACGATGCAGGGCTTTCATCCCTGGTCAGTTTTCGTATCCAGTTCCCATAGTGCGATTCTAAAAATGCAGGAATGCACTTAAATATCTGGTCCGCATTCAGGCAGCATACCACCACTGCCGGAGATGCCTTCATAACAAACGCCATAAAGAAAGATAACGGTATGACGATAAGCCATATACTGATCAAATCCATCTTCACCACAAACATGGCATTGCCCCCGCCTCTTATGATTCCATTGTTAGTGGGCATCTGATAGGACATTCCAATGCAGACTATGCTGAGAATGATCAAAAATGTATTTGCCATATCTTTGGTGGCAGATGACAGATCGTAAAGGTTCAGAATGGGAATACGGATAAAGAACAGGAGGATACCCGACAAAATCCCAATTACCAGAAACATTCTCTGCATTACTTTTGCATAGACTTTCGTCAGCGCTATATCCCCTGTTCCAATGGTTTTTCCAATGATAATGGACGCCGTGGAGGCCGCCCCCACGGCTGTGGATTTTACCATCAGAAATAAAGTGGAGGCAGCACTGTTGGCAGCGATCGCCGCTGATGTCATATGGCCCAGAATTACAGTCTGCAGCGCAGTATTGACTCCCCAAAGACTCTGCACCACCACCATAGGGGCTGTGATCCTAAAATAATCCTTACAGAAAACCTTGTCAAACTGGAGATAATCCTTTAACCTGAGATTCAGGTTCTTTTCCTTATTTATTATGTATACGATCAGTACAGCACACTCCACGATTCTGGCAGTCAGCGTCCCCACCGCGGCGCCTGCTGTCCCCATCTCCGGTGCGCCGAAATTTCCGTATATCAGCACATAATTGATTCCGCAGTTGATAAAAAATGTCATAATGGAGAGGCAGAACGCAATTTTTACCACCTCCACGCTTCTAAGGGCTGCCAGCAAAAGCTGGGTAACCGCAAAGAATAAATAAGTAAACCGGATGATATTCAGATATTGTACCCCTTCCTCAATAATATGCCTGTCTGTGGTAAAAATCCCCACAGCCTGGTACGGAAAAAGGCTGACCCCCACAAACAAAAGGACTGCCACTACAAGTCCGGCATGCATGGCTGTGGCAGCTATTTTTTTCATAGGTCCGGTCTGCTTTTTCCCCCAATACTGGCTGCAGAAAATCACCAGCCCGTCTCCGAGTGCCATGAGAATCTGCTGAAATACAAACTGAATCTGGTTCACCGCCGCCACACCTGCCAGCGAAGTCTCACTGTAAGCCCCCAGCATCATATTATCCGCCAGATTTACGCTGAGGGTGATAACATTCTGCAGCACCAATGCCGCGTAAATAGAAAAAAAGCTGTAATAAAATGTTTTATTTACCTTGAAATGTAGGTTTCTGTTTTCTGTCCTCTGTACTCCAGTCATTTCACTGTCTCCATCCCTCTTTTATCCATGAACCTCTAAGCCCCGATGCTCCCACTTTCCATAGTTTTTCTTTTCTAAGCATTATACCTGTTTTTCCCAATTCACGCAATGGATTTTCCTTTTCATTGCAAACCTTTACAAGGAATAAAAACATAAGACAGCAGGAGGCCAGAACTTGTACCATCTATTGATCATTGAAGACGATACCGACATCCGCAGTGAACTGAAACTGATGCTGGAAAACGCTCTGTATCATGCAGACAGTATAGAAAATTTCACCGATGTTCCCGCCCAGGTGGAGGTGCTTTCCCCTGACTTGATCCTTCTGGATATCCGGCTGCCGGGGCTTGACGGCCTGTCCCTGTGCAGGGAGATCCGTAAAACAAAAGACACGCCTATCATCTTTGTGACAAGCCGCAGTCTTCCATGGATGAACGGAACGGCATAATGATGGGCGGGGACGATTACATCACCAAACCATATGTACCCCCCATACTTCTGGCCAGAATCGCGGCAGTCCTGAAGCGCTCGGGCCGGGATAATGCGGTATCTGATTCCTGTATCCTGACCTGCAGGGGATGCAGACTTAATCTTTTGAACAGCACACTGACCTGCGGCGGCAAAACAGCGGAGCTTACCAAAAATGAGCTGCGCATCTGCTGGAATTTATTTTCCCGGTGCGGTGAAATTGTACCCAGGGAGGACATTATTGATGATTTGTGGGACAATCAGATTTTCATTGACGACAATACACTGAGTGTCAATATCACCCGCATCCGCAGCAAACTGCGTGAAATCGGTGTGGAACATCTGATTGAAACAAAGAGAGGACAGGGCTACCGAATATGAATTTTGCGGATTATTTAAAGGACAAGACACTGCCAAGGTGCTGCATATCCTGTGCATTTGCTGATGTGTAAAGAAGCAATAGAAGTGTAAAAAATTTTGCCGTTCCTATCCGGCACTTGTAGGGTATCGGATAGGTCGGGCTTATTCTTCGGGCAAGTCAATCTTGCCGACAAAGCTGTAATAAATATCAATGCGCTGGCGGCGTACTTCGTTCTGGGGCGGCTTCCTCGTCAATGATGAAATTCTCGTCCTCGTCCATGAGGTAGCCGTACACGGGCTTGCTGGTAACAGGCTTTCCGCTTAGGCCTTTGGCTTTCTTGACCGCCTTGATTTTCTTGCTCGTATCTCTCACCATCCATTCGTTGAAAAGATTGCGCAGCGGGGTAAAATCTTTGTCCCCCTGTGCGCTGTCCACTCCGTCATTGATAGCGATAAAGCGGACGCCTTTCTGTGGGAAAAGCATTTCCGTGTACATTCCCACTTGGAGATAATTTCGCCCTAACCGTGGCATATCCTTGCCTATGACTGTGCCGACTTTCCCGGCTTCAATGTCCGCAAGCATGGCTTGAAAGCCGGGTCTTTGGAAGTTCGCACCGCTATAACCGTCGTCCGTGTACCAGCAGAGATTGGTAAAGCCGTTCTGCTTGGCGTAGGTTTCCAAAATGCGCTTTTGGTTGAATATAGAGTTGCCTTCCCCTTGCAGTTCCTCTTCGAGGGATAATCTCGGATAAAGGGCGGTAATCAGGGTTTGGGTTGTCTGTCTTAACATAATGTCCTCCATTTCCGACAGCCAGCCCCACTATTCCGTATTTAAATTGTACCATACAGCGGGGCGGCTTGTATAGCGGCAAAGTGTAAAAAGTGCTTCTTTACCGCCCATCAAATTGCTGATTTTTCAAAATAAGAGTTATCGTAAAACTATAATGGTAGATTTATTCATGTTCATAAGGTAAAATAGAAATACAAAGAGGAAAAAGTGTTTTTCCTGTTAAAATATAGTTCATTACACATCTGCAACTGGCAGTTGCGGAATTGCATATCCAAATATATAGCGTTCTACGGTTGTTTTGGATATGCTTAACGCTATCGTTGTTGGTGCGGGTTTACTCCTAAAAGGCTCAAAGAAAAAGTAAACAGGAGGAACAAACGTGAAAACTTTATCTTTTATTTTTGGCGCAGTGGCAATCATGCTGTCCGACATTATGTGCGCTGTTGTGGCTTTCAACTACTGCGATATATTGTGGGGAGCTAAAACTGCTGGATATAGCGCACCTGCAAGTACAGCTTTCGTCTATGCAATTCCATATTTAATTGGGATTGTTATTTGCGTAGTATTGACCATCGTCTTTCGTAAAAAATCAAAAATCTAAGACTGAAAAGGCGGTCATGCTTCCGGGCATGACCGCTTTTCCATGCCCTCACACCGTATAAGACGATTTTTGCGTAGCAGCCTCCGCTTCCAGCACCTTCGCCATTTTGTCGGCTGCGGTTTCCTTTGCGCCCTGCTTGAAAAAGCCGGACACAACAAGGACGGTGTTTCCCATGCGGATTTCCGTCACGCAGTCCGGGTGGCGGCAAGGTCATTAAGGATAAGGGCAAAGTTCGTCATTTTTACGGAGATTTCTTTCTCCATGAGGGCGTTTGCAATGCAACCGGCAAGCTTCTATGTGCCGCTGTAATGGGCGGCGGTTATTCAGTTGTAACGGGCGGGGATACTCGGCTAAAGCGAAACTTAAATAATGCTTTCAGCAGCGTTTCCGTGATGAAGTCCTCGGCTTCCTTGTCGGCTTGACCCTTGATACGGGAAGCATGGCGTATTCGCTGCCCATAATACTGCAATACGGTGTTGACCGCTTCCGGCTCGCCGCTGGTAGCCTGTACGATTGTGTCATAGGGGAGAAGCCTGCTATTCCTCATTCGTCCCTCCATTTCCTCGTAAAGCTGCTGTATGGCTTTTCGGATATGGTAGCCCGCTGCGCTGCGGCTGCGTCCGTACCGTCTGCCGATTTCATGCTGCGGCATACGCTTGAAAAAGGACAGGTAGAGCATTTCCTGCTTCTGCGCTGGCAGACGGGAGAGGGCTTGTACCAGTAGACCGTTGTTTAAGATAACGGCATCGCCGCAAAGGTGGAGTATGTATTCCTCGTCCGGCTCTGGGGCTTTGAAATATTCATCTGTCGTGCCTAAAGGGTAGTGCTTTTATCTGTAATGTAGTCAAGGGATATTTCTCTTTTGTGCTTCCTGCTCCATGTCCTTAACGCTGTGTAGCTGGCGTTGCGAATAACGATTTTACAAAAAGCGTGGAATGTGTACTCGATATGCTCTTTGTATTCTTCTGTGCAAGTCATAGAAAATTCCCCCTTTCCTCCACAAATGGCTGTGCTGGTTGATAGTTGCTTTTTTATGATGACAAAGGGCGGCAGCACTTTTTGCTGTCGCCCCTTGATTACCCAACAGCGAAAACAAGCGGGGCTGTCAACGGCGGCTCTGTAAGAGCCGAATCAGCTTCTGGGCAAACTGGGCATGCGCGCAAAGGAGTTAAACCAGGTAATATTCCGGCAGCTTGTCATTTACTATATCTGTCCCTTTGCAGGAGCCGTTCTGCTAAGCGGAGGCATTGTTGGCTTTATCAGTCATAACTTCGTAAAATACTCCGGTATTCAGGCGCCCTCCTGGTCTTATTTCGGGCTTGCACTGCTGCTGTTTGGAGGCGTGTATCTGATTTACTTTATTGCTACTTATCATGTCGGCGCAAAAGACGCCTGAATTGGAGTAAAGAACAGAACCCACACTCCGCAAATTTCTATGCGTATGAATGCTATTTGGGGGAAGGCTGTTTTATCAGACTTCCCTCAAAACTTTTTCTTTATGTTATATTGATCCTATGCTTTTCTGTTCTGTTCTGAAAATAATACCGGTAGGCTTTGCCCGTGAATTCGGAGGCTCCCTTACCGTACATCTTATCCAGACTTTCTATCAGGGCTTTTTCATGCAGATAACTGTCCACCATGTTTTCCCAGAAATTATTTCCCATCTCCATTCCTTCGTACAGTTTTTCCGTAATTTCCACACATTCCCTTATAATCTCCTGTACTTCCTCACATCCAGGGTCTCTCGTCAGATCAGACATCAAAGCCTGGGTCAGTTCTTTGTTTCGCTCCAGTCCCCCGCCTTCTCTGAGTTTCTTTCCTTTTTCCATCAAATCAGGCATTTTTTCCAGGTTGTTTTTCATGGCCTCTATAAATTCTTCCATGCTCCCATAGTTTTTCATTGCCGAGTCAGCAAGTATGGATTCTTTTCCTTTCCATTTACTCACCCACTCATCAAAGGCCTCTACACTGCCAAAACTTTTTATGACGGAATCTTCATGCTCTTTCCTGAATGCGGACAACATGTTAAAATATTCTTCTGTATCAAATTCTTTAAAACTCATACACGTTTCCCCTTGCTCTAATTTCCCCAGCAGACAAATCATTTTGTCCAGCCGTTTTCGTTTCGTTTCCAATAGTCGTTTCTGCTGCTTATACGCTGCTATCTTGTCATAGCAGGGATTTTCTATTATCCCTTTGATCTCTTTTAAGGAAAAATCCAGCTCTTTGAAAAAAAGTATTTGCTGTAATGTCTCCAGCGCATCCTCATCATATAACCGATAGCCGGAATCCGTCAGCTTCGTTGGCGCCAGAAGCCCTATCTCGTCATAATACTGTAAGGTCCTGACACTGATTCCTGTAAGCTCAGAAACCTGTTTTACTGTCTTAATACGGTTCCACTCCCTTCTGTTTGTATGTTTTGCTGTTCTGTATCAAATTTTTTTTGATGATTTTATCATACACTATCACGGAGCGTGAGAGTCAATGGTTAATTTAAGGAATTAGATGTCCGTTTCTGTGCCCATGCTCCCCATTCTCCTTTCCCGCAGCATCAGATGACCGGACTCTCTGTCGATTCTCCTGCTGACCTCCCGGCTGATTCTCCTGAACGGTATCCCCATGTTTTCTGCCGTATTGCCCGCTGTGATTTTCCCGGTGGCCTTCTGTCTCTTCCTCATGTTCCTGACAGTGATGTTCGCGGTATTGCCGGCCATAGGAATGACACGTCTCATCAGCACTCTGCTGCATATCCGCTTCCTGTTTGTCATCACGACAGGAAACCTTTACCTTTGCCCTTCCTCCCTGGCACTCCTGATAGGAATCTGTTCCCATGATAGCCTGCAGGGCTTCCCGGTAATGCATTCCTGTAACATCCACCTGAGAGACAATATTTTCTCCGTCGGCATTCAGCCCTTCTGCTGAGATCACGGTATCCTTCCCGTTTACGGAAAGCCCAATCTCAACCGGACCTTCCATAGTGATATAAGCTGCCTCAGCTTTTATCTCATAAGCCTTCATACTCCCCGCAAACACCAGGACCAGCAGCAAAGCTCCGGCCAGCGTTCTGTAAAACACTGGTCTTTGATAAAAGCGGCGTTTAGAACAGTGCTCCAGTTGGGCGGTCAGATTTTCTTTGGTTTTTTCCTTCATCTGTTTATCCGCTTTTACAGAATCGAATGCATCTCTGATTTTCCTGCTCATTCCACGTCACCTCCCACCATTTCTTTCAGCATCTGTCTGGCGCGGTTCATCCAGGTATAAATTGTGTTCTCTTTTTTATGGAGGATACCCGCTATTTCCACTGCCGTGTAGCCCTCATAATAAAAAAGATAGATGACCGATTTGTATTTGTCCGGCAGTTTTAGGACCGCCTCTCGGATGTAAGATAAATCCTCTTCCTCCTCTATGGGTATTTCCTGTATTTCCTCCAAAGAAGCATGCCTTCTGAAAATGTTCTTCAAAAAATCTTTACATTCATTAATGGTAACCCGGATGATCCAGGCCTTTTCATGCTCTTTTGAATCAAATTTCGGATTGGCACGCATTAGTTTTAAAAATACATTCTGCATAATGTCCTGGGTATCATCATAATTTTTTCCATAAGAATAGCAGATACGGGTTATGGTATCTGCGTATTCTTCCACTATTAGATTGATGTCCCATTTTGTCATCATGTGAATAAAATCCTTTCGGCTTTATATGATCAAGCAATCCACATTATTTTCCGTGGTGGCTTCCACGGTTTCCGCCATGACGCGCACCATGGCCTCCTGCTGTACCGGAAGCGGAGCCGCTGTACTGGGAATTCACACATTCTTCCCGGTTCTGACAGCCTTCTGTATCCATATGGGCCTCCCGATTTTCGCAGTTGGTCCCATTCACGCAATTTTCATGATTCCAGTGATTCGTTCCGTATATAACTTGTGTTTTATTCTGACCGGACGCGTCATTTACACTGTCTGCTTCCTTTACAGCATCTACTATTGAGAGGTCTCCCGTATTATCTATTCCGTTTCCCTGGCTTTGTCCGGTTAAACTGTTTACACAATTTTCCTGATTCCGACAGTTATATCCGGATACACAGTCTTCCCGATTCTGACAATCCGCTCCATGCTGGCTGCACACAGTATCCCTGCACCGCAGCCGGCTGTTGTCATCCTTCCCGCCGGCCATAACAATTGTACTCATAGTCCCCGCCAAGATCACACCTGCTGCAGTTACCCCTAGAACTCTTCTCTTATTAAATTTCATATTCATTCCTCCGATTCTTTATCATACCTTTTATTCTCTCCGATTACTTTTCCCGCCACGCCAGCCGAAAAATCCGTCAGTGGAAAAATCCTCGTTATATTAATAAAACGATTGAAATGGAGAAATCCTTTCAAAAATTTAAAAAAATTAAAAAAACTTTCCCTTAAAAAAATTTTCATTCTCAAGTTTCTTAGCCGTCATCCGAAACAAAACGCAGCCATCCGGACATACAATATCCTTGCAGTATTTGCTGCTGCCGCCAATGTTTTCTAAATCCCCGCCGCTCCTGACAGCCTCCATGACCGGAAACAACATCATCATGACCTTAGAGCAAATCCCCTGTCCATCTGCATTTACAGGACAACCGTAAGTACAGGTATACTTATCCCCGATCTCCTCACCGTTTCGGCAATATCGTTCTGTATGGTCACCGCGAAGGAACCCTATTACCTCAATTTCCCATTCATATTCCTCATTATACCATTTTTTCATGCTTAGCCTCCAACTTTTTATTTCCCCAACACTTTAATATGACAATATGGGGACAATCCCTATTATAAAGGAACAAGTAAATTACTGCTTGATTTTACTTGTCATTATTTTTTATACCACAATCCTTGCTATATGATATAATGTAGCATTATAAGACAAACACAAACACGCAGGCAGAGTGACATCCATGAGGTGGCAAGCGCATGTACCAGTGGCAAAAACAAATTCAAAGAATCGTTGATGAAATTGACAACTGTATCAAAAATTATGATAATGAAGCCTTAACACTTCATAATCTCTCCCATAAGCTGGGATATTCCGAATTCTACACAACCAGGAAATTTAAAGAAATATCGGGAATGCCGTTTAGGGATTATCTGCGGCTTAGAAGATTAACCTTTGCTCTGAAAGAGGTGCGGGACAGTACAAAAAGTCTTTTGGATATTGCCTTTGATCATGGCTTTTCCTCACATGAAGCCTTTACCAGGGCTTTCAAAGGAACATACGGCATCACGCCCAGTGACTATAGGAAAAATCCGAAACCTCTTGTTCTCCGTACAAAGATAAATGCATTTGACCGCTACTTTTTCGGATTAGGAGAGATTGGTATGATAAAATCAACAGACGGCGTTAAAATTTATTACATAACCATTCCCCGGCACAAATTTTTGTACATTAGAAACCGTGAAAGTAATGGGTATTGGGATTTCTGGCAAAAGCAAAGTCTTATTCCAGGGCAGGATCATGACACAATCTGCGGATTGCTGGATAGTATCAAGGGCAAACTGGATGATGATGGCGGGAGCGAACCCAACTGCAAAAGCGGTCAGATCATGGCGTACATGAACGATCCGGACGGCAGGCTCTGCGACTGGGGTTTTCTACGTTCCGAATGTTGGGGGGTACGGCTTCCTTTTGATTTTGAAGGGGAAGTGCCGCCGCAAATGTACGTGGCTGATGTTCCCGAAGCCGAATATATTGTTTTTGAACATGGACCATTTGATTATGAACAGGAAAACCGCAGTGTAGAGGATAAAATCGAACATGCAATGGCATCTTTTGATTTTTCTCAGACGGATCACTGCATGGATACCTCGCCCGGCAGAATCATGTACTTTTATTATGATCCGGCACAATGTTTCAAGTACATCAGACCCGTACGAAAATAAAGAATAGGGAGCGGGACACCTCTGCCCCTGCTCCGTCTCCTATTTATTTCACATAAAAGCACATATCAAGTATTACATTGCCTTCTTCGTCAGGCGTAGTAAAACGTGGGCAGCTATATCGCTCAAAGCACCACTTTACTCCATTCTTATCTGCTTTCCACGCAAAACCTTCCTCTTCAAGCCGGCTCATACAACAATGGGTATAGATATCCGGCTCCTTGCCGTATACCCAGCATACAGCAATATCACCCGCATCTAATACAACACTGTCATATCCATCCGGTACTGAGGCATCCAGCGGCATGAACACACCGATCCAATACTGAAACGGCTCTCCCTCTTTGCAGCGGCATAAGCCTATGCAGGCATCGCAATCCTCAAATGGCTCCTCCCCCGCATCGGACAGTTGAAGCGGTGCAAACAGGCCGTTTTGAAACCATTCACCCCACTTGTTTGCAAATACACCGTTTTCTTTATCCTCTTCCCTGTAGCATCTGCCCACCAGCTTCACTGCCGGAATTGTTTGACGGTATACACGTTTAATTTCAGCCATAAGTAATCTCCATTCTTTTCGATTTTTATCCCATTACATAAAATGGCCTGTTTATTTTGATGCTTTATTATACCATGTTTCCCTATGCATTTCCACCTTATTTCCGGCACTCCACATGGACTTTCGTAAATAGATCATCTACGGAAGCTTTAAAATTTTTCTGCTTTCAGGTAAGTATCCAGACCTTCAAACTGCTCCAGGTAGCTGACCGCGTCCTCATACTGGTTAGACTGCAGAATCAGCTTCACTGTATTGCAGATACAGCGTCTCAATTCCCGGATATCCAGTGTCCCTGCCTGCAGTTCCTGGCGGATATTCTCATGGTCTTTTGGAATCCCCGGCATTACCATATCATTGCCTGCACGCATACAGCCGGCGGCTGTACACTCCCCTCTGGGAGACGCAAAGGTGGTTGTCCAGTCTGTCATGACAGCTCCCGCGAAGCCCCATTCGTCCCTGGCTGCCCTGGTACAGATATCATAGCAGTTGGCAGCGTGTACACCGTTGATCATATTATAAGATGTCATAATGGACATGGGCTGGGAATTCTTCACTGCAATCTCAAATCCCTTCAGATAAATCTCCCGCAAAGCCCGTTCGGACAGCACGGAGTCAGACCCCATACGGTTATCCTCCTGATTGTTGCAGGCAAAATGTTTGATCGTAGTCCCGCATCCCGGCACCTTCTGCACGCCAAGAGTCATGGCAGAAGCCATCATGCCTGACAACAGCGGATCTTCGGAATAGTATTCAAAATTCCTGCCGCAAAGCGGATTTCTGTGGATATTCATACCCGGAGCAAGCCATAACGTCACCTGGAAAAGCTCCATCTCTTTTCCTATCATCTCGCCCACTTCTTTTACAAGTTCCACATTCCAGGTCTGGGCAAGCAGTGTCCCCACCGGAATTGCTGTACAATACTGATAGTAAGCAGTTCCCTTCTCCTCGGACGGCTCTGCAAAAAAGCCCTTCTCTATGGATTTCATGAAATTCTCGGGCACAATTTCCCCGTCTACCACCTGGTATTTCTGGTTCAGGCGCAGCCCCGCAGGGCCGTCTGCCAGAGCCATGGACGGCAGATTCCAGGGGTCTTTGGATGCAGCGGAAGAAGTCTCAGCCGCTGCTCCCGGTACAGTGATTCCCGCGGAACCAATAACAGCGTCCTGGCCTTTCCCCGGGTCTCCGCAAGCCATCTGCACAAGCTGTTCTTCGGAAAGAGATTCCACAATTTCGCCTGCCCTGCCATTAAAATGTTTGGGCAGTTCCGCATATACCACCGTTTCTTTCGCAATTTTTTCCGCATGAATCTGTACAGAGGGAAGTCCTGCTGCCAGCTCAAGCCAGGCGGCCTCCTTCGCTTTCATCTTCTCCCTGTCCGGTACCAGTTCCGTCAACTCCTCTTTCAGAGGACAGATATGCTGGCACTGTACCAGAAGAGCATCCTGGTTCAGGCATAGACTGCAGGCCAGCTCCGCGTCCTGAATGGAATTTCCGACCCAGATACCATATGTTCCTTGTTCCAGGATCCAGGCTGCTTTTTCCTCACTAAAGGAAGCGAGCTGATAGACTGGGAAGGTAATGGTCATGCGGCAGGTTTCTCCCGGTTTTAATTCCTCTGTCTTGGCAAATCCGGCAAGGCGGCGGTACTCTTTTTCCAGCTTCCCCTGGGGGCAGGAAACATAAATCTGCACAACTTCCTTTCCACAGTATGTATCTCCCGTGTTGTTCACCTCCACAGTTACCGCGATCTCCGGTTTGCCGTTTTCTGTATTTATTGCTTTTACATCCCTTGTGCTGATTGAAAAGTCTGTATAAGACAGTCCATAACCAAAAGGATAGCGCACGGGCACGTCAAAAGTATCAAAATAACGGTATCCCACATAAATGCCTTCCTGGTATTTTTCTGTATTCACGTCCCCGTTTTTAAAGCTGAACGTATCACTGTTGGGATAATCTTTATAAGCAAGAGCCCATGTATCCGCCAGTTTGCCGCTTGGTGCTGCTTTGCCGGATATCACATCCGCGAAAGCGTTTCCCCCCTCCTGTCCTGCCTGTACAAACTGGAGAACAGCTTTAATATTGTCAAATTCCTCCGCAAATGCCAGATCCACAAGGCCTCCTGTGTTGATGACCAGCACCAGGGAGTTATATGCTTTTGACAACTGGGCGATCAGCGCTTTTTCCTCAGCGGAAATGAAATAATCCCCCTCTGTATCATGGCGGTCCGCATTTTCACCTGCAATACGGCTCAGCACATAGATTGCCGTGTCCGCACCGTCTGCAGAAGCCTTCTCCATATCAACCGGATTTCCGCAGGGCATGAAAAAGGGAGTCGTGGAGTATGCCTCAAAGAAATTGTCATGGTATGCTTTCAGTTTTCCTAAAATTTCATCCCGCCATTTAAGCCGTGTCTCCTCATAGAGAGATGCATAGGCCTCCAGCCAGGCATCGCTGGTAATCTCATACCCGGCATTTTTTAAGCCCTGGCAGATGTTGATGCATTCTCTCTCGTTTACGTCACCGGAGCCTGTACCGCCCTTTATTGTCTTCACAGCACCTGCCCCGTACAGGCCAAGCTTTATACCTTTTTTTAAAGGCAGGATATGTTCCTGGTTTTTCAGAAGGACAAATCCTTCTGCTGCTGCCTGGCGGGCCGTTTTTCTGTTTTCAGCCTCTCTTACCGTCACTTCATTTGAAGTTGTTCCCGTAAATGTTTTCTTTTTTAACTGCATGGTTTTCCTCCCAGATAACTTGTCTTTCTTTATGTACTATTATGACGAACAACCCACAAAATTTCTACGGTTCTTTTTAGCTATTTATAGGCTGATATTGATATTTTTCCCCCGGTTTGCTAGAATATTATCCGAAGGTTCTCTGTCAGTATTGACAAACGCACTCTAGTGCTGTCGGTCTTGTTTCTAACCGGATGGAACACTGGCACTGATGATAAAACAACGTTATCTAAAGGAGGCAAACATGCCGTACCAATATGAGAAAGTCCGGGAGACAAATGGTCTGCCTGCAAAATTTATGCTGTCCCAATGTACAGACCTGACCATTCCTGCCCACTGGCATGATTATCTGGAGGTTTTATATATGATGGAAGGGGAACTGACCGCGGTTGTGCAGGCGGGTTCCTATCTGCTCACCCCCGGCGATCTGATGATAATCAACAGTAAAGAACTCCACATGACCCGGGCCAATGGCTCAGTTTCTTATATCCTGCTGCAGATTTCTGCCGAACAGCTCCAAAATTTCCTGCCCTCCGGCACAAACCTGCACTTTCAGACAATGATCTCACCGAGAGCGCATACGGAAGGCTTTTCAAACCTCCGTCTGTGCCTGGAGCAGATGCTGGATGCCTATACTTATCAGGAAAATGGCTATCAGTTCTTCTTTGCTGCCAATCTCTATGAATTTTTGTACCACTTGTATAAGAATTACTGTTCCCTCTCCCCCGCTGCGCCGGAAATAAGAACTAACAGAGATTTAGAGCGGGTTACCCAGGTTATGGACTGGGTCCGGGACCATTTTCAAAAACCGCTGACACTGGATGACGCCGCCGCAAGCCTTGCCGTGAGCCGTGAATATTTCTGCCGTCTGTTTAAAAGATACACAGGACAGACCTTTCTGGAGTATCTGAATTCTGTCCGCACCATGCATTTATATGATGATTTGAAAAATACGGATGAAAGTATCACTGTACTGATGGAAAGAAACGGAATCAGCAATTATAAAGTTTTTATGCGCACCTTTAAGAAGCTGTATGGTGATACACCTCAGAGAATACGAAGTGGAAACAGGGAATATTTTTCTCCGGAACTGCCATCCTAAGTTTATACTATCATGGAGGTCCGCATATATGTTTCCAGACAAAATCTACTATGAAGAAGCAGCCATGGGCTATGAACTCGGAAAATACCTGAAACAAAAATACCAGGACAGAACCTGGATTCCCATTGACAGCCACAATAAAATAGACGAACTGCGCACAAGGCCCAACTCTGCTTTCAGAGAAATGAAGCAGTATCTCATTATCGGCATCCGCAAAACCCACCGTCATGTACCCAATGCCAAAGTCTCGGATTTTCTTGTACCTTATACCTCATCCGGCTGTATTGCTGCCTGTCTGTACTGTTATCTGGTCTGCAACTATAATAAATGCTCTTATCTCCGTCTTTTCGTAAACCGGGAAGAGATGCTTGACAAGATCATGAAAACCGCAAACCGTTCATCCCAAAATCTGACCTTTGAGATTGGCAGCAACAGTGACTTGGTCCTGGAAAACACCATCACCCACAACCTGGAATGGACCATAGAACGCTTTGCCGAAAGTGAAAAAGGCCGTCTGACTTTCCCAACCAAATTTGCCAGTGTGGCTCCCCTGCTTACCCTGCACCACGGCGGAAAGGTCATTTTCCGCATGAGCGTAAACCCCGATAAAATCATCCGACAGATTGAACTGGGCACTTCACCTCTGAACAAACGGATGGAAGCTCTCAACCAAATGTGTGAGGCAGGATATCCCTGCGGAATCCTCATTGCACCTGTCATATTTCTTCCCGGATGGCAGGATATGTACAGTCAATTGATCACGGTTCTTTCTGAAAAACTTTCCGAAAAAGTGAAGAAAACCGCATTTATAGAAATTATTTTTATGAGCTATAGCTTTGTCCACCGAAAAATCAATGAGGAGGCCTTCCCGGATGCTCCAGACCTTTATGACAAAGAAAAAATGCAGGTCCGGGGCCGGGGTAAATACGGTTATGATCAGCCTTCCAGGCAGGAAGGGGAACTGTTTTTCCGGACTGAGCTTACCAGAAAACTTCCGCATATGGAAATTTTGTATTTTAGCTGAATCTATCAGATGATTGCCGGAAACAAACGAAAACACAGGTGCCAACCTACATCAAAACGCCGCCATTGGAGACAATGGACGGCGTTTTTCTTGCCTGCTGCTCGACGGAAAAGAAAAATTCTCTGCTCACTGATTGCTGTTTTTATTCTGGTGTTGCAGGTTTGCGGCTGTTAGCCCCTGCGATCATACGAACAAGCCATAAAATCAAAGCTCCCTGCATAGACCGCATGGAAATGGTGGAGATCGGCGGCATATTCATGCGCAAACAAGCGAACAAGTGGTGATACATTGAAAGCTCTAAACCTTTGTCACTTTGCATTATGCCAGTGTCAAATACCTTTATATATTTTAATCACATGTATTCTCTAAAATCCTAAGATAATGGTTTGCTTCCCGCAGCACATGGTCTGCAAGCAGAGGCAGGATAATAGATGAGATCTCACAGTCGTTAATTCCTTTTGTGCCTGCCATCTTGAAATCTCTATATTTTTCTGTTTCCTGTAATGTTTTTTTCGTCAGATCACCCATGGTCCTGTTATTTTTATTCCTGGCTTCGCACAAAAGTTTTTTATAGTCTCCTGCAAACTCATCAGCAGTGGCGATCAGCTCTTCCTCCGACGGGTCCAGTAATCCACGGATAAATAAGGCATGTTCCATCATGATCTGATTCCAGAACATTTCGGTCTCACGCATGCTTTTTGCACTGATCGTACCGCGTCTTTCCAGTTCCGATAAAAAGGAACGATATAATTTTGCCTCCCTTATAATGTGTTTTATCAGCAGCGGATAATTGGCTGCAAACAATCTGCACCCTTCCATATCTGCCAGGATCCCTTCTTTAAACTCGATCAGTCCGTTTAGCAAATGCAGAACTTTCTGGTTGAGCATCCTTACCTCGTTCCTTGTCTGTCTGCTGCTGCATCCGCTTCCGGCGGTGAGCTTTTCTTCCCTGACCGTAATACATGTATCAATGGGTATTCCTGTAAGCTGTGATGTCTTTTTCTCTGACTGCCTTGTAAAATCTGTCACCACTTCCTGTGATTTCAGCACTCCGCATCCCACCAGGCCGTCGCTTAACTGCACAACTTCCCCTAAAATCTTCTCAAATTGTTCTCTGAACCATCCGGCTTTTTTTATGCAGGCTGAATCCTTTATCTGAAATCCGGCCTCAAGAAAAAGTGAATGTTCCTTCATGATCCTAATAAAAAACAAGTGAAGTTCCAGTGATATTACTGCATAATCTTTCATCTATATATCCATTAAGTTTTTTATATTATATGAAATAAGACAGCAAATGGTCTCTTTTGGATCCATATCCCACCCTGCATGAATTTTCTCTCTTATTTTTAGGGTGACTGCTGGCTATTTTTCTTTCTGTTTGTTACAATAGTACATGTAAATAACCACAAAGGAAGGAAATGCATATGCGTCTGGAAAAAATACAAAATCTTCTGAAAGAAAAATCCCTGGAGTTTCAATATAATGAGGTGGACGGCTGCGGCAGCCTGGACTTTGATTACAGAGGTGTCCCTTATCACATCTGGGAATACCAGGAAAACGGCTGGGGCGTGGAGACGAATGTGAAACACGGGGGATGCAATGAGGATCTTACCGGTGACTATGAAGAAGAAATCCTTCAGGTCATGAAAGACTGGTGAATAACAGCCTCCCGCGTGATCTCTATTATCATGAACGAAAAAACGGGCTCATATGAGTCCGTTTTCCGTGTCCAGTCCAAACTGGCCTGCAGCCCTGTTTCCATTCGCTTAATTTACACTTGTTACAATAAGAATACAAGCCATCAACATAGTAGTCAGGTCAACCACATAGTTTATCATATCCCCCAATTGTTTATTTTGGGGATTCTTCTTCATTTCTTTCAGCTTAGCTTTCAAATCATCAAATTCATGTTTTGATAAATATTGGTTCAAATTCTTTGTTTTGCTTAAAATGTACACAAGAGATATATCGTGAGGAGAAATTTCGTCTTTCGCCACCTCCGCCTTCATGATTCCGGCCAATGCATCCTTGTAGCTTCTATCAGGAATATATACGGCTTTATTACCGAACAAGCCGCCTTCTTTTTTCACTGCTGCACCATCTTCAAGCAGAGATTCACCAATCTCTGATAGTAGTTGTTTGATCCTGCTGCCTGTTGAAACTGCATAATCACTCATCAATTTTTCCGTGGACCGTGGTTTATCCTTTAGATATGTATACAGTGATGCAAGGTGTCCAAGTTCGTTTGGTAACTCTTTGATCACCATTATTTTTTTCTTTTCCACTGTGACCACATCATTTAATATGAAATCCATGATACCAGATACCACGATTCCGGCATTTGATTCGTCCTTGTGCATGACCGACATGGTTCCTTTTTCATTTACCGCTAAAGCATAATACTCCTGTGCAATTGATTTTCTATACATGTGTGTTACCTCCTATTTGACAGTCAAACCGTATCAAATCACGTTTTACGATCATACTGTATGTTTTATATCTCCCGTATGCTTACAATAACACATTCTGTACTTCTGCTGTGTGTAAATTCCCAAACGGTAAACATCACTTCCTAAATGGTATACTTCCGTGTAAAACTCCCATGGCAAAAGACGATTCCGTATAAATTTTTACTTGTAACTGCCAAACCTACCGGGGCTTTCCATAAAACTTCCAGACAGCAAATCCCGTGAACCGTCAGAGAAAACCAGGGAGAAGCGGAGGTGCCGGGAGGGGCGGCGGGGGTGTATCTGTGGCAGCGCGGTTAAGTGGAGGGTTCTGTGAGATCCACCAATTACGGAGACTTAGGCGAGAGCCCATTGGCGAACGTCTTAGTCGCAGTTATTGGTCAGCTCACAGGTTCCGCAACGTCGAGCGGCCACAGATACACCCCCGCCGCCCCTCCCGGCACCTCCGCTTCTCCCGTCCCCTACGCAAAAAAATATTTTTTTCCCTATTGACTTTTCCCTCCCATCATGCTATGATACAAAAAGTGATTAATTTGAATTTAGAGCCGACCAGACAATGATTCCATTTAATTCATTGCTGTGTTGGTTTTTTTCTATTTTATTACGACCAAATATTATATATGGAGGTACTGATTATGAATAACGGTACAGTGAAATGGTTTAACGCTCAGAAGGGATACGGATTTATTACTGATTCCAATACAGGAGAGGATGTATTCGTACATTTTTCCGCTATTGTTTCCAATGGTTTCAAAAGCCTTGACGAAGGACAGAGAGTAACATTTGATACAGAGCAGGATCCGAAAGACAGCAGAAAACTGAAAGCAGTTAATGTTTGTGCAGCATAATTCCTGATTGCATGAAAAGAGGCCGTGCAGCCAAATGCACGGCCTCTTTTTTAACCATCTTTTCTTCCCTTATCTGTACACTTTCCCATACCGGAAATAAATCTTCTTATACCAAGGCAGTCTCTCATAAATAGCAGAGCAGACCTTCTTATACACACGCCGTGCATCTCTCCCCTGCATTCCGGACAATTCCTCATTGCCGAAACTCTCCTGAAGGGCAGCCCTCTGTATCTGTCCGGCTTCTTTTTTAGTGACAGACGGTACTGCATTTGACAGACTTTCTGGAAAATGTGCCCCCATGGCCTCTATACACGCCAAAAAACCAGAAATGCCAGGATAAATACCATAACCGAAGAAGAGCGGTAAAGGCCTGCCAGATAAAAAAACAAAAGAAGTACCAGTGTTATCAGCAATTTTCTCATCTGTCATCTCCCCTTAAAAAACGGCCGCTCCTCACGCTCCAGTATCTCGGCCTGCACATTTTCTTTTTCCGCGCCGTCCATACGCGCCCTGGTTCCAAGCCTCACTCTGTGATTGACCACAGGAATGAACTGGGCGGACACATCCGCAGGGGATACAAAGTCATCCCCCGCTATCCAGGCCGTGACCTTGGCCATACGGACCAGTGATTTCTGGAGTTTCTGCAAAAAAATCTCTCCTGAATTCGTAGAATTAATAATTGGTATCACAGGAATAATAAAATCAAAGAATTTCGTCCGGTCTGTATCCGTAAATATATCATCCCTGATTGCATAAACAAAATTATCATAATGCAAGTAAGGACGGGACCTACAACATATAGGCTCCGTCCTTAACACTACTAACATATGTTAGATCTGTTTATCTTCTTCCTATTAACTTAAACAACCTTAATTTTGATATGCGCTCATGATTTCCTCTGCAGTAAGCGTTCCATCATATACCTTAACATCATCAAATCTTGCATTTCTCACATCTTCATCATTCCAGATAAATCCGCTTCCTACAGATACATTTACAGCCTTCTGTATGCTGGCTGCATTAGAATCATCAAAGCAGGAGGCGATGTTCTTTTTCTCTTCTCCAACCAATTGTCCGTTAAGATAAACTTTAATGCCGTCAGGGTTGACTGTATAGACAATGTGTTCCCACTGGTCTCTGACACCGTTGCTGGTAAGAAGCTCGCCCTGCACATCGCTGTATCCGTTGGCGTTGATACGGGCAATCAGGTTGACACCGATACGGGTCATAGGATAATTGGGAGCAGTGGCGCTGTTGTCTGCTTCAAACAAAGCACTGTGTTCCCAGGAGTCTGCGGAGACCTTGGCCCACATGCTGACGGAATAGCCCCGTTCTGTAACTGTGGAGAAAGTATCTTCCGGAAGTCTCAGGAAGTTTACACCTTTGGCGCCCGCTTCATTGGTAATCTCCAAAACATTTCCTCTCTCAGAATCGTCCACCAAAGCGGCGGTTCCCATTAAGGAAGCATTTCCGCTTTTTGCAGATGCTTCAGTGGGAGAAAGTCCCCCTTCAGAGGCCGGAGTTTCAAAATCAAAGCCGTAAATCAAAGAGGCTCTGGCCCTTACCGTAATATTATACTCTTTGTTCACAGAGGCTGTGCCAAAGGATACGGTGGCCGTAAGGGTCACAACGGTTTCCTCCTGGGGAGGCTGTACATTGCCGCTTTCATCCATTACAGAGGAATTGGAGGAAGACCAGGTTACCTCTGCGCCCATAACGGAAGTGGGCAGTGTGATACTTTCTGCTGTTGCAGAGGGGATATAGGTATCAAGAGAAGCTGCGGCTGCGTTTACCCGGTTTTCATCAGAGTTGGGCATCATACTTCCCCATACAGAAGTATTGTCATTTCCAAAGGCTGAGAAAGTCATAACAGACTGGGGAGAACCAGCCTCGTTTGTCTGCTGGAAAAAGACTCCTTTGTATACGATGTCTCCTATATTTAAGGTGAGATAATCATATCCTAAATCATTCCCCTGAGCGTCGGAAGCACCGGTTTTTGTCCAGTTTCCGGTGTAGTCCCCGGAAACTGTTCCGTCTTCGTTTAAATTTACAAACTGTGTAGTCAGCATGTTCCCGCTGGAATCCGTTCCGTGGTTGATAAATTCATAGGAACCGATTACCTGAGAATTCTCATAATGGGCAATTTCTTCGCCGGTGTATTCGTACACTGCAGTTACCGGCCACTGGTCCTGATTGAGGAACTGCTGATGGATGCGCAGTTCGTGCTGCTCTGTCTGAGGGGAAATATTGAAGCGCTGGTGATGCACCAGGTAATGAGCCCCGTCATCATCAATCAGAGCAGAGTTATGTCCGGCTGCTTTTTTGCCTAACTGGTCATAAAACTCATAATTGCCCATCAGCTTAATACCATAGGAGGAATTTCCGGAACCGCTGTTTGCTGCATTGTTTCCTGCTGCGTCCAGATAGGGACCCATGACATTCTCTGAGCGGAAAAGCCGCATGTTATAACCTCCGTCTGCGGTAAGGCCGCCGTAGGTTTCGTACAGATAATAATATTCGGTTGCCTCATCATAGAGAATATAAGGAGCTTCTCCGGACTGATGATTCCCTCCCGCAATATGGGTTCCGAAATACCGGTCCGTGTAATTTCCCGATACTTCATCTACAGAATCCACACCAGGATAATAGGCTTCTCCTGTGGCCGGATTTAATTCCAGAATAAATAATCCGCCGGACCAGGAGCCGTAGGTCATATACAGGTGTTCCCCCTGTGCATCAAAAAATACCGTTGGGTCAATAGCGTTAGGTGCATAGTTGTTGTCCCAGTCTCCGTTGTCAGTAAACCAGTTGTCGCTGACTTCGCTGATTCCGCCGTTTTCCGGGCCTAATTCTACCAGTTCTTTCAGGTTTAGATAATCGTTATCCCATTTTGTGTTTCTGGTACTGTTTCCATCCGGATTTCCGTTGGTGGTAAAGCCGGAATAAATCAGGGTGTCTATGTAGTCATAGGGTCCATCCATTTCTTTGGAGACCATGTAGCCGATACAGGAACGTCTCCAGGTGGAGGAGGTACACAGGTAAATCATGTAAGCGCCTTTGCTGCCGTCTTCCCACTCATACTGAGGGTTATAGACAATGTCCGGAGCCCAGACTGCATAATTTCCACCGCTGCAGTCACCGTCATCATATCCGGCCCATTGGAAAGGTTCCGCAAAAGTTTCCTGAAGGTTTCCATAGAAAGGCGCTGCGGAGGTATCTCCATAGTCTGTGCTTATCTGTTCCCAGTCGATTAAGTCTTCAGAACTGGCGGAGGCGATATGGGAGCCTAAGACATAATAAGTGTCATCCACGGGATCCTTGAAAATAGAAGGGTCATGTACAGAGACACGGGAAGCCGGTGGAGCAGCTGAAACCGTTTCTGGCAAAGAAGCGGGAATGAGTGTTACAGCAAATACTGCTGTGACTATCCCAGAAAAGATTTTTTTCAATTTCTCTCTTTTTTTCATACATTTGTCATGCGAATCATTTCGATGAAAGCATCATTTTGCATGTCCTCCTTTTTTATTTGCTTTCAGGGAAGCACAGCTAGATGATCCCCTGCAGGATTGTGATCACGGATATTATAAAATTCTAGCATGTGACTTCTATCCTTATTATAAAATCAACTTTGTTTAATTTCAATAATTTTCTTATTGTTTTTCACTTCATTTTTGTCTACTTTTGTCATATATTGTCGATAAAGCTATAAAGACAATATGTTTCAGTTTTATTATCTAATGAGTAATGCGTATATAGACTATAATGTATCTGTTCTCTCTTTGGGCTTACATTTCTTGTAAAATTCCTCATATCCACATTTCTTCTAAAATTTCGTCGATTGTGTCTTCCATCCGTTCATATTTTCGTCTTATACCATTTCATTAAGAATTTCAACTTATATAGGAAGTATTTCTATCCAATATTCTACCAAGCAGTAGTTATTTTTCAAAAATCAAGTCAATCTTTCGCAGACATCCATTTGCTCCTACCTCCGTAGGAATAAATCCTACATATCTATATCCATCACTCGCATATCTGCTAATAATTCCTTGATATTCCGAAATAGAGGAAAAGACAACCCCTTTAGCCAAATAATCGACATTTACATACTCATATTTTTTCATTATAAATCACCTCATTATTCTTGCTTACTATTACAAACGCCTTTAAGCTAATTATTATCTTTATTGTAAAAAATCTTGTAGCTTATTCTATACATTACATAGTCCCACAAAAGCGCTATAATGGGAAAACAACACAGCAATACAAAAATTGATTTTTCTGTCAGTTCAATTCCTAATGCCCCTAAAAGCTGATATATCACCCAACAAAGACCGATTGGCAACAAAAAAGATACTAAAAGAAGCATTCTTCCCTTTTCTGCTCCAAATTTATATACAAGCGGAATTGATATTCCCCCAAAAATCATAGCTATCACTAATGCAGCCAATGTTAAAAATAACAATTCGCATAAGGTTGACAAACTAAAATCTATAATTTTGGTAATTCTCCCTCCTACAGTTCCAATAACCAATCCAGTCAAAGCACCACAGGTAGAGAAAATAAATAAAGTTACAAACTTTGCTAATACAATATTTTTTTTAGAAATAGGTAGTATCAACGCATACCTTATCCAATTAGAATTATCATCAAATGAAAATGTAGTTACAATCATCATGCTACATAAAATCGAACATATAAATATATAGCTACTTACACCAGAAAAAGGAATGATAGCAACTGCAAAAATGATGAGAATAAATAACATAGATTTGGTATTATGACCAATATTATACAAATCCTTTAAAATTAGACTTTTCATCATTTTTACTCTCCCTTCACATATAACAAAAGAATATCTTCTAGTGTAATATCTTTGACTTTTAAGCCGTATTTATCTTTTATTTTATCTCTATCAGCCACCAATACCTTCCAACTAGAAACTCTATTTTGACTAACAAGGACATCTTCTTTAGCTAATAAATTAAAATCTTTTGTTTCACATTCTATAATCCCGTACTGATTCAATAATTCCTTTTTGGATTTACAGAAAAGCAATTTGCCCTCATGGATAAAAGTAATATAATCAGCTACTTTTTCTAAATCCGTCGTAATATGTGAAGACATCAATATAGAATTCTCGCCGTTTTGTACAAATTCTAAAAACACTTCCAAAATATCGTTACGAACAATCGGATCAAGACCACTGGTAGCCTCATCTAAAATTAATAATTTTGGGTTATGAGAAAGTGCTACCGCAATACACAATTTCATTTTTGTTCCTTTTGACAATGTTTTTATTTCTTTATTTGCAGGTATATTAAACCGCTCTAAATAGCCCGTATATGCAGCTGTATCCCATTTTGTATAAGCCGCTTTTGCAATATTTCCAACTTTTTTAGGGGTAAGTGTTTCATAAAAATTAATTCCATCAAACACAACTCCTATATCTTCTTTAAGCTTTTTATTTTCTGTCAATTTCTGTCCCCAAAAAGTTACAGTTCCACTATCGGCCTTTATTAAATTAAGTATAGAATTAATTGTAGTACTTTTACCAGCCCCATTTTCACCAACTAATCCCATAATTTTACCTTTAGGTATTTCAAAGGAAATATTTCTCAGCTCAAATCCTGGATAAGATTTTGACAATTGATTTACCACTAAAGTACTATTCATCTGACCAACTCCACAATTATAGATTTCTCATTTTGAACATTCTTTCCGCCATATCATAATATTGTCTTATTTTATTTACTTCAACATGTTTAATCCTCATACTAGGACGGTCAACCCTCAATTTTGAATTTTCTGAAACGATAAATTCAGCACCATATTCTCTTAGTTTTTTGCGCAGTTCTGTTCCTGGATATGGCGTATTAATTGCAAATAATATATTTGCTTCAAACTTATCCTGTAATGACTTTGCTTTCATTAAGGTCTCTTCAATTGTTTCACAAGTATCTGCATGATGTCCAATCATAACAGATACATTTGTTTTAATTCCACACTGATATGCAATTTCTACTGCATTATATACCTGTTGAAATGTAATATGCTTGTTAATTGTTTTCAGAATTTCGTCATTACCACTCTCCATGCCAAATTGTATCATTCTGCATCCGGCAGCTTTCATTTTTAATAACAGCTCTTCCTTTACAATATCTGCCCTTGATTCACATCCCCATGAAAATTCCATATTTTTTTCCTGTTGATAGTTTATAATAAGCTCACAAAATTCTTTTGTCCGTTGAGGTTTCAATGTAAAGGTATCATCGATAATAAAAAAATCCGTCATGGAATATTGTTTATTTAGTTCAACCACTTCAGTATATATATCTTGGGCGCTTCTCATGATAACTTTGTTTCCCCAGAATGCATGAGATGAGCAAAATATACACCTTCCAGGGCACCCTCTTGCTGTTGAAATTGTAAATGGGTAACTATATCTTTTTAAATTTAAGAATCTTCTATCAGGATAGGGCAGCACATCTAAATTGTTGATTCTCTTAATTTGATTTTTTTGAACAACGTTATTCTTTTTATATACTAACCCAGATATATCTTCTACTGCAACCTTTTGTTTTTTTATTTTCCAGTTACAAAAATTAAGAAATGCCTCTTCTCCCTCTCCTCTAATAAGATAGTCAAACCCTATATCCAGCATCTTGCCATATTCAAAAGTTGCGCAATGCCCCCCTCCTATGATGATAACACCAGGCAATATCTCTTTTATCTTCTTTATAAGCATATTCTGTATTTTCCAGGATTCAACATAAGTTGCAAAGCCAACGATTTTAGGCGCACTGATTGATAAAGATTCAACGAATTCTTCCATCTCAAACAATTCTACAGCTAAATCAATAAAACTCACTTTAAATCCATGCTGCTCCAAATAGGTCGCAATGTACAGTTGCCCTAATGGTGGCATTGAGCTTAAAGTTGATAATTTCTCTCTATATTTTATCGTCCTGTCAAGAGGTACATTTATTAATAAAACATCCGAATCTTTTTTAATTTTCATATACACTTATCCCTATTTATTCATCAAAGAAAATTTTTTTAATATTCTTTTTCTTTATTGCGCAGTCAGTAGCAATTGCATTTATATGAGAACCTTCTAATATATTTTTAGCCCTGCAGCCTCCCAAACAAATACACCATGCAAAACAATTCCTACACTTGTCTGAAATAATCTGATCCGAATAGTCCTTTTCTCTGCTTTTCAGATATTCGTCAAGGCTGTGATAGTAATACTCAGTTTCCTGTAACCTATGACAAGGAAATACCCGATTGTTAATATCAATATATAGTTCTTCCAGACCTATTCCACAATGCTTCTTTTTCTGGAGATTGCTAATACTATTCTGGCAAAATCCCCTATACATTATGATAGAAAAATAATTACTACGCTTTTTAATTCGGTTATTTTTCCACGAATTTAAAAATGTATTATTTTGATAAAGCTCCACTAAACAAGCTTCATCGTCTATATCATAATCGTCTAAAAAAATCCCAGCCATCCCAAGATCAAAAGCCTGCTGCTGCATATCATTTAATACTTTTACGTTTTCGCCAGTTATTTTCAATCCCAGATAACATGTAATGGAATTGGATATACAATCTTTTATACACTCGAGAAAGTTTCTATAATAACCCGGATATGTTAATTTATCATTTTGAAATTCATCACTATGGACTAATGGAATTATAAATTTAATTTTCTTATTATTGCAACACAATCGGAGCAAATCTAGGGATAGTTTATTTGGCTTAATTCTAGTATATACCAAAAAACGGTTGTATTCCATCGTAACAGAAAGAATATCGTATATTTTTTTACTGTCTAACTCTTCACAGTTTAGAAACAACATAATCTCTTTTTCTTGAGAAGCAGCAGCTACTTTATCAAGAATTTTTCTTGTATCTTTTATACTTCTTTCCAAACGCCCCTTAGCCACTTCAAGGTATAGTCGGTTAATTCCACGAATACATCTATCTGTATTTCTTTTATATTCACGTTTTAGAACAACCATTTTATTTAGAATTAAGTGTTCAATAAAGTCATTGACGTATGTTTCGACCACATTTTCTGGCAAATCATATTCTTCTGAAATTTCACAAATAATTTCACTTATTGATTTATTACCATCCAATTTATCTAAAATGGATTTACCAGATTCGTTTGCCCATATTACTTGGCAGTCTGTATTATTGTATAATAAAATTCTGTCTTTTAATTGCATCGTGTTAAAATGATTCTTGTCAAAAATATAAAACTCATTATTATCCATCAATATTTCACCCCCGTTACTGTACTAATTTCTGCCCTTCACCTAAGTAATATCTTAACTGATTAATTGACAAATGACTTGTATTTATAATTGGTGAGTTCAAAAGATATTTTTCCCATTGGTCTGTTTTGATTTCAATTCCCAGTTCTTTTCTTTTTTCAAATTGTTCTGTTCCTGGGAAAGGTGTATTCACACTGCATACTACACGTGCCCCATAATCATCACTTAAATGTTTTGCAAACGCAATAGTTTTCTTAACCGTTTCCTCTGTATCAAAAGCGTGGCCTACAATATATGACACCTGAATATGCATATTATACTTTGCAGCACAAATAACAGCATTTTCTATCTGCTCTATTGTCACATGTTTTTTTATCTTTCTTAAAATTTCATTATCAGCGCTCTCCATACCAAACTGAATCTTATGACAGCCCGATTCATAAAGAATTTTAATAAATTCCTCATTTATAACATCTGCTCTTGATTCGCAACCCCATACAAAAGAAATACCAGATTCTCTTAACATCTTGCAAAATTCTAGGCAACGCTTTCTTGATGCCGTAAATGTGTCATCTGTAATGTAAAAGATATTTGAACCATATCTATTATAAATATCTATTACTTCATCATACACACTTTTTGCGGAACGCATAATTACACTTTTACCCCAAAAAGATTTTGAAGAACAAAAGATACATTGACCAGGGCATCCTCTGGATGTCGAAATAGTATATGGCAAAACATATTTCTCCCTCTTAATAAGTGCTCTATTTGGGAACGGTAATAAATCCAAGTCTTTTATTCTGTCAACATTTTGGTTAGCAACTACCTTTCCTTCTGAACCTTTATAGCATAATCCCTTTATATTTTCTTTTTCCTCTGTTCCTCGTATTACATAATCACATAACTGGCAAAATGCGTATTCCCCCTCACCTCGCAAAACAAAATCCGTCATGCTTTCTCTTAAAATCTGCTCGTTGCAGAAGGTGGCAAAAGCACCTCCAGCAGCAATCACTATGTTGGGATGTTTTTCTTTTATCCTTCTACATAATACTTTTTGTACCTTCCATGCTTCGTTATATGTACTCATCCCAATAATCGAAGGATTATATTCCTCAATGATTTTAAAAAATTCCTCTTCGTTTAAACATTCGACCGCCAAATCAATCAACTTTACTGTATAATTATTCTTCTCTAAATATGTTCCAATATACATAATACCTAATGGCGGCATTGAATTACCTTCTGCTAATTTCTTTTTATACCATGTTCCCGTAGGAAGATTTAATAACAAAACATCTACCTTACTCATTTTCCCTCCATATCAGCCAAACAATGTATTAAATTCATCTGACTCATTTTTTATACCTACCATACCCTGTTCTTCTAATTCACTCAGTATATGAACTAAACGATCCTTTGGTACGATGTCAGCCACCTTCTGGATTAATTCCTCTATACATATTTCATCGTCAATGGCTAACCAAATCTTTGAATAGGTTTTATTTAATATGACAGTTTTTCCTCGTATGGTTATCACCTGAATTAGTCCATCTTCTCTCTCATACCAACTAGCACATTCAATCGTTATAATCTTCATCTATCTATCACCTCAATAGTTATCTCATATATATTAATATAGGCAGCAATATACTAACAATTATTAAATCACTTCAAAACTATTATCCTGGAATTCCTGGTCCGGGAATCATAACAGTTACAATCGCTCCAGATACACCACTGGCAACACTTCCTACTACAGTTTCCGCATATGAACCTCCTGTAATTTGTGTATCATTAATCTCCTCTGCACCAATCTTTTTTGCTTCTGGCGTCTCAAAAATTCCTTTTGTTTCTTCTGTCTTTAACATAATCGTTCCTCCCAATTATCTAAATTTTCTAATTCTAAAATCTTAATCACCCTGGAATTCCTGGTCCGGGAATCATAACAGTTACAATCGCTCCAGACACACCACTGGCAACTCCACCAACTACCGCTTCTGCATAGGATCCGCCTACTGCTTCTGCATCATTAATTTCATCTAATCCTACTTTTTTTGCTTCAGGGGTTTCAAAGATTCCTTTCACTTCATTTTTATTTTCCATATTATTTTTAACCTCCAAATTATTTGTGTATTATTGCTGCCTACATTAATGCCATAAATTAATTTATACTTTTACAATATAATGAATAATATCCTCTTTGTGCCAACATCAATTCCTCATGTGTACCACTCTCTTGAATCCTACCATTTCTCATATAATAAATCATATCTGAGTCAACAATTGTGGATAACCTATGCGAAATAACCAACAAAGTAATTCCTAATTTTTTCAAATTTCTATGAATTTCCATTTCATTCTGTATATCCAAAGAACTGGTTGCTTCGTCTAATATCAATATTTGCGGATTTCGTATTAAACATCTTGCTATTGCAATTTTTTGGATTTGCCCACCTGACAAATTATTATTTTGATTTGATATAACTGTATCTAGGCCCATCGGCATATTCTTCACATCATCATAAAAATTTACAGTTTGCAAAATATTTAATATTCTATCATCCGTGATGTCTGGTAACCCTAATAAAATATTTTCCCTTATTGTTGCATTAAAAATGACTGCCTGTTGGCTGACAATATTAAATATATCAAAATATGACTTATGAATAATTTCGGATATGTCTTTTCCATTTATCTGTATATCTCCATAAATGGCATCATATAATCGGCACAAAATTTTAATCAATGTTGTCTTACCTTCTCCCGATATTCCTACAATTGCAACTTTTTGACCTCTTTTCACTGTTAAATTAATATCTTTTAATATTAATTCTTGATTGTCATTATATTTGAAATCAAGATTCTTTACTTCTAATTTTTCAAATTTTTCAATCGTTTCATTCCCTCCAAGTTCTATTTCATGTTCGTCCAGTATATCATTGATAAAAAACAAACTAGGTTTCAATCTCGCTAATTGGATAAGAGAATTAATTGTGATTGCCTCATGCTTTACGAAAAAACTAATTAATATATAAATCACAAGTAATTCCCCTAGTGATTTAATCCTCATTCCTGTACAAACGTATGCTGCAATTAATACAATTGGGAAAAAGATTTCTAACGTATTAATATTCGCATTAAACCTCATAACCACATTTTGATTTCTTTTATATGCTTTCTTATAGTTTGTAAAATCACTGTCTATTTTCTTTGAAAAGTACTGCTCTATCCCCATAGATTTAATTTGAAAGGAATTTAATATAATTTCTGTTTGTGTCCCTTCAAATTTTCTACTTTTTAAAATATACTTTTCATTAACTTTAGAAAGCTTCTCATTTATAACATAAACATACAGACCGATTCCTATGCTTGTAATTCCTAATATTAAGGCAATACGAGTATCATAAAAACAAAAATATGTAAATATCACAAACACTGTACTCAGTCCCATAATCAAGGAAAGTATCATTGTGGAAAGTGTCTGCTCTACATTTTTCAGCAAATTTAGACGAAATAAAATATCTGATGAATTTTTACTATCAAAAAATGCATATTTTATTTTTAAAAGATGCTGTGATACACCATATGAAAGCTTACTCATAATTCTACATTGGAGATACACCAAGGAACGATTTTGTGCCTCAATGATAGCTATATAAACAATGAGCATCAGGACTAAGCATAAATAAATTCTATGGTTAATAGCATTCATGTCAGAGCTATATAGCAAAGTATCAACAATTTTTTGTAATAAAACAGGGATGATAACGGTAATTATATTGCTAATTATAGAGATTAACGAAACTCCTGAAAGAACTATAGCAAGCTCCTGGAACATCTGTTTTATATATCTAAAATCGCTTTCTTTTGTTCTATATTGTTTAAATCCAGTTTCCTTTTTTACAGTAATAACGTATCCGCCAAATTTGTGATTAAGCTCTTCCAGCGTTATTTTCTGCTTACCTATAGCTGGATCTATGATATAGCACATTTCTTTATGTATTTTCTCAAACATTACATAATGATGCTTCAGAAAAAGAATACAAGGGGCTTTTTTTTTCAAATCCTCTACTTGCAAACTCCCTGTCTTTTCGACTGTAGGGATAAAATAAATACTTTTCAAAATCTCCTTTAAACTTGCAAGTGTAAGCCCGTCTCTCCCTATGAAAAATTTTTTTCTATAAAACTCTATCGGCTGAATGAATCCATAAACAGATGCTAGCGCTGCAATTGCACATAACCCGCATTCATTTTGGTTCGATTGCAGATATACCCTTGCTTTTATATCCATTCCTCCTCTCTCTATTCATAAACATTTATGAGGTTACACTTTTTCAGCTACCTTTTTTAATAAATCTACTCTATCAATACGTTCCCAAGGAAGTTCTAAATCAATCCGTCCAAAATGCCCATACGCAGCTGTTTGTTTGTAAATCGGTCTGCGTAAATCGAGCATACGAATGATTCCTGCTGGACGGAAATCAAAATTTTCTTTCACAATCTTTTCCAGTTTACTATCAGATATCTTTCCTGTACCAAACGTATTTACAGAAATAGATGTCGGCTGTGCCACACCAATAGCATAAGACAGCTGAATTTCACATCGTTTTGCCAGCCCTGCTGCCACAATATTTTTTGCTGCATAGCGTGCTGCATAAGCCGCTGAACGATCTACCTTTATACAATCTTTTCCAGAAAACGCTCCGCCACCATGACATGCCATGCCGCCATAAGTATCCACAATAATCTTACGTCCTGTCAGTCCGCTGTCTCCATGTGGCCCGCCAATAACAAAACGTCCTGTTGGATTTATAAAAAATTTCGTTAGATTATCTGTCATTCCTTTTGGAATCACTGCATCGCATACATATTTCTTAATATCTTTTTCAATCTGCTCTTGTGACACTTCTGGATTATGCTGCGTAGAAATCACGATAGTATCTAGCCTCTTTGGAATTCCATTTTCATTGTACTCAACTGTTACCTGTGTCTTCCCATCTGGACGTAAATAGGACAAGATTCCCTTTTTTCTCACCTCGGCCAGCTGAAGTGCCAGCTTATGTGCTATGGAAATAGGATATGGCATATAGTCTTCCGTTTCATCAGAAGCATATCCAAACATCATGCCCTGGTCTCCTGCTCCAATCGACTCAACATCATTCTCAAACAACTTCTCCTCTTTTGCTTCTAAAGCTTGATCAACACCTAATGCAATGTCTGGAGACTGTTCATCTATCATGGTAATTACACCACAAGTATCTGCATCGAATCCAAGCTCTCCGCTTGTATAGCCGATTTCTCTTACAGTTTCACGTACAACTTTAGGGATATCCACATAAGCTTGCGTTGTAATTTCTCCCATAACCATTACTAATCCCGTTGTACAACACACCTCACAGGCAACACGCCCCATAGGATCCTGTTCCATAACTGCATCCAAGATTGCATCCGAAATCTGATCACACATTTTATCTGGATGACCTTCTGTTACTGATTCTGCTGTAAATAATTTTCTGTTCATTTTTCGCTCCTTTTCCTAAATATCTGCTTTTTCAATTCCGCTGAATATTAGTGGAACCGCTACAATTGAAAAAATAAATAATACTATGTAATGTATCGGCTCACCGTTTAACATTTCTCTTAAAATGCCTAAAGACAATACCAGCGTCATTATAGATACTGCCTTTGCTGATTTCAGACGCATCCCAATACCAAGCGCTAAAAGGCAAGCACTAATCATTATCATCGACTCCCCTATTTCATTTATATAGAATGAAACTGTTTTAAAACAAGAAATCGGCAACCCCTGTGTAAAGACAGCAATAAAGTATATTAAAAATTTTGCTATAATCAGTGCACCTACGTTAAAGATAACAACCGAAATTATCTGTGATAATAAGACTTTCCATCTTTTAATTGGGTACAAATACATCAATTCCAACCTTCGATTTTCATATCCATTTACAATGTATTCCTCCAGCATAATACCCGTCATAATGGTATATGCCATATTACAGAATGCCTCGATAGTTTCAAAAAACCTTTTCTCATCATATCCAAAAAGATTCTTTAACCCCGTTATTTCGCCTATTCCTACGGTAAGCAACAATAGGCATATCATTAATAAAAAGGCAATTTTTATATCTCTTCTTACTATATTTTTTTTCCATTCCAGCTTAACTAATTTATACATCAGCCTCACCTGCCCTTATGAGTCGAATAAAATATTCCTCTAACTTTTGCTTTTTTCTATAGAAACTATTTTAATTTTGTTCTCCAACAATTTCTGTAGTAAAATTTGTGGAATTTCTTCATGATTATAGATATGAATTTAACCACCACTATTAACATGGTCTATATGGTTTAAAACATCCTTTAGCAGTGGCTCTACACATTGTCTTTTTCCCAGCTTTACATCAATATATGAAACTGACTTTTCTCTAAATTCTTTCATGGAAACTTCTGTAATTACTTTTCCCCGGTTGATAATACCTACACAATCCGCTATATCCTCTATACCTGAAGCAGTCCTGCTGGTAATCATAATAGTAACTCCCAATTCTTCTCTTAACATTTGTAATAAATCCCATAAGTATTTAGTCTCAGTAGAATCCAAATTACTATTTGGCTCATCAAGTATTAATAATTCCGGTTTTGTTAAGACTGCCCTGGCAACACCTAGACGTTGCCTCATTCCTAAAGAATAATTTTTTACGGGTTTCTGTGCTACCCCAGATAATTGAAACAAATCCAATACATTCTCAATGCTTCGTTGGTTATCATAGTTCATATACTCGCAATGAATTTTTAAATTATTTTCGCCGCTAAGTTCCTCATAAAAAATAGGCTTGTCAACTATTACTCCCATTCTTTGTAATGCCAACTGCGTGTTATATGATAGCGGTTGCTTAAATATTTGAATCGCACCATCCGTTGGCTTCCACAAATTTGTAATTAATTTTATAATCGTTGTTTTTCCTGCTCCATTAGGTCCAATCAAAGTATAAATTTCACCTTTTCTTATGTGCATATCACAGTTTATAATTATTTTTTCTTCTTTAATAGTCTTGCATAAATTTATTGTTTGCAGAGCATATTCCATTTTGTTCCTCCTCTCTACAAAATAAAATTAGAAACATAAGATAAAACACTCATAAAAGTAAACATGATTGAACCTCTGATAAAGTCTTCTACCATCTCTCCTTTAAAAGTGAGGCTTTTATTTACTTTATTTATCAATGCTATAAAAGCATAATATCCATCACTTTTGATAATAGGTATAAAATTTATCAATATATTAGAGACAATCAGATAGCAGTATGGTAATAAATGTGGAAAGAAAAATATACACAGCAACAAAAACACACAATTCATAAAATTACCTGCTAAGTAAATAGCTATCCGCTTATATTTGGGTAACAAATAACTGTAGGATGTATCTACAAAAAATGCAGGATAAATAAATACAAATTTAAAGCCCACCTTTACTATACTTTTTCGATAGAAACCCTTTAAAAATACTATGTGTCCTGCTTCGTGTATTACGATATTAAATATTAGAATCATAGTTGCCTGTAAAAAATTAGTATTTACAAGAACATATTTTTGGCTGGAAAAATATAAAAATATAGTTATGCATATTACAACAGTCATTGCTATAGCAAATATCGGATTATCTTTTTTTGTAGTTATATATTCTAATTTATTTCGATCAAACAGCTCATTCATTGTCTTATGATCTACTTTATAAAAATTCTGACCTTCTGCAATAATTACTTCATCTGATCTTTCTTCTTGAGCTATAGTATATTCACCATATTTATATAGTTTCAAAGTATTTCTCTTCTTTCAACATATGTAAAAACCAGTCATTGTGGAAAAAGAATTGACAATACTCACATGCAGATGTTACCTGATGCGGATATTCAATTCCTTTTTTATCCAAAAGTTCCAAAAAAGGAGCAAATCCTTTAGTATATATTTCATAAAACACTTTATTACAATTAATATTATTGATTATATCCTTTAATCTTTCATTTTTTAAATTTCCCACTAGCAACAATGTGTTTTCAATGACTTGAGAGCAACATGGATACACATTAAGCTGTGGATTAATTAAAAGAGTTCTATCCAGAAGGCCAATACATCTTGCTTCATGCTTATCTGTATTAAAAATTTTATAAAATTTATCATCTGAAAATGAAGTTAATGCAGAGCCTGTTTTTATGACTGGTTGCCATGCAAAAGTGGTTTTATATGCACAGTCTCCCAATAAATCTAATGCCTCTCCAGGTGTCATCCCATTCCGCAAAAAACATCCTACCACCTCTGTTGAAACTTCCAATTCATCTGCAATATTAATAATATTTATAATATTTTGTATATCAATAAATTCCTTGTGAAATTCATCATAGCTAAATGATAAATTCTTAATTTTATCTTTGTATTTTACAATGAATTCTCTAGCTTTTTCTGTATCTTTACCCCAAAAACCATTTGTCTTGATTGTAAAATCCATCTTTCTTCCATAATTATAATTAAAAATATATTCAATTAAATCAGGATAAAGCATTGGCTCTCCACCAGTTATTCCAATTACATTTATACTTTTACACTCTTTAATATTCTCTAAAATAAGTGTCAACTCTTCTTTTGATAATGTTTTTCCTCTAACATGACCTCTTGAATCACAGCACATTTTGCATCTTGCATTACAATTTTCCGTTAAAAGAATTCCACATGACTTATATTCCATTCTTACTCCATCTCCTTTTACTAAAATAAATAATAATAAATACTACACAAAATGTAGCAGCAGTATATAGACAATTCCCCGCAATATGCAAATATTTGCCATCTAAAGTAGTAAAATATTCTGACAAATCTTTGTATACTATATTTGCAGCATCATATCTTGCTAAAAAACTCATTTTCTCACTTGCCGTTGCAAACATGATTGAGAAAAGCCAGTAAGCAAAATTAACAACATAACCAAATATCAGGCTCTTAAACATGAATCCCCATAAGCATTCCAAAAGGACTTGAAAACAAATTACACTTTCAAAGTAAAATATCATAATACCTAAATATGAGAAATTATTATATATTACCCCGACTAAAACTAAACCTAATATAGTTGGTACACTTAACAAGCAAAAACTCAATATAACTTTCGTTAAAAAATATTTCAACCAATTATATCCCATAAGTTTATAGAACAATATGTTCTTATTTTTATAATCGTTAGAAAAAGTCTGTAAGATTAATACAGGAAAAATAATCATTCCAAATTCCGTATAAACAGTATAAATGCTATTATAAAGTTGCTGAATGGTAGGGTTAATTATTTTATCCAAACTGGCTAAGAGAAAATATCCAAGTAAAAAACAAATTATTACAGTAAAAGTGTAAAAAATTATATTTTTGTTTCTAAGATTTTTTCTAAGTTCCATTATCTATTCTCCTTGAATATACTTTTGAATAATTTGCTGTTTTGATTCGATTCTATATATATTTTTCCCTGAAACATAATAGTAATTTCCATTCATATATTCTAAATCAGATAAATTATGCGTTATATTAATAACAGTCATATTAAAGTCTTTCACATAGTTATTAATAAAGTCATATATTTCGATAGAACTATTTTTGTCTAAAGCATTTGTAAATTCGTCAAGAATAATGACTTCCGGATCTTCACACAAAAATGCAAGTAATTTTATTTTTTGTTTTTGTCCATCGCTCATTTTTTTTATGCATAATCTATTTGATACTGTGTTCAATTTTAAAAGCATAAATAAATCATTTACCTTCTTTTTTCCATACTTTTTTTTAAGAATCGCTACTATATCCTCAATATAAAACTCCTCCGGAATATTACTGCTACTTCCTATTAAAATAGTATTCTTGTTTCCAATAATATCCCCACCACAATTCAACATCCCAACACAGGCTTTTGCCAAGCACGATTTTCCTACTCCATTGCCACCTAAAATATGATTAATAGTATAATTTTCAAAAGTAATATTAACATTATGGAATAGAGTCTTATTTCCAACTTTTAATGTGAAATTTTTCAATTCCATATCCATATTCCTCCTTTATATTTATGTAAAGAAGGGGTGCCTCTACCTCTACCTTTATGCATCACATAATATTTTTCCAACACCCCTTCTATACATCTATGTACGGTTGTTAACCTTTACTTCCTAAGATTACCTTTGCCTTAGCATGCACAAAATACCACAGGCTTCTAATATTCTCTAATTTCATCCCATTCAGTTTAGTACTCATCTCTGCTTTTCTTACTTCATTTTTCTCATTAAAATCGTTAATTTTCATAATAAATTCCTTTCTTAATTTCTTTTTTAATATTTTTTTGTGTTTCAACCTTTGCTGCCCAAAATAACCTTTGCTTTTGCGTGTACAAAATACCATAAACTTCTGATATTTTCCAGTTTTAAACCTTTAAGTTTTTCATTCATAGCAGCCTTTTTAGAAGCATTGGTTTCATTAAACTCACTAATTTTCATCTTATTGACCTCCCTTCTTTTTTGAAATCTTCTTTAATCTTAATATTAAGATTTTGTATTTATAAAAACTCCTTTATCCACATTATGATTTTTAATTATTCATTTCATGGATTGATGGAGATTTTATCAACTGTATCCTAAAAACTTATCTAAGTTAAACTCTTTTCACAATTTCGTGTTGTATTTATTTCTGATGTTCTCTTCATCTCTTTAGGAATCGGAACATCATACATACCTAGCGTAAGCGATTTTCCAACTCCAAATTTTCCTAAGTTACACAAAATACTAACACTCTTTTTTTTCAAATCTTTCATTTTATTTCTCCTTGTTCTCTTTTGATGATATAACTTTATCATTCAAGCGTATCCTATAGCTCTTTTTTTCTTAAATAGCCTTATATGCAAATTAAGCGTATTTTCAATATCCTTTTTTTACGTTTAAGAAAATATAAATGGCTTAAACGTATCTTGTTTTTAGAAAAACCACATATTATACCAATATACCGATAAACGCAAGTTTTCTACATATTTGCCGTACATTGGAGACTAAAACCAGCGGAGACCCTAATGTTACTTCTGAAATGGACTAAATCTCTTCCGAGTCTAGAAGTGGGTAATGCCATAGGGATAGATGATTTTGCGTGTAAGAAACAGCATACTTATGGAACCATTATTGTAAACGGAAAGATATATGAACCGATTACATTATTAGATAGAAGAACTAGAAATACACTACGGGAATAGCTGAAGAATACTAAAAATATTAAGATTGTCACACATGATAGTAGTAGAAGAATTGCTGGATATAATGCAGATGGAGGAGATTCCTTTTGTGGACCGTTTCGGGATGCTAGTGAACATAGAACACAGCAACCGTAAGGGTAACAGCCTGAAACACCTAATCCGCAATGCCGGAATTCGAGCAGCCAGATGCGTATATTGGAAATATTAACTATATTTTCGAGCACAAGATGAACCGTTCTTTGGTTGAGAGATTTGCAACTTGTGAATACCATGCTTGACTCCTTCCTGGCCCATGGATAGCCGCCGCAGACAGACAACCGCTTATAGATCTGAGTGAAGCCGTCAGGTTCCCGAAACAAGGCTTTAATCCTGTCCCGTCTTCTTCCACAGAAAAGAAAGAGGGCACTGGACAATGGCAAACAATGTAAATCTTCTCAAGCCCAGAAATGTCACCTAACATGAGAACTACAGAAGCAAACGAAATGTCGTCAGCAAGACAGGATTTGCATCATTGCTGATGTGGACCGTGATATCCTTCACAACAGCTTCAATTGTATGTGAATTGTAAAGATACCGTTTTTGCATTTGTGATGTTGTATGTTGTTCTGGAACATAATACGGAACAATGTCAATGGGAACCACGTCCTGCTTCAGGCAGGGAACCTCAAGCCACCCATAATTCGCTGCTGGAATCTAACCCTCAACCGCTTCCCGACATCTACTGTTCCAGTTGTAAAAGGTGTTTACCGCAATGTTGTTTTCACGGCACAGTCAGCATCTGTCATACCGCTGTGGAGGCATTCATTGATAAGCCTAATCTGTTCCGCCATCGGAACCCGGGCTTTGCGAGTACCTGCCATAATCTATCCTCCATAATTGTAGTGAAATAGTCTAAATATCTATCGGCTACAATTATAGACGAAACTTGGAAATCAGAAAATCCGCAGGAATATTTGGCGTTTACGGAATATGGGCATTTTGCTGACAAATAAGCAAGCAACGGTATTTACTTCCGTACATATGAGATTCTTTTTACTTACAAAGTCCTAACGGACTTATCTCTTATTGTTTTGTTTTACTGGCTCACCCGTAAACGGGTCTATATACTCCTTCAGTGTCATCTGGTCGCATTCCAAAATTTGTTTCCCAATGCTCCATTTTTCGGAACACGAAAAACTCCACATTGGGAAACAGGTCCCTGGCCCAACAAGAAAAAAGAGTGGGCATAATATAACCCACTCTTAAACATAATTATTGTTATTCTATTTGCAAAAATCTTTAATAATATTTGCATGTTTATAGCTACAATTAAACATACTTTTTCACTTGTCCAAGTAATCTATGTGAAATAGGACAAATTGCTTGGTTTTTCATTACAATACATTTATCCGTATAATTTGCTTCTTTTATATTATTCCGATTTACCAAATACGCTCTATGACACCTTATAAAATCGTCTCCTACTTCTTCTTCTATATCTTTCATCTTTCCAAAAAATTCTATACTTTTATTCTCAGTATGAACGATAATTTTGTGTTCATTTGCAGAGGTTTCAAAAAACATAATTGAATTATATTCCAATGTTATTTTTCTCCCATTTCTTGTGATTGTTATAGTTTTTCCATATCCTCTTGTAATTTTACTATATTTATGATTCACATGCTCCATACACTCACAAATTCTATGTTGTAATTGTCGAGGTTCATCTTTCAGAATGAAATCCAAGGCTTCAACTTTATACTTAAAAGTCAAAAAGGACATCTCAGAATGCGATGTTATAAATACAATGAAGCCTCTCGGATCATACTCTCTAATCTCCTTTGCAAGAGTTAATCCATTTTTATTTGTATGTAAATCTATATCCAAAAAATACAGTCCCACATTTTTTGAACTTTTTAGCTTTTCAATTATTTTTTCTGGATCTTCAGTGTCTATCACCAGTTTCATATCATATTCTTGAATCAGAATAGCTGCATTAATATATCTTGCAATTACTTCCCTTTGTTCTTGGACATCTTCACAAACATATACATCTAACATAGCAAACACTCCTTACGCTTACGCAATTTTTTTTTGCGTTTAAGATTTTTTTTAATATTTAAATACTATTGTATTATAATAAAAATAATAATATTAACAGGTAGGTGTCTATACATGGAAAACATTTTTAATGCTCTTTCTCAAAAGATAATATCTTTTTTAGATGATGAAAATAAATGTAGTAATATGGAAAAACTTCAAATGTGTTTTGCTTTACAAACAATAATATATAATGTTTCTATCACTCTTCTCATACTATTTATATCATATCTTATTGACTCATTATATGAAACTACTCTTCTGTTATCTATTTTCGGCATTTTTCGTATTATAGCCGGCGGCTTTCATTTTGACAGTATAGCCAAATGTATTTGTGCAACTTCTATTATTATTCTTGGCGGAGGGAAACTTTCTCATAACATACTCCTAAATGCATCCTTGTGCATGTTAATTTGTTTTATTGCAATTGGAATATTTATCCTTTATACCCCAAAAGGAACTAAAAATAATCCATATTCAAAAAGTTATAGCAAACTGCAAAAAAAACGTTTAATAGTGATTGCTTTTTTATTTACACTCATCGCCATTATCGTGCCTGGAATCAGAACAATAATTGTATTTGCCATGATTACTTCTGCTATATTAGTATTACCTAATTTGATCCATAGACTTCGAGTACTTGAGTGAAATAATCTTCTGTATATTCAGTATCCATAATTACATTATCATACTCATTAATTATGGATCTGATATTATACAGACCAATTCCCCGTCGTTCTCCCTTTGAAGTAACTCCTAAACTTCCCAATTTACTATAATCTATATTCTGTTTTATATATGAATTTTTCACGATAAATGTAACATCCTGATTCATTTTTATAATACTAACATTAATGAATGGGGTTTTACATTCCTGGCTAGCTTCAATTGCATTATCTAACAAAACACCAATGATTCTTACTAAATCAATACTATCCATGTTTATTTTTTCTACTTTTTCAACTATTTCAACTTCTATTTTTATTCCCAATGCCAAAGCATAATTTATTTTTACTGACAATAATCCCTTAAGCTCTATAATATCCAAATTATGTAGTCTAGCCAATACATCTTTTTCCTTATTAAGTAAATGACTTATTGGAAGTATATGTTTATCATAGTAGTCTTTTAATCCTGATATATTGTTTTTTTCGATATATGCTGACATACTAACCATAATGTTTGCAAAATCATGTCTAAAAACCCTTAAATTCTGGTACAGTTCTTCAATTTGCGACATATATTCTTGTAAATTGTCATATGAATTTTGTTTTAGTGTAATCTTAGCATTCATCTCAGATTCTTTAATGATTGTATATATCATTATTGCCGTCAGCATAAAATAAGCTATATAAACCACTATATCAATCATCAAAATTTGAGTTAAATAACCTTTCTGCTCTGTTGTCATTATCTGTATAACAAAAATCAGCATGCATACGATCAAGTCAGAGCCAATCAAAGCTATCATTTTTGAAGATAAATTAAGTATTTCTTTATTTTTTATTCGTACAACATTTTTTGATATAAAACTGCACACTTTCCAAAATATAGGATAAGCAATAATCATATATAAGGGCCAATGTATGCTCATATTAAGTCCTAATATATTCCAGACAAAATGTATAAAATTATCTATTATAACTAGTAATGTATATGAAAACAATATGAGAAATACGTTCCAAAACCAGTCTTCTCTCTTAATATACACAATATATAAACTTATCATCACAAACATTGGAATTACAAATAGGCTTCCTATTTCATTTCCAACAATCACCATATTAAGGGCTAATATAATTGTAACTATAATATTTTGTAAGAATTTTAAGCGAAAAGTCAAACTACTGTTAAGCAGTACTAAATATGTAATGATACTTGTTATTACTACTTGAATTTCCATACTTTTAATCCTACTCCCAAGTGATCATAGTATTAAATTCATTTCATATATGCTATTTACAGAAAATATAAGACAACAAATTGTCACTTACCTAGTAAGTTATTATACCAAATAGGCTTTTGTCTATCAATAGTCGATTCATAGAAATGCTGCTGTAATTCACACTGAACTATAAAAATTAATTTACTTTGGATATCATAAAAAGTACTCCATAAGCAGAAAATTTTACTTTAAATTTTAACCTGTTCTTCTATTTAGAACAGGTATCTTTTTATTTAGGAGATTATTATTATATATCTTTTGAATTTTCCCCATATGGCAAACCACTTAATTTTACACAATTCTTTACATATTCAAAATCTTCTGCTTTATTATAATCTAAAAGCCACTACAGGACATGCCTGCATCCCGGCAGTATCTTCCGATTCTTTTTTGCCGCAGGAGGACAGGGACAGTGATGCTATCAATAAGCAAAAGGCCACAGATATAATTTTTTTCATATTAGGTCCATCCTTTCTGCGTATATTTATGCATACGTCTATTCTATCATAAGTGATGGACCTAACTCCAACGCAAGACCCTAATTCATTCTATTTTTTCTGTTTCCCAGTAAATTTTCTTCTGCTTTTCACTCAGGGATTCCACAAACCGCTTTTTATAGAGCAGAAATTCCTCCAAATCCATCATAATATGATATAAAACCGCTCTTCCCTCGAATTCCTCCCTGGTCACCGGAAGAGGTTCCCTGTGAAATTCATTCTCCACCTGGCGAAGTCTTTCTATCTGTTTCTTTGGCACATTTTTTTCCTCCACGAATCGTTTCATATAAGTCATGTACTCTGCAATGGTCAGGGCCTGGCTGGGCATGGTACGGATCTTCTGTATCTCCCAGTGAAGGCTCTGCAGCATACTGCACTGCCTGGTCCGCATTTCGATATAGTGGTTGTAGTACTCCGTGTGGGGAAGAAATGTATTTCTGTCGTACTCATAGGCCCGCTCCATGGAATGGGACAGATGTTCCTCCAGATGAGCGATCTCCTCCCATACATCCGCCTCGTTTTCTCTCTGCATCAGGTAATCTGCCAGCATTTCCAGAATATCCTGCAGCCTGGCTTCCACATACCGCATATCCTGCAAAATCTGTTTTTTCCTGCTCTGGTTGCGCTGAAACAAATTCAACACCACCGCCACTGTTATACCGATAAAGACAAGACAGAATTCATTCCAGATAGCAGCAGCGCCAAAGTCCTGCGTTGTCCAGAAATGCGTCCCTATGACTGCATTGACAGACATGGTATTCTGCCATCCCACAAACAGGCTGATGCCCACCAGCAGAAATACGAACACGCCGTATGTGATCCATTCCCTGCTCATATGGCTGAAAATCGTCCAGGCCAGAAGCACGGCAGCCAAAAAAGAGATAAGCCTCACAGCAGACAGCCTGAGGGTATCCCATCTTGTATTGATCAGTGTCAGCAGCGCGATGATCCCCGCTGAGCTGGCAAATTCCAGGTGAAACTGCTCCGCTGCAAGTATGGCAACACAGCTTCCTATGGCTGTTTTCAGAGCAATTGCCACATATTTTCCGGCTTTCATTTTCAGCATATCAAACCCTCACAAAAAGGCTCCCACACAGAATCTCCTGTGCAGCAGCCCTGATCCTTTTATAGAAACGGTTGTAAATCTCTCATGAATTTTTCTTCTGCTTTCACAAGGCGTTTTGCCAATGCGATACTGTCTGTGGACGCATGGCAATATTGATTTACAGCCTTGCTGATACTCTGGATGCCCATATTACTGCCGTCTGTCAGAAGCTTTGCGATCTGGCTGCTGTCATCCTTTATCATGAGCTTCACTTCTGTCGTAACCTTGGAAAAAGCAGCAGCCACAGGGCCCGGGTCTTTCTCCTCCTCACCAGACTGTTGAAGCAGCCGGGAGGTTTCCTTCTCCAAATCCTGATGTTTGCGGATGTATTCATTTACCAAATCCTTCAGCTTATCATCTTTGATGTAATCGCTGACCTGCTTCATGCTGTTGATTCCCATTTTACATCCGGAGTTGCATTCCTCTAAAAGCTTCTTGGTATGTGTCTCCACGTTCCATGCCCTTCTTTCTTTTTCCATTTAGTATGGACAGTTATGTGTATTTTATGCGGGAACAGCCGGGAAATGCTAAAATCCATGGCGCATGACACATTGGCCACCATGCTGATTCCTTTCAGAACCTGTATGTAACTTCCGTTTTCTCCATAACTTTTTTTCATATCATTCACTTCTAAAAACATGTCTTCTCCTCCTGATGCTGCTGATGATATTTGGCCTCCAGATTAGTTAGCAGTTCCTAACTCACAAAAAAGTTAATAAGTGGAAATAATTTTTGCAAAAAACTACTAGTTGTGTCATTTTACGCGCTTTTTTCCTGTACCAAAAAGCAATTTTGTATGTTATACTTTTTATATGATGTGTGAAAAAACATCGGAATAAGAGGTTAGGGAAATATGGAAGATAAATACGCACTGCTGATCGACGCAGATAATGTCTCAGCCAAATACATCAAGCCTATTCTGGATGAACTCTCCAAATACGGAAACGTAACATACAAGAGAATATACGGTGACTGGACCAGCACTTATAATTCCAGTTGGAAGGATGTTCTGCTGGAGAATTCCATCACACCCATTCAGCAGTTCAGCTATACACACGGAAAAAATGCCACGGACTCTGCCATGATCATAGATGCCATGGACATGCTGTATACAAGTGAACTGGAGGGTTTTTGTCTTGTTTCCAGTGACAGTGATTTTACAAAACTGGCCAGCCGCCTGCGGGAAAGCGGCAAAAATGTCATCGGTATGGGGGAGGACAAGACACCATCCTCCTTCAGGAAGGCCTGTGATATTTTTACGGTACTGGAACTGCTGCTTGAGGATAACGCCATAGAAAAAGAGGAAAAGCCTGCCATTCATGCAATGGAAAAATGTACGAAGCAAAACAATGCCGAGGTGGTTTCCAAGACGGAAATCGAGGAAGCTGTGGTGAAGATCATTACCGAGAATCAGAATAATGATAAGATCACAGGCCTGGGAGAAGTTGGCAGCCGTCTGGTCAAGCTATATCCTGATTTTGATGTGAGACGTTACGGATACAGTCTCTTGTCAAAATTTTTAGAATCTTTCCCCAAATTAAAACTGCGGCAGGAGGGGACCCAGGTGTCTGTCACGCTATACGAGGACAAGAGTAAAAAAGAAATGCTGGAAGAATATGTGATCCAGCTTGTCAGAAACGCAGGCCGGCAGGGTGTACCACTGGGAACTCTCAGCAACAAAATCCGGAACCGTTTCGGAGACTTTAAGGTGCGGGATTACGGTTTTTCACAGTTTAAGCAGTATATACAGAGTTTTCCGGAAATACATATCCGGGAGGAGGGGGAACAGAACTGGGCCGTTTACGACGCATAGGTATAGTTCTTCCTAATGGAAAAGTATGCGGGTACATGGATATAAGCGCTTCCATGTACCCGCATTTTTACTGCTGCAGCCCGTGTCAAAGATCTGCATTTCCTATCGTCTCATGCTCTGTGGATTGGCGGCTGCAAGTTTCCTTGATAAGGTCAAAATCTGTTTCCAGATATCTGTGCAGGGTGTTCAGAAAATCTGCCCCGTATCTGTCTGCAAATTTTTCGTCTACTCTCTTTATGATATTTTCCCCATCTAAAAAAACGGTCCGTATGTATTCCCCAAAGGTTTTGTAATAATGACCGCAGTGGTAATCCCAGTCCTTTTTCGCTTCTTTGGAGACCAACACGCTGTTATCAAGCGCAGCGTTTCGGAATACAAGCCGGCAGCATGGCGCATTGTGAAGCACGCTTTTCTGTTCAAACAGCAGGTCCGGATTAAATCCTCTGACAATCCCCTTGTCTATCTCCCTGCAGTATACCAGACCGCACGCCTCAAGTCCCATCTCTTTAAAAATGTCATGCCATGCGCAGGTATAAACCCGTATCTCTGCGTCGGGATATTCCCCGGCCATTTCCATTTTGCCTGGAATAGTGGCATATATCTCCCCGTATGCCATATATGTATTATAGTCTAAAGGCCTTTTGTCGCGCATTGCCCTTAAAGCCATGCGATGTCCCCGCTGTTCCGCTGTTCTCTGGACAGCTTTTATAAAACATTCCTCTCCTGCCGGACCTTCTGCGGCTTTCAACTGCTGATAAAACAGCCCAATCAAAAACCCATGTACCTTTTCATTAAAAACACAGTTTTCTGTCATATTATAATTCTCCCCTATGGTTAAAAATGTTCAAATAAGGCCAGGTTTTTAACCGCTATGCGTGTTTCCTCATGCCGGTCCGGTGACTGGGGCGTTTCCTTACTATAACCCACTGCAAGTATATTAACTGGTTCCAGATTTTTTGGAATGCAGAATTCTTCCCTTAAGATATCGGGTTTAAAATAACAGATCCAAACACTTCCAAGGCCCAGTTCAGACGCCTGAAGCATCATGTGGTCTGTAAGGATGGACGCATCAATATCGCAAGTCTGCTTTTTATCAAAAGGCCGAACCCATGCTTTATCATGATCCGCACATACCACTATGGCAAGGGGTGCATGGTAAATATTTGCCGCCTTTGACAATTTTTCAAGTCCTTCCTCCTGCTGTATCACCAACAGGCGGACAGGCTGCAGATTTGCGGCTGTAGGAGCCACGTGGGCGGCTTCCAGTATTTTTTCTAATTTTTCTTTCTCCACCTTCTTTCCGTTATAAGAGCGGACAGAGTACCTCTTTTTTGCCAGTTCTGAAAATTCCATATGATCCATTCCTTTCTCTTTCTATTTTTCTTTGTCTATGCTATAATCTTACCACTGATTTTACTTTTGGCAAGAACGCACTTTTTTGGTATATAGTACCCAAAAAGTAACTGTTCCGTAGGTCTCTTAGAAAAAAACTTCAAATGAAAAAGAAAGGAAAAACGAGAATGAAAACATGCAGCAGTTCTTATACCTGTCCTGTGGAAGCTACCATTCATCTGATCGGAGGAAAATATAAGGCGGTCATCCTCTGGCATCTGAGAAATCAGGTGCTTAGATTCAGTGAACTCCATCGGCTTGTCCCCAAAGCTACAACCAAGATGCTGACACAGCAGTTAAGGGAATTGGAGAGCGACGGTCTGATCAGCCGCACGGTATATCCGGTTGTCCCTCCCAAAACAGAGTACGCCCTTACCGAATTCGGCCAAACCCTGCTTCCTGTATTGGAATCCTTGTGCGACTGGGGAACCATATATCTGGAAAAAATAAGTGATGCTGACTGTTCCTTCTAAAACAATTCATCCCAGAAATCAAGCTGGAATTCTCTCATCCTTTCCCTCAGAAGAGTCATCTCCCTGTCGCTCAGCACTGCTGTTTCCCGCAGTTCAGTTTCTGTGCATGACAGGATGTCCGTGACATACTCGATCCTGTGGTTTATAAGTTTATCCGTCAGCTTTCTGCCAAGCCCCATCTCCTCCACGTGGTTCGGCATTCTTCTTTTGACTTCTTTATTCTTTTTGAGGAACCTCTTTCGACCTGTCTCAATCATATCCTGCTCCCTCCGGCTCACTGTCCTTCCTGCTTTGTTTTATTACTACATAATAAGAATTATGTGGTAAGATATGATTATCTTCTTAAGGAATCTTATGAGAGGCACAGCGGAATATGCTGTCTTTTCTTTCGAGCCTGCATTTATCTGTCCGCAGGCTTCTTTTTGATATGCATAAGAATTGATAATAACAGACAATTTCCATACTTCGCTGCCCAAAGGAGACAAACCCAGTATATATTGTTGACATTTTTTACCATATGTATTAAAATTTCTATAAACCAGATGCATGGACCCCTATAACAACTACATAATTCTTATTATGTTGTAATAATGTCCTTCTATTTATGGTACGATCAAATCCAGTTGTTCTATCATTCCCTGAAATTTCTTCAGCGTATCTGCTGTGTAAATCCGTGTCACTTCAAGACTGCTGTGTCCCAGAACGTCTGCCAGTGCGGCAAGATTATTTGTTGCCTTATAAAAAGAGCGGGCAAAGAGATGACGCAGATTGTGCGGAAAAACTTTTTTCGGTTTAATCCCTGCCTGCTCTGCCAATACTTTCATTTCTGTCCATATGTTACTTCTGTCCTTTGGTTTTCCGTTTCTGGTGACAAAGACAGGACCTGTTTTGATCCCCTGTTTTCCCGCATAGCACAATAATTTTTTCCGCAGACTCTCCGGTATCAGGACAATTCGTGTTTTTCCCTTATTACAGACTTCCAGACGGCCGTATTGAAGATTTTTTACGGTCAGATATTTCAGTTCACTGACCCTGACACCCGTGGCGCAGATGGCCTCCAGTATGAGGGCAAGCTGGTTCTTCTCCTTCTTTCTTGCCGTCTCTACCAGTCTCCGGTATTCTTTCTTTGTCATTTCTTTTTCTGAATCCAGAAACATCCGTTTCTGCACTTTATAGCTCTTTACTTTTAACTCCGGAAAACACATGTAATCTAAAAAGCAGTTGACTGCAGCCAGCATGGAATTGGTACTGCTTACTGCATACTTCTGCCTCAACCATTCTTTGTACTCCAGAAGACGTATTCTGCTGACTTGTCTGTCAGGCCCCAGATATTTTAAAAAGGTCTTTAAGTCCGTGGAATATTTTCTGATGGTTGACCCTGTCTTTTCCTGGCTGTATAAATGATAAGAAAATTCCTCGATCAGTTCTGTCTTCATGGTAAACGTATTTTCTTTCTGCATAGGCAGACCTCCTGTAGATATAGTATTATTCCATTATTATAGCTTTTAAAGGAAATAACGCAATCACCATGGAGGAATTTAGTAAGCCATATCCAAGATGCCAAAATTGTGGGTATCACAAAGTTTTAGGCTTTGCGATACCCACATCTTTTTTCATGACAATAGGGCGTTGGCGGAGCGGGCTTTCTATCATTTTTTATCGTAAGGTATCACTTCCACAGATTTTTTGTCAAAATCAATAAAAAGCTGATATGCATACCCATCCTCACTGGTATCCCAGATTTCCACATATTTTGGTGAAACCTCAATAAGGATTTCTGTATCCTCATGGCTGTATTTGTTATAGCTCTCCCACAGATACTTTTTGTATCCCTCCTCAAACCGGTGTCCCGGCTCCTCCGCAACAAGTCCTTTATTGTGGGCGGTTCCTTCTACCTGAACGCCGCTCCAGCACATGGCTACTTTGGGATTTTCCAAAAGCTGTTTTGTTTTTCTGAAATTTTTGTCCGTTTTAAAATAAATCTTGTCATCATAAAAGAGACAGCTCACATTTCTGACCATTACATAGTCATTGAGACTGGATGCCAGTGCCATGATCTTGCTGTTCCCCAGCATCTCAAACATACGCCCCACAGCGTCCTCATAACTGATGGATTTGTCCAGTGAAAATTTCATTTTTGATTTCCCCCTTTATTTTTCTACAATACTTTTAATTACTTTGCTCAGCCTTTTATATAGCAGAAATGTCAGGACTGACGTCACTCCGTATTTGATCAGATTAAACGGCAGGATTCCTAAAACTGCCATGGAAAAGGCATTTTTCATAGCTGGGTTTACTGCGCTGCACAGTGAAATGATTTCATCCATAGTCATACCAAACAACCGCACATAAAAGGGAATGATCAGATACAGGTTCGTAAAAACAGCCACAATGCCAACCAGTACCGTGCTGACCCCCATACCTGCCAATGCCGTCTTCTTCGTCTTGTGTCTGTGGTAGATCAGCAGTGCAGGCATAACGTAACAGCAGCTCAAAATAAAATTCTGTATCTCTCCCGTTCCCAGAGAGAAGCTGCCCTGCATGACAAGCTGCAGCAGTATTTTGACAACAATGATCATAAGTGCAGCACCGGGACCGAACATAAACCCTCCCAGCATCTCCATCAGACCGGATAAGTCAAAGGACATAAAAGGCGGCATGAAAGGCAGCGGAAACCTGAAAAGCATAAGAACAGCACTAACTGCCCCCATCAGGCCTACAAAGGCTATTTTCTTTGCCCGCATTTTCGCACCGGCCTGAGCCCTCACTCCATTGTCAAAAGCTGCATTGGTTGTTTCTTGTGTCTGGTTCATAGTTTGTATCCTCCTTCAAAAAAATGAGCCCGGAACAATATATATGCTCCGGGCGTAGTTTCACAGAAAATGTCTTTTCTCATCCGGACTATACCGTCGGTGCCGGAATTCCCCTATCATACAAAAGGAGTCACCGGCTCAGCCGCCAAAGCGGGTCATGGACTATACCATCGGTAGGGACTTACACCCTGCCACAAAGACTTCAATATTCTTTTTTTGAAATCAGAAATGCAGTAAACATCATCTGTTACAATTGATTATATACCAGACTTTCCCATGTGTAAACAGAAAATGCAAAATAAAAGTTTAACCCCCATCTGTGTAGGAATTCATGAGCCAGGGTGTGAATTGCCGTCAATATGCGTATATGTTCTAAAAGACCGGTTCAGATAAGCCAGAAAGAGACTAACCACTGTAAACCTTTCTTCAAAGCCAGCCACCCGCGCCAAATCCCTCCGCTGCTCATACTCCTCCTTTGACAATGTACCTGCGGCAATCTCCGTAACCGCATAATTTTTCTCTCATAACAGTCCCCCTTCCACTAAAACATCTGATCCAGGAATCACACCGTGGTATAAAAGCAGCCTGGTACCGTCCTATTTTCCTTCACTCAATCTTTGTCTTATCCAGTATATCATTAATTAGAACAAATAGATAAGTAGAAGTGTCATTGGATGTCCAAATTATTTTCCCTTGCAAATTGTCTGACTTAATTATAATATTAACTTATAGATTCATGGAAACGGGGGAATCGCCCCCCAATGGAGTCCTATTTTTTCAAAAACGGAGGTGTTATTTATGCTGCATGAAGTAAGTTTTTCATCTTACAACAAACGCGACCAGGTACAGGGGTGGATTTATGTACCCGCCGCAAGACCGAAAGGGATCGTACAGATTATCCATGATTTCGGCGAGCATTCCAGACGATATCTGCATATGATCGTCAAATTCATGGATGCAGGTTACATTGTAGCTGCTGATGACCATGTGGGGCACGGAAAAACAGCCATGGTCAGCGGTGTATGGGGAGATTGGGGGGATACAGGATTCCACACTATGATGGAAGATGAACACACCCTCAGAGAACTGGTCTGCGAAAAATATCCGGGCCTTCCCTATTTTATCTTCGGTCACAGTATGGGTTCTTTCATTGCCAGAGATTTTGCGGCGAATTATGGAAACGACCTGGCAGGTGTTACAATCTGCGGCACCACAGGAATCTTTCGGGGAGCAGACAAAGCTGCTGCGCTCTTAAAGAAAGCAATCGACCACGGGCTGGGAAATGATTTTGATCCGGAATTCACAGGTTCCCTGATGGGATGGATGTGTGAGCGCTGTGATGATGTTACCATCGGAAATGAATGGATCTGTTCCGACCCATATGTACAGCGTGACCATGCGGAAGATCCTTTCGACGCTTTTACCAGACCTACCAGCAATCGTTCTTTATATGATTTCACTCAGATGATGATGGCAATTGAAGGCGTGCAGTGGGCTGAAAAGGTTCCCGTATCCCTGCCATTTTACAATATAGGCGGTGATCAGGACCCTGTGGGGGAATACGGAAAGGGCATCTATGAAGTCTCAAACTGGCTGTGTGAAACCGGGCATGATGTGATCACCAAAGTCTACTCCGGCTACCGCCACGAGATACATAATTACAGTGAAATCAAGGACGAAGTCGAGGCCGGCATAATTGCATTTATGGATGGAATCATCAGCATTTGACCGGACTTTTCCTATTCAGATGTGAGATTTGACATAATTTTCACTGTAACTGAAAAAGAGAATCCGCGGACTCTGTGTGGATTCTCTTTTACTTTATCTGGCTTGCTGCAGGAACAGCAGGCCGTATTCTGAGAGAAGAGCTGCATGTTGGCAAAACAATCCCCTGCAACTTTCCTGTCTGCCAAACGTATAGCTTCCTCCGCTGATACCTGCTCTGATTTTTTTTAATCCAGCATTTGACTTATGGACCGATAAGCGGATACCTTTTCCGGGTGTTCTCCCGAATAAATCCCACCCAGAAACGTCCCCCATGAATGCCCAAAAAATACCTTGTCTTTTCCTTATTCTGATTTGACTCCCATTGACCAAAGTTTTTTCAGCTGCCAGACTTCCTTATTTCTAATATCCCGAACACTTGCAAACATAGCTATACTCTGGCATTTTATCAAATAATCACGAACCGTAAGTATATAAGGTCTCAGCGTTTCATAGCTTAATGCAAATGGATCTGCCCCCGTGAAAAAAAAACCTTCTGGCATTCGGCTGATATAACTTTAATTCCTCCAGATCTTGTTCAAATATATCCATCTTCGCCAGATGGAACGGTTCATCCTGATACAAGCTGCAAAAACTGCATTTACCATAAGTTCACCCTGCTGTCAGTTCAATAAAGCAGGAGTCAGCCTCATAAGGCGGCCGCCATATTCTTCCGTTAAAATGCATGCTTTTCTTCCCCCTTTACAGATGCGGCAGATTTCTGCGGTATCTCTGCAGTTCTTCTTCACTTACCGTCTCTATTATCTGATCCAATGTATAAAGCAGTTTCTCTTTATCCCGTGGCAAAATACCCTGTAACTGAAATGCATTAGATGCCCCCAATGCACCAAAATAGACCGGTATTTTGAGATTTTTTACAAGCGTCCGCAGTTCCATGTATTTTTCCAGCTCTCCCTCCTCTTTCCAATTACCCTTCTGAATCTCCTGATAAAGTCCGGACTCGGGATAAACGGTAAGCATATTAGCTCCAATCCGTACCGGATGAAGTTGATTGCACACCTCTGCAGTCGCCTTTGCCCCAATTTCCCCCCGCCCGGCTCCTGATATACTGGTAAGATAAAAGAAGTTGTAAGATATGCCTGCCTTATCCAGACGGCTGCACTGCTGAATAATATCAGAAGCTAAATAACCTTTATCCATAAAAATAAGCGCCTCATCGTCTCCGGTTTCAATTCCAATGGTAATCCCGTCATAACCTGCCTGCCGAAGATTTGATAGTTCTTTATCTGTTTTTGCAGTAACATCTGTAACTCTGGCAAAACAGCCTATCGTTTCGATGGCGGGATGATACCTGTGAATCAGGGAAGCAATCTCCATCAGCCTGCCATATTTCAAAACAAATGGATTGGCTCCAGTCAAAAAGACCCGTCTCCCATGATGATCCGGCCATAACTCTGACTGTTCTTTCAATTCCATTAAATCCTCTTCTATATCTGCCAAAGGGGACATGCGGAATTTGAAGGGAAGCTCTTCATATAGTGTACAGAACTTACACCTGTGATGAGTACATCCTGCCGTAACTTCAAGTAAAAGGGAAGACGCCTCATAAGGCGGCCTCCAGATGGTTCCTGTATAATGCATAATAAATGACTCCTCTCTGTATTTTGATGCATCTTTCTTTATTAACTTACTGAAACCGCTGAAGAAAAACAAGTACGGGCTTTTTTTGCATATAGTACATTTTTTAATACTATGTATGAAAAAGAGTCTTACTTGATTTCCTCTGATATTTGGGATATACTCTCAGAAAAGAGGTGATCAGATGTCTGAAAATAAATTCAGCAGTGAAGAAAACATTGCACGTTGCATTCCTATGGGTAAGCTGCAATCTGTTATTGGAGGGAAATGGAAAATACTGATTCTATGGTATATATACTTCTATAAAGTACAGCGTTTTGGTGAACTGCGCCGCCGGCTTGACGGCATCACCCAGTCCACTCTCACAAAACAGCTCCGGGAACTTGAAGAGGATGGTTTTCTGCACCGGGAAGTCTATAAGGAAATCCCTCCAAAAGTGGAGTATGCATTGACAGCACTCGGTGAAAGTTTTATCCCTGTACTCCAGACCATGATGGCATGGAGCGAACGGTTTCTATGTCCTGAATATAAAAATCCTTATAAATAGAATTATAATTTATCTTATTTTACAGTTTGTTAAAATCCAGAAGGATATTTCCAACTGCATTCCGTTAAGAGGTTTTGAAGATGCTATCACAGTTTTGCGGCAGCTTCTTTTCTGTACTCCTTTCGATTTGTAATTCATTACTTTTATTAAAAACCCCCACATCACCATTATAGTGATGTGGGGTGGCCTAACTGAATACTATTTGGGATATCCCCTGGGGTTCATTTAAATTTCTCCATCACGTTTATGCCAGGATATATTTCTGACGGGGCAGAACGGTATTGTAAAAATCACTTTTTAATTGTTCTGTTTTTCAAAATTATATCCCCGTTCTGTTTTTACTATCACAAATTTCATGCTGCACTACAGGACGTGATTTTCTGCTGTTCCACTATTCCTCTATCACATAGGTGTATTTTTCGGTGAGCACGGCTGGCGGTAGTGTTCCTGTTTTCCAAAATGTTCCGGCTGGCATGACTGTTTTGGAGGACATGTGGAACACAGCTTCGGTGGGCATGGGAGGCATGGCTTCGATGGACATAATGAGCATGGCGGACACGGTGGCTCTGGTGGGCACGGCTTTGGTGGACACGGTGGCTCTGAAGGGCACGGCTTCGGTGGGCACGGTGGTTCCGGTGGACATGGCGGCTCTGGCGGGCATGGCTTCGGTGGACACGGTGGCTCTGGTGGGCACGGCTTTGGTGGACACGGTGGTTCCGGTGGACACGGTGGCTCTGGCGGGCACGGCTTCGGTGGGCACGGTGGTTCCGGTGGACATGGCGGCTCTGGCGGGCATGGCTTCGGTGG